>Ga0180215_1003968_pt1 | contig 13512 bp, 8 predicted proteins | sample eDN3rd37CBELigBY_FD_128871 | JGI IMG/M metagenome (GOLD analysis project Ga0180215, IMG submission 128871) | Enriched backyard soil microbial communities from Emeryville, California, USA - eDNA 3rd pass 37_C BE-Lig BY (version 2) (version 2) | ecosystem: Environmental > Terrestrial > Soil >...
GATACACCGACGGATACACCGACGGATACACCAACAGATACACCAACAGATACACCAACTGATACACCGACGGATACACCAACGGATACACCAACAGAAACACCGACGAATACGCCAACAGAAACACCGACGAATACGCCAACGAATACACCAACAGATACACCGACGGATACACCAACGGATACACCAACGGATACTCCAACAGAAACACCAACGGATACTCCAACAGAAACACCGACGAATACACCAACGCCAACATCGGTATGGACACCGCAGCCGACAACGACACCTACTCCGACAGCGACTGCTACGCCGGATCCAACGCCAACAGCGACGGTAACAGTGACAGAGCATCCGACAAGCACGCCTGACGGTGATGATGAAATCATTATCGAAGACGATGACGTGCCATTGGGTGGAGATACGGATACAACTGATGACGGCACCGATGATGAGGTCGATGTAGAAGAGGAAACGGTACCGCTGGCTACGCTCCCTAAAACGGGAGAAGCATCCGCTATGCCGTTCTATATTGCAGGAATGCTTCTGGCCGGGCTGGGAACGGCTCTAAGGTTCAAATTGAAGCGCAGAATGAGATAATAGACAAAATGAAGTAAAGAGCCCGCTCTTTACTTCTTTTTTTTGTTTACATGGACTGTTTAAAATGCTGTCCGCCTCGAACGCATAGTTAATAGACAAATCTTCGTTGACACCAAAAGCTAAATAAGAATAAAGAGCACTCCGTTAGAAGCTTCGCTACAATTAATGGCGTGCCGAATGCTTGATGGAACAAATACATAAGGCCATAGTTCAACAGCATAATGAGCAGCACCAAAGCGAAATATTTGGGCATCGATTGATAGACGGCAGCTTGTTTTCCTCTTGTAAAAACGAAACGGCGATTCATTGCATAGTTGGCGATAGAGCTGCACAGCCTGGCTCCGGCTACAGCGATGAATAAGTGGGATGTCAGCCATTGCAGCAAAAAGAGCAGCAGCAAATCGATTAGCGCGGCGGACAAGGATGATGCGCTGAATTTGACAATAGGGGCATATACTTTAGCTGAATCGATGAGCGGGCGAAAATGAGACGATTTATTCCCTTTAATATATACGGTATGAATCAGTATTTCGCGAATGCCGTATCCGGCGCTCCCAGCCTCCAGCAGCATGTTCATCTCGTATTCAAAGCGTTCTCCGGGTATTTGACAGAGCCATTGCAGCATCGAAGCGGAATAGCCTCTTAGGCCAGTCTGCGTGTCCTGCACCGAATGGCCCGTCGTATATCTGAATACGAGACGAGTAGCCGCATTGCCGAACCGGCTGCGAATCGGAACCTTCCCTGTAAAACGGCGGCTTCCCAGAATAATTTGTCCGGGATATTGCTCGACGCTGCGGGCAACGGCTTGAATATCCCTAGGCAAGTGCTGGCCGTCGCTATCGGCGCAAATGACCGGCTCTTTAACACCTTGCTCAATTAAATATCGAAAGCCCGTTTTCAAAGCGCATCCCTTTCCCTGGTTTATAGGATGCGTCAATATCTGACAGCCGTATCTGCTCGCTTGATAAAAGATTGGAGCATAGGCAGCTCCGCTTCCGTCATCAACGATGACAATGGAGGTTAAGCCGCACGCTATGAGCCCGCGAATGAGCTTTAGCAGCTTTTCGTCCGGTTCGTAGGAGGGAATTAGTATCGTCATGTTATAGTCCTCCATCGTTTAATTTGCATATCCTCACCTATTAGGGCTAGTAGCCGATATAGATAATGTCGCTGACACCGCGTTCCTTCTGCTTGCCGAGCGGATTGTTGACGACCTTGCCCATGAAATACATCGTTGAGGATCCGCCTCCGTCAAGGTTATAGGCATCCGTAGAGCCAAGCTCCTCGAATAGCTGAGCAAATTCATTCAACGTCATGCCTCTGCTATACCCGCTGCTGCGTCCGTCAACGACAACAAACACATAATGATTAGGCCCAATAATGCCTATGCCTGTCCGCGGATTAGCGTTTTGAATGGAACGGTTTCCGAAATTTTTGTCGATTTTCACACTTTCAAAATCATCGATCGCTTCGCCGTTCTTAACGAGGACCGGCCCGAAGGAAAAGGTGTTCGTTACTCCTTGCGCCAATAGCTCGGCAGATGAGATCTCGTTCTCGTTATAGGTTTGAAATGTGCCGTCCTTGAACATCGCTAAGGCGTCGCGCGCTGGTTCATCGCGAAATAATACGCCATTCCGGATAACGACGCCGTCGCTGCGGAAGCCGTAATAGTCGCCGTTAATCGCAAATACAGCGTCATGATCGGAAGCGATTGCCGAGGTGTTCTCGATAATGTTGAGGCCGAACTGATTTTTGGCGAATGCCGTCATTAGGAAGGAGCTGTCCTTTACAACGACATTGGCAACGTAATAAGTAATTTTGTCTTGACCAGAGCCTTTTTCAACCTCTTCGATATGGATTTCAATATTGCCGTCCTTGTAGTTCCGGTCGTCGTAGACAAGCTCACTGGACGTATCAGGCGCTGAAGCATCGGCATCGTTCTGTTCCGTCGTTTGCTCGATTTCACCCAAATCGACTTCTACCTGCTCGATCAGATATCTTTTGGCTAAACCGTATAGAATCGCCCCAATGACGATAATAACGGCTGCGGTTATTGTCGCGGCTTTCTTCTTTCTCATAAGCATGGCTCCTTGCATCAATATTGCGGATTGAAGCCAGTGTACGCCGTCAAGCTGAATCCAGCCTTATAGAAAGCTGAAAGTTTATTGAGCGTGAACAAAAAGCACCTGAGCGGTGCGTTCAAATGAACGTCCTGATCAGGTGCTTAGCAAGGTTTAGCGTATTCTATTTCGTTCTTTCGCGCAGCTTCTCGCGAACGCGCGCATCGAGCTCGGGATATTGCGTCAGCATATAGTGCAGCAGCTTGCGCTGCAGCGTCAAAAAGGTACAGTCGCTAATCGCAGTAACGGTAGCGGTGCGGGGAACGTTATCCAGCAAAGCGATTTCGCCGAAATGATCACCGTCCTCCAGAATGGCTAAGCGGAGCGAATCTTCTTCCGCATCGGGAGATCGCTTCGTAATTGCAACTCTGCCGCGGGCAATGATATAAAACTTGTCTCCCGGTTCACCCTCTTGAATGATCATAGCGCCGGCATGGAACGTTTCGGTAAAAAAGAGATCTTTCAGCTCATTTAGAACTTCACGGTCTATGCCCTGGAAGAACGGCAGTCTGGACAGTCTGTCTGCGTCTACGTTTGCTTCCTGACCGTCCTGCGAGATGGATAGCCCGCTTTGCTTGTCCCACAATCCTTTGTAGAATCCGGCGGCAGCCAGCAAAGCATCATGGCTGCCGCTCTCGACCAGCCTGCCTTGATCAAAGGCGAAAATTTGGTCAGCGTCCTTAATCGAGGACAAACGATGGGTGACCGTTACGACAGTCCGTTCGGAAGCCAGTTTGCGGAATGTCTCGTTAATGGACGCCTCGGATACAGGGTCGAGCGCGGAAGTAGCTTCGTCGAGAAACAGAATGGACGGATCGCGCAATATTGCGCGCGCAATAGCTAACCGCTGGCGCTGTCCGCCCGAAAAGTTGCTCCCCTCATCCAGCACCTCGGTATGATAGCCATTCGGCAGGCTTTGAATGAAGCTGTCGATTTCCGCCCTACTGGCTGCCTCAACTACCTCTTCAATTGACGCATCCGGCTTGCTGATCAGTAAATTATCGATAATCGTGCCCCGAAACAGCAAATTCTCCTGAAATACGATGCCAATCCGATTGCGGAAAGTCCCTTTGTCTAACTGGTCCATCGGAAGGCCGTTAATGCGGAGCTGCCCTTCATTAGCTTCATAGAAGCCAAGCATGAGCTGCAGCATGGTGCTTTTCCCGGAGCCGCTGGAGCCTACGAATGCGGCAGTCGTGCCAGTCGGAATGCTAAGGCTGATTCCGTTCAATACAAAGCGGTTCTCCTCATATCCGAAAAAGACATCTTTTGCTTCAATTGCAGGGCTGCCGTCCTCTGCAAGCGGAAGCGGCTCGCGGCCCGATGATTCAAGTCTAGCGTCCAGTAATCGCTGAATACGCTCGAGGCTTACTTTGGCGTCGGTAATGACTGGAATTGCAAACGTCAGATTGAATACGGAGTTTCCCATTGAGGTATACATCGTGAAAAAGGCGATTAAAGCGCCTACTGTAATCATGTCGTGAAGAGCCAAATAAGAGCCCAGCCCGACTATAAGCAGATTAATAATAAGGAGCGAAATCATCGGAATACGCTCCAGGTTCGCATTGATGACGTTCTTTTTGTAAGCGATGGCGAACAGCGCTTGCAGCCTTTCGTTGAATTTATCGATCATCGCTTGCTGGAGATTGAAGCCTTTTATGATCCCCTGCGCTTTAATATTCTCTTGCAAATCCCCGATTAAGGCGGAGGACTGCTCCTTAAATTCCGCATTGATGCGCTGCGCTCGCCCGCCAAGAAGATACGGGCCGAGAAATATAACGGCGGCGCCAGCGAGAACGCATAGCGCCATGCTCCATTGCAGAACGAAGAGCGCGATCGTGCTGACGGCAACGACGGCAAGCGACTGGATGCCGACAGTGAGCAGCCCGTGCAAAGCGCTAATGACGGAGGAGACATCAGAGGTCACATAGGATACATTGTCGCTCGATTTTGTGCTTTTAAAATATCCAATATGAGCGCGCTGCATATGGTTGAACAGCCTGCTCCTCAGATCCCGCTGAATGCGGGCGCTTAGCTTGGAGAGTGCGTAGTCGCTTGCAATGCCCGACCCGAAGCCAATGACGCCGGCAATGCCGAGCAGAATCAGAATGCGATAGAACATCTCGAAATCCTTAGGAACAATAGCTAAGTCCACCATAAACTTAAAGCTTAGTGGAGCTAATGATATAAAGGCGAGGTCAAGCGACAAGGCGAGGCAAAAGAAACAGGTCAGCAGCTTGTACGGGCGCAGAAAGCCGACCAAGCTTTTAAGCACTTTATACATACGTTAATACCTCACACCGATAGAATAGATGCCGAATTGATTAATAGTGAGAGTATACCATAGAGACTCATACAATTTATGACATAAATTAAAGATATCCGCTAATGTTAATAGAGTTGTAAATAAATTAGTTGCTAGATTTAGTCGAATATTGTAATGTAAATGTAAATCGGATAATAATTTAGTTAATCTCTCTGTAATCAATTTCTCATGAGAAGGGGAATGGGGATGAAGTTTAACGCAAGCGCTTTCAAAAGCAAGGCGAAGCTTGGAGAGGTACACAAAAATAATAACGGCCGTCTGCGCTCAATCGGCACGAAGCTGTTTCTGTTTTTTTTCGCGAGCATCGTTATCGCGGTCGCATTGGCGGGCACGATATCTTACGCCGTCTCGAGGAATGCGATGGAACGGAAGGTGGCGGAGGTATCCGAGCAGAGCTTGCAGCAGACGGCGGAGAAGCTGGACTATTTGTTTAACTTCTACGAGAATATTTCTGTGCAGCTTGTGCTTGATCAGACGCTCATGAGCGATCTTGCGTACAGGCTGAATATGATCCAATCCGGCAAGCAGGACGGCCGTATTGGGCTTGAAAGCACAATCGGCGAGAAGCTGAAGCAGGCTGCCTCGACGAATCGGGTATATATCCATCTTTTTGACGAGCATATATACAAAAAGGTGGACACGGCGAGAGACTACGACGCAGCGATGTTCTCGTCAGGCAACGGAACGTCGGCGATTGCGTTCTATCAGCCTTATTTCGAACGGATTGCTGCCGGAAACGGCGGCGTCGTGTGGCTTGGCGCTATCGAAAAAGGCGATCCCGGCAGAGAAATTAATTATATCTCCATGGGCAAGCAGCTTAAGACGAACAGCGGCAATTATTTTCTGTTCATTGAGTTTAAGGACGAGGTAATTGCCGAAGCTTTGGAAAATGCGATGCTCAGCAGCGGAAAGCTGCCGGAGCTTGTCGGCGGCGAAGGGCAAATCGTTTATACGGCAGAAGAGGCCTCACAGGAGGCGGAGACGGCTGACGGTGAAGCAGCCGAGAAGCGGACGCATACCGAAATCGTTATTCCGGAAGAGAAGCTGGGCAGCCCGCAAGGATCTTTTATCCATAATAACGAGCTGGTGGTGTTCAGCACTTCGGAGCGTACAGGCTGGCGGCTCCTTCAAACCATTCCCCTTCATGAGCTGACTAAGGATATTAATGGCATCTTTGTCGTTACGCTCGTTCTCATTGCAGCTGCAATTGTCATATCGATTGTACTTGGCTTCATCATTGCCCGTATGATCGGCAAGCCGATTAACCAAGTGAGAAGTTTGATGGAGAAGCTGGAGAAGGGCAATTTGGCCGTGCGCATGAACGTGCAGCGGAAGGACGAAATAGGAGCGCTTGGACAAAGCTTTAACCAGATGGCGGAAAATATCGGCAAGCTAATTACGAGAACGAACGGCGCTGTCGATTACGTTCTGGCAGCCTCCAATCAGCTGCAGGACGTATCCAAGCAGATGGAAATATCGGCGAGAGAGGTATCGCTGGCGACCGACGAAATCGCGAGAGGAGCTGACGAGCTTTCCAGCCAGGCGGAGGAGGGAAGCGGTCAAGCAGCGACGATTCAAAAAGAAATGAACGTATTTGTCCAAAACAACCTCGATATGCAGCGCGATGCGGGGGCAGTAAAGGAGGAGAGTCAAAGCGGCATCGAGCGAATGGAAGTGCTTTTGAGGAAGACGAATGAAGGCGAGGCGTTGACGAAGGAGACGCTGGAGCGCGCGCAAAAGCTGATGGAGGGCACGGGGCAAATTAAAAAGATTTTGCTTCTATTGGATGACGTGGCGAAGCGGACGAATCTGTTATCGCTGAATGCGGCGATCGAGGCGGCAAGAGCGGGCGAGCATGGCAAAGGCTTTATGGTCGTTGCCCAGGAGGTGCGGCAGCTTGCCGATCAATCGCGAAGCTCCATCGTCGTCGTTAGCGGTATTATTAATGCCATTGTGGAGGATGTGGAAGAGACCGTTCAAGCGCTGAACAACAACTATCCAATATATCAAGAGCAGATTGAGGTTGCAGGCAGCGTAGACCGCATTTTTAAAAAGGTCGACGGAAGAATGAATGATTTTGTCCAAAAAATCGAGCAAGCGTCCGCATCTGTCAGCAAGCTGCAAGCGGCGCAGGCAACGCTGTCCGATATGATCCTGCATGTGAGCGCAACTGCGGAGCAGTCGACGGCCATATCGGAGGAAGTAGCCTCCTCCTCCACCAATCAGCTGTCCGTCAGCGATAATCTTGTGCAGACGTCGAGAAAGCTGAACGAGCTGTCGATGGAGCTGAAGTCGACTTTGTCGGCGTTTCGGGTAGAGGAGTAGAATATCGAACGGTATGCATAAGAAAGCTGTCCTGAAGAGGGGCGGCTTTTTTGCATATTATACTTTTTTGGAAAACATGTCATTTGTTATGGACTAAAGTGTAACGATCGTTAATAATCCATGTATAGATGATGAGACAATAGGATGCTTGAAAAGGCCAATACGGGGGGAAGAGCGTTGTATAAAGTGCTGCTGGTAGATGATGAAGCGGATGTAAGAGAGGGACTCGTTCAGGAGATCGATTGGGAGCAGTGCGGTTTCACCGTAGTCGGGACGGCCGAGAACGGCAAGGAAGCGATGGAGCTGGCCGACCGGCTGGAGCCGGATATTGTCATTACCGACATCAGCATGCCGTTTAAGAACGGCCTTCAGCTGTCGGAGTGGCTGCGGGAGCATTATCCGCTCGTGAAAATCGTTATTTTGACAGGCTATGACGAATTTGATTACGCCAGGCAAGCGCTGCAGCTAAGCGTTGACGATTACTTGCTGAAGCCGTTCTCTGCGGATAGCTTTACCGAGCTGCTGCTCCAAATGAAACGGAAGCTCGAGGAGGAGGTAGCGGAGCGAGAGGACGTGCGCAAGCTGAAGGAGCATTATCGTACGAGCCTGCCGCTGCTGCGCGAGTCGTTCCTAGCTTCCCTGCTCACGCGCAGGCTTCCCAGAACGAGAATCGAGGAAAAGACGAGAAATTATGGGCTGAGCCTGCACGGCACGCAGTATGCCGTATCGGTTATTGCGCTCAGCTTTCCGGAGGAAGCAGGACAGGAGAGAGAGGACGATTCGCTGCGGCATTCCGGCGATATGGATCTGATGCTGCACGCGATTCTGAATATCGCAAGAGAGGTATGGGAGCTGCACAGTCTTGGAAGCGCTTTTATTTATCAGGACAGCATCGCTTTGCTGGCAGTGAACGGCAATAACGTCGAGCCTGTATGGAGGGCCAAAATGCAGGAGGCGCTCGATACGATATTGAAAAGCGTAGTCCACTATTTGAAGCTGCCGGTTACGATCGGGGCAGGCTCGATTGTGGCCGACATAGCCGACATTAACTATTCCTTCGATGCCGCGCTGCGCGCGCTGGACTACCGGCTTGTGCTCGGCTCGGACAAAGTCATTTATATTAACGACGTTGAAAAGCAAGCCTCTTACAAGCTGCGCTTCGACGAGCTGAAGCAGCAGTCTTTGACCCGCAGCCTGAAGGTCGGGACAACGGCGGAGCTGGAGGAGACGGTCGAGCTTATTTTTCATGAATTGCTCGAGGGCACGCACGCGTACAGCGATATACAGGTCTATTTGCTGGAGGTCATTACGGCGCTGCTGCGGACCGCCAAAGAAGCGGATATCGATTTAGACGAGCTGTTCGGGGCGGGCTATCAGCTGCATGCGGAAATATTCAAATTTTCCGGAATTAGCGAGGCGAAGCGATGGTTTTTAGAGCTGTGCCAGCTCATGATGAAGCAAATATCGAGCAAGCGCCAGCATGCTTACAAGGATATTGTCGAGAAGGCGGTCGCCTATACGCGGGAGCATTACAGCGACACCGAAATATCGATTCAACGGCTGTGCGTCCATCTGCATATTAGCGCGGGGTACTTCAGCGGCGTGTTCAAGAAGGAGGTCAAAATGACGTTTGTGCAATATTTGATGCACATTCGCATGGAGGCGGCCAAGGAGCTGCTGCGCTCAACGGAGCTGAAGGCGTTCGAAATCGCGGAGCGGGTCGGATTCGCCGATCCTAATTATTTCAGCTTTTGCTTTAAGAAATATGCCGGCATATCGCCTAAGGAATATCGCAGCCGCAGCCTTGACGGAGCGGAGGAGGCGGAAGGGCGATGAGAGCTGCGTTTATAGGCAGGCTGGGCAATTGGATCGGAGGCTTCAGGCAGACCGGCATTCAGGGCATCATTATGCGCTCGGTATCGGCATTCATTCTCATAATCGTCATAACGGTCGCCGTGCTGCTTTACAACAAGTTTTCGCGCTCCGCCGAGCAGAGCGTTTTTTTGGGCACTCAGCAAATCGTCGATCAAGTCAGCTACAATCTGGTTGACTATGTGGACGGCATGGCAAGGCTGTACCGCGCGATTGAGGACAATTTGCTGACGGAGGGGCAATGGGACGACGAGAAAATGCTGGCGCAGCTCAATACGATGATGAGCAGCCGGGACGATATCTTGTCGATCGCTTTGTTCGACGAGCAAGGCGAACTGCTGCAAAACCATCCTGCGGCGCCTCTTCGCAGCAATGCCCGCGTATCGCAGCAGAGCTGGTTCCATTCGGCGCTTCGCGTGCCGCAGCATTTAAGCTTTTCGCTGCCTCATGTACAGAACCTGTACGACGGCACCTATAAATGGGTCGTATCGATGAGCAAGGGCATTACGGTCGATTATGAGGGAAAGCCGATGAAGGTAGTGCTGCTTGTAGACATTAACTTCAAAAAAATCGAAGAGCTGAGCAGCCGCATCAGTCTCGGCAAGCGAGGCTACGTCTACATTATCGACGAAGGCGCAGGCAATATCGTCTATCATCCGAAGCAGCAGCTTATATACATGGGCCTCCAAAACGAGAGCGTCGAAAAGGCGCTTACGACGACAGGCAGCTACATAGACGAGTATGACGGCGTGAAGCGGCTGAACACGGTGAAGTCGGTCGATAATATCGGCTGGAAAGTCGTCGGCGTATCTTATTTGGACGAAATGATGACGACCAGAGAGGAAGTCAACCGCTATTTAGTGCAGGTTGTGGCGGTTGTGCTCGTGCTCGCCGTCTTTTTGTCGATGGTGCTTGCGGCGATGCTGACGCGCCCGATTCGCAGGATGGGCAGAACGATGAAGGCGGTAGAGCGCGGCGACTTTAACGTTGAGCTGCCGATGAAGGGGCCGCTGGAAGTCGTCCAGCTGTCCAGCAGGTTCAACCTGATGTTGGATAAGATCAGAGGGCTGATGAATCAGATTATCGTCGAGCAGGAAATGAAGCGGAAATACGAGCTTGAGGCGTTGCAGGCGCAAATCAACCCGCACTTTTTGTATAACACGCTCAATTCAGTCGTGCGAATGGTCGGCATGAGCAAGAACGAGGAGGTCATTACGATGATAACCTCACTTTCGAAGCTGTTCCGGATCAGCTTGAGCAAAGGCAATACGATGATTACTGTTGGCGAGGAGCTGGAGCACGCGCGCCATTATTTGACGATTCAGCAAATGCGCTTTAAGCGTAAGTTCGAATTTACGGTCGAAGCGGAGGAACAGGCTCTGGATTGCTATACGCTGAAGCTTATTTTGCAGCCGCTTATCGAGAATGCGATCGTTCACGGTATTGAATATTTAGTCGACGAAGGAATCATCTCCATTAAGGCTTATCTAAAAGGGGATCAGTTGTTGCTGGAGGTGGCCGATAACGGCGTCGGCATGTCGCCGCAGAGGCTGGGGAGCCTTGTGCAGGAGCTTCGATCGCCGCGAGCCGCCGTCAAGGGGGACAGCGATGCGGGGGCAGGCTCCGGCGTGGCAGTCCGCAATGTGCATGACCGCATTGTCCTTTACTATGGAGCGCAATACGGTCTGGAATATGAAAGCGAGCAGGAGGAAGGGACGACGGTGCGTGTCCGTATTCCGATTATCCGAGAGAAGGGGGAGGCGTCTTAATATGGTTCGAGCGGCAACATTTAAAGGGCGGCCATTTATTTTCTTATGTGCGTTGCTTGCAGCTTTGGCGGTATCAGGCTGCTCCTCCTCTAAGCTTGGGGAAGAGAATCCGAGCCGAGAGCCGGAGCGGATCGTGCTGATTGCGCCTGTTCATGCCAGCGAGCATGGCGACGCCATGCGTCTTGGCGCCGAAGCGGCGGCCAAGGAGTTCGGCGTGCAGTTGGACTACATTTCATTCGAGCCCGACGAGGATGCGGAGGAGCAGCTGGCAGCAGCGATTCAGGCCGTGCAGGGCGGGGCGGCGGCGCTGCTGATCGATCCGGCGTCGGATGAAGTGCTGAAGGAGCTGGGTTCGGCTGCTTCGGAAGCGGGCGTTCCGATCGTGACGCTGAACGACGAGCGAAGTGCGCGGGGGATACAAGCTTCCATTACGAGCGATAACCTAGAGGCTGGCAAGCAGGCCGGAATCGCGATGGCGGAGCTGCTTGGCGGAACCGGCAAGGTAGCCGTTATGCAATCGGACCGGATAAGCACAGACCCCGATCTGAAGGAGCGGGAAGAAGCGGCGCGGGAAGCGCTGCTGCAGTATCCCGGCATAACGCTCGCCAGCAGCGCGGGCTGCGGCAGCCTCCGCCATGCTTGCTGGCAGGCGGCCAAGGGTCTGCTGGACGAGGGGACGCCGGACGGCGTGCTCGTGTTCGAAGCGACGGCGTCGCTCGGCCTTGGCGATGAGCTGAAGCGGCGCGGCTGGGCGGGCGGCGTTAAGGTCGTCGCCTTCGGCAGCGAGATGGAGCAGCTTGAGCTGCTGCAGGAGGGCGCTTTTCACAAGCTGATTGTCCAGAACGGTTTCAGCATGGGCTATTTAGGCATGAAGCAGGCGGTCGCGCTCCTCTCAGGCGAAAGGACCGATAAGACAATGTTGCTGGAGACCAAGGTGATCGACATCGACAATATGTACTGGATGAACAATCAAAAAATGCTCTTTCCGTTTATTCAATAGAGGAATGCCATCCGCCTGAAACTGATGAGGATTTTGATAGAACTGATGAGAATATTGAATTCGAAAGCGGAGCAATGTCCTTCATAATACGGATATACGATGAAGCGGGGGTTCACGCCGGCATCGATTATGGCTAGGTACAGGGAGGTCAAATGATGAACAAAAAATGGATGGTTATTCTTTTGACGGGAGCGATGCTGCTTGCCGCCGCATGCAGCAACGGCGGTACGAAGAGCGGTGACGGGGGCGGCTCGTCGGGCAGCGGCGATTTGCCTAATATCGGCGTAGCGATATACAAGTTCGACGATACATTTATGACCGGCGTCCGCAATGCGATGACCTCGTATGCGGAAGGCAAGGCGAAGCTGGACGTCGTTGACAGCCAGAATGCGCAGCCGACGCAAAACGAGAAGGTTGATTTGTTCATTTCCAAAAAGTACAAAGCGATGATTATTAATCCGGTAGACCGGACGGCGGCAGGCGTCATTATCGATAAGGCGAAAACGGCAAATACGCCGGTTGTCTTCCTTAACCGCGAGCCGATCGCCGAGGATATGAACAAGTGGGATAAAGTGTACTACGTAGGGGCGAAGGCCGAGGAATCCGGCACGATCTCCGGCCAGCTGATCGTCGACTATTGGAAGGCGAATCCGGGCGCGGACAAGAACGGCGACGGCAAGCTGCAGTATGTCATGCTGACGGGCGAGCCGGGCCATCAGGATGCCGAGCTTCGCACCAAGTTTTCCGTTCAGGCCATTCAAGACGCCGGCATCGAGGTCGAGCAGCTTGCGCAGGATACGGCGATGTGGGACCGCGTGAAGGGCCAAGAGAAAATGCAGGCGTTCTTAGCCTCCCACGGCGAAAAAATCGAAGCAGTCCTGGCGAACAATGACGATATGGCGCTGGGAGCGATCGAAGCGCTGAAAGCCTCCGGCTATTTCAGCGGCGATAAATTTATGCCTGTTGTCGGCGTAGATGCGACAGCGCCGGCGGTTCAAGCGCTGCAGGACGGAACGCTGCTTGGAACGGTATTGAACGATGCGAAGAGCCAAGGCAGCGCCTCCGTAGCGATCGCGCAAGCACTCTCCAAAGGCGAGACGCCGACTAAAGAAAACATAGGCTTCGATATTTCAGACGGCAAATATGTATGGATCGCGTACAAAAAAATCACCAAGGACAATGTAGCTGACGCGCAATAATACGGTGTTGAAGAAAGGGACAGCGGCATTCGATGGCGTTGTCCCTTTTGCTTGAATTTTTAGCATTCACCGCGAAACATAGGCTGTGCCTCCATAGCGGGGCAGCTGTTTACGCTTGAACCAAGCTCTGAATGGCGGAGGGATGAAGATGTCGGAAAAGTATTTGCTGGAAATGAGAGGCGTATCGAAAAGCTTTCCGGGCGTGCAGGCGCTAAGCGGCGTAACGCTAAAAATTAAGCCGGGCACGGTGCATGCGCTTATGGGGGAGAACGGCGCCGGCAAATCGACGCTGATGAAATGC
>Ga0180215_1003970_pt1 | contig 13511 bp, 13 predicted proteins | sample eDN3rd37CBELigBY_FD_128871 | JGI IMG/M metagenome (GOLD analysis project Ga0180215, IMG submission 128871) | Enriched backyard soil microbial communities from Emeryville, California, USA - eDNA 3rd pass 37_C BE-Lig BY (version 2) (version 2) | ecosystem: Environmental > Terrestrial > Soil >...
AATCGCACACAGATCCCTGGCCCCTGACCCCCGACCCCCGAGTCCCAACGCCCGAAGCCCTCAGCGATCCCCATACCCCCACATCCCGTCTCCTCGACCACCCGATACTCCCTCACCGCCCCGAACATCCTCAGCAGCTCCTCCGGCGAGAGCCCTTCGGTCCGCTCCAGGATCTCCCTGGCTCGTGGATCGGACGCGCGCATCTCCGCCTTTTCTTCATCGGTCAGCCCCAAGATGCTCAGGGTCAGGAGATGGTCGATCTCGGTGCCATCGAAGAGGTCGCCCGGGCTTTCGGGCGCGACCTCCGGGTAGTCCGAGAGGATGATCGGCGCGGCGAGCATCGTGTCTCGTTCGCCCTGCTCCCCGACCAGGACCGGCCAGCACCCCAGGTTACAGCATTTTGCCGCCGCGGCGGCCAGCCCGTCCGGCGGCGCCTGCAGCGAGACGAACTCCCCCCCCTCGGCCCGGAGCACCAGGTGCGCGGCGATGAAGGTGCGCCCCAGCGCCCCCTCCCGGTCGAGCCCCGTGGCCGGAGTCGTGTTCTCGAGCCGCACGCGCACCCGGTAGAGCCGGTCGCCGAGCCGTTCGGCGCCCGCCGACAGGATCCCCTGCAGCCCATCCCAGCTCCGGACCAGCGCCCCCACCCTGCCCCCGTCGTGGTTGTGGAGCCACTCCTCCTCGCGCCCGGCCGGCACCTCGATCGGGAGGACCGCCGGCATCGTCACCGCGTGCACGTCCTCGGTCTCGCCCTGCACCACCTGCAGGGCGATCTCCCGTTCGACCGCCTCGTCCCAGGTCAGGTAGCGCTGGTCGGCGACCTCGAGCTCGTCGACCTCCTCGAGCCCCTCCCCCGTCCAGGCGGCGACCTGGCGGAAGACCCGGTGCAGGAAGCGGAGCCGGATCTCGAAGCGCGGCGTGGCGTCGCACTCGAGCAGGCACTCGGCCTGCATCTCCCGCGCATCCCCGCTCGACTCCGACCCATCGAACCCGAGGGGGTAGACCCCACCGATCGTCCACCGGCGCCGGTTCTTGAGCGCCGAGCGGCGGTACGGCCAGAGCATGTAGCCCTCGTAGAGGATGGCGCGCGCGATCCGGTCGAGACGACCGGTGTCCCGCCGCGGCGACGTCGTCTTCCCCGAAGTCACTGGCTTCGACTCCATCGGTTCGACACCTCCTTTCCCGGCTCCGCGGCTCCACCCGCTGCCAGCTGCAGGAGTTCCTCGAACACGGCCTCCCACCCCGGCAGGAGCCGACGTGCGCGGTAGGCGTTCAGCCGGTCGAGCGTGTCGCGCCGCACCCGGAGCCAAGCGCTGTCGGGGTAGTGCTGCTCCAGGGCGGCGCGCCAGATGGCGATGGGGAGTCGGTACTGCGCCTCCCGGTCCCAGGGGAGCCGCGCGACCTGCAGCGCGCCCCCCGCACCATGGTAGAAGACCGAACCGCTGAAGAGGAACTCGAGCGGGACCTCGCCCTCGTCCAGCGCGTCGAGGTACCTGACCAGCGCCATCTCCAGGTCGTACGAACACCCGATCGGCAGGTCTACCGCGGTCCTCCCCATAAAGCGAGGCACCGTGAGCGAGGTCTGCGCCCAGAAGAGGGAGTGCGGGGTGCCCCCCTCGGAGCCGGGCGCGCCGAGGAGCTCGGCGAGCCGCGCCCGAGCTTCGGGGGAGTAGCTACGACGACGCAGCGCGACCCCGAGCCGCACGTCGAGCGCGACCGCCACGACCTCGGCCGACGCCCCGCACTCCACGCGCAGCCGGAAGACCAGCGTGGGCGCGGTAGCGAACTTCAAAGGCGCCGCGCTCTCCACCGCGAAGCTCAGCTCCGGCGCGCCCACCACCCCGATCACGGCGGCGAGAGGTTCGGGGAGGATGGATCGATCGGGTTCCGGTTCCGGGCGTTGATCCCCGTCGAACGGCGCGCCGTCGACCTACCGTCCGGGAGGTGCCCCGGCTGCGACCGGTAGCTCCCCGGCTCGTTCCCCTCGCGCACCCCCGCCACGTGCGACGGCTTGGCCGGCCGGACCTGCGGCTTGCCAACCCGGATCCGGCTCGCGCGGCTCGATTCCTGGTCCCAGTCTGCGCCCCCGCTCCACCCCTTCCGCCCCCCGGCCCCCGGCCGCAGCCGTCGTCGTCCTCTACCCTCCCACTCCGTGCTGCCGAAATCGTGTGCCATCTCGCCCTCCTCGATCTTATCTCGGTTGTCGCCTCAGTCTCGCGAAGAACCTGGACACCTCCGCCCTGACCTGGTCGCCGCCCCCGATCCCCGACCAGTTCTTGCGGATCAACCCTGTCAGCTCGTAACAGAGATCCAGCGGCGCGATCCAGTACTCGCGCACGTCCCCGATCCGGTTGATCAGGAGCGCTTCCACCCCCGGCTCCAGCTCGCGCAGCACCGGGTTCCTCTCCTCCAGCTCGGTCCAGGCACCCGCCTCGACCCGTGCCTCCACCGCCCCGAGCGCGCCCGGGTAGTGGATGACGACCCTCTCCCCCGCGCCCATGCGCCGGCAGAACGCCAGATCGACGGGGATGCCGAACCTCTCCCAGAGCGCGTCGTCGAGGTCGAATCCGGTCAGCTCGACCACCCGCGTGGGGACCAGCCGGTAGCTATCACCCCCCGCGCCCCCCCGGTCGAAGAGGAGCGTGCAGGCCTGGCAGACGCAGAGAAGCCGGTCGCGGACCGCTTCGTAGAGGTGGCGGTGCTCCGCCGGGATCGGCGTGCCGCAGAGGTCGCAGGGCTCACCCGTCGCGCCGGCTACACCCGCAGCCGCTGCCGACGCCAGATTGCCAGCACTATCCGCCGCACTATTCGCGAGAGTATTAGGAGCCTCAACAGCCGCCACATCCAGCGCCTCCCTGACGATTCGCCGAAATCTCGAGAGCCCCGGCCCCATCGCCGTCCCTCCTCAGGAGCGCCGCACCCCGAGCTGGACCAGCGCCGGGGCGGGCGCTACTTCGATCCGCTCGACCTCGGGCGCCAGACGGCGGAGCGCTGGCAAGACCGCCTCTTGCAACGTCCGCGCCGACGGACGACGCTCACCACCCACCCGCAGCCGCAGCACCCCATCCTCGATCGACTCCACCTCCACGCAGGTACCTCGCTGCTGGAGCCGCGGCCACGCCTCCGCGAGCGCCCGCTCGACCCGGACGCGGAGGTCGAGCGGGTGGAGCTCGTGCAGGATCAGGAGGTGCGCGACGAGTTCGTCGTCCAGGAGCAGCTCCAACGGCTCGCGCGGCGGGTGCCGGCGGTTGGACGCTCCGGATGGGTCCTCGGCGTCGTCGGTCCGCTCGCGCTCTCCCCAGCTACGCAGTGCCGCCACGATCCGCGCCAACGCCTCACCGTACACCCCGACCACCCCCTGCACGGCCGCGTGGGCCAGCGTTCGCGCGGCAGGCTCCAACCCATCGAGCGCCGCGAGCCGCGCCTCGACCGCGCGGACCCGCTCGCCGAACGGATCGTCTCCTCCAGGCGACGACGTGTGGAGCGCCCGCGTCGGCACGCCCGCCTCGATCGTCGCGGGAGCCCCCGTCGTCTGCTCGATCATCGACTCGGTCGGCGCCCCCGCGTTCTCGACGACCTCCCGCCCGGGCGTAGCCCCCGCAGTCGTCACCGACCCCGCCCCGGCCGACACCCCCGGCGCGGCCACACCTCACCCCCCGAACCCGAGCATCGGCGAATGCACGACCTTGAGCTCCTTCCCATCCCCGAGGTACATATGCACCCCGCAGGGGAGGCAGGGGTCGAAGCTGCGGACGGTGCGCAGGATGTCGATCCCCTTGAAGTTCTCCTTGTCGTTCTCCTCGAAGATCGGGAGCCCTTGGACCGCGTCCTCGTACGGGCCGGGGGTACCGAAGCTGTCGCGGGGGCTCGCGTTCCACGGAGTCGGCGGGTAGGGGTGGTAGTTGGCGATCTTCCGGTCGCGGATCACCAGGTGGTGCGAGAGGACCCCGCGGACCGCCTCGTGGAACCCGCAACCGATCGCCTCGTCGGGGACGCTGAACTCGGTGAAGGTCCTGGTCCGGCCCGCCCTGATCTCCGCCATGGCGCGGTCGATGAAGTGGAACGCACTCGCCGCCGAGTACCCGACGAAGTAGGCGCGCGCGCGGTCCCGCTCGATCGTGTTCGACCACTGCGGGACCTTCCACTCGAACTCCATCTCCGGGAAGCTCGGGCTCTTGGGGAGCACGAACTTCACGCTCTGGCCGGTCGCCTTGACGTACGGGTTGTCGACCCGCCCGGCGAGGGCGGTGACCCAGAGGCGGGCGAGGGGGCCACCGCCGGTGTCGAGCGCGAGGTGGTCGCCGGTGCGTTTGTCGTACCAGCGCGGGCTCATCACCCAGCTGTACTTCCCGCCGTCGAGGTCGCGCTTCTGCGGGCGCGGGAGCGTGGTCTGGTTCCAGGGGTGCCGCTGGTCGACGGGGTTGCCGAGTGGGTCGTGCGTGACGAAGGTCTCCTCGTCGACCCAGTCGTCGTAGTACGAGCTCCCGAGGAGGATCCTGATCCCGAGGTTGATGTCGACGAGGCTCGTCGTGACCAGCTCGCCATCCACAACGATCCCGGGGGTCACGTACATATCGCGCCCCCAGTCGGCCATCGTCTCGTAGCGGTAGTCGCAGCTGTCGGGGTTCTGGAAGGCGCCCCAGCACCCGAGGAGGATACGACGCCGGCCGACCTCCTCGTAGCCCGGGAGGGCCTCGTAGAAGAAGTCGAAGACGTCGTCGTTCATCGGGATCAACCTCTTCACGAAGTCCACGTAGCGGACGAGGCGGGAGAGGTAGTCCGTGAAGACCTGCGGGGTCGCTACGGTACCGACGCCGCCGGGGTAGAGGGTCGAGGGGTGGACGTGACGACCCTCCATCAGGCAGAACATCTCGCGCGCCAGCCGGCTCATCGCCAGCCCCTCCTTGTAGGTGGAGCCGGTGAAGGGGTTGTAGGAGCGCATGATGTCGGCGATCGTGCGATGGCCGTGGATCGCGGCGTTCGGCGCGGGGGTCTGCTCCGCCCTCGCCAAGAGTGTCGGGTTCGTCATCCGCACGATCTCTTCGCAGAAGTCCACGAAGACCATGTTGTCCTGGAAGATCGTGTGGTCGAACATGAACTCCGCGGCCTCGCCCAGATTGATGATCCACTCCGCGATGGCCGGGGGATCGATACCGTAGGCCATGTTCTGCGCGTAGATCGAGCAGGTCGCGTGGTTGTCGCCGCAGATCCCGCAGATCCGGCTGGTGATGAAGTGCGCGTCCCGCGGGTCCTTCCCCTTCATGAAGACGCTGTAGCCCCGGAAGATCGAGGAGGTGCTCTTGCACTCCAGGACTCGCCGCTCGCCGAAATCTATCTTGGTGTAGATCCCCAGGTTGCCGATGATCCGGGTCACCGGGTCCCACGCCATCTCGACGATGTTGCCGGCCTCGCGGCCCAGTCGTTCACGCGCGGTCGTAGCCACCCTATCACCTCACCTTCTCACGACGCGGCCACCTCGGGGCGTAGCCGCTGGTCAGTGCGGGACGGTTGTGATGCCACTTCGGCTCTTCGTTCAACGTGTCGTTGGTGATGCTGCGCAGCCGCCGGACGAGACTCCCGTAGGCGCTGGTGATCCCGGTCGAGAAGGTCGCGCCCGGCGGCTCGTCCATGAAGGGCATGAACTTGTCCGGGAACCCCGGCATGGTGCACCCGATGCAAATCCCGCCGACGTTCGGGCACCCGCCAATCCCAACCATCCACCCGCGCTTCGGGACGTTGCAGTTCACCACCGGCCCCCAGCACCCGATCTTGACCTGGCACTTCGGGGAGTTGTAATCCAACGCGAAGTCGCCCTGCTCGTAGTAGCCCGCGCGGTCGCACCCCTCGTGGACTGTCTTGCCGAAGAGCCAGGTGGGGCGCAGCTTGTCGTCGAGCGGGATCATCGGGGCGAGGCCGGCGGCCTGGTAGAGGAGCCAGAGGAGGGTCTCCATGAAGTTGTCGGGCTGGACCGGGCACCCGGGGACGTTCACGATCGGCAGTCCCCCGGCCGACCGGAAGTCCCACCCGAGGTAGTCGGCCAGCCCCATGCACCCGGTCGGGTTCCCGGCCATGGCGTGGATCCCGCCGTACGTCGCGCAAGTCCCGGCCGCCACCACCGCCCACGCCCGCGGGGCGAGGACGTCCAACCACTCGTTCAGGGTGATCGGATCGCCGTTCTCGTCGTTCCCCATCGAGGTCCAGTAGCCGTCGCCGTTGATCTGCTCGTTCGGGATCGACCCCTCGACGACGAGGATGAAGGGCCCGAGCTCGCCGCGCGCCGCCAGGCGGAACGGTGTCAGGAAGTCCTCGCCGCCAGGCGAGGGTGAGAGGACCTTGTTGTAGAGATGGACCTTGGGTATCCCAGGGATCATCCCCAGGAGCACATCCTCGAGACTCGGCTGCGTGGCCGCGGTCATCGAGACCGTGTCGCCATCACAGCTCATCCCCTCCGAGGTCCAGAGGATGTGCACCTCGTCGATCCCGGACGCCCCCTTCCCTCCGCGCTGCTCGACACTGCTCATCGCCTAGGCCTCCCTCCAGATCTGCTGGAGTAATCGCTCCCCCCGACCCCCGACCCCGACCCCCGACCCCCGAATCCCGAATCCCTGGCCCCTGATCCCTGCCCCCTACTCCTCCACCTCCACCCACTGCACATAAAGCTCCTCCCCTCGCACCACCTCGAGCCCCAACTCGCCGCAATGGTCGCAGCGGAGCGGGAAGGCGACGATCCTGCTCTCCGCCCCACAGCGTCCGCAGACTCCGGCGGCCTCCACCCCCTCGATCTCGAGCCTCGCCCCCTCCGCGAGCGTACCCTGCACCACCAGATCGAAGCTGAACGACAACGACTCCGGCACCACCTGCCGCAGCGCCCCCACCTTCACCCCCACCCCCGTCACCCGCCGCCCGGCAGCGTGGCCGAGTGCGAGATGCATGATCGATTCCGCTATAGCAAGTTCATGCATGGGACTCCGGTCGGTTGAAGGCGTCAGACGGTATGGAGGTCGGGGATCTGGATTTAGGGGCCAGGGGTCGGGGGTCGGGAGTCAGGGAGTCGCTTGGGGATTTGGGGGTTGGGATTCGGGGGTTGGGGGGTGGGGGTCCCTGGGGTCCGTCTGGCGCCCGGGGTTGGTGGGCTAGGCGGGAGCTTCAGTTCCCGTGAATCCCCGGAAATCCCTGGATTCATCCGAATCCCCAGCACGCGCCCGCGCCGCCAGCTCCACCCGGCACCCAGCTACCCGCCGCTCTGCCTAATCCCCCCCCGCGACCCCCAATCCCCTGGCCCCTGGATCCTGCCCCCCGACCCCCGAATCCCGCATTAGCAGATCCTTGGTAATGGATCCCCCACCAGCATGTCCATCACCCTCCGCCCCCCGAATGCCGTCTCGACGAGTACCATCCCTGGCGGCTCCGCCCCTACCGCCCCTATCTCCGCCGCCCCCTCTCCCCCCGGCGCCGTGCGCAGGGCAGCCAGCGCTGCCTCGGCCCACTCCGGGGCCACGCAGGCGATGAACTTCCCCTCGTTGGCCACGTACATCGGGTCGATCCCGAGTATCTCGCAGGCCGCGGCGACGGCAGGGTGGACCGGTACCTGCTGTTCGTGCACCAGGATCGAGACCCCGGCGGCGCTCGCGAGCTCGTTCAGCACCGACGCGACCCCGCCCCGCGTCGCATCGCGCATGCACCGTATCCCAGGGCCCGCCGCCTCCAGGATCGCGTCGACGGCAGGCCAGAGCGGCTGGGTATCCGACTCGATCGTCCCACCCAGCTCGAACTCCCCGCGCGCCAGCATGATCGCCATCCCGTGCTCCGCGATCGGCCCGGAGACCAGGACCCGGTCACCCGGTCGGATCGAGTTCGGGGCAAGACGCGCGCGCGGGTCGCGGCGGCCGAAGCCGGTCGTGCAGATGTAGAGGCCATCGGCCGCCCCTCGCTCCACTACCTTCGTGTCCCCCGCCACTATCTCGACCTCGGCCCGGGCGGCCGCGCGGGCGATCGCCTCGACCTCGCCGCGGAGTACCTCCGCCGGGAGCCCTTCTTCCAGAATCAGAGAGAGCGTGAGCGCGAGGGGGCGTACACCCGCGACGGCCAGATCGTTGACCGTGCCGTTGACCGCGAGCTCGCCGATCGAACCACCCGGGAAACGCATCGGACGAACCACGAAGCTGTCAGTCGTGAGCGCGAACTCACTCCCGTCCACAGCGAAGACCCCGGCATCCTCCAACCGGTCGAGGACCCCGGACCCGAAGGCCGGGAGGAAGAGCCCCTGCACGAGATTCGCGCTCGCCCTCCCACCAGCACCATGCGCCATCGTGATCCGCTCGTCCCGAAACCGCGGCCGCAACCCGCGCACGCGCTGGATCCGCTCCAATACCTCGGTTTCGGTGGTAGCCCTTCCACCCCGTGCGCTCTGCTCACGGATCTCGCTGGTCACGGTCATTACCTCGAGAAGAAGTGACTCTCTATTTTGATCGACTGCACTCCGGTATTGGGGTGGCATTTCGGCTTGGCATTCGGGGGTTGGGATTCGGGATTTGGGTGGGTGGCGAGGGCGTCTCCGGAGTTCGCGCTGTATGCACTGGCACCGGGATCCCCCGCGCCCATGCGACTCCCCACAATCTCCCCCCACCTCCCGACCCCCGAATCCCGACCCCCTAAACCCTCACCCTCTTGAACCGCCCAAAATTGTAATACGCCGCACATGCCCCCTCGCTCGAGACCATGCAGGTCCCGATCGGGTGGTCGGGTGTGCAGGCCGTGCCGAAGACCTTGCACTCCCACGGCTTGATCACCCCTTTGAGCACCTCCCCGCACTGGCAGGCCTTCGGATCGGCGATCCGGACCCCCGGCACCTGGTAGCGCAGCTCCGCGTCGAAGGCGCGGTAGGCAGGCGCGAGCCGCAGCGCGCTCTGCGAGATGAAGCCGAGGCCGCGCCATTCGAAGTGGGGACGGAGCTCGAAGACCTCGGCGAGCACCCGCAACGCCGCGGGGTTACCTTCCCACGGCACCACCCGCCGGTACTGGTTCTCCACCTCGCAGCGCCCCTCGGCCAGCTGCCGCAGTATCATCAGCACCGACTGCAGGATGTCCACCGGCTCGAACCCCGAGATCACCACCGGCTTACCGTATTCGCTGGGGATGAACTGGAAGGGACGCGCCCCCACCACCGTCGCGCAGTGGCCGGGGCCGATGAAGCCGTCCAGCCGCAGGTCCGGCGACTCCAGGAGCGCGCGGATCGGGGGGAGGATCAGGACGTGGTTGACGTAGCAGAAGAAGTTCTCGACCCCCTCGGCCCGCGCGCGTTGCAACGTCAGCGCGGTCGAGGGCGCCGTCGTCTCGAAGCCGACGGCGAAGAAGACGACCTCGCGGTCCGGGTTCTCCCGCGCGAGCCGCAACGCATCGAGCGGCGAGTACACCAGCCGCACGTCCGCCCCGGCCGCCTTCGCCTCCTGCAACGTCCCGCTCCCCCCCGGGACCCGCAGCATGTCGCCGAAGCAGGTGAAGATCACCTCCGGCCGCCGTGCGATCGCGATCGCATCGTCGATACGACCCATCGGGATCACGCAGACCGGGCACCCCGGCCCGTGCACGAGCTCGATGTTCTCCGGGAGGATGTCGGCCAACCCGTACCGATAGATCGAGTGCGTATGCCCGCCGCAGACCTCCATGATCTTGTAGTGGCGATACGGGTCGGCCAGCTCCCGTATCTGGCTCGCCACCGCCCTACCCAGCGCTGCGTTCCGGAACTCCTCCACGAACTTCATCCGCCCACCTCCTCACCGCCCCGACCATCGCCTCCCACCTCCGAACCGTCGACCTCTCCGACCACACCACCCCCGGGGACCCGGGCGAGCGCCGCGCCGGCGTGGACCAAGACGACGTCGCCACAGACGACGTCGTCCAGCGCCCCGATCAGCACCTCCACCCGCCTGCCCTCCTCACCTGCGCACACGGCGATCCCACCGCCATCCAACACCTCGAGCACGCGCATCGGCACCGCCTCGTCGGAGCAGACACTGCAGTGGCCGGCGGGGTCACAGCCGAGAGGGTCGAGACCTGAATGGCGCGCCTCCATGGGTCGCAACGGAACAGGCGACGACGCGCCCGCCCCCGGCGACGCGTCCCCGTGCCGCCCCGCCACATCCATCCCGAGCGGATCCAACCCAGAGTACCCGTTCATTCGATCGCGCTCCCCCGGAACTCCTCGAGCTCCGCCTCGTACTCCGCCCCCAACTCCTCGAGCAGCCGTAGCGTCAGCTGCGCCTCCGCCTCGTCGATCTTCGAGATCGCAAACCCCACGTGGATCAGAACCCAGTCCCCCGGCCGCACCCCACCCGTCTCGGTGTCGAGGAGCCCGACGTTCACGTTGCGTTCGATCCCGACCACGTCGACGCGGGCCAGCCGGTTCCGCTCGTCCACCATGGCGACCACCTGTCCGGGCACGGCTAGGCACATGAGGCCTCCTGGCAGAAAGGGATGCTCGACGGAAAACCGACCACTTCTGAATACGAAAGGCGGCCGCGGGTCACCCCGGCGGCCGCCTCTCCACGAATCGCTGCGCTGTACGCCGCGCTCGTACTCTGTTTCGCACAGGATCGGATAATCCCCAGGCCGTGTCAAGGGCCGTAGCTCCCCTCCACGACTACCTCTCCTCGCGCCCGCAACGCCCCCGGCTCCCCGGCCAGGGCGCACCTCGCCGCGGCTATCGCCGCCTGGCCAAAAGAGATCCCGCCGTCGTTCGGCGGGACCAGCGCCGGCACCAGGACTCGCAACCCCACACGGGCCAGTTCGCGCGCGAGCCGCTCGAGTAGCTCCCGGTTCTGGAAGACCCCACCCGAGAGGACGACGGTATCGACCCCGTGCCGCGCCGCCAGCTCGACACTCGCCCCGACCGTCGCGCGGACCAGGGAGTTGTGGAACCGCGCGGCGATCACCCCCACCCGCACCCCCGCCTCCACCTCCGCGACGATGGCCCGGACCAACGGCCGGGCATCCAGCACGAGCACCTCACCCGTACCGACTCCCCCCGCATCCCTGCCGCCTCGCCCATCCACCGCGCCAGGCACACCATATATCCCGGCACCCGGTCCCGGCGCCCCCCACCCCCACGGCAACTCGTACCACCCCGGCTCCGACCGGTCGACCACCCCCTCCAGCGCGACCGCCACCTCCCCCTCGTAGCTCGCCCGCATACCGAGCCCGCACAGCGCGCCCACCGCGTCGAAGAGCCGGCCCATACTGGTCGTCCAAGGCGACGCGATTCCGGAAGCGGCCAGCCGCGCTACCCCACGCCACCTTGCGGCGTCAACCCTCCCCGCGAGGGCGGCCGGGATCCTGGGGACGACGCCCCGCCCGGCCACGTCCTCCACCTCCTCCCCCCACCCCGCCGCCACCAGCCACGCGCACGCCATCCGCCACGGCTCCCGCACCGCCGCCTCGCCTCCCGGCAGGCGCACCGGCAACAGGTGCCCTACCCGCTCGCAGGCGACGAGGTCGCCGACCAGGAACTCGCCCCCCCAGATCGTCCCGTCCGTGCCGTACCCCGTCCCGTCGAAGATCACCCCGAGCGCCGGCCCCCGCTCCCCGTGCTCTGCCAGGCACGCCGCGAAGTGCGCGTGGTGGTGCTGCACCTCCAGCGACTCGAGGGGCGCCCCCCCGGCGACCATTGTCCCGCCTCCTTCCACCCCCGGTAACCCCTGCTCCACCGGTCCCGCCACACCCCTGCCGCCATGCTCGATAGCCGCCACCCGCTCCAACGCATACCGCGTCGACCTGAACTCCGGGTGTAGGTCGTGCGCCACCACCGCCGGCGCGATCCCGGTCAGCGCCTCCAAGCGCGCTACACCAGCTTCGAAGACGCGCAGCGTCTCGTACTCTTCGAGGTCGCCGACGTGCTGGCTCAGCCAACCCCGCCCCCCGTACGCCAGGCAGAAGGTGTTCTTTGACTCCGCGCCGCAGGCCAGGATCGGCCGCTCCGCCGGCACCGGCAGCCGCAGCGGGAGCGGGGCGTATCCGCGGGCGCGGCGGATTAGCTGCACGCGGCGCTCCCCGGCGACGGTGACCACGCGCGCCACCGAGTCGTCTACCGGGGCCTCGATCGGGCGGTCGTGGAGGAGGAAGAGGTCGGCGATCCCGGCGAGCCGCGCGAGCGCCTCGTCGTTCCGGAACGCGATCGGCTCGTCCGACCGGTTCCCGCTCGTCATGACCAGCGGCTCGCCCACCTCGGCCAGGATGAGGTGGTGGAGGGGGGTGTACGGAAGCATCACCCCGAGCTCCCGCTGGCCCGGCGCGACCTCGGCCGCCACTCCGGGAGCCAGCCCCCCGCGACGCAGGTCGGCACCCCGAGACGCACCGTCGAGGACGACGTCGCCTACGACCTCACCCGCGAGTTCCCGCCGCCGCGCCAGTACGATCGGCCGCTCCGGACCGCGGAGCAGCGCCTCTTCGACCGGATCGAGCTCGACCAGCGCGCGCGCCGCCGCCAGGTCGGGGACCATGAGCGCGAACGGCTTGACGGGGCGCCGCTTGCGCTCGCGCAGGGCACGCACCGCCGCGGCGTCCCGCGCCAAGCAGGCCAGGTGGAACCCGCCGAGCCCCTTGATCGCCACGATCGCGCCGGCCCGGAGCGCGGCGCAGACGGCGAGGATCGGATCGACGGCGTCCGGTCCCCGGCCATCCCCCACCTCGCCGCCCGTGCCGTCGGACTGCGCGGCGGCTCCGCCCTCCACCAACCACACCCGCGGCCCGCACTCCGGGCAGGCGTTCGGCTGCGCATGGAAACGACGGTCGGCCGGGTCGTGGTACTCCGCCCGGCAGCGCGCGCAGAGGGCGAAACCGGACATCGTCGTCTGCGGACGGTCGTAGGGGAGCCCGCGGATGATGGTGTAGCGCGGGCCGCAGTCGGTGCAGTTGATGAACGGGTACCGATAGCGGCGGTCGGCGGGGTCGAAGAGCTCGGCGAGACAGGCGGCGCAGGTGGCCTGGTCGGGTGGGATCAGCGTCGTGGCTAGGCGAGAAGGTGAGGTAGGGGGCACGACGTCATCTGCCCCGGACGACGTCGCCTGCGGAGGATCCCCGGCCTCGGCCGCGGCGACGCTCGCCTCGATCCTGACCCCCGACTCGCCCAGCGGCGCCACCTCCTCTACGGCGATCCGCTCCACCCGCGCCAGCGGCGGGGCCTCGGGCTCGAGCCGCGCCAGGAACTCATTCACCCTCTCGGGCGCGCCCTCGACCTCGACCCGCACCCCGCCCCGGTCGTTCCGGATCGAGCCCGCCACCCCGAGCCGTACCGCGAGCCGGTAGAGGTACGGCCGAAACCCCACCCCCTGGACCATCCCCTCGACCCGGACCCGGATACGCCGACGCGGCGTCGTGCCTGACGAAGGATCACCGGCGAGCGCCATCGGGCTGTCCTCGGGAAAGAGGAACGCGGAGCCGAGGCGAGCAACGGCCACACTATCACCGCCTGCTCACCCACCAGCCAACCGCCGCCCAGACGCCGGCAAATTCCGGTCCCA
>Ga0180215_1003971_pt1 | contig 13510 bp, 15 predicted proteins | sample eDN3rd37CBELigBY_FD_128871 | JGI IMG/M metagenome (GOLD analysis project Ga0180215, IMG submission 128871) | Enriched backyard soil microbial communities from Emeryville, California, USA - eDNA 3rd pass 37_C BE-Lig BY (version 2) (version 2) | ecosystem: Environmental > Terrestrial > Soil >...
AACACCCTAACGAACCATATTTATACATTTTATGAAAATTCCTCCGTTTCCTCTCATGTGTCAAAAATGAAATCTTGAGAAAACAGGAGTAAATAAGAGAAAACATTAATTTATAGTGGGAGGGTAAATTCACTATGTCTACTAACAGGTATCACAGAGCTTTCGGAGTTTACGGTATTTATGTAGAAGATGCAAAACTCTTAGTAATAAATAAGAACAGCGGTCCTTATAAAAATCGTTTTGACTTACCTGGGGGAAGTTTAGAAGAGGGAGAAACGTTATCAGAGGCAATGAAAAGAGAATTCCTTGAAGAAACGGGTCTTGAAATTGAAATAGAAGAAAACATTGGGGTTGTAGATTTTAAACTACCTTGGTTGTGGAATGAGTTTACTGATGTTCATCATATTGCGGTCTTTTATTTAGTTAAAAAAGTTGGTGGGAAAATAACAAAAACACCAGAACAATTTGAAGGACAAGATTCATTAGGAGCGGTGTGGATATCCGAAAAAGAAGCTCTTTTGGATCATGCCTCACCATTAGTTTTGAAAGCGTTTGAATGGTTAAAGACAAAGGATTTAGGAGTCGATGCCAAAGTGTACAATGATTGGAACGTCTTGGAATAGATGCTTTGTAACAACGAGTGCTTTAGTTCAATCCTCTAGTACATTAAAACTTTGAATTGCCTAGTTTATAAGACGCAAGTCAAACACCTTGTAATGAGTACCGATTATAAATCCAGATGGAACGAAGTAGTGAATAGTACGAATTTCTTTGGAAGACAACGCGAAGAAAAGAGTGTAGTAGGTCCAATCGCTACCTTTCATGCAGGAAAATAAATACCTTTTAAACCACTCACATTTTGTTCCCCAATTAGAGAGTGGTTTTTTACATGTTCCCCAATATGAGTACACTCCCCCGTAGTAACCAACCATGCATGATTCACTTTTTCCTTTTTCAGGAAAAAAACTATTTACAAAATGGAAATTTTTACATAATATATGATATATAACAAGTGTTATTTAATAATTTTTTAGGAGAAATTTTCATGCCACCAAGAACAAAATTTTCAAAGGAAGCGATTATTGATGCCGCTTTTGAAATCGCAAAGACAGAAGGTATTGACAGTATTACAGTTAGAAAAGTAGCAGATAAATTAGGTAGCTCCATTGCTCCTATTTATGTAAATTTTACAGAGGTAGAAGAGTTGAAACAGGCTGTTTTAGTTAAGATTCACGACATTGCACAGCAAATGCTAAAATCACAGTACAGTTCGGACGCCTTTCTAAATATTGGAATTGCAAGTATAAAGTTTGCTAGAGAATACAGCGTCCTATTTAAAGACCTTATCATGAACAGTAAACGATACTTAACAAGTGTCCAGCCTTCAAGTACAAACATTTTTGAACAGATGCAGGAGTCGACCAATCTAAGTGGATTTTCAGAGGAAGAACTAGCAGGAATCCTGTTTAAAATGCAAGTGTTTCAATTAGGGCTATCCGTTATGGATGTGAATGGCATGCTCCCAGAGAATTTTGACGAAGAGGCAATCATTCGAATGCTCGAAAGTGCAGGAAAGGATATCATATTGGCTGCTCGGCTTCATAAGAATGGTAAAGAATAGCTGAACCTATTGAGGGAGATGGAGAAATGGAAAAGACAAAGGTGCAATTGGATATCGAACAACTTTTTAAGAAAAGTGTAGAAAAAGACCCAAAAGTATCGAATGCCTATTTACGTGTTTACTCGAAGAAGCATGATATTGATTTCAACTTAGCTGCTGGTGATGAAGCTATACACGCAGAGCAGCCATTTTTTATTGCTAGTATTAGTAAATTGTTTACGTCTGTTCTTTTTGGACAGTTAATCGAACAAGGCCTAGTATCCTATGAGGACAAAATTGCCAATTACTTAGAGCCAGATATTTTAACTAATTTGCATATTTACAAAGGGAAGGATTATACAAACGAGATAAAAATCAAACATTTATTAAATAACACCTCAGGTTTACACGATTTCTTTGAGGATAAGCCACAAAAGGGAAAAACGATTGTAGAACTTATTCTAGATGAACCAAATCGTACATGGACACCGAAGGAAATTATCCAATGGGCGAAGGATAATATGAAAACGCACTTCCCACCAGGTGAAGGATTCCATTATTCTGATACAGGATATCACCTTTTAGGCTTAATTTTGGAAAAGGTTACAGGGCAATCGTATCACGAAGTACTAAGTAAAAATATTTTGGAACCACTAGGAATGAAGCACTCCCATTTCTCTTCGTTTAGACCAATAGAAGATAGCCCATATGAAGTAGCAAAAATGTACTTCGGACATACGGAGATTTCAAATTACCAAAGCATGAGAAGTATGATATTTGCTGGCGGAGGGATCGTTTCTACGACGGGTGACTTGTTAAAGTTTATGAAAGCACTAGTTAATCACCAGTTAGTAAAGAAAGAAACGATTGAAACGATGAAGAAGGATTGCGGGAGGTTCTTTTTCGGAATTGATTATGGCTATGGTGTAATGAATATTAAAACGATTCCTATCTTCATGCCAGCAAAATATAACTCCTGGGGGAATGCCGGATCTACTGGTTCGTTTATGTTTTACCACCCTGCGACAGATGCTTATATCATCGGAAGCTTAAATCAATCGGGTTATGGTCAAAAAGGAATTAGGCTAATGCTTCAGATTGCGGATAAACTTTATAAAACTACGAGGAAATCGGCAGTAGTAGTGTAAAAAAGCAGGTGTCGGTTCTTATAAGAGTGCCTAACCCCCAATAAACTAAAGCATTAACGCTGAGGGTATAGGGTTCCGTTTTGAGGTGCTTTTCTTAAAATAAATTCGAAAATGACAGTGATATTGGCATCAATTTCGGTATATAAAAAAGGCAAACTCTCCATAGTAATTGGGGAGTTTCTTTCACTTAAGAATATAAAAGTAGAAATAAAAAACCTTACTTGACATACCGTTCACCGTTATGCATCAAAATGAAGTTTTAACAAAAATAAGCCACCAGCCTTCGTCTCACTTCCTTTAAATATGAAGTAATGTTCTTGATTGAGTAACCATCGATAGAAATAAGGGGAGATATTACCGCTATATGCTAATTGGAACACGTATTGGGTAAAATAGAGGGAGTTTTTCCCCCTATACGAAGCAAAATTACCTGCTTTCACGTTTTTCAAGTCTAATAAGGGGAATTTCTCCTTCTATTTAAGCTTTCTCCTGTAAAATTTACTGATTAAGGGGAATTTTTCCCTCTATTTATTAGACCAAAGTGCTAACCTTCTCTCCTACCCGAAAACGGAATCCTTTACGCTGAGGGCCAGGCACTCTATTTTTAATCCTGAAGGAGTATGTCAAAATAACATTGACTAGACACTATTTGGTGTCATATAATAAAGGACACTAAAGGGTGTCCTATTTTTAATGAAGGAGAGGAGATCTTGAACACTACTGAACAAAAGCATGATGTTTTTGTAGCTATTGCAGATCCAACAAGACGAAAAATAATACGTTTGTTGGCAGGTTCTGAAGAGTTACCTTTACATGAATTAACTCCTCATTTTCAAATGGGGCGTACCGCTGTTTCAAAACATTTATCTATCCTTAAAGATGCAGATTTAGTAACCAACCGTAAAATTGGTAGGGAAACAAGGTATCGACTAAATGTTGCTCCCTTACAGGAAGTGAAAGATTGGTTATCCTTTTATGAAACGTTTTGGACTGAAAGAGCGTTATTACTTAAGAATATATTGGAGGAGGATGTTTCAGATTGACAAATAGTGTAGCAAGTCGTAAGGTTGATGGTTTTTTAAAAAAAGAGAAAAAGTGGAAAAGTGAGTTTGAAAAGTTAAGACAAATTGTTTTAGATTGTGGGCTAACTGAAGATTTCAAGTGGATGCACCCATGTTACACGTTAGATGGAAAGAATATTGTTTTAATTCACGGCTTTAAGGAATATTGTGCCCTTTTGTTTCACAAAGGTGCTTTGTTAAAGGATTCTGATAAGATACTTATCCAACAAACGGAGAATACGCAGTCCGCACGCCAAATTCGATTCACTAATGTTCAAGAAATATTGGATATGGAAAACATACTGAAAACGTATATTCAAAATGCTATTGAGATAGAAAAAGCAGGTTTGGAAGTAGAATTGAAAAAAACTTCAGAATATACCGTTCCTGAAGAATTACAAGCTAAATTCGATGAAATGCCTGAATTGAAAACAGCTTTTGAATCGTTGACACCTGGACGACAAAGAGCATATCTTTTTTATTTTTCTGGAGCCAAACAATCGAAAACCAGAAATTCAAGAATTGAAAAGTATATACAGAACATTTTAGATGGAAAAGGATTGAATGATTAGCATTTTATATATCATATATGGAGGAATCGATTATGGCAGAAATATCATTAGATTTTCAATTTAAGAGTCCAATCAATAAAGTATGGGAAGCCTTAACAAATTCAGATACGCTTGCACAATGGGTAATGAAAAATAATTTCAAACCTATTGTCGGATACAAATGTCAGTTTCGTAATGAGGAAATAAATTTAATTGTAGATAGTGAAGTATTAGTGGTGGACGAGCCACATACGTTATCTTACACATGGATAGGTGGTCCGATAAACACGATTGTCACATGGACATTGAAGGAAGAGGATGGAACAACATATGTACATCTCGACCATACAGGCTTCGACAAAGAAGATCAAGCCTTCAACGGAGCGAAATATGGTTGGGCGTATAAGATTGAAGAACTTAAAAAAGTGTTTAAAGGAAATAGAAGAGTAAACCAATTGAAGCTTATAGAAAGATGAAGTTTTATATGAATGGCAAAACAAGAAAATAGAAAACTAGAATAGCCCTTATTAAGTATGTTTGGGTTTCTAAATGGGTTGAGGAGTGGCAAAATGAGTTTTTTTCAAGATGCATTAGCAATGTTTAAGAAGAGAGATATATTGTTTTTAGAAAGTTACAAAGAATCAGAGGATATTTATACCTTCATATTTGAAAAAGAGGACGATTTAAGCTGGATACCTGGGCAGCATAGCTTGTTTACAATCACTCATAAAAAAATAAAAAATAATACACGCCCATTCACTATCGCATCAGCCCCCAATGAGAATGTGATCAGACTAACAATGCGTATTGATGAAAATCCTAGTGAGTTCAAAGAAGCCATGCTAGAACTGAAACAAGGAATGAAAATAAATATGACTGGGCCCTTAGGGTCATTTAATCTAACAGATAACAGTCCTTCTCTTCTCATCGCAGGCGGAATTGGCATTACACCTTTTCGATCCATTTTAAAACAGATAGAGTCAGAGGGAAATGGCATCGAAAAACCAATACATCTACTCTATTTGGATAGCAATAAATCATTTTTGTTCAAAGATGAACTTGATACGATTGCAAACAATACTTCAATCAGTTTCACTTACCTGGATTCGAGGGATGATTTAATGCAAGAGATAGATACGTTTTCTACCTTAAATAAGGATCATGGTAAGTATTTTATTGCAGGACCAAAGTCAATGGTAAAGTCGATAAATGAATATTTAAAGAGTAAAAACATACCAAAGAAGAATATCAAAAAGGATGCCTTTTATGGGTATTAGGTATTCGCTTCCATTGGGCGTATAGATTAGAGGACCTGACCCCCGATGAACTAAAAAGCATTAACACACTGGGGGCCTGCCGATGAAGTGAGATGTAAGAAAATTTTAGTGAAAACAGGTAGCGGAAAGGAAGCCTTTGACAAATACATAAATAATAAGTTTTTTGGTCGCTGGGCAGAGGTAAAAACCTGATTTTGTTGTGGAAGATTTAAATGAAGCAGCCAATTGGTTAATGTCAAACCTATTGTAAATACTCTACTCTTCAATAAGTAAGTGGAGAGTTAAAATTGGAGCTGTTATTGTGGCAGCTCTTCTTGTTGCACTAATGGGAATAATCTTTAGGGTTTCTATATAATTTTCCTTATTAATACCGAATTCCATCCCCATAAAAAGAGCACATTAAAGCTTTTATGAATTGGTACAAGTGAAAAAACAACTAAAACAGTATAATGGAAAATTCAAATGGGAAGTGTAGTTAATAAAGAACTTAATATGAGCTATGGCAGTAAGACTTGGTGAACCAAACGAAACATTGTGAAGAAATGCACTTTAGCTAACGAAAGGATTGGTTCATCAGCAGGGACAGTTAAAGAAAGGTTGTTACTGTTTTTTTTCTTCAACTCTTGAGGAGCTTTCAGTAAAATAAGGTATATTATTATAGTCGAATAGATTCTCTTTAAAGACAAGAAAAGTAGGTGAACAAAGTGGGAAAATATCAATTGGATGCAAAAGGTCAGGTCGCTGTGACAAAGTTTCATGAAAAACAGACGCCTGCCAAATTTGATAAAAAGCAGCACCTTGAAAAAATACGTGCGGAGTATTTGAAAAAGAAGCAAAAACAAACAGATAAATAAAATGAATGAAAAAACAGGTAGACAAAATCTCCCTGTTTTTTTAATCGAAGTGAAACAGTTGTAATGTTCATGCAAAACCATCCTTTTTTCTCAACGTACTCAGAGAATATTAGGCAAGATGAAGTGAGTTAACGTCTGCGATAAGCTAACAAACCAAGTACCGGGATTTATTTCCAATCCTACTAACAAAACTATATCCATAAAGATAGATTAGTTTGAATGTTTATTTGGCATTTCACGATCTCATAAAAATCTCACCTGTCTAGTTGGATTTTCCCGAAAAAAATGTTACATACGTTAAGCTAGACCTAGTTAATTTTGTACGCGAATAGTTCGATCAAATAAAAATGGATCTAACTCAAAGCTGATATCAGCTCTCGTTAGATCCATTTTCCAACATTAACTATAACTATCTCTTAAACTTCTCAAGAAACCTTGTCGGATACTCACTAGGAAGCTTACTTACTTCATCTAGTTTATTCCATTGTTCTTCACTTAAGCTCCAACCAACACTTCCCATATTTTCTTCGAATTGTTCGAGACTACTCGCACCAAAAATAGGGGATGTAATTTCTTCTTTGTTTAACAGCCAATTTAGAGCGACTTGAACAGGGGTTTTATCAGTCTCATAAGCTACTTCTTGTACTGCTCGTAAAATCTCGAAGTTTTTATCATGTGCTCGATATTCCCAGCTTGATTCACCAACACCATGAGCTAATCTACCAGCAGTAGGTGTTTCTCCTTGTTTATATTTCCCCGTTAAAAATCCGCCACCAATAGGTGCCCAAGGAATGACGCCTACGTTTTCTTCTTTACAAAGTGGCAATATTTCACGGTCCATTTCACGAGTGACAAGACTATACTGCGGTTGAATCGAAATAAACCGAACAAGATTGTTATAATCACTATATGATAAAGCTTTCATCATTTGCCAAGCTAAAAAGTTTGAACAGCCTATGTATCGAACTTTTCCAGAACTGACTAAATCGTCTAACGTTCGAATTGTTTCTTCAATTGGAGTAAGATTATCCCAAACATGCAATTGATAAAGATCAATATAATCTGTATTCAATCTCTTTAAGCTTTGATCTACTCCTTCCATAATCCGACGACGAGAATAACCAAAATCATTCGGATTTGGACCTACTCGCATCCGCACCTTGGTTGCTAGTACAACCTCTGAACGACGGTCTTTAATCGCCTTTCCAACAATTTTCTCAGATTCACCGCCAACATATACATCGGCAGTATCGATAAAATTCCCTCCTTGATCAAGGAAATGATGAATCATATTAATAGAATCTGCTTCATTCAATTCTTTACCAAATGTCATCGCTCCTAAGCAAAGCTCAGACACTAACAAACCACTTTTACCTAACGTCTTATATTGCATCTTCTCTCTCCCATCATGTTTTAATAATCCCCATCTCTTTTTTATTCGAGGCTTTAGTAAGTTATTCCTTTAAATCAACAAAGAATTTTTAGGGACAGGGGGATAGGGACAGGGGGACAGGTTTGTTGTCCCGCTTACAGATTGGGACAACAAACCTGTCCCTCTGTCCCAAATTAAAAAATTCAGTCTTTTTATATGTCCTTTTTAGTAGAATGGATATAAGGTGTTTTATAAATTGTTCTATTTGTAACCGAATACAAAGGGAGGAATCACCAGAATGGATCCAGCTAGTCTTCACTATCGACTTACAGAGAAAGAAAAATCAATGTTTGAAAGAGACGGATATTTAATCGTTGAGAATGCATTGTCAAAGGAGCAAGTCGATTCATTAACAGCCGCTACTGACCGTATTTATGATAACCAGCTTTCTACTGGTCATAATCCGAAAGAGGCTTTTTTCCATCCTAACTTCATTCCAGATGATGACTTGTTTTTAAATCTCGTAGACTATGAAAAAATTCTACCGAAGGTGTGGGGAATATTAGGCTGGAATATTTATTTGTATCATGCTCACATGATTGTTACACCTCCATCAGGACAAGAAAAAAACAATCACACCTTTGGTTGGCATCAAGATAGTGCAAGAGTCAATATCGAAATGGAGTCTCATCCTAGACCACGGTTATCTATAAAAGTTGCCTATTTTTTGTCCGATATTTCTGAACCTGACCGAGGTAATTTTTGGGTTATTCCTGGAAGTCATCTCAGTGATACCATCGAACGGCCAAAAGATGGGGTGGGACAACCTGAAGGTGCCATTCCAATAACGGTAAAGCCAGGAACAGCAGTATTTTTTGATCGTCGCTTGTGGCATACGGCAAGCCCAAATTGGTCGGATATCACTCGTAAGGTCCTTTTCTATGGATACAGCTACCGTTGGCTTCGTACAAAAGACGATATGACAGTAGAACATTTGTGGCAGAAGAGTGACCCGATTCGTCGCCAATTACTAGGTGACGGGGTTAATTGTAACGGCTACTATAACCCTACAGATGATGACGTTCCACTACGCGTATGGTTGAGAGAACATAGTCCAAACGAAGCGAAATAATAATAATAGATTCGCTATCAATTTTCGTTGAAAACCAAATCAGCTTAAATCAACATGTATGCGCTTTCCATTTATGGAGAGCGCATATGTATAAGTTGAGATAATCAATTTTCCTACCATTTTTTAAAAAAATGAGTATACCAAGATACCTCTTCAGGTGAATGTTGCGTAAGAATCTCCAAAACTAAATCACGTTTTATCCTTAGGGCTGTTCTTAGCTTTTCTAGATGCTCATTCTAGTTTACGTAATAAATCGATGGCTTTTTGTGTAAGTAAAGGACTTCCTAAGTCTGTGTTAGCCTTGGCAGCTAATAGACTACTTATTTATAGAGTTACGATTACTGCTCATCACGATCTTTGGAAACTGTATTGCTATCCTCTTCAGTTCCCTCCACCATCTGGTTACCAATAAGACCGCCTGAAATACCGCCTATAACAGTTCCAACTAGTCCAAATTGAGAACCTATCATCGCACCCCCAACGGCATCAGTAAAGGTTCCTGTTGCTTCACCAAGGTCACTGTTTCCTTGATTAGCATTACTATCTGCTCGATTATTGCCATTTTCTGCTGCATTTCCACCAAAGTTATTGCGTTCGTCACTCCGATTCATCTTTTCACTTCCTTGTTCATAAAATGGGGAATTTGCTAATTAGGAATGCACAACATCCCAAACATATATTACCCAGCTGAAGTAGTTTTACTCACTATATGTGCTAGTAGGAGATTTCTAAGTTCTAATACTATGTTGTGTCTGTTATCAAGAGGCATACATTATACTAATTCAGAAAGGACGACACTTTTTTAGGTAGTGGAGCAAGTCAGTGCAATGAAGAAAAAATGGTAGGCCTACTGAAGGGAAAGGTAATAAAAAATTGTGAGAACCGCTTTTAATAACATTCAGTCAATACTTCTTCATTTTCATCTAAATTTTAGAATTAAATAACATTTCTTTTGATCAATTGCTATGTTAGTAGTCGCTTTATTCAATTTTTCTAGGTAAATAGTGTCATTTATGTTAAAAATAAAGGATTCAAGTAATAACGAACAGAGGGTGGTACCTACTAACTCTTGTATTGGTCAAAGAAGGATTAACCGCCTTTTTTGTTGAAGTTATTTAGCTAACTAAGCAGGTTAGAAGAAAAAAATTTAACTTGTTCCATAATCGGGACATATAATTGAATAAGATTACATAAAAAGTCGATTTCCCAAGGTAAGGAAATCGACTTTTTTGCTAAAATCAAATTCTAGATTATTTTCTGAATACTATTTTTCTTTATAATCTTCCTTTTTATTAATTGTATTCAATACAAAACAAACTATTGCTGTAATAGCTAGAGGAAGAAAAGCCATATAAACCTCTGACAAAGCTTCTCTCTTAGCGTAAAGTACTAATACAAAACTGGAAACAATAACATATGTTATTACTATAATGATATTCATTACAAATCTATGTTTATTTTTCATAGTTGTTTTCCTCTACTTCCATAGCGCTATTAAGATTTAATACTTTCATTATAATTTATAAAGTGATGCAAAGTAAGGTAAAAACCGGATTGCTGTTTAATTAAATTTATTTATTAAATATGAGCTTCTTGTTTATTCCAGAAACGGGCGCGATTGTGGAATTAACGCCTCTTTTTATTCTTCAACTAAAGGGTGGGATTGTTCAGCAAGAACATTCGCTTTTTCACTAACGGGCAGCATTCCTGTAATAAAGAAAAATGGAGAAAACCGTTTCTTTATAGAGGGAGTTTAGTTGAATAAGGTAAAGGATATTTTAGGGTAATGATAGAATCTATTGACTGCTGGTGTTTTAATTCAGAGCTGTATTTTTGGATCGTGCTTGTACTAATGAAAGTACGGGAGTATGTATGTATTCGTTTGAATTATTAAAATATCAATGAAAATAGAAATGAGGGTATTTATGAATAAATTTGTAAAGGGAAGAACTCTTTCAAATCAATTCTATACAGAGGTTATACTGCCTGTGTTAATTGATATAAACCATGACGCTGTATTAATTGGGGAGGGATCTGATGTATTAGGGCTTGATCAACATATATCAACAGATCATGATTGGGGTCCTCGAGTAACTATTTTTGTTTCTAATGATGATGAGATCCAACCAACCCTAGAAAAAGTATTAGCCAATTTACCAGAAAAATTTCTTGAATTTCCTATAATTGTAGATGAAAACACTAACAATATTCAGGTTACAACGGCTAAACAGTGGTTACATAACAATCTAAGCATTAATGATATTTACAATTTAACATATAGTGATTGGCTTTCTTTACCACAACAGCATTTACTGCAATTTGTTGGTGGCATTGCTTTTTCAGATTCCCTTGGAGATTACAAAAAGGTGAAACAAATTCTTACTTGGTTTCCTGATGACGTATGGCGGTGGGCTATGGCTTCACAATGGTATCTCATTTGGTCGTCTGAACGCCTCATACAACGGACTTTAGAAGCTGAAGATTATTTAGGGTCTCAACTAATTCTTCAAAAAGTCATTCGCTATATTATCGAGATGAATTTCCTTCAATGCAAACAGTATAAACCTTACGATAAATGGCTTGGTTCAGTTTTTGTGAAACTAAAAGATTTTAGCTTATTTAAAGAAAATATAATTGGGATTTTTTCTACTAATAATACGATTAAACAAATCCAATTATTGCAACAAATGCTTGTTAGATTAGGCGAAAACCATAATAATCTTGGTTTATCGAAGGTTGTTGATCCTAAAATAGTTCCTTACGAAGTTGGAGTGAACAATGCAATTCGCCCATACAAAATATTCAATTCTAGCGACTATAAGGATGCTTGCATTGAAAGTATTGAAGATCCAACTTTGCAAAATTTAATCTTTGTTGGTACGGTTGATCAAATGACAAATGTTTCTGACGCAATGATCAATTTTACCGATTGGACAATTATGCTTCGGGAAGGGTATGAAAAAGAGCTTTCAAAATTTAAAAGTTAAGCTAGAACAGTCTTAATTACGAAGAATACAAAAATAATTAATTTAAGATGAGGTATTGTGAAAAAATGTCCCTCAAAGTAAAGAGTGCGTTAGTTGAACAACAGGAAACATTTTGTTGTGGTACATGAGGTTATTTGTTGTAAAAAAGAGGATAGATGAACAGAATTAAAATACTGTATTCATCTATCCTTTCTTTTGCCTTATAAAATGTGTGACATTATATATGGATATTAATTATTAATGCATTTTTTTTGACTTTCAATAAAATTGACGATATTCATGGCATGAGCTTTGATTTTAATAGAATAGTAAAGTGTCAACTTCGATAGATATAAGAAAGAAGAAAATCGGATTGAATGAAATAACCGAAAAGTGATATCTCCATATTAATTTTCACGGAAGTATTGCTTTTTAATTTAAAATCTGCATTTTCCTGAATGTATACCAACTACTATTCCAGCAAAGAAGTTGTATGCTTCTAGTATGTTTGAATTATTGATAAAAAAAGAGCATGGAAATATTAGATACATCATAAGAGTTTACTTCGTTTGAAGATGATATTCCCTTAGAGTGTCATTTTACTCTAATTTTCTTCCTAATAATTTCTGCAGTTTTTTGAGGGTTAAAACGGTATAAGAAGTCCATAATCTTAGAATCTTTTCCTGCTAATACTCGATATTTATTTTGTTCCATTCCTCTAATAATGATCTCAGCTGCTTCCTGTGGGCTCAGCAGTTTATAATAACCACTTGAAGATTCATCTAATTTTATATCCATACCAGCATGTTGGACGATTCTTGTGTTCACTCCACCTGGAAAAACAACGGTTACATGTACATTTGTATGCTTTAGCTCAGAGTGAAGTCCTTCTGTAAATAGCTTTACTGCGGCCTTTGATGCACAATATATTGCTTGATGTGGGATCGGTAGAAATCCACCCATGCTAGCAATATTGGTAATGTGAGCTTCAGGCCTCATTAAAAGGTGGGGTAAGAATGTTTTACACATATAAAGTGTTCCGTAGAAGTTTACATCCATAACCGATTTGATTTTTTCATAATCGAGATCATGTACGCTTAAAAATGGCTGAATAATTCCGGCGTTATTGATAATTCCATCCACGCTACCATGCACTGCAATGATTTCTTCTGGGAGCTTTTCCACTTCATCTCTGTTGACTAAATTAGCTATGTGCGTTGAGATTTTCTCACCATAGTCGTTTGCTAATGCTTGGGTTTCTTGTAACCCTGATTTGTTGATAATTGCTGCAACACGAGCCCCTTTTTCAAGCAGTTGGCGAACAAGTTCTCTTCCAATCCCGGTTCCAGCACCTGTTACCACAATGACTTTATTGAATACTTTCATAAATACACCCCTATATTTTCATCTCAACATATACATAGATTGTAAGCCCGAATTATAAAAAATAAGCGCACCTTCCAGTACGCGACACAAATAGCCGTACATTCTGATTTTTTCAAATCGAATTACGGCTTCTTTCATTTATTTGCTACATTCTGCCTGAATT
>Ga0180215_1003972_pt1 | contig 13509 bp, 10 predicted proteins | sample eDN3rd37CBELigBY_FD_128871 | JGI IMG/M metagenome (GOLD analysis project Ga0180215, IMG submission 128871) | Enriched backyard soil microbial communities from Emeryville, California, USA - eDNA 3rd pass 37_C BE-Lig BY (version 2) (version 2) | ecosystem: Environmental > Terrestrial > Soil >...
CAGTCCGCAATCCCTCAACAAAATAACGTCCAACTGAATACCAGATAACATAGGTAAGGAACAGCTCACCTCTGCGCAGGTTCACTCTTCTTAATAGCATTAGTAAAATAAACCCTAATAAATTCCACAAGGATTCATACAAAAAGGTTGGATGATAATAGGCACCATTAATATACATTTGATTAATAATAAATTCTGGTAAATGTAAGTTTTCCAGAAAGGCACGGCTCACTTCCCCACCATGTGCTTCCTGGTTCATAAAATTTCCCCATCTGCCAATGGCCTGACCTAAAATAATACTTGGTGCGGCAATATCGGCCAGCTTCCAAAAGGAAACCTTCCTCTTTCTAGCAAAAACAAGTGCAGTAATAACTGAACCAATTAACGCACCGTGAATGGCCAGTCCGCCGTTCCAAATTGCAATAATCTCACCTGGATAACGAGAATAGTAGTCCCATTCAAATAATACATAGTAGGTACGTGCCGAAAGAATCGCAATGGGAATAGCCCACAGCATCAGATCTGTGAACAGATCCTTGTCAAGCCCTCGTCTAGCAGATTCCTTTATCGCTATATATAATCCAAGTGCAATCGCCGCTCCGATGATGACTCCATACCAATGAACCTGGATGGGGCCTAGCGAAATCGCAATGGGGTCAAGCGGTTGAATACTTTCCTCCATTCCTACAACTCCTTTAAACTTTTCATACTGCTTTTATGTGTTCCTAGTTTTCATATTTCAATGAATGAAAAATGAAAAATTAATAACCTAAATTAATCTTTTCCATTCTCGTCAATGACTTCACTTAGACGGTTTGTAAATTGCTCTGCAGCATTCATGCCCATTCGTTTCAAACGGAAGTTCATCGCTGCTACTTCAATAATAACCGCTAAGTTTCGTCCAGGCCGGACCGGGATTGTAATTTTCGTAACATCTGTATCAATTATTCTTACTTTATCTTCATCTATGCCCAGACGATCATATTGCTTTTTCTGGTCCCAATTCTCCAAACTGATAACAAGGGAGATTTTTTTATGCTTCAAAACAGAGCCTGCACCAAACAAGGTCATGACATCAATGATTCCCAGACCGCGAATTTCCAGCAAATGTTCAATTAATTCGGGTGAAGTACCAACTAATGTATTTTCATCCTCCTGGCGGATCTCAACACAATCATCGGCAACAAGACGGTGACCGCGCTTCACAAGCTCTAGCGCCGTTTCACTTTTCCCGACACCGCTTTGCCCTGTAATCATAACGCCGACACCATAGATATCAACGAGAACGCCATGTACGGCCGTCGTTGGTGCCAGCTGACTTTCAAGAAAGTTTGTTAACAACCCTGAAAATCTAGTTGTATTTTGCTTTGAGCGCATAACCGGCACTGACTGTCGCTCTGACGCTTCGAGCAGTGCTTCAGGTGCTTCTAAATCCCTTGTAATAATAATCCCCGGAGTCACATCTGTACAAAGCCTTTCTAAACGGTAGTCTCGTTCGCCTTCGTTCAGCTTACCGGCAAAGGTCATCTCTGTCATACCTAGTAATTGAACTCGACTAGCGGGATAAAAATCAAAATATCCTGCTAGCTCAATTCCAGGTCTTGATATATCACTGGTTGTGATTGGGCGGTTAATCCCTTCTTCACCACTTAGCAGTTCTAGGCCAAACTTCTCAATTATGTCTTTCGTTCGTACTTTAACCAACTTTGTGCCTCCTTTTACAAATGAACAAAATAAGGGCTGTATACAATAATAAGTTTCACACTATTTTATCACTTTTTTGCTAAGAACCAAACGAGATTTACTTTTAAAGGTATTATTTTCATTTTTTAAAAAAGGCCAAAAAGGCTGACAAGCAGCCTAGCCATCACTTGTCAGCCTTTTTTCATGTTACTGTTCCTTTTTATCTTTTCGATTTAAATAATTTTGAATAATGATATTGCCGATAGACATGATGACTGCGATTAGAAAGGCCGTCCCGAAGCTTTCAATTTCAAAGGACTCACCCATGATAGAATCTGTCAACAATAGCGTAAGCGCGTTTATTACGAATAAAAATAACCCTAATGTAAAAACCGTTATGGGCAGTGTCAATATGACGAGAATCGGCTTTACTATCATATTTAACACTGATAACACGAAACTCGCACCAATTGCCGCAAGAATCCCTTGAATATAAAAAGATTCATCAAAAAAACCAGCAAGAGCGATAAATAAAATGGCATTAATCAAAATTCCTGCTAACCATCTCAAATACGAACACCTCATAGTCAAAGCTGGAAATCCCAGCATCGTTTCCAACTGCTATACCAACATCCTTACCTAAAACCTATGCTTTTCGGATTACAATTGATCCCGTTTTGGTATCTGCGAATAGTTGAACCATATCGATCGATTCTTTAACCGTTCTAAAATTCAGCGTCTTTTGGATAAACTCACTTTTTTCGTCAATAATTTGGATACCCTCCAGTTCAACATTGAAATTCCCCAGATTGGATTTCAGCATACCGTTTACTGCAGTCTGCTCCGGAATGGATAATTCAATATTGCCGGTTGTCGTCTTTGCTTCGATCATTTCACATTCAGGGCTAATGGTTTTACACTGAATATTTCCGTTAAACGTCTGAAGTTCCATCTTGCGAAAATCACCATTCAACATAATGGCTCCATTTAATGTTTCAGCATCAATGGACTTTACTTCACAGCCAATGCATTGAATCAGACCGTTAGCCGTCTCTGCTTCCACATCCTGGCTGCTAATTGCATCCATAATGATTTTTCCATTGGCCGTTTTAACCTTTATTTTCTTTACGTTAATATTTTTCCCTTCCACATTACCATTGAAAACACGAATATCACTATATTCATATTCCGCCTCAGGAACGTAAATAACCGTTTCAAGCTTTATCCACTTTTGTCTTGTTGAAAAATAGAGCCGTTCGTCTTTAACCGAAAACGAAACTTCCTTCAAGAAATTCGCTTTGGCTTCATCCGGAGTATCTCCACGGTATACCTGGGCTTTGCATTCAATTCGGATGTCTCCTTGATCCCAAGGTATCAGACGGACATCACCATTAGCCACATCAATAACCATTTCTTTAAATGTAACATCTGTTTGCTGAAAAATATGAGAAATGTCTATCCGTTTCCCAAAATTCCAATCTAAATCAAGATCCTTTATCTTTTTCACAGCTGAATCCACAAATTCAAAAAATTTCTCTTTTGTGGATTGGTAGCTGTGCTGAGATTGCGAATGTGAATGCTTATCCTGCTTCGTGTGTTCGTCTGAATGAACAACTGTTGAGAGCTCTGTCACAAGCTGCTCCTGTTTTTCTTCCATTGCCTTTGTTGATTGATCAAGCTTTTCTAATAGCATAATCGCCTCATCAACAGTCAGCTTTCCTTCTTCAACCATCTGTAAAATTCGTTTACGTTGTTCCTTCATTATGATTCCTCCCTAGAGAAACATCTTCATCTAATACATACGAAATGAACAACATTTTGTTTCAATAAATCTGAGAATACGTCTTGAGGCGGAGTACGTCCGCTTATTGTGTTACCTCAATTTGCTCGTGCATCCGTTTGCGGTCGCGTTCCAAGATCGGTTTTAGATATTTACCTGTATAGGATTCAGGGACTTCAGCTATTTCCTCGGGTGCTCCTGTTGCAATAATGGTTCCGCCTTTATCTCCGCCTTCCGGACCAAGGTCAATCAGATAATCAGCCCGCTTAATCACATCTAGATTATGCTCAATGACAAGGACTGTATCCCCATTTTCTACAAGGCGTTCCAGAACCACTAAGAGGCGTGCAATATCATCAACATGAAGACCTGTTGTCGGTTCATCTAATATATAGAAGGAACGTCCTGTAGACCTTCTATGCAGCTCAGAAGCCAGCTTCACCCGCTGTGCCTCACCGCCGGAAAGCGTGGTAGCCGGCTGACCGAGTGTGACATAGCCAAGGCCTACATCTATCAGAGTCTGCAGTTTCCGCTTAATTTTCGGAAGGTTTTCGAAAAAGACAACAGCATTATCCACTGTCATTTCTAGAATCTCAGAGATACTTTTCCCTTTATATTTCACTTCAAGTGTTTCACGGTTATATCGTTTTCCATGACATACCTCGCAAGGAACATAGACATCTGGTAAAAAGTGCATTTCAATTCGAATAATCCCATCGCCGCGGCACGCTTCACATCTGCCGCCCTTTACATTAAAGCTAAAGCGGCCTTTTTTATACCCGCGAACCTTGGCTTCATTCGTAGATGCATAAACATCACGGATATCATCAAACACACCCGTGTACGTTGCTGGGTTTGAGCGCGGTGTTCTTCCAATTGGCGTTTGATCGATATCAATCACTTTATCTAAATTCTCAAGTCCAGTAATGGAGCGGTGCTCTCCAGGCTTGCTCTTTGCTCGGTTTAGCTTTAGAGCCAGGGCTTTATGTAAAATTTCATTCACCAATGTACTTTTTCCTGAACCTGAAACACCGGTCACAGCGATAAATAGACCAAGTGGAAACTTTACATTAATATTTTTTAAATTATTTTCCTTGGCACCTTTTATTTCAATAAAACGCCCATCAGGCTTCCGTCTTTCAATCGGGAGCGGAATAAACTTTTTACCTGACAAGTATTGGCCTGTTAACGAGTTCGGGTCTTCCATTACTTCCTTCGGCGTACCAATCGAAACAATCTCACCGCCGTGAATTCCTGCACCTGGCCCGACATCAATTAAATAATCAGCAGCCATCATTGTGTCCTCGTCATGTTCCACAACAAGCAGTGTATTACCGATATCCCTCATATTTCTTAAGGTTTCGATTAGACGATCATTGTCACGCTGATGCAGCCCGATTGACGGCTCATCAAGAATATATAGAACACCCGTCAAGCGTGAACCAATTTGTGTGGCAAGACGAATCCGCTGGGCCTCTCCCCCTGACAGAGTTCCCGCTGTACGGCTCAGCGTTAAATAATCAAGCCCAACATTGGCAAGAAAGCCTAGACGTTCTTTAATTTCACGGAAAATTAAATGTGCAATTTGCATTTCCTTTTCCGAAAGTGAGAGTCCGTCAAAAAACTTTAAACTTTCAATGACGGAAAGTGCTGTCACTTCTCCAATATGCTTGCCGTCAATCAGGACAGCTAATGTTTCTTTTCTCAGACGATATCCTTTACATGCTGAACAATTGTGCTCTGCCATGTATTTATCCATCTGCTCGCGAATATAATCAGAGCTTGTATCTAAGTAACGGCGTTCGATATTCTTTAGAACTCCTTCAAATTCAATATCATTATCCCTGACCTGTCCCCAATCATTTTCATAGTGGAAATGAATCAATTCACCATCAGAACCATGGAGAATTTTATCCATCTGATGCTCTGGAATATCCTTTACCGGTACATCCATATCAATCCCATAATGGTCGCAGATGCATTTCAAAAGCTGCGGATAATATTGTGAGCTTGCAGGCTCCCATGGGGCAATGGCATGCTGATGTAAGGTTAAATCCTTATTCGGAATTACAAGACTCACATCAACCTTTTTCTTGACTCCAAGACCGTCACACTCTGGACATGCGCCAAAAGGGTTGTTAAAAGAGAACATCCTTGGCTCAAGTGCCGCAATCGAAAAACCACAAATTGGGCAGGCATGATGCTCACTGAATAAAAGCTCTTCTTCACCCATTACATCAATTTTCACTCGTCCTTCGCCAAGCTTTAAAGCAGATTCAAGTGAATCGGCAAGTCTTGCTTCTATTCCTTCTTTGACAACAATCCGGTCAATGACAACATCGATGGAATGCTTTTTGTTTTTTTCGAGTTCGATTTCTTCCCCTAAATCATACATTTCCTCATCAATTCGCACCCGTACAAAGCCCTGCTTCTTGATATCCTCAAGGATTTTTACATGAGCACCCTTTTTACCGGAAACGATTGGAGCCAAAATTTGAATCTTTGTTCTTTCCGGATATTCGATGATACGGTCAACCATCTGTTCAATCGTTTGCGATGATATTTCAATTCCATGTGTCGGACAGGTTGGATGGCCGACCCTTGCAAAAAGCAAACGCATATAATCATAAATTTCCGTCACAGTTCCAACCGTTGAACGCGGATTATTGCTTGTCGTCTTTTGGTCAATCGATATGGCCGGCGATAATCCTTCAATGGAATCCACATCAGGCTTTTCCATCTGCCCGAGAAATTGACGTGCATATGCTGACAATGATTCTACATATCTCCGCTGTCCCTCTGCATAAATGGTATCAAAGGCTAGCGAGGACTTTCCTGAACCGGAAAGTCCTGTTAACACAACAAGCTTGTCTCTCGGAATCGTGACATCTATATTTTTCAAATTATGGGCTCTGGCACCCTTTACAATCAGTTTCTCCATCGCCATCTATACGTCATCCTTCCGCTTTCAATTCTAATATTAAATCACGAAGCTCTGCAGCACGCTCGAAGTTCAGTGCTCTCGCTGCTTCCTTCATTTCTATTTCCATATCGGCAATAACTTTTTCTCGTTCCTTTTTGGACAAATTGACGAGTCCTGAAACCGCGCTGTATTCCTCCTGCTCTTCAGCCGCATGTGTTGCACGAATTACATCGCGAATTTCCTTTTGAATGGTCATCGGTGTAATGCCGTGCTTCTGATTGTATTCCTCTTGAATCGCACGGCGCCGCTTTGTCTCATTAATGGCTATTTCCATTGAATTGGTCATTTTATCTGCATACATAATAACCTGACCATTTGCGTTACGTGCAGCACGGCCGATTGTTTGAATCAGCGACCGTTCCGAACGCAGAAAGCCTTCCTTGTCGGCATCCAGAATCGCAACAAGCGATACTTCTGGAATATCAAGTCCCTCCCGCAAAAGGTTGATCCCAACAAGGACATCATATTTTCCTAATCGGAGCTCGCGAATAATTTCAATCCGCTCCAGCGTTTTGATTTCAGAATGCAAATAATTTACTTTAATGCCGATTTCCTTTAAATAATCGGTTAAATCCTCAGACATTTTTTTCGTCAACGTCGTTACCAAGACACGCTCATTTTTCTCGACCCGCTCATTGATTTCCGCAATCAGATCATCAATCTGCCCTTCAATCGGACGAACCGAAATGTTCGGATCCAATAATCCTGTCGGACGGATAATCTGTTGAATCATTTCCGGTGTATGCTCCTGCTCATACGGGCCCGGTGTTGCAGAAACAAAAACAATATTCTTGATATGCTTTTCAAACTCAGAAAAAATAAGCGGACGGTTATCCAGTGCAGACGGGAGACGGAAGCCATGATCCACTAGAACCTGCTTCCTCGCTCTGTCACCATTATACATCCCTCGAATTTGCGGGAGCGTCACATGGGACTCATCAATCACAATGAGGAAGTCCTCTGGGAAATAATCCAGGAGTGTATATGGTGTTGAACCCGGCGGCCTTAGTGTCAAATGACGGGAATAGTTTTCAATCCCTGAACAAAAGCCCATTTCTCTCATCATTTCCAAATCATAGCGCGTCCGCTGTTCGAGACGCTGCGCCTCTAATAATTTGCCGTCTTCACGAAGCTCTGCAAGTCTTTCCTCAAGCTCCTTTTCAATATTTTGAATCGCCACCTGCATTTTCTCTTCACGGGTAACGAAGTGGGATGCCGGGAAAATGGCTACATGCTCTCTCTCGCCGATGATTTCTCCTGTTAAGGCATCTACTTCACGGATCCGATCTATTTCATCACCGAAAAATTCAATTCTTAAGCAATGTTCGTCCCTTGAAGCGGGAAAGATTTCAACCACATCGCCGCGCACACGGAACGTCCCGCGAATGAAATTGAGATCATTACGGTCATATTGGATATCCACAAGCTTGTGAAGGAGCTGATTCCGTTCTATTTCCATGCCCACGCGTAAGGAACATACGAGGTCACGATATTCCTCCGGCGAACCTAAACCATAGATACAGGAAACACTTGCAATGATGATAACATCCTTCCGTTCAAATAATGAGGATGTCGCCGAGTGGCGCAGCTTATCAATCTCATCATTAATACTGGCATCCTTTTCGATAAATGTATCTGTTGATGGGACATAGGCCTCCGGTTGGAAATAATCGTAGTAGCTGACAAAATACTCGACCGCATTGTTTGGAAAAAACTCTTTAAATTCACTGTACAGCTGTCCTGCGAGGGTTTTATTATGGGCAATAATCAACGTTGGTTTGTTTACTTCTTGTATGACATTTGAAACGGTAAATGTTTTACCTGTTCCAGTTGCACCGAGCAGTGTTTGATGCCGTTTCCCGGTATTAATCCCTTCTACAAGCTTTCTAATCGCCTCAGGCTGATCCCCCTGCGGCGTATACTTTGAGACTAATTGAAATTGATCCTTCACATGCTTTCCTCCCATTCTTCCATCCATATCTATCTTCATCCGTATCCAATTTTTTCATCTATTCCCATTCTACCACAATGCCATAAAAACAAACCACTTTTACAGCGAACAAACATTCTATTTTTTAATAAACGTAATGATATTCGTTGATTTCCGTTCAAGAAGCTTTACATACTCAATAACGAAAAAACCTGCCTCCTTTTATTACGGTGACAGGTTTCATCTTATGATGTATGCTTAATTTTTTGTTTGATTCGATCTCCGTACCAAAAGCCAACTGTTAAGGAAAAGGCATCTACGACAATCAGCCACATGGTATGGGTATATCCCTTATACACAGAGGCTGCAATTAATGCCACCGTCAAAACAAGGGCTAGTACTCGGTTATAGGTTACCCTTGTAAACCACACAACCAAGAGACCTGGTAAAAAAAGGGCTGATAAGAATTTTAAAAACAATCACATCACCTGCTCCTAATGGAGATTATTAAGTCCCGGAAAAGAAGCATCCGTTCTTCGGAAATGCAGCTCCCTTTCTTATGTGGACTATTTCACTTCTTCCAGTGGCTCAACCGGCTGATCAATCTCTGCCAGCCTTTCAACTTCAATAAATAATATATGCTGTTGATCAATCTCTTTTATTGTAAATTTAAAGCCCTCTGCTTCGATGACATCGCCTAATTGCACATCATACTTTTGATTTAAAAACCAGCCGCCAATTGTGTCAACAACTTCTTCATCAAAATGAGTTCTAAGCAGTTCATTTACTTCTGATATAAGAAGCTTTGCGTCAAAGATATAATGCCCTTCACCCTTTTTTCTGATTTCAGGCACTTCATCCGCATCAAATTCATCACGAATTTCACCAACAATTTCTTCAATCATGTCTTCCATCGTAACTAGACCTGCTGTCCCACCATATTCATCATGGAGTATTGCCATATATCCGCGTTCCTTTTGCAATAAACGTAAAAGGTCATGAATCGGAATGGTTTCAATTACAGAGACGACAGGTTTCACAAAATCCTTTACCTTCGCGTCAGGGTTGTCCACCCAGGCCGTTAAAGGATCTTTAATATGAATGATACCGATAATCCGATCCTTATCACCACCGTCAGTAACGGGATAGCGTGTGTATTTTTCTGTTTCGATAATACTAATGACTTCTTCCTTTGTGGCATTTGTGGAAATAGTGGCCATTTCCATTCTCGGCACCATGATTTCCTTTGCAATTCGCTCATCAAAATCGAATACATTCGTCACATATTTATATTCTGATTGATTGATTTCTCCGCTTTCATAGCTTTCAGAAAGGATAATGCGCAGTTCATCCTCAGAGCGTGACAGTTCATTTTCCGTTACATTTTTAAAGCCAAATAATCCAGTAATAAAACGTGCGGAGTGATTCATAAACCAAACAATCGGATAAGTTAAATGGTTGAACCAAACTAACGGCTTGGCAATCGCCAGTGTAATCGTTTCGCTTTTTTGGATGGCAAATGACTTCGGTGCCAATTCCCCAACGACCACATTTAAAAATGTAATGACAGAGAAAGCAATAATAAAGGAGATGGAGCCTGATACCGATGTTGGAATCGGCAGGCTTTCAAAAATGGGGTCAATCACGCTGGCAACTGTTGGTTCCCCCAGCCAACCAATCCCTAAAGCTGTAACGGTAATTCCTAACTGACAGGTTGATAAATATTCATCTAAATTTCTCGTTACCTTTTGCGCGGCGGTTGCATTTTTATTTCCTTCTTCAACCAATTGATTAATTCTTGTCCCTCTCACTCTTATGATTGAAAACTCTGCAGCAACAAAAAAAGCCGTTAAGGCAATTAAAATGAGAAGAATGAGTAAGTTTAGACTGTCCAATTCCCCCTTCACTTTTCGTGAAGGTTCACCTCCTTGAATATGCAGCAGTCACTCCGAATAAACTGTGGAATGACGTACTGAAACGAAACATCCAGCTTGGACTGTTTCACCATTCTAATTCTTATTTTACTACTTAGCCATAAAGATGAAAAGAAACACCTTCATTTCCTTTTTAATATGGCTTTTTTATCCTAGAAATAATTAAAAATCATGAGCCTTAGAAGGATGCCCATGATTTTTATTTTTAAAATCGTTATAATAGGTTCAGGAGGTGAGTGCATTGGAAAATGAAAATCCAATCGAAGAGTTTAAAGAACTAGATGAAGAGACGCTCTTTATTGTTTCGCAAACCTTTAAAGCCTTATCAGACCCAACTCGAATTCGGATTCTGCATTTATTGTTTACCGGGGAGCATTCCGTCAACGAAATCGCTGAGAAATTGTCCCTGCTTCAATCAACCGTTTCACATCAGCTTCGTTTTTTGAAAAATTTACGACTTGTCACCTTTCGCCGCGAAGGGACTACCTTATTCTATACACATGATGACGAGCATGTCATGGATATATTAAAGCAAACCATTGAGCATGCCCACCACTAATTACAGCCTTGGTGAGGGTTTGGACAGCCTAATTCATCTCGTTCCACTTGAATGGTGCTATGTTCAATGCCGAATTCATCATGGAGAATTACCTGGGCCTGCTCTAGTATTTGATCATGGATGCCATTTTCTAAAATGGCTATATGACAGCTTAGCATCGGCATTCCCGAAGTGATTGACCAAACATGGAGATCATGCACCTCTTTCACTTCCGCAATGTTACTTAATGCTGCCTTTACATCTTCCAGTTTGATTTGAGCAGGTGCTCCTTCCATTAGGATATGGAAGGAATCCTTCGTGACTCTCCAGCCGCTGATAATAATCAGAACTGCTACAATCAGGCTTGCAATCGGATCGGCCATTCCCCAGCCAAAGAAAATCATCAGCAATGCCGCAACAATAGCTCCTACTGAACCAAGCATATCTCCCATTACATGAAGAAAAGCACTTCTTACATTTAGATTTTCATCCTTGTCACCGCGCATTAATATCCAAGCGGCAAGGATGTTAACGAGGAGACCAATGACCGAAATCGCCAGCATCCCCATGCTTTGCACTTCAGGCGGATTGGCAAAGCGTTGAAAGGCTTCGTAAAATATATAGATTGAAATAATTATTAACGTCAAGCCATTTAAGGCAGCAGCAATAATTTCAAACCTTTTATAGCCGAAGGTCTTTGATTGTGATGCAGCTTTTTCCCCTAGTTTAAGAGCAAAAAAGCTTAATCCCAGTGCTGCCGCATCACTGAGCATATGACCGGCATCCGCAAGCAAAGCCAGACTGTTTGTTACTAATCCACCAATTACCTCGACTACCATAAAGGTAGTGATGAGGAGAAACGAAAGAAATAATGCTTTCTTATTTGCAGAATGTCCATGATGATGGTGTCCATGGTGATGACCGTGTGAGTGTCCATGCGAATGACCGTGATGGTGGCCCATTGCAACCCCTGCTTTCTTTATATAATCACTTATTCGTATATATGAGTATGTGTTCATATATATTATGATAGACATTGGATAAAAGTTCAACAAAAATATATACTTTTTGGAATATCGTTATTATTCGCAATGCATTAGATTGTTCATTGTACGTTTGTTGAAGGCCTCCTTGAGACAGTTCTGGTGTTTTGTGTGCTTGTTTTGTCCTTTAGAAAGCTTCTATAAAACAAAGTCTTGCTTAGCTGTCAGTGCTTTGTTCATTATAAGGAAAATACTACTTTTAGCCCCAAGTATCCCCAAAACAAAATATAACGCCTTTAACTTCAACCTTATTGTTACCCATTCGAATCAGCCAAGTATATAATCAACTGCCCCAATCAATACTATATAGGTGGAAAATCTGTATGTTATTTCTAGGAGGTTATTATGGGGAACTCCAATTTAAAAAAGGCAGAAACAGGAGCCCTAATTAGTATTTTAGCCTACGTGATTTTATCTGCTTTTAAACTACTAATGGGCTATCTAGGAAATTCTGAAGCATTAAAAGCTGATGGTTTGAATAACTTAACCGACATTATGGCTTCGCTTGCTGTTTTTATCGGTTTAAGAATCTCGCAAAAACCACCGGATGAAAACCATCGCTACGGACATTCAAGAGCAGAAACCATCGCCTCTTTAGTGGCTGCGTTTATTATGATATCAGTTGGGATTCAAGTGATCAAAGGCTCTGTAGAGGCCTTTTTTAACCCGGATGATACGACCCCTGATATCATAACTGCTTTGGTCGCCTTGGTCTCAGCCTTATTTATGTATGGTATCTATCGTTACAATTTGAAATTATCAAAAAGTCTTAACAGTAAATCCCTCTATTCGGCTGCGCAGGATAACCGCTCGGATGCATTAGTTAGCGTCGGCGCTGCCATTGGTATAACCGGATCGTATTTTGGTATTGGCTGGCTTGACCCGCTGACCGCTGGCATTGTCGGATTTATCATCTGCTATACAGCATGGGAGATTTTTAAGGATGCTGCACTTGATCTTACGGATGCCTTCGAGGTATCAAAACTGAACGAAATCGAGGAAACAATTCGGAACACACCAGGTGTGAAGCTGGTAAAGGACATTAAGGCAAGATTGCATGGAAACCGAGCCATCGTCGATGCGACTATATTCGTTGAGCCAACCTTAACGGTGATTGAAGGACACCAGATTGCCGAAGAGGTGGAGGATCGGCTGCTTGAAAACCATCAAATTAATGATTCTACGATCCATATCGAGCCGCAAATGGGTTGAAGTAAAAAAAGCAGTTTCTACAGAAGCTAATTAAATCGAAAAGTAGTTCACGTTAAATAAGAGTAATTAAATCAACAAGGAAAATAGCATTAACCACAAATGAATTAATTTCACAGAAATGTCCTTCATCTACCCCATGAAGGACATTTCATTTCCTATGCTTCACAACAATGTCCTTCATCTACCCTTTGAAGGACATTTCATTTCTTTTGCTTCACAACAATGTCCTTCATCCACCCTATGAAGGACATTTCGTTTCTTTTGCTTAACAACAATGTCCTTCATCTACCCTTTGAAGGACATTTCATTTCCTATGCTTCACAACAATGTCCTTCATCCACCCTTTGAAGGACATTTCATTTCTTTTGCTTCACAACAATGTCCTTCATCTACCCCATGAAGGACA
>Ga0180215_1003973_pt1 | contig 13505 bp, 5 predicted proteins | sample eDN3rd37CBELigBY_FD_128871 | JGI IMG/M metagenome (GOLD analysis project Ga0180215, IMG submission 128871) | Enriched backyard soil microbial communities from Emeryville, California, USA - eDNA 3rd pass 37_C BE-Lig BY (version 2) (version 2) | ecosystem: Environmental > Terrestrial > Soil >...
ATGATAAGCATTTCTCTAACAATTCGGGAAGCAAATGCTCATATTCAGGTAAATACGCGGGATTTAAGTAACCGTTATGCGATAGTGTTAAGGGCATCACCCCCATAAATGCTACTGTCTTTTGATCATCTATGGCTATATACCCTTTGTCCAGTGCGTCTGAACCGCAATAATCAGCCTTTAGTTGAACCGGCAATGTACCGAAAGAAACCATCTCGTTTCCGTGCTTTCGCCGCAATGTTTCGTTAAGCAACTGATAAATCCCCTCGAAATTATCCGTCTCCCGAACTTCCCTGATTTCAACCGCCATTTCTCGCATCCCCTTTCCGATTCTCGTACCCCTATTATGGTGAAAGGTTGCGAAATAGGAAATATTAAGGATTATTATAAAAAAGTTTTCCTTAGCTCAGATCACTGTGTACCCATTATTTTCCACGTTTCCTTTGCCGGCACGAATCGCCGCGCTGAGAAAAGGAAAACCGCGGATCGAACGGATCCGCGGCCTCATCAAATTTAATTCGAGTTCAAAATCGCAAGGGCTACCAACGACAAGTCAGCAATATCAATCTCTCCGTCTTGGTTGAGATCCAGAGCGCGGTTCGAATCATCGATATCTTTGCCGATTTGTTTAGCCACTTTCACTAAGAAGTCTAAGCCATACTCGATTACGTTATAAGAGATGCTCGTGTCTTCCCCTTGCGTATAGCGTTCGTTCGTTTGATCGGCATCGATCTTCGCAAGCTCGGAAATCCCCAGCAGGGTGAATTGGGTTTCACCGATCGTGCCTTTCGGAACGAAGCTAAGGCTTGCTATGATTTCATTCTCGGAGATGACGCGGTTGCCAAACATAGTCGCAAGAATGGTGACCTTGCCGTTGTTATCCTTCCAGTTGATGTATCCGTTGTTCCGGATTCCTTCGCCCGCAGTTACAGTGTCCAGTGTAACCATTGCAGGATTATACTCCACGTACGCCCTTACCGCGTACAATTGGTTGACGTCCTTCGCGGAAAGGTTTACGTTGATCCGCTGATCCTTGCTGCCAAGGCTGCGTTCTGTGGAGAGGACTAACGTTCCCGCAGGAGCTTCCGGCTCCGGTTCTTCTCCCAGATCGTCAGGTGAACGAAGGGTGATGTCATCGTAGTATGCCGTGATGAGGTTCCAGCGGGAGCTGTACGCCATCAACCGGATCGATGCGGTTCCCTCGGGAGCAATTCCTTCTACCTCCACCGTCTGCCATCTGTTCGGCACATCGCTTCCCAGCAGGCTGAACGTGTTTCCGAGCTCTTTCCCGTCGGCGTCGAAGAAGTACATCATCAACGCAGCGTCGTCCGGATCGCCCTCCACCATATAGACGTTCGCGCTGGCTTTGTACGTTTTGCCGGGTTTCGCCGGAATCGGATCACTCATCAGACCGCCGGACTGATCCCTGGAAGTGTCCACGATTTTGATGCTGTAGTTTCCGGAGAGAGCTAACTCATTGCTTACCGTGAAAGGCAAGCCGGTCGGATACGGGTTGGTCCACCCCGGAATCTTCCCGCCGCTCACAGGTTCCTCGAATCCGCCGTTAAATACGGGGAGTTCCCTTTCCTGCGGATCTGGATCCGTCCCGCCGCCTCCGAGCGTCACCGGAATCTTCATGATGTTCGCGCCGTCTGAATAATAAATCTGATCGATGCCGGAAGCGTCTGGAGCGATCGTCATGAAGTTGATTTCTTTGCCGAACGGCGTGAGCTGAATAAATTCCTTCGTTTGCGGATTGAAGACCGTCATAATGTCTGCCAGGTCGACATACAGCATGCCGTCCTGCCCCCAACGCGGGTGGTACGGTCGCCAGAAGCCGTAATTTTTCACTTGTGGATATACGTTCGTGTAGTCCACGATCTCGAACGTTTCCGGATCCAGCTGGAAGATGATGCCGTCCACGGTGCCCCAGATCAACCCGTCCGGACCGACGGTTAAGCCCGTAATCATCGTCGGCTTATCCAGATCCGGAATATCCAGCGTAAATTCGGCGATTTTCTGCTTCGCGGCCATATCCCAAACGAACATCTTCGCCTCGGTTTCCGTCGGCGGAATGTCAAGCCCGCCGTAAATATTCGAGCCGCCAAAGATGAGTCCGTTATGATACACGAGTCCGGTAATGCTTTGGTTTTGAACTACGTTCCGGTAAACTTCCTTCTCTCCGGTTGCCGGATCATAGATCGTCAACGCGCCGCCGAGCTTGCCGTAATCCGGAATGGTACCGATGATCAGCTTTCCCTCACCGGTTGTCATCATGTACGGACGGTCTTGTTCAGAGCCGATCCTGAACACTTCTTGAACCGACGGCACAGCGTCAGCGAGGCTCGCCCTATAGATGATGCCACCCGGATAAATTCCAAAATACATGTAATCTCCAAGCGCAACAAGCCCTTCCGCTTGACCCACTGTGAACATAACCGATGTATCCGTGACAGGATCGAAAACGGCACCGTAGCTGCCCGGGTACCCGGTCATATAGATTTTGCCGTTCGGCGCCGTTTCCAACTGATGAATTGGATTTGGCTGACCGGCAACGACCGCGTCAAAGTCTTCGCGCAAGCCGTCCTTCACGTTTATACGGGTGATTTTGCCGCCGCTTTGGAGCGTAACCAGCGATTTGCCCGGAAATTGCGGGCTGTCCGTAAACTCAATCCACATCGCCCCGCGCAAGGAGCTTCCGTAGTTGGCTCCGGTAGAACGGGCTTCGAAGGTTGTCAGATCGACTTCTACCAACTGGCGGTTGCCGATAATATAGAGCTTCCCATCGAGTGTCAGCAGCTGATTGAAGCCGTACACTCCGACTCCCGTCACACCGTCGATGACCTGACCGATCTTATGCGGGAGCCATTCTTGCGCCTCCAAATCGTAGAACAGAAGCTCGTTCAGAGGGTCGGAAAATCTCACCGCCAAATACCCGTCGGCAATGGCCATATCGTAAGCGAATGGAACCTCTTCCGGCGCGACGCCGAGAATGCCCGGCACAGGATCGGAGATGACTTCTTTCTCGCCCGTCTCCACATTGACCTTCACTACCGCCCCGACCGCGCCGAGGCCGGCATAAATATATCCATCATGATATGCCATGGAGCGGATGTATCCGCGGCCTGGCAACACCGTGCCGTAATCATGGAACTCACGTGTAACCGGATCAAACTTAAACAATTTGCCGCTGTCGAACGTTCCCCCGTATACATTGCCTTTATCGTCTGTCGTCATGGACCATAAAGACTTCTGGCCGGGCGATGGGTTTCCGTGGTTCGTCACCGTCTTGGTTACCGGGGAATAGCTCCAGAGCACCGGTGTGTTCCCCACCGCAATCCCGGCGATGTACACCGTTCCGTCCGGCGCAATCGCATGGCGCCATGACTGATTGACCCCATCCAGCGCGAAGGAACGAAGCAGCTTATTGTCGCGAATATCCACGACGTTGAACACAGCGGCGCTGTCGGATGTTACCGTCGTATAGACTACCTCTTTCCCGTCTTCCATACCGAATACGCCGTCATTGATAGAAACCCTCTGGATCGGCGTGCTGACTTTTACAGGCTCACCGAAGCTTTTCCCGTTGAAGCTTCCGGCGGCTTGAGCCGCCGGAAGTCCCGCTGGGATCAGCACGGAAAGAAGCATAAGCGCAGCGATGAATAGAGTGAAACGTTTGGTCGCTTTCATCCGTCCATGCTCTCCCTTCTTAATCCAACAATCTCAAAGCGATGACCGATACGTCCTGAATGTTGATGACACCGTCGCGGTTTACGTCGAACTGCTTGTCGTATGCCCCGCCGATGCGCTTCGCTACCGCCACCAGATCGTTCAGATTGACGCCGTCGTTGCCGATGACATCCGCGAAGTCCTTCACGATGCTCACGGTTGCGGTCACGTTCGCATGAGGCGATTCCGTTTTACCGGTTTCATCGGCATCAATTTTGGCAAGCTCCGAAGCTGTCGTGATGGTTACCGCCGCATCGCCTTCTTGCATTGCCTTAAACTGAATGTCTGCTACCGTAACGTCGCCATTCACGGCATTGCTTCCCGTTTGCGAAGCGATAAACTGGACAACACCCGGTGTGGAGTCGTTGTATTGGAAGAACACGCTGTTGCCTCCGGCGAACTGATCGTTCAATGCAACGCTTTCCACGTTAAGCTTTGCAGGATCATAAGTTACAACGCCTTTAACAGCGTACAGTTGGTTCGCGTCCTCCACTTTGACTTGTACCGGAACGATGCCGTTCAACTGCACTTCATTCGAAGGCATATGAATTGCGAAGGAGCCCGCCGGCGCTTCCGTGGTCGGGAATTTGCCGGTCACGTTGAAGTCGTCGTAGAAAGCGCCGTTCGTTGTCCATGCAAGCGATATAGAAGCAAATACCCGGATTGTCTTCGCATTCGCAGGCGCCGTACCCGATACGGTTACTTGCTGCCACGCGCCTTGGCCGGTCTGAACGTGCTGTATCAGATCGCCGCCGGTTTGTTTGCCGGTCTCATCGTAGAACCTAGCCATAAAGCTTCCTCTGCCTTGCTCAAGGAACAATTGCACGGTTGCCGTATATTGTTCGCCAGGGATGATTGCGATCGGATCACTGACAATCGCGACTGGCGCGCTCGCCGATGTGTCAATAACTTTCAAGCTGTAATTGCCGGTGAAAGCTCGCTCATCGGATACGCTGTACGATGTGCCCGGAAGCAAATCGTCAAAGAACTGGCTCCAGCCCGGGATTACTCCGTTTACGACCGGACGCTCGAAGCTGCCGTTAAACACGCTTGACGTCGGCTCTTCCACCGGCGGATCCTCGGGGTCAACCGGCCCGCCCGGATTTTCGCCCGGATTCACCGTAATCTTCATCAGCTTCGTGGAATCGGCGTAGTAGATGTTGTGATCATCGCCAAGGGTGAACAGCGCCGTGCTGATGCCGAGATCAACAAACTCCAATGTCTCGGGATGCACGATCGTCAGCTTGCCGTAAAGATCCGTGTACAGCAAGCCGTCCGTACCCCAACGCAGATGGATCGGTCTCCACATACCGTAATTGGATACGCCCGGATACACCACCTTGCTCTTCACAACTTCGTACGTATCGGGATCGATCGCGAAGATCGTGCCGTCCGCCGCAGCCCACAGCAAGCCGTCCGGACCGAAGGTCAGACCGCTGATCATCTTCGGCACGCTGCCCGGCAAATTCGGCGTAAACTCGACAATCTTCGTCTTCGTTGCCACATCCCATACGAACATCTTCGCCGCTGTTGCCGTCGGCACAGCGTCGAGTCCGCCCAGCACTGTCGTGGAGCCGTAAATTTTACCGTCCTTATGCGCAAGTCCGACGACACTTTGGTCTTGAACAACGTTGCGGAATACTTCGAAGGTATCCGACGCCGAATCGTATGCCACCAATGCGCCGCCCAGTTCGCCGTAATCCGGAATTGTTCCGAGATACATTGTGGAGCCTACGGTCAGGTTTACATATGGGCGGTCCTGCGCCTCGCCAATGTTGAACACTAGTGCGGGGTTCGTTCCATCCACCGGCTTCGTCGTGTCATACCGATAAATGGCCGCCTTCGGATACACATTGAAATACACATCGCTGCCAATCTGTCCGATGCTCTCCGCTTGGCCCATGCCGAAGGTGGCCGTCGTTCCGGTAGCGGGATCGTAGGCCGCCGCCGTGCCCCCTGGATAGCCTGTCATGTACAGCTTGCCGTCCGGACCCTTCTCGAGGGAATGGATCGGAATCGCTTGGCCTTCCACGATCGCCGGCTTCTCATAGTACGTCTCCGTCTCGATGTTGAAGAAACCTACTTTTCCGTCAAAACGGATGTTCACCAGCGTCGCACCCGGCAGGAGCGGATCGCCTTGGATGTTCACCCAGCCGCCGCCCTTCAGGGAGAAATCCTGAACCATATCCGTGACTCTCGTTTCGAAGGTGGCGAGATCAAGCTCCACAAGCCTATTTCCGCCTGTCCCGTTAAGCTTGTAGTACGCCTTGCCGTTCATCGCCTTCGAAATGCGGTTGCCGTGGAAATTCGGGAACTGCTCCTCGCGCCACACTTCGTTTTCGAGGTCGTAGGCAATTAATGTGCTGATGCCTCCACCGCTCAAATGCGCGAACAAGTATTTATCCACTACGTCCAATTGATACACGAACGGATAGTTGTCGCCCGTAACGCCTGCTACTGGAGGCAGCGGGATTTGCGTTTTTTCACCCGTTGCGGGGTCAAGCTTCACGAGGCTTCCTTTCTCCCCAACACCAGCGTATAAATAATTGCCATAGTAAGCCAAAGACCGCACGTAGCTGTTCGTCTCGGACATACGCCCGTAGTCGCTGAACTGCTTGGTGACGGGGTCATACTTCCATACCAGAGCGCTCGGATATGTACCGCCGTACACATTACCGGCTTCGTCTACGCTCAAGCCGTAGATCGCGGTTTGCCCCGGGCGGATCAAGCCAAGTTCTTCAATTTCCTTGGTAGCTGGAGAGTAACGGTACAACCGGCCGCCGCTGGAGGAAATGAATACATCCCCATTCGGCGCCACGACCATTGACCAGCTGTCTTTCCCTTGCGGCATCGGAAGGGAGCGGACCACTTGATACGTATCCAGGTTAATGACATAGAACACTGCGGGCTCGCCGGCCAAAGCCGTGTACAACACATTCGCTCCGTCCTCCGTGCCGACCACGCTGTCGTAGATCGCAATGGAGGTCGCCGATTTCAGCGGAGTCGCCACCTCAACGGGGGCGCCGAACGTCGTATCAATCTGGGCGTTCGCTCTGGGGACATACAGCATAGAGACAATCAACGCCATCGCCAGAAACATAGTTGAAAGTCTGCTCAATCGAATTGGCTGCATTCGAGTATTACCCCTTTCCTCAAATAATAAGAAATTAGATAGCGCTTACAATTTCAACAATAAACATGCGTTTCGAACCCAAGTCTCCCCTTTCCATGAATAATAATTAATGAGCTTTAGTTTATATCTGGTTCATATATAATGATAAAGGAGTTTTTACATTTGAGTCAATATATGGGTATTTATAGACAAATTATAGATTTTAGTAAAAATTTGTTAATTCTTGGCGGGTTTAGACGGTTCCTGTCGAAGACGGACGAATGTAAAAAAAATGCCCCCAAATTTCTTTAAGAAATTTGAGGACATTGTAGCTCATATCTGATTTACTTTTATTCCCATTCGATGGTTGCCGGCGGTTTCGACGTAATGTCGTACACTACGCGGTTCACATTGTCGACCTCATTGACGATTCTCGTCGAGATCGTCTCCAACACATCCCACGGGATGCGCGCCCAATCGGCCGTCATGCCGTCGATCGAGGTTACGGCGCGGATGCCGACGGTGTACGAATACGTACGGGCGTCACCCATCACACCGACGCTCTTCATGTTCGGCAGAGCGGTGAAGTATTGCCAGATTTCTTTGTCCAGGCCGGCTTTCGCGATTTCTTCACGCAGAATATAGTCGGATTCCCGGACAATCTCCAGCTTCTCCTCAGTCACTTCGCCCAGCACGCGGATCGCGAGACCCGGTCCCGGGAACGGCTGTCTCCAGACGATCTCCGCCGGTAAGCCGCATTCCTCTCCGACCTTGCGGACCTCGTCCTTAAAGAGCGCCTTCAGCGGCTCAACCAGTTGGAATTTCATATCCTTCGGCAGACCGCCGACGTTATGATGCGACTTGATCGTCTGCGCCGTTGCGGTGCCGCTCTCTACGATATCCGTGTACAAGGTGCCTTGCGCAAGGAAGTCGAAGTCGTCCAGCTTCGCCGATTCCTCTTGGAACACGTAGATGAATTCATTGCCGATAATTTTGCGTTTTTGCTCCGGATCGTCAACGCCCTTGAGTTTGCCGAGGAACCGCTCGCGCGCGTCGATCTTGACAACCTTCATATCGAATTTGCCCACGAAGGTTTCCATAACGCTCTCCGCCTCGCCTTTGCGGAGCAAGCCGTGGTCGATAAACATACACGTCAAGTTGTCCCCGATCGCCTTATGAATCAGCACGGCCACAACGGAAGAGTCGACGCCGCCGGACAGTGCGCAGAGCACCTTGCGGTCGCCTACCTGCTCGCGAATGTCGCGGATCGTATCGTCGATGAACGTCGTCATGCTCCACGTTCCTTCGCAGCCGCAAACCTCATATAGGAAATTGCGGATCATATCGTTGCCGTATGTCGTATGACGTACCTCCGGGTGGAACTGCACCGCGAACAGCTTCCGTTCCGGATTGCTCATCGCCGCAACCGGCGCGTGCTCCGTGCTCGCGTCGACAACGAAGCCTTTCGGCAGCTCTGTTACCAAATCCGTGTGGCTCATCCACACTTGCTGCTCTTCGGCAAGCCCCTTCGTCAAGCAGCAATTCGGTTGGAAACGGACCATCGCTTTCCCGTATTCCCGCTTGCCCGCGCGCTCTACCTTCCCTTTCAGCTGATGGCTCATCATCTGCATTCCATAACAGATGCCCAGAATCGGAATGCCTAATTCATATACGGCCGGGTCGACAAGCGGCGAATCTTCTCCGTATACGCTTGCCGGCCCCCCGGAAAATACAATCCCCTTCGGTGCCAGCTCACGGATGCGCTCAGCGCTCGTATTATAAGGCAGCAGCTCACTGTATACGCCCAGATCGCGGATCCGGCGCGCAATCAATTGGTTATATTGTCCGCCGAAGTCAAGGACGACAACTAATTCATTCGGTTTATCCATCGGTTTGCACAAGCCCCCCATATATAATGAAAACTATTTTACAAGATGCCTTGAGGCATAGCAAACCTAAATTCGCCGAAGCCAAGCTGAGAGCGCTTCATTGAACGCCTGCGGCTGCTCCATGTTGGACAGATGACCCGCCTTCGGAATGACGGCGAGCTCCGCGCCGGGAATCGCCTCCGCTATGCCGCGCGCGATGTCCGGCGGAGTGATCGCGTCCTCCTCGCCCACGATCACAAGCGTCGGCGCTTGGATGGTGGGCAGCATGGCCGTACGGTCTTGACGAACGGCCATCCCTAGTGCCGCCGAAGCGATCGCAGTTGGCGATGTGCTAAGAATGATGCGCTCGACTTCCGCTGCGACAGCTTCGTTGTTGCGCAGTGTATCGGGTGACAGCAGCTTGCCGACCATGGCCTCAGCCGCTGCCCGCGCCCCCTCCCGCAGCACCTTCGCGGCCATCTCCCGCCGCCCTGCCTTGCCTTCTTCCGTGTCCGCTTCCGCGCGCGTGTCGACAAGAACGAGCCCTGCGAAGCGTTCCGGCGCTTGTTCGGCAATGGAGAAGGCGACATAGCCGCCCATCGAGAAGCCTACTGCCACGAAGCGCTGAGCTCCCGCTGCCTCCGCTTCGGACATTGCCGCCTGAGCCATCTGTTCCATCGTTACGGGCTCCGGCAAGCCGTCTCCGGTCCGTTCTCCTTCCAGCCTTACATCCGCCGCGATCACTTGATAACCTTCCGCTTCGAACGATTCTTTTTGCTTATTCCACATTTCCGGTCCGAGCGGGAAGCCGTGCAGAAACAGCAGCGCCGGCTTCGCCGATTGATTCGTTGGCATAATCATTAGCCTCCTGCAACTAAAAATCTTTGTTCCTTATTGTATCTTGAGGAGGCCCCGCTTAGCCAATGTATTCCTTCCTTACCATCATTGCGTCATCAGCCGGAGCGCAATCAGGCTCACATCCGCGATGTTAATGCTTCCGTCCCGATTCACGTCATAACGTCTCGTTTCATCCGTAACAGCTTTGTTGATATTTTTCGCCACCGCAACGAGATCCGTGATTTCAATGCTTCCGTTCCCGTTCACATCCTCCGGTTCATGCAGAATGGTGACATTCAACGGAATGTCGGCCTGCAGCACATGAAGCTCTCCTGTTACATCCGCGTCCGATTGCGCAAACGCGGTGCCCGCCTTCAACACAAATCCGGCCGGCCCGCTCTGTTGCAACGCTGTGAAGGTGAACCTTGCCGCTTCCATGAACTCCGCTGTTACGCCTCTGTCCGCTCCTGTGATGGTCCCGATCAGCTTCACTTGGCCGCCGCGATCCTCCGCCAACACGAAGCCGTTCTGCAACCCTTCTCCCGCCGCGTATCCCGTCAGCTGAACAAGCTCAGGATCGTAGTCAAGGATGGTCTCTATCGCGTAAACATCGCGGGCTTGCCACAAATGGACACTGATGTCGAACGGCTCTCCGATGATGACGGATTCCGGACCTTCTAGAAGGAAGCTCCCCGCCCATTGCTGTGAAAAGCGCACCTCCACCTTCCGGTCGTACCCGATTGCCGTCCAAGCGGACGCTTGGTACATATTGAGGTTTGCCGTCTTTGATTGCCCTAAAAGCCTAATCTGTGTCAAGGATAAATCAGTAGAGATCCCCTCGAAGGTGACGGTCGCCGCCTCCGCGCCTCCATTCACCGAACCGTATCCGTCCTTCCTGCCCGTCAATTTTATCAATCCCGGTTCTATTACAGACCAGTCGAAAGATTCGAATGCCGAAGACCCTTCTGCAGCGACAGGCGCAACCATGGACGCGTCGTACGACAACAACGCTTCGTACGCGTACAATCCTGCGGCCCCGCTCGTCCGCACCTTTACATCAAAGGTCGTGAAGTCCCGAATTTCCCCGTCATAATCCAGCTCCAAAGCACCCGGATAGAAATACTCCTGCGGCGAGCTGATACTGAAATCGTCGAAATAGGCGACCGCAATATCCGCAAGCCGTAAATACGCGCTGATCACCGCATACGCCGCGTTCTCCGGCGCCTTCGTCGTCGGCAGCGTCATCTCGACCCATTTGCCGGTTTCGACGTTCCGCCGGATGATATCACTGCCAACCTGCTTGTTGCTCGCGTCGAAAAATCGCATAAACACCGTTGCATTCGGAGCCGTCGAGCCGTCTGCGCTCTCGAGATACATCATCGCGCGGCCTGTATAATCAAATCCCGGCGTGACCGGCCGGTTGGCCTGCCGGAGCCATACTTGCGTATTTGTTGAATTGCTGACTAACTTTAAGCTCTTATCTCCGCTGAACGCCCGCTCCGATGTAACCTCAAAGGAAGATACGCCGGGAACCATCAAATAACCGGAGGTCCATCCCGGAATGTTACCGTTGATCAACGGTTCCTCGAAGCTTGCGTTAAGCAAAAACGGCGGCGGCGCATCGGGACCCTGTACGTCCGTCACTTCGATCATTTTCAAGTTTACGCCGTCTTCATAATAGAGGTTGCCGTCATGCCCAAGCGTCATCACTTCCGTCCGGACCGGATTTCTCCCGGCGTAGACGGTCATGTGCTCCATCGTTTGCGGCTGAACGATCGTCAAGTAACCTGCCGCGTCAGTATATAGCAGTCCGTCCGCTCCCCAACGCATATGCACGGGACGCCACATCCCGTAGCCCACGACGTCCGGATACATATTTTTATATTTCACAACTTCCAAGCTTTCAGGATCCACCGCAAAGACGAATCCGTCCGCTGCAGCCCACAGCAGTCCGTCCGGACCGAAGACCAGACCGTTGATCACCTTCGGATCCGCGGCAGCACCCGGAAGCTCCGGCACAAATTCGGTGATCAGCGTTTCCTGTTCCACATCGAACACGAACATCTTTGCACGCTCTTCATACGGCGCTTGCGGGTCGACCCCGCCGTAGATCGACGTGGAGCCGTAAATTTTCCCGTCCCGGTATGCTAACCCTACGATACTCTGGTTCCGTATGAGATTCGGGTACACCGAATAATCGACACTTGTGCCATGATCCTCAAAAATGACAAGCGCGCCGCCAAGAAGCCCATACTCCGGAATCGTGCCGAAATACCCGCGGGTGCCGTCTGTTGCAAACACATACGGCCGATCCTGCGAATGTCCGATCGAGAACAGAAGCTTCGGATTTTCCCCTCCGAGCGGTTGCTGCGGATCAAGCACGTAGATGCCTGCTTTCGGATAATTCCCCATGTACACCTTGCCGTTCATAACCCCGATGCTTTCCATCTGTCCGAGCGCAAATTTCTCTACCGTCCGTTGGGCCGGATCAAATCTAGCGCCCATCCCGCCAAGATATCCGCTGATATAGAGCTTGCCGTCGGGCCCGTTCTCAATGGTGTGCACCGATGTATTGGCCGCTTCCACGACAGGCCGAAGCAGCATGCTCGCGGACCGGTTCGGCTGATAGAGCAAAATATGTCCGCTTACTTCCAGCAGCGCCAGCGTCGGTTCGTTGTCCAGCTCAAACCAGCCGCTGCCTTTGTACAAAGCACCGTTTTCCTCTGTCTTCGCGATGGTATGCATCGTCAAATCGAAAGAGTAGAGGCTCTCATCTTTAGAGAAATATACGCGATCACCGTACTCCTGCGTAATAATCCCCGCGGAGCTTACCCCATCGTACATCTTATCCAGCCATTGCTCCGCTTCCAGATCGTAGATGATTAGACGCTTAAGATCGTTGCCGTTCAGTGTGGCGAACAACAGGTTCCGCTCAATCGTCATGCTGTACACGAAAGGCGCCTTCCCTTCAATCGAGGAGCCGACAAGCAGCTGCTGCGGAATGGCGATCAGCTCTTTCGTGCCGTCCGCCGGATTGAATTTAACGATATCGCCTTGCGAGCCGAGACCCGCATAAATATGCCCATTGTAATAGGCCATGGAGCGAACGTAGCCCCTGCCGGGATGCATCGCGCCGTAATCGGTAAACTCGTTGGTCACGGGATCGTATTTAAAAATTTTTCCTTCCCGATCCGGCCCGCCGTAGGTTCCACCATACAGGTTATCGTTTTCGTCAACGAGCATCGCCCATATGGAATGTTCACCGGGGATCGGGACGCCAAGCCGCTCCAGCGACTCCGCCCCAGGAGTATATTTATACAGAATCGCTCTGCCATTCACATACACATTCCCTTGCGAATCAACAGCCAGCCCCCAAGAGCTGCTGTTCGAGTTCGCAATGTCCAGAGAACGAATCAAAGTGTTGGTTTCCAAATCAACGACGTTGAATTTCGACTCCGGACTGCCGCTCACGACAACATACATGACATTACGCTCGTCCTCCACGCCTGTTGCACCGTTGAATACGGTAATTTGCTGCCTAATTCGACCGGCTCTGACAATAGCTTGTTGATGTTAGCGCTTGCATGTTGGGCTAAGACGAATAGTGAGGCAAAAAGCATCACCGCGACGAACAACCATACTGCCACTCGACTGCTTCGGAATCCGGGAATGAGACTGCTAATCGGAATCGACCTCCATCGTTTTGATATGATACATTTCGTATCAACCACAATCATGTCAATGATAGAATGCGAGAGTTTTTTTCACTAAATCCATAAAGAAAACAAAGGATGCACCCCGATGAGGCACATCCTCTGCTGTGTTATTACTTTGCGATATTCCGCCAAACTTCATCGAACCAGCGGTTCGACACGCGGTTGCCGCGCTGGCCGCCGTAGCGGACCGATTCGTCGTAGCGGACCAGCTCGATCAACGCCTCTCGCGCTTCAGGCTTCTCC
>Ga0180215_1003974_pt1 | contig 13502 bp, 13 predicted proteins | sample eDN3rd37CBELigBY_FD_128871 | JGI IMG/M metagenome (GOLD analysis project Ga0180215, IMG submission 128871) | Enriched backyard soil microbial communities from Emeryville, California, USA - eDNA 3rd pass 37_C BE-Lig BY (version 2) (version 2) | ecosystem: Environmental > Terrestrial > Soil >...
CTCCAGGCGGCCGCGTTGGAGCAGCACGCCGCCGTTGTAGGCATGGGAGCGGATCGCTGCGAGAGGCTGATTCAGCTCATGGCTGATGCCTGCGGCCATCTGGCCGAGCGCCGCAAGCTTGGCTGCCTGGACTAGGTCGTCTCGCGTCTGTCTGAATACGGCGAGCGCCTTGGCGAGATCGCCAAGTTCGTCGTCGGTGAAAGGCGGCAGAGCCGGCATCGTAGGGCCGCTCGCAATGGTCGTCGCCGCCAGCGTCAGCACTTGGAGGCGCATGACGAGGTTCCGACGGACGTAGAACCAGCCAACCGCGATCGTGGTGACCAGCGACGCAACAGCGATCGCCAGGAGGAGATTGCGCCCGATTGCAATAGCCTCGGCAGAGCGTTCCGCCGCCCTGCGTGCAATGGCTTCCGTATGACTGACCTCCTGCGACACGAGCGTGCCGAGTTGGGTGACGAGGCGCCGATTCTCGGCGAGAAGCAGCTGCGCATCGGCAATTGCCTTGAGCTCGGCCCGCTTCAAGGCCGCTAACCCGGATTCTGGATCGGAGACAGCCAGTAGGCGGGCCGCGATCTGGCTGATCGTGATCGTATCCGTCCAGCTCGCGAGCGATTTGATCTCCAAGTCGAGCTGATCCGTCATCTCTCCGAGAAAGTTGCTCGTTTCCTGAAGATCCTCGACCGTCGGTACGGTTCCAAGCCGCCCCAGCAGACCGACGATCAGATTGGCATGGGCATTGATGGTCAGGAGAGCCTCGCTCTTGCGGCTCTCCTCCCGCAGCGTTCTGCGCCCAGCCTCGGCCGCCTCGCCCGGCGCAACCCTGCCGATGGCCGTCTCCATGTTGAACCGCGCATCGTCGATGAGCGGCTCGATCTCCTCGATCAGATCGGCCTGCAACCATCGCAGCTCCTCGCCGATCTCCCGCGCACGCTCGTGCAGGGGAAAGCGCTGATCGGCAACCTGATCGATGGCTTTGAGGTTGGCTTCAATTCCTTCCGTGACCACAAGGAGTTCCGGTGGGAGCGAATGTTCGTTGTTCCGCTCGTTGAGAACAGTCCGGAGCACGGCCAGACGCTCGACGAGCGTCTGGCGAATTCGGTCATAGGCTTCGCGACGCTCCGCGACCGCCAGATCAGGCGTGCTGGCGATCACGTTCGCGCCAGCCTCCGCAAGGCGGGCGGAGAACGCAAGCGCCGGCAGATGGGCTGTCGCGACGGAATTGAGCTCCTCGCTGAGGCGAGCATAGGATAGCCAGCCCACGATACACGCGCCGACAGCCAGCCCACCCACTCCGAGAAAGGCGAGGATGAGGCGCCCGCCGATTCCGACCCGCATCCGCAGGATCATGGCTGCAAGGCCTCCGGACCTTCCTCATTCTGATCGGCCCTACCCAATCTCGCAGCAGCATCGGCGAGCGCCCGCGCCGCCTGCTGCATGTTCTCCTCGATCCGAGCTTTGATACCGGCTTCAAGTCGTGCCTGAGGCTCGGGCGTGGGAAGGCCACGCCGTACCCGCACAAGATCTTTCCACTTCTCCAGCTTCATGGCCTCGACGCCATTCAGAGGAGGCCGGCTCAGGGCGGCGCGCGCGTCGCTCACCAGTTTCGCCATTTCGGTGTCGGATCGTTCCGACAAAGCCATCTCCAGTGCCCGCACGGATTGCCACATCCGCCTCAGCTCGGATCTCCGGAAGGTGATCATTTCGTCGAAGATGATGTTGACCAGCTCGTAACGGGCGGCCGAGAGAGTTGCGTCGAACAGGCCTTTGGCGAACAAACTATCGTGCTGGAAGGGATTTCCATCTATCACCTCTCCAGCCGGATAGGCGGCCGGAGAGATCGGCAGGCGCGCGATTATGGGATCCAGTAGCAGAGCCTGCCCATCGGGTGACAGAACGAAGTCGACGAAGCGTTCAGCGCCGTCCCGATTGGCAGCATCGGCCAGGATCGCGATACTGGCGGGCACGAACAGCGTCTCCTCGGGAAGGGCAAATCGGGTCGCTCCCGTTGGCATTCCTTCAGGATTCGCCAGAAAGTCGATCGAGGGGCCAACGCCGAAGCGTCCACGGGCGACCCCGGCCGAAACGCCGAAACTGCGTGCGGTCACGGTTGCGAGATTACCGCCGATCTCGGACCAAATGCTCCACCCGCGATCCCACCCATAAACCTGGAGAATGGCCTCCACCATGAGATGCATCGTACCCGACCGTGACGGTGAGCTGATGCCGATATGCCCGGCATAGATAGGTGCCGCGAGATCGCTCCAGCCCTTGGGCACCGGCAGCCCCCGCTCCTTCAGATAATCGGGATTGTAAACGAACCCGTAGCCCGACAGAGCGAAGCCGAGATAGGTCCGGTCCGGGTCATTCACAGGATAGCCTGCGATGAGATCCGGTGCTCCCGTGGGACGTGGCGTCAGCGCTGCCAGCCGGCCCGCTCTCTTCAGAATTTCGAAGGCATCTGGCGCCGATGCCCAGAAGATATCCGCCTGGTTCCTGTTGCCGAGGATGTCCGCCAGCGCCGTTGTCGTCTTGCGCTGCACGAATTCGATGGAAATAGAGGGATGACGCTTCCTGAATGCCGCCTGAAATGGTTCGAAGAATTGCGGCGGGAAGGATGTGAGGACGCGCACCTTTTCAGCCGCAACTGCAATCTCGGTCAGGACGGCCTGAACGAGCAATACGGCAAGACACATGAGAATGGCGCGCAGCATGAACAGGCTAGCATCCAGGGGCAGCCGTATCATAGGCCAGAAGCAGACGAGACGATCAAGTCATTCTAAAAGCTGAGAGCATGAGGTATTGTGAGGCCATATGATAAGGATTGACCGTAGAAGGTTACCGGTCAAATGATACATGGCTGCGGGATGCTCCCATTCGCCAAAAGCCATCCCATACAAACCCAGAGAGTCTGATCCCTCCTCAGCTCCGAAAATCCTACAGCTAAAGGACTGGTTAACGGAGCCCAGCTCTATGATCTGGCGGCAGGTAGCGCCATCCAGCATGACGCTGCGGGAGCTCCATGGTTTCATTCAGGTCATAGTCGACTGGGAGGATATTCATCAGACTTGTCGGAATTCATCCCAAAAGACGTTCTGTACTTTGGCACCAAGCCGAATCGCTAATAGGTTGCACGCCCTCCGGAGATGTCATAGACCGCCCCGGTTGAAAATGTCACTTTGTTCGACACGAGCCACGCAACGAGTTCGGCAACCTCACGTGGATGCCCCATGCGCCCCATCGGTATCTTTCCCAGAGACCGGGCGCGGTTTTCTTCGGACATATGGGAGACCATCTCGGTCTCTATCAGTCCTGGGGCGATGGCATTGATAATGACCCCAGTCCCCGCCATCTCCTCGCCCATCGATTTCGTCAGGCCAATAACGCCTGCCTTGCTGGCCGAATAGGCACCCTGCATGGGGTTGCCTTCCTTCCCGGCGATGCTGGCGATGTTGACGATGCGCCCCCATCCGCGAACGGCCATGTGCTTGGCCGCCCGGCACATGTAAAAGGTGCCATTCAGGTTTACATTGACCGTTCGATGCCATTCTTCATCCGACGTTTCCGTCACTGCCGTGCCGGGTCCCGCGATTCCGGCACTGTTCACGAGGATATCGATATCAGATCTAGACCTGAAGAACGCCTCGACATCAGCGCTCTGACTAACATCAAGTTTGACATCCACGTCGCCAGCGATATCTGAGCGGATCACGTGTATGCCGTCTGTCTCAAGCCTCTCAGCAATTGCCAGCCCCAGACCTTTGCCAGCGCCCGTGATTAGAGCCGTTCTCATCATAAATCTCGTTCAATCATCATGATCGCCGAGGGGCTGTACGGCTTCCATCGCGGCATTCAGACAGAGAATGTCAGAATGCCGTCAGCCACACTCCTGAACGGTTCCCACACTACGTCCTATATAACTGTAGATGCCGCCGCCGATCATGCCACCATCGACGACGAGATCGGATCCGGTCATAAAGCTGCTGTCTGGTCCAAGGAGGAAGATCACCGTGCCTGCAACCTCATCCGGATCGGCCCCTCGTGAAAGGGGAGTCATGGATCTATTGCCCTCGTAGAACGCTCGCGCCTGATCGATGTTGTATCCGGCATTTGGCCGATTAATCATCGGCGTATCAATCAAGCCAGGACAAACGGTATTGACCCGGATTCTGCGTGCCGCCAGTTCGATCGCCGCAGCCTTGGTGAGCCCACGAAGGGCCCATTTGCTAGCTGTATAGGCAGCACTGAAATATCCTGTCAGACCGGCCGTCGACGACACGTTTACAATCGCCCCTCCGTCCGACATCACCGGGGCGACTGCGCGGATGCCAAGGAAGGCGCCGGTCAAATTGACACTGAGCAGTCTCTCCCACTCCGGCAACGCGGTTTCCGTTACCGTTTTGCGTAAGGTGATGCCAGCGTTGTTGACCAAGCCAGCCAGAGGCGCCTCAAGGGCTTTCATCTGTTCGATCGTAGCTAGCCAGGTTTCCTCGTTGGCAACACTTCCTGCAACAATCCTGAGATTATCGCTCTTCGTCCGATCAATCGCCCAGTCAGGACTGTCCTGCGGCAATGGATCGATCACGATGACGTTTGATCCCAACGCCAGCAGCCGGTTGACCTCGGCAGCTCCCTGCCCCCGCGCCCCACCGGTAATGATAAAGGTTTTGTTCTCCCAATAACGGTTCGTCATGATCGAACAATTCCTCCGTCAACACTCAAGGTATGACCGGTTATGTAGCTGCTGTCCTCACACGCCAGGAAGCGAACTGCGTCGGCGATCTCCGAGGGCGCACCTATCCGGGCCAGCGGTGTACGTGCCAGAAGCTGTGTCCTTTGATGCTCGTCCCGATGCATCCATGCGCTCATTGGTGTCTCGATATACCCGGGCGCAATGGCGTTCACACGAATTCCATACTGCCCCCATTCCACTGCAAGACATGCCGTTAGATGAGCGACCGCAGCCTTCGCGGCGGCATACGCAGCGCAATTCGGCCGGGCCTTGAGTCCAGCGTAGCTCGAAAGATTGATGATTGCGCCACCGTGTCCGTTGCTACGCATGATCCGGGCTGCATGTTGAGCCCCGAAGAAGGTTGCGGTCAGGTTGATGGCAAGCGTTTCATTCCATTCGACTTCATTGATTGAAAGCGCCTCTTTGCGCTCCAAGAAGCCGGCATTGTTCACCCATATATCGAGAGAGCCATGACGTGCGGCGACATCGTAGGCGACATCGCCCAGTGCGGCCGTTTGAGTGATGTCGAGAACGCGATAGTCGACATCGTCATCTCGCTGATCCGGATGCGCTCTATCGATGGCAACGATCTTCACGCCATCGGCTTTCAGGCGTCGGCAGATTGCCGCGCCGATTCCGCCGCTTGCACCGGTAACTACGGCTACTTTCGTCTTGTCCATAAGCTTTTCGCTATCGTGAAAGTCTATTGCTTCGGGTGCCGGCTGCCATCAAGGCAGCCGGCTTGTCTTGTCAATCGCCGCGAATTTCGTTCAGCGGCACATTCTTTGTCTCGCGGATCATCATCGCAGCGACGACCGCGAGAAGTCCCAGGAACATGATATAGACAGAAAACACCCAAGACAGGCCGATAGAACCAAGCCAAGTGTTCAGATATGGAGCCGTGCCGCCGAAGATCGCCACCGAAAGCGAGGAGAGGAAGCCGACACCCAAGGCGCGCTGCTTTGTTGGGATCTGCTCCGCAATCAGCGCCGGATAGATTGACGCAATCAGCGCCCAGACCGCCAGGCCGATACCTTGCGACACGAACAGAGACCAGGGCTCCGAACTGAGGATGGCGTTGACAGGGAACGGAGCAAGCATGATGCCGACGCCATAGAGGAACACCATCGGCTTACGGCCGAACCTGTCGGCGAAATGTCCGAAGAGGGGGAGCAACAGCAAGGTTACAAGCTGAGCGCATAGGCTAGCAGTAAAGGCGCCATTTGCATCCATGCCATGTGTAGAGATCGCCATGCTGGGGGCGAAGGTCACCCAGGTGTAATAGGCAACATTGGATGACGAGGAGAAGAAGACAACCTTCAGCAGGATCTGAAGCTTCTCCTGACGAGTAAGAGGGCTTGTATCAGCTTTGGCTGCGGACTTGTTGTTGTAGACAGGTGATTCATGGGCAGCACGACGCATATAGAGCGCAAAGAAGCCCAGAAGTCCTCCAATGGCGAAACCGATGCGCCAGCCATAGGACATCATTTCTTCCTTGGAGAAGGCGGATGTCAGGATGATGCCGAGCACCGTTGCAGCCATGACACCAAGCGTCACACTCACGAACACCGAGCTTGCCCACAAGCCGCGGTGCTGGGGAGGAGAGATCTCTGCAACATAGGCATAGGAGACACCGGACTCCCCACCATGCGCCAAGCCCTGCAGGAGGCGGGCGATCAACAGTAGGACGGATGCCCAGATGCCGATGCTCTCATAACTTGGAATGAGAGCGATCATCAGGCTTGCCAGTGCCATTGTCGACATCGTCAAGATGAGAGTGTTCTTGCGGCCGATCCGGTCGCCGAAGCGTCCGAACACGATTCCGCCAACCGGACGGGCAACAAAACCCACCGCGAATACAGCTAGGACTGACAGGAGCGCAGATGTCGAGTTGCTCTTATCGAAGAAGTTCGACGCCAAATAGATAGCGAATGTACCATATAGCGTCCAATCGAACCATTCGAGCAGGTTGCCGAATACGGCCGCTCGTAATGATCGAGCCGACTTTTGACGCTCTGTTATTGGGGTTTCCAGCCCGGCAACCCCGGTTACGGCTTGAGTGCTTGTCACGTTTTCCTCCTATGTCGTCCCGCAGCAGCCCGTTGTTGCGGCTCTTTATCCGGGTTCCACGTCTCTGAGTGTTCGTTAAAGGTGTTTTTCGAACCAGTCTGCAGCCGCTGTACTGGTCTGCTCGAAATGGGTTGTGTAGACGGCATAATGCCCTCCCCGGATCAATACCAATTCCTTTGGTTCCCGCGCCCGGTTGAACGCGTCGAGCTGCAGGTCGGTCGGCGTTTGACGATCGTCGTCTGCAACGATCATAAGCAAAGGCTTCGGGCCGATGCGGGAGATCCATTGCCCGGGCTCGTAGGCTCGCGCCATTTCCAGCGAGCGGACCGTCACTTCATTGCGCCATTCCGGGCAGCGAGATGCCTGGCCCATCATGTAATCGTACGACTCCGCGCCTGGGTAAGCCACGTTCGACTCGCCTTCCAAACCCACTTCCTTCATGGTGCGTGGCGGCTCGCCTCTTAGCCGGGCAAGGCGATCCTCAGCAAAGAATTCTTGCAGTGCCCTCAGATTGTTGGGGTGGGTCTTGCGCAGCCCTGACTCGTAGCCGCTGATCGTCGGCACTTGGCTGACGACACATCGCACCCGTGCATCCGTTGCTGCGATGACGAGGACGTGTCCGCCGCTGTAGCTCGAACCCCAGATCCCGATACGGTCGGCATCAACCTCGCTGCGCGAACACAGATATGTGATGGCCGCCCGATAATCCTCTTGCTGCCAAGCAGGGTCGATTTCCTGGCGTGGGAATCCATCGCTCCTACCAAGTCGGCGATAGTCGAAGGTCAGGCAGGCAATGCCACGTGCGGCGATGGCTCGTGCGTAGTCCTCAAGATCTCCGCCAGCAACCATCCCCCAACCATGGCCTAAAGCAACGGCTGGCAAGGGAACACCCAGCTGTCTCTCGGGCAAATACAATGTGCCCCGCAACGTTGCTTCATAGCAAGGGAATGCCACGGCACTTTCCGTGATCTTCACGTATACCTCCCTATCCGCTTCTTGACTTTGAGCAGGATCATCGCCTGAAGTGCCGATTGTTCAACGCCAAAATCGACCTCTATTAATCGGGGACTCCGATGGATCAAAGAATGGATCTTCGAAAGCTGGAATGCTTTATTGCCGTTGCTCGGATGCTCCATTTTGGAAGGGCAGCTGAATTCATCGGCGTCCGACAATCGGTCGTATCTGAGTCGGTGAAGGCTCTCGAAGATGCGCTTGGAGGCAAGTTGCTAGAGAGAACAAGCCGGCGTGTGATGCTTACGCCTCTCGGGGAAGCGTTTCTGGCAGATATTCAACCATCGGTGATGACTCTGAAGACCGCCATTGGCGAGGCCCGGCGCAGGGCGCAGGGGCGGTCCATGGAGTTAACGATCGGCTATCTCGGTGGAGGCTTCTATGAATTGTCCTCCGGGGTCGTTGCCGAGTTCCAACGCCGGCGCCCGGATGTGAGACTACGGTTCCTTGAACTCAATTACCTGAATCAAGCCTCGTCCGTGGTCCATGGACTCGTCGATGCTGCGATTGTCCGCTTGCCCTTACCGAGCACAGGGCTGGCCCGGGGAGCCACCCTGTTTCGTGATGCGCGCCTGCTCGTTGTGCCAGAAAACCATCGCCTGATTGGGCATGGGCTGGTGGATCCCGAGGAGCTCCAGCACGAATGCATGGTGCAATTGCCGGCAGGCTACGTCTCGGATGCGTGGACGACGTATCACTTTCCAACGACAACCCCGCTCGGCCGTCGGATCGCTGCTGGCCCGGAGATAACCACCATTCGGGAGGGACTTGTTGCCGTTGCAGCTGCTGAAGGAGTCATGACGCTTTCAGCCCGTGCCCGCAACTACTTTACACATCCTGGCATTGCATTTGTTGAGCTTGACCTGCCGCCGATTGAAAGTGCGTTGGCCTGGCGCACCGATGACAATCGGTCAGTTATACAAGATCTTGAAAACGCAGCACGAACTGTGGCGCACCGGATGGGCACGATGGTGTCTGATCCAAGCCATGGTCTAGCAATTCTACAGTCTCCATTGTGAAGGCGTATTACTTGGCACCCTCAAAAGGAGGCGGAACAGAATATCAACCAGAAGACGATAATATCTGAATAGGCGAGCTGCCCGGCAACACTAAACTACACCAACATTTTGGCCTTACTGGGATCATCTGATAAGATGAGCTTTTAGAGCCACTCCATAGACGCGATCCTTTCGGAGGAAACGATGGCTAAGAATGTCAAGGACTTGCTGGCCGAGGCCAATTCCGTTGTTCCGAAACTATCCCCTGCTGAAGCAGCAGATAGAATTCGATCCGGAGAAGTCCTCGTCGTAGATGTCCGTGATCCGACAGAGGTTCAGCAAACGGGCAGGATCAAAGGAGCCGTGAACGTCTCTCGAGGGATGTTGGAATTTCGGGCCGACCCGGACAGCCAGTACCACAACCCGGCCTTCCAGAAGGATAAGACCATCCTTCTGCATTGCGCATCGGGTGGCCGCTCGGCACTCGCGGGCAAGACCCTACAGGACATGGGCTACACAGCCGTCTTCAACATCGGCGGCTTCAAGGATTTAGCTGAAGCAGGCATCGACACCGAACCTGCATAGGTTTGCGACCAATTATCTTTGAGAACTTGTGTCTGCACCGCCCCCGCAGGACCTTGACCTGACTGGATGGAAATGGACCATGCTAATTGAGAGAATTGGCCTGGAACCAAGGGCCCGTCCAGTCCGGTTAAGGTGACGGATCGGCATGCTTCACGGAGCTTTGATAAGCGCTTCGGGCTGCTCGATCTCGATTTCGATAAAGGCAATCGGGTGATCGGAACCATTCATGACGTCGTGTTCGATCCCTGCATAACGCATGTAGGATTGGCCAGCACGAAGCGGGACATCGTTCACCTTGGCTCCGTCATGGATGCGAAGCGTTCCGTCGACCAACATGATGACGAAATAGGACCAATCGTGCCTATGCCATCCCGTTACAGCACCCACGGGGAAATCCCAACGGGTGATCCTGATGGCGTCATTATCCTCCTGAACGGTTGGGACTGCTGGAACGGTACACTCGAAGGCCATTTTTCCTCACTTCTGGGTTCTTGCGTCACTTATCGAACCCTGCCCTGCCAATTATTCATAAGCAGATAGAACCAAGTCAATCTCGTCTCACATACGTGATTGCTCCTCAGCGACTGTCATGGGAGCAGCCGTCTTCGATGGACGGAGCGCCAAGAATGCCGCAACGACGAGCAATGCGAGGCCGGTATAGTCGGCAGCCGTCGGCTGTTCGCCCAGCAGGAGAGTCGAGCTGTAAACCCCGACGGCTGGAATCATCAGCGTGGCAAGGCCGGCAGTCCCGGCAGGAATGCGGGCCAAGGCTGCGAACCATAGAATATGTGCGATCGCCTGCGAGAAAATGACGTGATAGAGCACAGCCAGGATCGTCGAGACGCTGAGTGAAGACGGCACGGCAACGTGCTCGAATGCAGTCATCCCGACAGTTGCGCAAACCGCGCCCGTGAGAAGTTGCCACGTTGCGATCGTGATTGGTGGAGCCTCGACAGGAAAGCGCTTTGTCACAATGGTCCCAAGCGCGAAGCAGATCCCGGCCAGCAAGGCATACACCAATCCGATCGAGAACTGACCGTCCCGCACCAGCGGCCAGCCAAGCGCGATTAAGCCCGCAAGTCCTACTGCAAGAGCAACGACGCGCGATCGATCAAGACGCTCGCCAAGGAGGAGCCACGCGAACAGCACTGTCCAGACCGGCATCGTGAACGTGACAATGACCGCTCGAGACGTGGGGGCATGGAGCTGGGCATATCCCAGCAGCAGATTGAATGCGGCAACGGTAAGCAGACCGGCGATCACAAGTCGCGGCCAATGGCTCCTTCTTACGGACAATCGATCACCTCGGACGAGGGCGCATCCGGCAAGGATCATTCCTCCAGACGACAATCCGATAGCTCGCAGGGTCCATGGGTCAATCTCGCCCAAGGCGATCCTAACGGCCGGCCAGTTCAAGCCCCAGAGCAAGGTTAGGAGCGGAACCGCCGCCGTGTACACGTTCATACGACCGTCCGTGGGACGACTGCTTGCGACAGTGCTCATCAACGATCCGCCCGGCTGACGACACTGTGCAGGAGCACATTCAAGCCTGGCTCGAGGTCACCGAGACCAGCGAATTCGGCATTGTGATGTGTGATTCCATCCTTGCACGGAGTGAATATCATGGCCGTCGGACAGATGCGCGCCAGGAAGTAGGCGTCATGCCCCGCTTGACTAGCCAGATCGCGATGACGGTAGCCGAATGCCGTCACATGCCGCCGAATAAGAGAAATCAGTTCATCGTCGAAGATGTTTCCGCCCCAGGCCCAGTGGTCGAGGATTTCTGCCGTGCATCCTGTACGGGCAGCAGCAACCCCGACAGCGCGACGGACCCGCTCGGCCATCACGTCAGCCGCCTTGGGATCATCATGCCGAACGTCGCAGATTGCCTGCGCCCAGTCGGACAGGATACCAGCCTTGTTCGGCCAAGCTGAAAGGCGAGCGGCAGTCGCTTTGCCGTCGGTCGCCGCGAAATCCCAACCAATGTCGTCCACGTCGACGAGAAGACGAGCTGCTGCGAGGAGCGCATTTCGTCGCTTTTCCATCGGCCAGGGGCCGGTATGAGCCGTTTCGCCATGAAACTCGACAAGGAAGCCGTGCGAGCTGTAGCCATGAGTGACGACGCCGACCTGGGCGCGTTCTGCGTCAAGAATCGGCCCCTGTTCGATATGCAGCTCGAAGTAGGAATCCAGCTCTCGTCCGCCGACCGGCTCGGATCCGAGGTATCCTATGCGGCGCAGTTCCTCACCGAAGACGGCTCCATCATCGGCTTGACGACTATGAACCCAATCGAGACCGTAAACACCCGCGAAGCATCCTGATGCCAGCATCGGGGGGGAGAATCGGGCCCCCTCCTCATTCGTCCAGTTCACAATCTCCAACGGTCGACGCGTGACATGCTGCAGGTCATTGAGCGTTCTTACCACCTCGAGCGCTCCCATAACGCCGACGATTCCGTCAAATCGTCCGCCATTCGCCTGCGTATCGAGGTGACTACCAAGGAGAACCGGTGGAAGGCTGTCATCCAGCCCGGCTCGCCGGGCGAAGATATTACCGACCTGATCAACCTTGACCGTCAGACCGGCATCGCGGCACATGCCCACAAAGACGTCTCGCATCTCCTTGTCAGCATCGCTCAACGCCAGCCGCGAGAGCCCTCCCTCGCGCCCCCGCCCGATCTCCGCAGAGCGCTCGATGGTGGACCAGAACCGTTGAGCGTTGACGCCTTGGGTAAGCGGCATAGACATGAGGAGCCTCGCTACGCGTTGAGATCGCCCGGATAAGAGCCCGTAAATTGCATTAAGCGGCAGCGGCATCACGGAAGGCGCCGACGAACGCCGGCGCCGCCTCCGCGACAGCGGCGAGCGAGTAGCCTCCCTCCTGAACGATGAGGGTCGGCAGCCCAAGCCCACCCCATATCTCACCGATGCGCGCGTAGGCGTCGGTCGTAACACTCAACTTCGAGAGGGGGTCATTCCTATGGGCGTCCCAGCCTGCCGAGACGATGAGGGCGTCGACACCGTGCGCCTTCACGGCATCGGCCAGCCGCCGATTGGCATCGATGAAGTCCTGATCGCTCGCCCCGAAGGCAAGCGGAAGGTTGAGATTGGCCCCCTCCCCTCGCCCGCTACCGATCTCGTCGGCATAACCTGTAAAGTGCGGATAATAGGAGGATGGGTCGGTATGCACGGAGCCGAAGAAGATATCGTCTCGCGAGTAGAAGATCGCCTGGGTCCCATCGCCATGGTGGGTGTCGAAGTCAACGATTGCGACGCGGGGGAAGCGCCGCCTCAAGACCTCAGCCGCTATGCCAGCGTTGTTGAAGTAACAAAAGCCGGCCGCGCGATCCACATAGGCATGATGGCCAGGCGGCCGGCAGAGCGAGAAGACGGCCCGCTCACCGGAAAGGATAGTTTCGGCGCCGGCAACCGCGGTTTGAGCCGAAGCATAAGCAGCGCGATAGGTTCCCTCCATCATGGCGTTAGAAAGACCGGCAATGTACCATCCGGCCTGACCGAGAACTCCAGTCGGGCGAGGCTTGTCGCGAGGACCGAAATCCTCGGCCGCGCCGCGGTAAGGACTCACGTTCGGAAGAACTTCCGGACCATGGTTCGGGAGCTCCATGAATCGTGCGTATGCCTCCTCCAGGAAGGTGACGTAATGATCGGCATGAACCTTCAGCACCGGCTCCATACCGAAATCACCCGGCTTCTCACGCACGACACCCAGCGCTCCGAGAGCTTCGATCAGCGTCGTCGCCCGGTCAGGGTTCTCGTAAGGGTTCACGATCCGGCCATGGATCATGTACTGCTCGGGCTGATGGGCAAGCTGGGTCTCGTCAAAGAAAAGCTTCATGATAGTCTGCCTTGAGGAGTGGCTGATGTTTGGGGATGAATCTAGAACTGAAGGCCGCCGATGTGGAACGCCTTGATCTCGAGGTATTCCTCGATTCCGTACTTTGACCCCTCCCGACCGATGCCTGATTGCTTCACACCGCCGAATGGAGCGACCTCCATGGAAACAATACCGGTGTTCAAGCCAACCATGCCGAACTCGAGCCGCTCTGCAACACGCCAGGAGCGGCTCATGTCACGGGTGAAGTAATAGGC
>Ga0180215_1003975_pt1 | contig 13502 bp, 11 predicted proteins | sample eDN3rd37CBELigBY_FD_128871 | JGI IMG/M metagenome (GOLD analysis project Ga0180215, IMG submission 128871) | Enriched backyard soil microbial communities from Emeryville, California, USA - eDNA 3rd pass 37_C BE-Lig BY (version 2) (version 2) | ecosystem: Environmental > Terrestrial > Soil >...
GACTCTCCAGGTCCTACGAGCCTCGCGGCCTCCGCTCCGATGGAAACAGCGTAGCCGTGGAGCATCTACCCCTCGCGCCTGGCCTGCACCTGGTCGAGGTCTCTATCGGCGGCTCCGCAGATCCCGCAATGTGGGATTTCATCGACCGCCGCGAGATCCGGATCGAAGAAGGCGAGCGCACGGTGGTGACCTTCGACAAGGTGCTCGGCTTCGACTGGCACATCCCGAAACCGGCACGCAGATCGCCTGGCTCGTAATTGGCTTCGTTGGCCGCCGCGACCAAGATGATCCTGAAGCAAGGGAATCAGGGAGGCACGACTTGTCCGAACACCGGCATGGGTTGGGGAAGCGAATAATACCAATGAGCTGGATCGACACCACACTGTCCGGCTGAGTTCTGGCCCCAGCAATAGGTCAGGCCGTCAGCGGCGATTCCGCAATAGGCATCACCTCCGGTGAGTGCTCTGAAAACATGATCTCCTTCGACCGGCACCGGTACCAAGGAGTTGTCTGGAATGCCATTCGCATCTTGAAAGAGGATATTGCTCCCCCAGCACTTCGCTGTCCCTCCCACAGTCAGGCCACAGCTATGAGAGCCTTGATCCATGGCCCATCCTCGTATCTCGAAATAGCGATCCGAGTCCGCCACTGGAATCGGGGCTGTCGTGCCGGTCGATGCGTCTGGGGCGCCTAGCTGTCCGTCGGAGTTATCGCCCCAACAATACGCAACTCCGTCCGTCGATACTCCACAACTATGAGCCGCGCTCCCGAGAATGGGGTCATCGAGCGAAGCGGACGTGAAAATGTCAGAGAAACTCAACTCGCCCGAGACGAGTGTCGGCTCCCAAGCAGGATCGAAGTTGCCAGTACCAAGCTGGCCCCAGTGGTTGGGACCCCAGCAGTATGCTTCACGGCCAGATGTAATCCCGCAGGTTGTTCCTCGATGGGAGGTCCGAATCAGTTCGAAAGAATGTCCGCCGGCGATCTCAACTGGAACATTGGAAGCGCTGACATTGCTCCCTGTGCCGAGCCGCCCCGAACGATTGGTCCCCCAGCAGAAACCCTCTCCCGAGATCGTGACGCCGCATGTGTAAGCTTCACCTGCAGTGATCTGCCGAAACTTGAGATCGCCTGATACAGGAAGAAAATCCGTCGAGGAGACAAAGTTCTCACCGTTCCCAAGCTCTCCAGATGTGTTCTTCCCCAGGCAAGAGGCACGTCCCTCGAGATCGATAATGCAGATATGATCCGGACCAAATCCCATCGCTGCGGCACCGCCTGGCGGAACCAGTGCCCGAGGCAGGTGTCCAGAGTGGCCCTTCAGTTCCCCCCAGGCATACGTACCCCAACAGTAGATCGCTGCATCAACAGTGAGACCGCAGGTGGTTGAACCAAAAGAAGCGATATCCTTAAATCTAAGCTGAACCACATCGAAAGTCGTGGAGCTCGACTTGCCGGCGGCGTGGGCCGAAATTGTGACCCGGCCGGGGCCAACGGTCTTCACCTCACCGTCGACGAAGATCGCGACATCTTCGTCACTCGATGACCATTCGATCGGCCAGTTCCAGATAATCAAGCTATCCGGGTCGTACACAGTGGCACTCATCTCGCGATTCTCGCCAAGCAAGAGCTCGATTCCATCCACCGCTCTGCCTCGATCGTCTAGAACGACCTTCCCAACCTCTGCATCCGGATGGACGATTATGGGAACCTCTGCAGACAACTCCTCCGCCTGAACTCGAACGGATGTGATGCCGAACGAAACCCCGTGCACCAAACCCGCCTCGCTCACCGAGGCGATCGTCTTTGAATCGGATGCCCAAGTGATCTCGATCTCGTCGATAGGCAGACCATCCGCAGCAATCACTTCGGAGGACAGCTGAGAGAAGCTGCCAATCACCATCCGAACTATCGGTGGATTAATCTCCAAACGTTCAGCCGGATTCGCAAGGATCGTCACGGTCAAATGGGCAGACTTATCACCTGCAGTCGCCGTGACCGTCGCCTGTCCCGCAGCGATCGCGACGAGAAGTCCTGTGGAGTCCACACGTAAGAGATCGGGACGGCTGGTGGCCCAGAGTACCTTTTCATCATCGAGGCGCTCTCCCGACGGAGAGAAGACCTCTGCAGCGATTTGGAGCCTTCGTTGCTCGTAGATTTCGACCGACTCTCGGTCAATTTGAATCCTAATACCGCCCACTCCCGTCGAAGGCAACGGGCTGACACGCAGCTCGACCTCTCCAATGACGCCGCTGATCGATGCTTCGATGGCGGTAACCCCTGGACTGAGTCCCTCCACCCAGCCCTCTGAATCGATCGAGGCGACGGAGGAATCATGGGAGAGCCACCTCACTTCGTTCGCCTCGACACCCTCTCCCCTTTTGTTGAGAGGCTGTGCAATGAACTTCAGTCGATCACCCACGCGAATACTTGGTCTCGCGGGCGAGATTCTAACCTCGAATACGGATGAAGACGGAGCATCAGGTGTGGTGGCCGATCCTCCCCCACAGCCTAAGCCCATCGATAAAAACAGCAGAAACGGAATAGTCGACAACAGTCGTGGTAGGATCATATACGTTCTCTCACGAGCAAATCATTCTTGATAAGGAGATGAGCTCAGGTAGCATGTCAGCCTGAGCTCATCTCATCCAAGAAATGGCTATCTAGATGTCACCACAATCATCTATCAAGAGAGCCATATTCTCAGCCCATCAGCTCGAAAGTTACAGAGCGGACCTATCGATCTTTAGTGACCAGATCTCGGAGAGACCGAGAGGGATGGGAGTTACAAGGTAGGCAATAACGTCGTTATCAATGTCATAGGCTTCGCTTCTTAACTCGACGTTCTCCATGTCTGCCACGAAGTATGTTGACTGAACTCCGTTAGAATCAATGTGCGTGACGTAAAGTGGCTCAGCAGCTGAATCGGGGCAACCCCATCCTCGAGAGAGAATAAATTCTCCGGTATCTGAAACGACAGGATCATAGTGATGCAGGCACGGCCCATTAATTGCTGTTTCGGGTCCAATGGGAGTTCCGAGATTCCGATAGCTGATGCGAGTGTCCACTCCAATCTGCTCATAAGCGATTCGGTTCCCGCCGAGAGATGGTTCCCGGCGATCCCAGTAGTTGGGATGAGGCTCGTCGAAGACTTGGTATGTTCCGGTCGACATGTTGTAGATCTCGACATACCAGTCAGACTCATACGCAATGTAGTTTGACCAGATAACGGGTCGAGCGACATAGAACGCAGTTGGTGAAGATGGTACTAGATGTGTGCTGTTACTGACGAGATCTCTTCTGGCGATATACCATGGTCCCGATGGTTCTTCGACATGCCAAACGACTTGAGTCCCGTGGAGCCTTGGATGTCGTCCGTAGGTAGACATACCTGTGTGAGTGGATATCATTCCGGTTGCACTTAGGGGAATGTATCTGCGAAGGAAGATATCTGAACCTGACATGGTCGGGGGCGTGATGATGTTCGGCCCAAATCTCTCATATACAACTCTCTTGCTTCGGATATCAGCGTTGAGGGGTTCCTCGCCCATCGTGGCGACGATCGTCGAAGAGGAGAAGGGACCGTTGAGAGTTCCTACCGATAGGTTCCACTCGGCCCCAACTATTCCATTGTAGACTGCATCTACGACTTCCACATCCTCGATATCGTCTTCGATCATGTACTGACTAACTTTGATCGTGGAGTGATAGGCTGACAGCCCTGCTGCCTGGTGATGGTAGACGGAAGGCACCGATGGAGTGGTGGCTCCAGCCTGGAGTGGAGCTGCCAAGAATAGGCAAGGTGCAAGACGCGAACACATCGAACGGAAAAGCATTCTCCCCATAGCAAATCTCCGTAATGGCTCGTGGTGGACTTGGTACCGCAATAGGAAGTAGGTCAGAGTTTGATTTCGACGTCAAGTGCGGTTCATGGAGTTGGTGGGTGTCGAGTACTTAGCTGGTTAACCTTTCGGATTTGTGCAGGTTTGACCTGACTGAATGTGCACCGCCTGATGGAGGAAGCTCCTTTGCGCAGCCGGTTGCTCAGCTCCCAATGTTCATTTGACGGCTGAGAGCGTCCGTTTGGGTTTCACATTAGGCGTGGTTTCCGCTCCAGTTCTTCCCTTGCCACTCGCTTTAGGGCTGGCTCGCCCTTTCTTTCTGGCTTCGTCGAAGTTTTCACCACGCGGCTAGCTCGTCAGCGACCGACATGCTCCGCCACCCAGAGTCGGTTAGGACCCCTGGTTGATCGCCCTTGCTGTCCTTGCACCAGGGCTCTCGATCCGCCGGGAGAGCGAAGCCGCTCAGGTGGACACCGCCGCCTGCAACGGCTGCACCCTCTGCTACCAGGACTGCCCCTACGACGCGATCAGCCTCCTGCCTCGGAGCGACGGAAGGAAATGGGAGGTCCAGGCCGAGGTCGATCCCGCGCGCTGCGTCGGCTGCGGGATCTGCGCGGGCTCCTGCGACTCAGGCGCCATCTCCCTCCCCCAGCTCCCCGTGGTCGATCAGCGCAGGCGGATCGAAGGCTGGATCGAGGAGGCCACCGCCACGGGAGAGAAGCCCCACCTCGCCTTCGTCTGCGCCTCCTCCGCAGGGGCCTCCCTCCAGATCGATCCTTCCACCGGGACGAGCGCCGCGCTCCCCGGCTACCGGATCCTCCCCGTCCCCTGCAGCGGCTGGGTCCAGCGCTTCACCCTGGAGCGCGCCCTTCGACGCGGCGCCGAGGGGGTGCTGGTGGTGGGCTGCGGCCCCACCGAGCCCCACTTTCGCGAGGGCACCCGCTGGACCGAGCTGCGCATCGCCGGCGAGCGCGAGCCGGTGCTGCGGCGCGAGAAGGTGGAGGCCGAGCGCATCCACTTCGCCACCCTCGATCGCTCCCGCCTCGGCGAGCTCCAGGAGCTGGCCGGGCGCCTACGCCAAGGGCCGGTCGAGGAGCCCGCGCCCCGCCGCAAGCAACGCCTCGTCGCAGCCTCCGCCCTGGTCGCCTGCGCCTTCGGCGCCCTGATCGCCCTCGGCTCCGATCTCCCCTACCGCGCCCCTGCCACCACCAGTCAGCTCGTCGTCTCCTTCAAGCACGCAGGAAGCGCCGGCGTACACTGCCGCCCCATCTCCCCCGAGGAGAAGGCCCGCCTCCCGATCCACATGCAGCGCGACGAGATCTGCGAGCGCAGCCGCTCCCAGGTCCGCCTCCGGGTGGTGGTCGACGGAGAAGAGCGACTCTCCAGGTCCTACGAGCCTCGCGGCCTCCGCTCCGATGGAAACAGCGTAGCCGTGGAGCATCTACCCCTCGCGCCTGGCCTGCACCTGGTCGAGGTCTCCATCGGCGGCTCCGCAGATCCCGCAATGTGGGATTTCATCGACCGCCGCGAGATCCGGATCGAAGAAGGCGAGCGCACGGTGGTGACCTTCGACAAGGTGCTCGGCTTCGACTGGCACCTGCCAGAGACATAGCGGCTCACCAGCTCGAGGATCAGTCCAGGGACGTTGAGGTGCGGAATCTCTTGAAGCATGAATCCGCGTCAGGCGTCGATTAATCGCTGCTGGCCAAAGCTTCTGTTGTTGAAGATATCAAATCGGCAGATTGCGCAAGCGAGTATACATTTCTTGGGGAGGTCAACTTAGCAAGCATCGAGGACCTGCTACCTTCTGGGCTCATACCGCAGCGCCACCGCACCCGAGCGGAACTCCCGCCGATCCACCAACTTCAAGTCGACGTACCTCGAGAGCCCCGCGAACAAGTACGGCCCGTGGCCTGCGAACCGGGGATGCACCACGATGTCGTAGCTGTCGATCAAGCCCAGCTCGGTGAGCGCTAAAGGGAGGGCGACGCCTCCTGTGGAGATGCCCTTGCCCGGTTCGCGCTTGAGGCGTCGGACCGTCTCGGCCAGATCGCCGCGGATGAGCTCGGTGTTCCAGTCGACCGTCTCGAGGGTGGTAGAGACGACGTACTTCTTCGCCGCGTTCATCTCCCGGGCGAAGGGCTCGAGCCAGGCGGGCCACCCGTCCGGCGGCGGCGATCGCCAGCCCTCCTCCATCATCTGGTAGGTCACCCTGCCGTAGAGGAGGGCATCTGCCTCGGCGATGCTCTCGGTCCAGAATTGATGGAGCTCCTCGTCGACCAGTCCTGCTCGATGGTCGCAGCAGCCATCCAGGGTGACGTTGACGCCGTAGCGGAGTGGTCTCATGGCCGCGCTCGCTCATCGAAGGGGTGAAGGCTGGTAGGGAAAGGCGGCTGGCATGCCTGGTTCGCTGGAGGGCGAGGACCTTCTGCTGGCCAGGAGCCAGTCACCCGATCAGGCTTCCCGCTCGTAGGTCCCGATCAGCCGGTTCATCCCCAGGACCTTGGGCTCGACCCGCTGAAGGAGCTCCCAGAGCGTGAGGCCCGGCTCCACGGGCGTGTCGTCGCTGAGCGCGAGGACCCAGAAATAATAGTGGTGGCGGCCGTGGCCCTTGGGCGGCATCGGGCCGCCGTAGCCGGTCGTGCCATTGTCGGTCTTGCCCGAGGTGTGCTCGGTCGTGCCCTCGGCGAGGCTGCTCACCGCGGCAGGGATGTTGTAGAGCACCCAATGCACGTAGCCATAGGTGCCGTTGGGAGAGACCAGGGGGGCGTCCGGATCGTGGCAGATCACGGCGAAGGCGCGGGTGCCCTCGGGAGCTCCCTCCCAGGAGAGCGCAGGCGAGACATCCGCTCCTTCTCCGGTGTGCTTGGAGGGGATCGCGCCTCCGGCTTCGAACGCCGAGCTGCGCAGTTTCATCGAGGACGGTGCAAATCCCATCTCATCTCTCCAATGGTTGTCGGGCGAGGAGAAGAGAGTACTCGTTGTGAAAAGCCGCCTCAAGCCTCTCGATGCCGCCACGGGCAACGCTCCTCGGGCCCGGCGAAGAGGCGCTCCCGGGGATCTGCACCGGTGCGGAAGGGCCCAAGATCAGGCGCGCCGCCGCGCGGGCTTCGGGGGCGCTCCTTGCCTTCTTGCGTCGACACCCCGGCCCGCATCGTCGCCGTCCTGGACTGGACCACGGCGAAGGTCGGCGACCCGGCGATCGACTTCGTCTACCAGAAGCTGGCTGCCATTTGACGAGGAGCCCGCGGCTCGCAGAGTTTGTGATTGCTTCACACTCTCAGTGGTGTCCACCGTGGGTCGGCGGCGCCGACGACGTGAGGCGCGTCCAGGTCGGCTCGTCGACGATCTGCTGCTTCCAGGTCTCGTGGCAGGAGGTGCAGGTCTGCAAGGTGGCGCCGAGCTCCACCAGGACGCGATCGCGATCGCGCTCGCGGGCTGCAGCGCCGATCCGGTCGGCGGTGTGATGGAAGTTCAGCGCCTGCTCCGTGAAGCCCGGTGCCCCCGCGCCCATGTGCGAGCACATCCGTGCCATCTGATCGGAGAAGCCGATCCGCCCGGCTGCCTTCTCCACGCCGGCGAAGTCTTCGGTCGCGAGCGCGAGGATGATCTCCTGCACCGCGACCAGGTGGTCGCGCATGTTCTCCTTCTGGTGGTTCGCCATCATGGGCAGGAGTGGGACGGGAGCCCGTGCATCCATCTGGTCGAGAATCTCTGCTGGGGAGACGGGACTCGAGGCGGCGACATCGGCCGCAGGCGCGGGCCGGGATTCCTCCGTGCACGCACCGAGGATCAGGAGGATGGGGGAGAGGGCGAGGAGAGCACGATGCATTTCAACGTTTTCCTTCATCGAGGGGATCTGGAGGTGAACTGCCCAGCGCAGCGACGATGTCCTGCAGCGCGTGGATCACGTCTGCGTGTCGCGACGCCGGGATGACGTCGAGCAGCGCCCGGAAGTGAGCACGGCTCGCGCCGTCCACCTCCTTCGCGAGGCGAGTGCCCGCCGCGGTCAGCGAGACGAGTCGACTCCTGCCGTCTCGATCGCTCGTCCGCTGCTTCACGTGTTTGGCGCGAACCATCTTCGCGCAGAGGCGGGCGACGTTGCTCTTGTCGATACACAGCTCGGCCCCGAGCGCCTGCTGGGAGAGCTCCCCCCTGGAGAGCAGCACCATCAGGGCGTGTGCGTGGGCAGTGGAGAGCGGCGTCCCGCAGGGCGTGCTGTCCGAGGAGAGGGTCCCGAAGCGGCGAACGAATCGCTGGGTCACCCGACGAAAATCGTCCACGTGATCGGCCATGACCCCATCGCTATCATGCAACTGGTTGCGATCGCAACCAGTCTCGCCCGAAGGCCCGCGACTGCCGTCAGGCTGCAGGAGACCGGTCGAAGTGTAGGGAAGAGGGGGCCCGGCCGAGGGCCCGCTGCTCCTCGTGCCACGCCGCGATCAGGTCGGTGAAGAGCGTATTTCGGCCCGCCTGCATGAGCCGAAAGGAGGATCGATTCAATCGCCCTTGGCGATCCGGGCCAGCTCCGCCGGTTGGCGGATCTGGATCCGCGAGTCGTGGGACTCGATCCAGCCGTCGCGGGTCCAGCGGCTCATCACGCGGATCGCGGTCTCCACCGTGGTGCCGGCGAGGTCGGCGAGGTTCTGCCGAGTGAAGGTCCGCCCCACCCAGACCTCCCCGTTCTGGGGGACGCCGAACTTCTCCGCCATCCGGAGCATCGCCACCGCCAGGCGGACCTCCACGGAGTTGGCGGCCAGGTTCAGCCGCGCGTTCCCCGCCTCGATCAGGCGGTTCATCATCTCGTCCATGATCAGGGCCGAGATCCCGGGGTTCGCGCGCATCACCTTCTTGAACCACTCGCCGTCCATGTGCAGGCAGAGGGTGGGCTCGAGGGCGACGGCGCTGGCCGGCATGGGGATCCCGCGGATCACCGCCACCGCCGAGATCAGCCCACCAGGGCCGAAGACGTCCAGCGCGAGCTCGCGCCCGCCGGGTGTCTGCTTGGAGATCAGGACCCTGCCGGTGACCACGCCGTAGACCGCGTCTCCGGGATCGCCCTGATCGAAGAAGCGTTCGCCAGCCGCCCGCTCGACCCGCCGGGTGGGTGCACCGGCCAGCTCCTGCTCGGAGAGGCTGCGGAGCAACGGGAAGGCTTGCTGAATCTCGAGCAGGTGGCCCAAGCGGAACTCCTCCTTTCGGCGCCGGTAGATCGGGTCTTCCGACCAGAGCGGATCCCTATCGCCGGCCCCCTTCGACGGCAGCAGAGATTCGAGGGGGCAGGGGAGCGGGCGCCCGATCGCACGTCCGTATGATCCCGATCATAGAGGCGGGAGGCCGGAATGTCTTATGCGAAGCGCTCCGGAAGAAAATATGAGGTGGTCCAAGTGACGAAGCGGATGGCTGAGCCGTACCGAATCAAGATGGTGGAGCCAATCACTCTGCGCAGCAGGGAGGAGCGCCAGGAGGCGATCGAGCGGGCGGGGTACAACACCTTCCTCCTCGACTCCGACGACGTCTACATCGACCTCCTCACCGACTCCGGGACCAACGCGATGTCCGATCGCCAGTGGTCCCGGCTGATCGTCGGAGACGAGGCCTACGCCGGCTCCAGGAGCTTCGCTCACCTGCGGGAGGCGGTCCGCGAGATCTACGGCTTCCGCCACGTGGTTCCCACCCACCAGGGCCGGGGGGCGGAGAACCTCCTCTCGCGGATCGCGATCACCGCCGGCGACGTGATCCCACAGAACATGTACTTCACCACCACCCGGGCCCACCAGGAGCTGAACGGGGGGCGCTTCGAAGACGTGATCATCGCCGAGGCCCACGATCCCAAGAGCCTCCACCCCTTCAAGGGAAACATCGATCTGAAGCGGCTCGAGAAGCTGATCGAGAAGGAGGGGAAGGAGAAGATCCCGTACGTCGGCCTGGCCCTCACCGTGAACATGGCGGGTGGTCAGCCGGTCTCGATGGAGAACATCCGCCAGGTGCGGGCCCTCTGCGATCGCCATGGCATCCGCTTGATGTTCGACGCGACCCGCGCGGTGGAGAACGCCTGGTTCATCCAGGATCGCGAGGCGGGCTACGAAAATCGAACCATCCGAGACATCTTCGGGGAGCAGATGTCCTACGCCGATGGCTGCACCATGTCGGGGAAGAAGGATCTCCTCGTGAACATCGGCGGCTTCCTCGCCATGAACGACGACACCCTCTTCGCCCGCGCCAAGGAGGAGGTGGTGATCTTCGAGGGGATGCCCACCTACGGCGGTCTCGCGGGCAGAGACATGGAGGCGATGGCACAGGGGATCCACGAGATGCTCGACGAGGACTATCTGGACCATCGCATCGCCCAGGTCCGGCACCTGGGGCAGCGGCTGATCGAGGCGAGGGTCCCGGTGATCCAGCCCATCGGCGGCCACGCGGTCTTCCTGGACGCGAGACACTTCCTCCCGCACCTGAACCAGGAGGAGTTCCCGGCCCAGGCCCTGGCTGCTGCCCTCTACGTGGAGTCGGGGGTCCGCAGCATGGAGCGGGGCATCGTCTCCGCCGGCCGCGACAAGCAGACCGGCAAGAACCACCACCCCGCGCTCGAGCTGGTCCGCCTCACCATTCCCCGGCGGGTCTACACCAACGCCCACCTGGACGTCGTCGCCGACGCGGTGATCGAGCTTCATCAGCGCCGCGGTCTGATCCAAGGCCTGCGGATGGTCTACGAGCCTCCCACCCTCCGCTTCTTCAGCGCCCGGTTCGCGCCGCTCCCCGCGTAGCCCGCCCATACGCCGATCGAAACAATCCACAGCCTGAAAACTGGCTGGAAGCGAGATCCCCTCTGATCGTGAGATCGTGGGCAATCGTCGAAAGAAGGATCGCGCCGAGCAGCGGCGCGTCGCAGGAGCGCTGCTTCGTCGCATCGCTGGTTCTCTGGCCAGGCTGACCGCGGTCGCGGTCGCGATCTTCGCGGTGGGGTGGTGTGCCTGGGGGGTCCATCACTTCGCGACCACCAGCCCACACCTGGCCATCGAGACCATCGAGATCCGTGGACAGGTCCGGGCGAGCCCCGCAGAGATCGAGCGGCTCCTGGGGATCGCCCGCGGCGAGAACATCCTCCTGGCTCAGCTCGACCAGGGAGAGGCGCGGATCCTCCAGCACCCTTGGATCAAGCGCGCGCAGGTCCGTCGGAGTTTTCCACAGGGTCTGGAAGTCGAGGTCCTTGAGCGGGAGGCAGTCGCTCTCGTAGACCTGGGTCATCTCTACCTCGTCGACGGCGGGGGCGAGCTCTTCAAGCGAGCGATCGCAGGGGATCCCCTGGACCTTCCGGTGATCACCGGAATCTCACGTGAAGCGTGGATCGAGCGGCCGATGGAAGCGCAAGAGCGGATCGAGGATGTACTCAGCGTGCTCGATACCTACGCGCAGAGCAGCGTGGCCGAGCGGGAGCGCCTCTCGGAGATCCACTGCGATCCGCTGGAGGGCTTCACCCTCTACCTGGGAGACCGGGGGCCGGCGGTGCGGCTGGGGAGCGGTGAGCTGGAGCAGAAGCTCGCACGGCTGGAGCAGGTCCTTCGCTTCTCCCAGCGTCGCGGAGAGCGGCTGGAGTGGGTGGGCCTCGACAATCGGACCCGCCCCGGCTGGATCGCCGCCCGCCGCGTGGACGAGCGCGAGGACTTCCAGCGGAAGTTTGCAGGGCAGGAGAAGGCAGCGCGGCGGATCGACGAGAAGGAGCAGCGCAGGAAGACGGGTTGAGCGGCGCGGCAGGCCGAGAGGCGCTGCCGATCGAAGGGCCGCACTTGCTACCCCCGGAGACGGGGGGCGCGGAAAGGTAGTCTGCACATGGCCAAGAAGGGAGAGCTGATCGTCGGCCTCGATATCGGCACCACCAAGATCTGCGCGATCGTGGGGGAGGTGACCGACGACGGCATCGACGTGATCGGCATCGGGAGCCAGCCGTCGAAGGGCTTGCGCAAGGGGGTGGTGGTCAACATCGAGGCCACCGTCGGATCGATCAAGCAGGCCATCGAGGAAGCCGAGCTCATGGCGGGCTGCGAGATCCGAAACGTCTTCACCGGGATCGCCGGCGGCCACATCAAGGGCTTCAACTCCCAGGGCATCGTCGCGGTGAAGGACAAGGAGGTCCGGGCCAGCGACATCGACCGCGTGATCGACGCAGCCAAGGCGGTGGCGATCCCCCTCGACCGCGAGGTGGTTCACGTGATCCCCCAGGAGTTCGTCATCGACGACCAGGGCGGGATCAAGGATCCGCTGGGCATGTCGGGGGTGCGGCTGGAGGCCAAGGTCCACATCGTCACCGCCGCCGTCTCCTCGGCCCAGAACATCATCAAGTGCGCCAACCGCACCGGCCTCGACGTGGCGGACATCGTGCTGCAGCCCCTGGCTTCCGCCGAAGCGGTGCTCGGCGAGGACGAGAAGGAGCTCGGGGTCTGCCTGATCGACATCGGCGGCGGCACCACCGACATCGCGATCTTCTGCGGCGGCGCCATCGCCCACACCAGCGTGATCGCGCTGGGGGGCAACAACCTCACCAGCGACATCGCCATCGGCCTGCGGACCCCCGCCCACGAGGCGGAGCGGATCAAGCAGAAGCACGGCTGCTGCCTGGCGTCGATGGTGGACGAGGAGGAGACCATCGAGGTCCCCAGCGTCGGCGGCCGCCAGCCGCGGGTGCTGCCGCGCCGGATCCTCACCGAGATCCTGGAGCCGCGGGTGGAGGAGATCTTCCAGCTCGTCCAGCGGGAGATCCAGCGCAGCGGCTTCGAGGATCTCCTCGCCTCCGGCGTGGTGATCACCGGCGGCACCACCCTGCTGCCCGGCATGCCCGAGCTCGCGGAGGAGGTGCTGGGGCTGCCCACCCGCCGCGGCTATCCGCGGGGGATCGGCGGCCTCGTCGACGTGGTGAAGAGCCCGATGTACGCGACCGGCGTCGGCCTGGTGCAATACGGCGCCAAGCGGATGGACGTGCGCAACTTCAAGATCCGTGACGACGAAGGGACCTACAAGAAGGTCACCCAGCGGATGAAGCTTTGGTTCTCCGAGATCTTTTGATCGAAGCCTAAGGAGTCACGAATGATCGAGTTCGAAGGACAGACGATCGTACCCGGTGCGAAGATCAAGGTGATCGGGGTCGGCGGTGGCGGCTGCAACGCAGTGAACAGCATGATCTCCTCGGGCCTCTCCGGGGTGGACTTCATCGTCGCCAACACCGACGTACAGGCGCTCGCAGGAAACCGGGCGCCCTTCAAGGTCCAGCTCGGCCCGCAGCTCACCCGCGGCCTCGGCGCAGGCGCCAACCCGGAGATCGGCAGGGCTGCGGCCCTGGAGGATCGGGATCGGCTGTCGGAGCTCCTCGAGGGCGCCGACATGATCTTCGTCACCTGTGGCATGGGCGGCGGAACCGGCACCGGGGCGACCCCGGTGATCGCCGAGGTGGCCCGTGAGCTGGGCGCCCTCACCGTCGGCGTGGTCACCAAGCCGTTCGGCTTCGAGGGCAGCCGCAGGGCCCGCCAGGCGGAGGCGGGGATCGAGGCGCTGCGCGGCTCGGTGGACACGCTGATCACCATCCCCAACCAGCGGCTGATGACCATCGCCGACAAGCGCACCCCGCTCCTCGAGTCGTTCCGCCGGGCGGACCAGGTGCTGCTCAAC
>Ga0180215_1003976_pt1 | contig 13500 bp, 10 predicted proteins | sample eDN3rd37CBELigBY_FD_128871 | JGI IMG/M metagenome (GOLD analysis project Ga0180215, IMG submission 128871) | Enriched backyard soil microbial communities from Emeryville, California, USA - eDNA 3rd pass 37_C BE-Lig BY (version 2) (version 2) | ecosystem: Environmental > Terrestrial > Soil >...
CCTCGGCCACCTCCGCCACGAAGAGGATCGCGGCCCCTGCGACGAGCGTGCGCGCGAGCTTCATGACCCGCCCTGCTCCGCGTTCCGCATCTCGGTGAAGGTCTCGGCGACCTTCGTGCAGTAGGCGACGAATTCGTCGAGATCGGTGGGGGCTTTCTCCTCCACGCGGATGAAGCGGATGGTGTGGCCCTCGTCGAGCGGTCGCGAGCCGACGTTCAGCAAGGGCGACGACGCCTCGAGCACGGTCTCTTGGTTGTTGAAGGCGACGGGGCCGATGAAGCGGCTCGCGCCGTCGGGGACCATGAAGGGGCCGACCTCGTTCCAATCACGCTGCACTACGTGCCTCTGTCCGCGGAGGGGCTTGAAGACCTCGAGGGCGATGCCCGGGTTGCCGTCCCCGTCCCAGTCCTCCTGGCCTTCTGGGGCCTTCTTCGTGGGAAGGGGCTTCCGCTCCTGCATATCGGGGACGTCGAGCTCCTGGTACTCGTCGCGGGGCGGCAGGAGATCGACGCTCGCGCCGCGGATCCACCACCAGCGATCCATGTAGAGCTCGCACTTGTCGGGATCGCGCGAGGGCCGGTAGTAGCCGGTGCGAGGGGCCTCGACGAGGGGCGGGTCGATGCTCGCGTCGATGACGCCGTCCTGGCGATTGCGCAGGACGAGCGAGGCCGTCGTCTCCGGGAAGAGGGCGACGCTCGTGATTCCGCCCGTCTCGAAGCCGCAATCCCAGCCTCGGGTGACGGTGAAGCGGTCGCCGTCGTCTCGAATCTCGTAGTAGTACCAGTTGCGGGCGATCGCGGTCCCGGTGCCGAGCGTCGCGTTCTGCGTCTCCTGCTCGGCGATGTAGATGCCGGTCAGATCGCAGCCATTGGGCTCCAAGGGGCCGTAATCGAAGTCCGAACGAGGGCCTTCGAGGAAGTTCGCCAGATCGTTGCCGAGAACCCGGTCTTCCAGCGTGCAGCCGCTTGCCGATGCCAGGAGGAAGACGCCGAAACTCAGGCCGCCGCACCAAGCGGACGAGCGGAGCGTTCGCATCGGCCGCCCGTCCTAGTCAGCGCAGGGCTCGCGCGCAAGCCGTTCAGCGACGATCGCGCGGCGCCACGGCCGAGGCGAAGTCGTCCTCCAGCCACGCTGAAAAAAGCGCGCGCTGCTCGGGCGTTGCGTCCGGTCGGGGGACGATGCGGGCCTCGGTCGGGGTCGCCGCCTCGAGCACGACGTCGGCGGTCCGGAGCAGGCCGTCGCGAGCCAGGAGAACCTGCACCTTCGTGCCCGGCTTCATGCCCGCGAGGGCCGCCTCGAAGCGCCCTTCGACGATGCGCCGTCCGTCGATGGCGAGGATCTCGTCCGCCGTCTGGATGCCGCCCGCGTGCGCCGCCGAGCCGTGCGGGACCGCGCTCACCTTCGCGCGGCCGTTCTCGATCGAGATGCGCGCGCCGAGCTGCGCCTTCTCGGGATCGCGCGCCGTCCGCTGGAAGACGAGGCCCACGTGCTGCAGCACCTCGTTCACGTCGATGGCCTCGGCGCTCTCGACCCAGCGTGCGAGGCAATCGTCCACGCGGATCCCCGTCGCCTCGGCGATCACGTCGCCCATCTTGCCTTCGGGCACCGGCCGCTCCTTCGCTCCGTACTCGCGCACCAGGTGCCGGAGCACGTCGTCGAGGGACTTCGCCCCCTTCGAGCGGTGCCGGATCTCGAGGTCGAGCAGCGCGCAGACGACCTCGCCCTTCAGGTAGTAGCTGACCGTGCTGTTCAGCGTGTTCTCGTCGGGGCGGTAGGCCTTGATCCACGCGTCGAACGAGGAGCTCTCGAGCGAGTGGACGAGGGCACCGGGCGTGTCCTCGAGACGGGCGATCGAGTCGGCCAGGTGGGCGAGGTACTCGGCCGAGGTCGCGAGCTTGGCGAGGCGGGGGATGCGCCAGTCGTAGTAGCTGGTGCCGCCTTCGAACCACCAGAGAAGGCGCGTGTAGTTCTCCTCCTCGTAGCGGTAGGGGAAGAGGCCTTCGGGGCGGATGCGCTTGACGTTCCAGAGGTGGAAGAACTCGTGCGCGATCAGCGAGACGACGTCGAGGTAGCCGGATCGGCTCGTGAAGAGCTCGGGCTTCACCTGCAAGGAGCACGAGGCGCGGTGCTCGAGGCCTCCGCGTCCGCGAGGCGAGACGTGCCAGAGGAAGACGTAACGCTCGTAGGGCAGATAGGCCTCGGGCGCTTCGCCGCCGGCCCAGAGCCGCGCGCTGGCTTCGACGATGGTCTGCGTGTCCTTTGCGACCTGGTCCCAGTCCACCCGGCGCGCGTACTCGTTGTTCCAGACGGCGATGTCGTGGCGCTTGCCGAGGGCCTCGAAGCTGCGTTCGAGGAGGTCGCCGCACTCGAAGGGCGAGTCGACGAGCTCGTCGAAGGAGGTGGCGGCGAAGGTCGCGACCTCGCGATCGGCGACCTCGGGGAGGGCGGTCGCGACGCGGAAGCCCTTCGGAAGGTCGAGCACGACCTCGGCGCCCGCGTCCTTCGCGGCCTCGGCGGTCAGGAAGGTGGCGGCGCCGTTGAAGTAGACGTGGCTCTCGTCGATGTGGTTCGTGCGAACCGTCAAGTCGTTCGCGTAGAGCCGGTAGCGGACGCGGACCTCGGTCGCGCCCTCGTGCTCGATCGCCCACGCGTTCTTGCGCACCTTGAGCGAGCGGACGTCGCGCCCGCCGGCTTCGGCGGTGAAGCCTTCGACGTGCCGTGCGTACTCGCGCACGAGATAGGAGCCGGGCGTCCAGACCGGCATGAAGACGACGAAGGGCGTCGGCAGGGGAGCGCCGGTCGAGGAGGAGAACGTCGTCTCGATTTCGAGCAGGTGGGCGGGGGCGTCGGCGACGCGAACGCGATGGGTGACGGTGAGCACGGCGGCCAAACGTAGAGAAAGCAGCCGGCCCATGCCACCACGGGCGAGCCCGCCCGGTCGCCTTCCTTTACGAAGCGAGGAAGGTGCATAACCCTTCGGCCATGTCCGAAACGCAGCGCGTCCACGAAATCGCCGAGCGCGGAGCCGTCCTCTTCGAAGCCGGCGAGCTCGGCACCATCGCCATCGAGGGCAAGGACCGGAAAACCTGGCTCAACGGCCTCATCACCTGCGACGTGATGAAGGTCGCGCCGGGCGTGGCGGCCTACGGCCTCGCGGTCGTGAAGGTGGGCCGCATCATCACGGACCTCTTCGTGCTCGACGCGGGCGAGCGGCTCCTCGTCGGCCTGCCGCGCACGAAGGTCGAGCCCCTGCGCGAGCACCTCGAGCAGTACCTGATGATGGAGGACGCCGCGCACGAGGACGTCTCGGATTCCCACGCCTGGGTCGTCGCGCACGGCCCCAAGGCCGAACGCCTCGTCGCCGAGCTCGCTCCGAAGCACGGGGGCGTCTCCGGGAAGCTCGATCTGCTGCGGCTCGGTGGCGCGGTCGCCGTCGTCTCGCCCGAGCAGGCCCAGCCCCTCTTGGACGACGCCCTCCAGGCCGGCGGGCCCGACGTCCTCCGTGGCTCGGAAGGCGAGTGGGAGGCCTTGCGCATCGCGCGCCATCTGCCCCGCTTCGGCATCGACTACGACGAGAAGACCTACCCCCAGGAGGCCAGCCTCGAGAAGCTCGCCGTCAGCTTCCAGAAGGGCTGCTACCTCGGGCAGGAGGTCATCTGCCGTCTCGAGATGCGCGGCCACGTCTCGCGGAAGATCGTGCCGCTGGCGGTCGAGGGCGACGAGGTGCCCGAGCGAGACGCCGAGGTGAAGGCCGACGACCGGGTCATCGGCAACGTGACGAGCGCGACCCGCGGGCCGGACGGGGTGATTGCGTTGGCGATGGTCCGCTACGCCTACGCCCAGCCGGAGACGAAGGTCGAGGTGGCGGGGCGGGGGGCGAGGGTGCTCGGGGCCTGAGGGTGCGGGGGCGCGCCCGTTCCTCGCTACCCCTTTCGCGAGGCGCAGCGCTGCTCCGCACGGACCTCACGGCGAAGCGATGACGTGAAGCGAATGCCTCCGAACCGCGCCTACTACGCCGCGATGCATGGCGCATGGCGCGGCCGCTATCGGCTCGACCTCACGGGGCGCGTCACGGCCGCCTCACGGCTGGACGCTATGGCCTGGCGCGGCTTCGCATGGCTCTTGCGCCTATTCCCGGCCTTCCTCGAGACCAGCGTCGATGCTTCGGGTACCGACGTCCTCCACACCACGACGCTCCGGGTGCTCGGCATCGCGTTGATGAAGAGCGTCGAGCGAATCGAGCTCGATGAGGATGGCCATCGCCTCACGCTGCGCGGGACGCAGCGCTTCCTGATGGAGCCGTGGCGTCCGCGCGAGGTCAGCGGGACGGGGGCCATTGCGCACGACGTGAGCGGCGCGAGCTACGCGCTCGCCTTTCTCGGCGTGGCCTTGGAGCAGCGCGTCGAGCGGGTCGACGACGGGACGCTACGGTTCACGCACGTCACGCCCTTCGCGCGTGGGGACTTCCTGCTGCGCGGGAGTCACGGCGGTGATCCAGGTCGATCTCGCCCGTCACTCAGGTGACTCGCGCACGTGATCCACTTGGCTCTCGCCCGTCACTCAGGTGACTCGCGCACGTGATCCACTTGGCTCTCGCCCGTCACTCAGGTGATTCGCGCACGTGATCCAGTCGGATCTCGCCCGTCATCCAGTTGGCTCGCGCTCGTCATCCAGCTGGACCGCGCGCGTGATCCAGTTGGCTCGCGCGCGTCATCCAGGTGATTCGCGCCCGTGATCCACTTGGATCGCGCTGGTGATCCACGTGAATCGCGCCCGTGATCCACTTGGATCGCGCTGGTGATCCACGTGATTCGCGCCCGCGATCCACTTGGATCGCGCCGGTCATCCACGTGATCCGCGCTCGGGCGCGGAGCGTGGGGCGCGCGCGGGGGAGGGAGCGGATACGCGAACGCCAAGGTCACCAAGGAAGTCCTTGGCGCCTTGGCGTCTGGCGGTTCCCGGCAATCCGGGGCTACTGCCCCTTGAACTCGGGCTCGCGCTTCTGGAGGAAGGACATCACGCCCTCCATCGCGTCGCCGCTCATGAGGCACTTCTTCTGGCCTTCGCGTTCGCGGTCGAGGGCGGCGTCGAGGCTGCTGCCCAGGCCCGAGAGGATGGCCTGCTTGGCCTCGCGGAAGGCGATGGGCGGGCCCTTGGCGAGCTCGCGCGCCAAGGAGAGCGTCTCCTCGAGGAGCTTCTCGGGGGCAACGACGCGGTTGGCGAGGCCGAGGGCGTCGGCCTTCTCCGCATCGATCGCGGCGCCGGTGAGGATGTACTCCATCGCGCGCGCCGTCCCGATGAGGCGGGGAAGCCAGTAGGTTCCGCCACCGTCGGGCATGAGGCCGATCTTGACGAACTTCTCCTGCAGGTAGGCGCGCTTCGAGAGCAGGCGCAGATCGCAGGCGAGGGCGAGGTCGCAGCCGAAGCCGACCGCGCCGCCGTCGACGGCCGCGATGACCGGCTTGGGAGCGCCGGCGATGGCGCGGATCATGGCGTGGTACTCGAGGATGCGCGCATCCAGGTCGGCCATGAGCTCCGGATTCGCGAAGACGGCCTTGAGGTCGGCCCCGGCGCAGAAGGCCCCGCCCGCGCCGGTGAGCACGATCACGCGCACCTCCGGATCTTCGGCGGCGCGCGTGAGCTCCTTGCCGAGGGCGAGGACGAGGGCCGGGCTGAGCGCGTTGCGCGCTTCCGGACGGTTGAGGGTCAGGATCGCGATGGGGCCATCACGTTCGACGAGGAGGACGGGGTTCTCTTGCACGGCGGGGGATGGAAGCCCTTTCGAGCCGGAACGGCAAGGGGGACGCCGGCCCTCAGTGCGTCACGGGGACGTCGCCGAGATCCGAGGGCACCGCCGTCGGCACCTCGAGCTGTCCTTCGTCGCGGACCTCCTGGCTCAGGACGGGCTCCTGCACGCGAGGCATCCTCCGGCCCTTGGATTGGCCCATGCCGAAGGTGTAGGAGAGCTCGCGGCCCAGCCAGCCGCTCGCGAGCAGGCAGCCGAAGCCGATGCTGGCGAGGACGATGCCCTGCCGCCTGCGGCCGTTCCGCCTCGCGAGGAGCGACGCGCCGTAGAGGCCCAGGATGCCGACGTTCAAGAGACCGTGGACGACGCCGACCCGCTTCTGCTCGGGCTCGCGGGCGTCGGCGTATTCGGCGAGGCCGGTGATGCCCGCGAGGCAGGCCGAGCCGAAGCCGAAGAGGTGCACGATGTCCGCGGCGTCGCGATGGCGCAGCTTGCCGCCGCCCACCTCGATCATGTCGAGCACGAAGCCGGCCGCCCACGCCCCGATCGGGAAGTCCGTGAGCGCCGGGTGGAGCGCATGCCCCAGCCAGGACGTGCCTTGGAGCGTCTGTCGAACGACGGGTACCTTCGCGAGCGCGCCGTCTACGGCGCTCTGCAAAGGGCTACCGATGCGATCGAGCGACTCCATGCCGCTCAAATTCCGAACGATCGCATTCTGTTGCATGAGGCTGGCTCCTTATCGCGAAAGGCTCGTCCGCGGGGGACGAGCCGGGCCGCACACCGGCGAGCCCTTCGGAGCCGACGCAGCAAGTCGGAGGCCACAATCGGCGCTTCGGACGTTCTGGGCAAAAAGGACATTGGCGAGAAGGAGCAACCATCGCGCCAAAGGATGGCCCTGGCGCCAAAGGATGACCGGCGGGCGAAGGCGGCGCGGATAGATTGCCGCCCATGCGCAAACGCGCCCAACTCGCCTTTTGGCTCGAACGGGCAGGCATATTCGGCCTCGTTTCACGACTGCGCGAGCACGCGCCGAGCCCGTGGCTGACGGTGCTGACCTATCACAGCATTCGGCCGAACCCGGGGCCCTTCGACGAGGGCGTCGTGGATGGGAGCGCCGCCTCCCTCGATCGCCAATTGGAAATGGCGCGCCATTTCGGGACGCCCATCACCTTGAGCGAGTTGCGCGATGCGCTCCAGGGCAAGCGCCTGCTTCCGCGTAGGCCCTTGCTCATCACCTTCGACGACGGCTATCGCGACAACTTCGACGTGGCTTTGCCCATACTCCTGCGGCACCGCATCCGCGCGACCTTCTTCGTTTCGACGGGCTTCGTGAAGGATCGCCGCCTCTTCTGGTGGGACAAGCTCGCGTATCTCATTTCGCATTCGAAGAAGACGCGAATCGAGCTCGATTATCCGCGACCGATGGAGCTCGATCTGCGCGACCGCGCCGAGGCGAACTGCATGGTGCAGCGGGTGGTGAAGGACACGCCGGGCCTCGACTTGGATCGCTTCGTCGCGGCGCTCGCCAAGGCGACGCAGGTCGAGCTCTCGCATGAAGACGAACGACGCTATGCCGACGAGCTCGTTCTGACCTGGGCGCAGGTGCGCGCGCTCCACGAGGCGGGCATGGATGTCCAATCGCATACGCGCAATCACCGCGTGCTCCACACGCTGGGTCGAAGCGAGCTCGCCGAGGAGCTGGAGGGTTCGCGAAAGGAGCTGGAAGAAGCATTGGAGACACCCGTCTTCGCCGTCTCCTATCCGGTGGGCCGGACGATTGCGGATTCGAACGTCGTACGCGACGCGATCGCGTCGGCCGGCTACGAGCTCGGCTTCTCCAACGCGTCGGGGGTGAACAACCTCTGGCAGACCGTCGATCCGCTCGATCTGCGGCGGGTCTCGCTCGACCGCGACGTCGATGACGTCCTCTTCCGGGGGATGCTCGCCCTTCCTCCTCTCGGGCTGCGATGATGGCGGCCGTCGAGATCGTGAAGGACGCCGACGGCTTCGAAGCGCTCCGCGACGAGTGGTCGGAGCTCTCGAAGCGAAGCGCGACGAACGAGCCGACGCTCGATCGCACCTGGGTGCTCGCTTGGTGGCGCGTCTTCGGTTCGCTCGGCGGCAGGCGCTTGCGCATCCTCACCATCCGCGAGCGCGGAAGGCTCATCGGCCTCGTGCCGCTCCTGTCGCGAACGCATTGGTATCGGCCGGGATTGCCGTACCGCAGGCTCGAGCTCCTCTGCTCGGGCGAGCCGCAGGAGGACGAGATCTGCTCCGACTACATCGGCATCCTCGCCGACGAGGGGGCCGAGGCGACGGTGGCGCGGGCCTTCGTGGACGCCCTTTGCGACCGCGGCCTGCTCGGCGACTGGGACGAGCTCGTCATGCCCAGCATGGCCGGCGACAGTCGCATGCCCGAGCTCCTCGCGGCGGAGCTTCGTCGCCATGGCATCGACGCGCGCGCCGAGACGACGAACCACGCGCCCTACATCCCTTTGCCCACGAGCTTCGAGGCCTATCTCGATGCGCTCCCGTCCTCGCGTCGCTATTGGCTGAGCCGCTCGATGCGCGAAGTCGAAAAGCTCGGAAAGGTCGAGCTTCGATGCGCCAAGACGCGTGAGGAGCTGGCGCACGGCAGGAAGCTTCTCGAATCGCTGCACGGCGAGCGTTGGGCCGAAAAGGGCAACGAGGGTGGCGTCTTCGGATCGCCCCGCTTCCGCGCCTTCCACGACGAGGTCATGCCCCAGCTCTTCGATCGCGGCGCACTCGATCTGCTCTGGCTCGTCGTCGACGAAGAGCCCATCGCGGCGCTCTACAACATCGTCTGGAACGGGAAGACCTACTTCTACCAAAGCGGTCGCCGCCTCGATGTTCCCAAGAACGTCCGCCCCGGGATTGCCATCCACGCATTGGCAATACGGAGGGCCATCGAGCTCGGGCATCGCGAATACGACTTCCTCGCCGGCGAGTCGCAATACAAGGTGAAGCTCGCCCTCGATCGCCGTCCGCTCGTGCGGCTGCGCGCGGTGCGCTCCTCGGTGCGGGAGCGGGCGCGGATCATCTCGGCCGAGGCCCTGCAGCAGGTCGCATCGCTCAGGAACGAGCTCCGGGCGCGCGTCACGAAGTCGATCGCCGAGCCTCGCCCGACGGACGATTCGTGATTGGCCTCACCAGCGATTTCGCATAGCGAAGGAGGCATGCAGCGCCCCCTCGCTCTCGCCCTCGTCGCAGGCTCGCTCCTCGTCTCCTTCACCGCTTTCGCCGAGCCCGAGGTCCTCGAAGGCGAGGTGCCGGACGACGGGCTCGATCATTTCCGCATCCCCTTCGACGTCCCGGAGGGGACGAAGGAAATCGAGATCCGCCACGACGATCTCTCCGAGAAGAACATCCTCGACTGGGGCCTCGAGGATCCCGCCGGCTTCCGCGGCTGGGGTGGCGGCAACGTCGAGCCCATCGTGGTCAATGCGGAGGCGGCCTCGCGCAGCTACCTCGTCGGGCCGATCACGCCGGGAACGTGGAACGTCGTCGTGGGCAAGGCGAAGATCGTCGAGAAGCCCGCCCGCTACCGCATCGAGGTCGAGCTGCGTACGGAGACGACGCTCGACCCGCAGAAGGAGCGGCGCCCCTACGAGCCGGTCGCGGCCTTGAAGACGGGCGCGCGCTGGTACGCCGGCGACTTCCACGTCCACAGCCGCGAGAGCGGCGACGCCCACCCGACGCTCGACGAGCTCGCCACGCTCGCCAAGGAGCGCGGCCTCGATTTCATCGAGCTCTCCGAGCACAACACGACCTCGCACCTCGACTACTTCGGCGACGTGCAGAGCCGGCATCCGGAGGTGCTCCTCGTCCCCGGCGTCGAGTTCACGACCTACGCCGGCCACGCGAACGGCATCGGTGCGACCCGCTTCGTGGACCACAAGATCGGCCAGCCCGGGGTCACCATCGAGGGGGCGGCGAAGGCCTTCCGCGAGCAGGGCGCCCTCTTCTCGCTCAACCACCCGTCGCTGGAGCTCGGCGATCTGTGCATCGGCTGCGCGTGGAAGCACGAGCTCTCCTTCGATCTCGTCGATGCCATCGAGATCGGAACCGGAGGATGGAAGCAGGGCGGCCTGCTCTTCACGCCGATGGTGCTGCGCACGTGGGAGGAGCTCTCGGCCAAGGGCCATCGCATCGCGGCGATCGGCGGGAGCGACGATCACGAGGCGGGCGAGGGGCGAAGTCCGATCGGTGCGCCGACGACGATGGTCTTCGCCGACGAGCTCTCGGTGGAGGCGATCCTCCAGGGCGTGCGCAGAGGCCGCACGGTGGTGAAGCTCCAAGGCCCCGACGACCCGATGATCGAGCTCGAGGCCGGCGGTGAGCTTCCCGGCGCCACGGTGACGGGGAGGCGCGTTCCGATCCGCGTCATCGTGCAGGGGGGCGTGGGATTCGGCTTGCGCCTCGTGGACTCGGGCGAGCCGTTCGCGCCGGTCGAGATCACGAGCGATCCCTTCGTCTGGGAGACGAGCCTCGAGCCGAGGGAGGGCGAGAGCTTCGTGCGGGCCGAGGTCATGGCCGACGAGCACCCGCGCACGGTGACCAACCACGTCTTCTTGCGCCGGGGCGGCGGGCCGGACGAGGTCGCGGCGGCCGAGGATGCGGGAGGTTGCGGCTGCCGCGTCGGGGCCTCGTCGAACGCCGGCAGCGTCGCGCTCACGAGCCTCCTCGCGATGCTCGGCCTGACCGCGTGGCGGCGCCTGCGCGCGTAGTCGAGACAAAAAAAAGGGGCGATCCGCGATCGCCCCTTTCGTTACGAACCGAGCCTGCCGAGGGCCTACTCGAGCTCGACGTCGAAGACGCACTTCCCGTTGCAGGTCGAGACGATCTCGCCCGTGCGCAGGAAGTGATCCGTCTGCTCCTGAAGCTCCTCGAGCGCCGAGCAGGACGCGTGCACGAGGTTCTCCTGCGGCGTCGCGTTCGTGTTCGGCGGGATGCTCGGCGCCTGCGCGGTGAGGTCCCAGACGCCGAACGCGTTCTCGAGGGGGCCGTCCTGCGGCGGCATCCCCCAGATGTCGAGCGGGCTGTCCGAGAGGAGCGGGAGCCCCATCGTGCGCGCGAGGATCTCGCTCGACACGTTCGGCACCTGCGCGTCGGCGACCGACATCTGCTGCAGGATCTGCTTCGCCGGCGTATCCGGGAGCGTCCCCTTCAGGATGTGCGGCGCGACGTTGATCGGGTCGGTGAAGTCGAATTGCGCCTGCGCCAAGGCGAGGAGGACCTGCTGCTCGAGCGGGTCCGGATAGGTTCCGCCGACGACGAGGTCGAAGAACTTCCAGTTCGAGCTGCGCTGGAACATCAGCGACCAGGTGCTTCCCGCCACGTTCGTCACGCCGCGCAGGATGTCGGGCGAGTAGGCCATGAAGGTCGTGCCCATGATCCCGCCGAGCGAGATGCCGAAGTAGCCGACCGGCTGATCCTTCGCGAGAACGGGCGTGCCGCCTTCTTCTCCGCTGAGCGTCAGCAGGGGATCGTCCGCCAGCACGCCGCGCGCCGTGCGGGTGAGCGCGATGGCGTTGATGACGGACTGCTGCAGGCGGTCCGTGATGTAGGGCAGCTTGTTCAGATCCGAGATCGCGGCGACCGCGGCCGCGCTCGCCCCGTCACCGGGCAGCTCCCACTTCGAGAGACCCGTCCAATCCGTCGCGGCGACGATCCAGCCGTACTCGTTCGCGACCTTCTGGATCCGCTCGAACTTCATGTAATCGACGCCGCTGCCGAAGAGGCCGTGGCCGAAGATCATGAGCGGAAGCGGCCCCTCGCTCGCCCTCTCCGGGATGATGAGCGAGAAGGGGACGTCGTAGGTGTCGCCACGCCACTTGGGCAGGCCGGTCTCGTCGAGATCGAGCGTGGCTTCGGGGACCGACTGGTTCGTCTGCGAGAGGAAGCGCGGCACCTTGTAGGTCCCGACGATGCGGCGCAGCACGTGCTCGCTGGGCTTCTCCTCGACCGTTTCGATCGTGTAGCCGATGCCCTCCTCGCCGATGACGGGGAGCGCCTGCTCCCGCATGGCCAGGACGTTGCGCGTCAGGTGGTGGTCGCTGGCGGTCACGAAATCCCAGGCCAGGACGAGGTCGTCCTTCTGGACGCCGGCCGCGGCGAGGGCGGTGAGGATCTCCGGCATGCGCTCGGCCTGGGCTTGGGCGCGCTCGTCGGCGGGCGGGTTGCCGTTGACGATCGACGACCAGAGCGGGGGCGACGACGGAACCGTGCCCTCGACCGTGCGGATCGAGCGCGTGATGGCGACCGCATAGCGGCGGCCCGCTTCGAGACGCTTCAGCGGGCGGATGAGGAGCGCCTGACGCTCACCCTCCTCGACCTTCTGATCGACCTCGGCGAAGTGGGCCACGAGCTCCTTCGTCTCCATGTCGACGACCACGGTCGCGCTGCTCGGCGAGAGGCTCGTGTCGGGATTGAGGACGAAGGGCAAAGACTCCGGGTCGATGCGCTCGGGGAAGTAGGCGAGGATCGGCGTCGCGGGGGAGAAGCCGTCGGCGAGGTTGAAGCGATCGGCGGAGAGCGGAATGCCCTTCGACGCCTCCTTCGGAAGGGCGTCGCTGTGCAACGCGAGACGGAAGCCGGTGGGCGAGCTCGAGTCCGCGCGCGTGTCGATGGCGTTGGGGAAGGGGAGTGCGCAAGCGCCCGCGAAGCGTAGAGGGCTACAGGCCGACGGCAGATCGTCGTCGATGACGGCCGGGCCGACGGGGGCCGGGGTGTCCTCCGTCGTGGAGCCGCAGGCCGGCAACACCGCGCTTGCGAGTACCCATGCCAGGATGCGGGAGGTGGAAACGATGCGCATGAAAACCTCGAGGTAGGAGCAAGAGCCCGATCCATGAGCGAGCGCTTCGACTCGGCTGGAAGCAGGCTCGTACCAAGGACCGGCGAGGCTACCACCAATCCGCTCATCTCAACGAGAGCGCGTTCGTACTTTTCGGAGGGTTGCGATGAACCTCGACCGCATGCTCGACAAATGCCGCCGCGAACAGTGGAGCGTGGGGGACCTCGACTGGAGCGGAAGGCCCCGCCCGATGTCGAAGGAAGAGGAAATGGCCATCGTCCAGTACTTCACGGACATGGCCGGGATCGAAAGGCTCGCGGGTGCGCTCTTCCTCGAGCAGGAGCGCCGCACCGACGACCCGGTTCTCAAGGAAATCTTCCGCAGCTTCGTCAAGGACGAGGTCCGCCACGCGCACGTCGCGCAGATGCTCGCGGACCATTACGACGTCCATCACTACAAGATGTACGAAATGAGCCCGAGCCTGCGGAGGTTCGCGCCTCATTTCGTCAATGCCATCAAGTACCTCTCGCCGGAGATCGCGAATGCGTACATCACGGGCGGCGAGCTCATGCTCGACATCGCGCTCTTGCGATCCATCGACGATCACGTGCGCGATCCGATGAGCCGTAGCGCCATGCAGCTCATCAATCGTGACGAATCAAGGCACATCGCCATCGACTATCACATGGTCGATTACTACAGCTCGCCGGCCTATCAGAAGAAGCTCGCCTCGGAGCCACCCAAGCCGATCCGGCAGCAGGTCGCCGCCTTGTGGGCATTCGCCGGCGTCATCTACTACGCGCGCCCCTTCTTCCACGACGTCTTCTTCCGCCCGATGCAGCTCGTCGATCCGGAGGGCAAGCGGCTGCGCGAGGCCTTCAAGCGCTTGCAGCTCTTGTCGGCGAAGCCGGGCGTGGCGGCGCGACCGTTCACGAAGTTC
>Ga0180215_1003980_pt1 | contig 13474 bp, 10 predicted proteins | sample eDN3rd37CBELigBY_FD_128871 | JGI IMG/M metagenome (GOLD analysis project Ga0180215, IMG submission 128871) | Enriched backyard soil microbial communities from Emeryville, California, USA - eDNA 3rd pass 37_C BE-Lig BY (version 2) (version 2) | ecosystem: Environmental > Terrestrial > Soil >...
CCTATTAGCATCGCGTTCCGCATGTCACGGTTTTTCATCAATGTCCAGATAGACTCTTTTTCTATTAAATTGGATTGTTGGATTTCATCCGTTTTTAAAGGGGGTATTCCATCTGCATTTCGCATCCCCATCTCGCTGCTTAATGCAATAGCAATGAGTGCAATATTAAAAAAGATACAGATTTGATACCCGTAGTAATCATAAAGATAAGAACTCATTGTAGGTCCGATCATCGCTCCAATCGAGCCGAAGAGACTGTAGTTAGCTACTGTCCGATCAATCTCTCCTCCCAGGCTACCAACTCTCTTCTGTAAACAAAGCATCAGGCAAGTAGAGGCAACACCAATGATCGCTAGTTGAATTAAAAAGGTGAAGAATGATGGATAGATGACACTTAACAATAAGGCGACTATAAACATGCCATTCCCGATAATGACAATTGGACGTGTTCCAAAATGATCTATCCATTTACCAATTTGCAACGCCAAAAGGGCTGGAAATAAGGCTGAACTCGCGATAATTACGCTGATTTCTTGAGGAGAATGCCCTAAGGAGTAGGCATATAACGAAACGACAGGCTTGATCCCCGTAATCGTGGAGATTAGGATGGTATTCATTAAGATAATAATATAGTAATTCAATGGATTCACCGCCATGATAGAGGTATAGAGCCAAAAGCAAAAAAGGACTTCCCCAACTGGAGAAGTTCTCGCATAAATCAAAAACGCATCCTTCGATTATCGTTAATCAATTAATTTAAAAAACAATGAAAATGTCTGTTTTCACATTTTCATTGTTTTTTAATTTTTAATGTCCTTAATTCATACAGGTGCATTTCATTCTCTCTTTGATTACATTTCAACATCGTTTGCTAGATTTCCACGCTTATTTTTCACTCCACTATAGATACTAACGGCAAATATAATAAGGGCAACGCTCATAATAATTGCTGAAATTGGTTGCGTAAAGAAGATAAGGAAACCATCTGTTGAAATAGATAAAGATTGAAGCATCGACGTTTCTAATTGGGATCCCAATATAAACGTTACGATCATCGCGGCCATCGGGATATCTAATTTTTTCATGATGTAACCAATAATGCCGAAAATTAACATTAGTACAACATCCCAAAGACTGCTATTTAGACTGTACGTTCCTACTAAAATGACCATTAAGATAATCGGGAACAATAATTTATAAGGAATAAGCGCAATTTTCGCCCACATTCCCACTAAAGGCATGTTCATAATCAGTAATAACAGATTCCCAATAAACATACTAGCAATCAAGCCCCAAACAAAGTCGGGATTTTTCGTAAATAGGGCCGGCCCTGGTGTTAATCCATGCATAACAAATGCACCTAAAATAACCGCCATAGTCGGTGAGCTTGGTAGTCCTAAAGAAAATAGAGGAATTAACGCAGCACCACTGTGCGCATTATTTGCCGTTTCAGGACCAGCTACCCCTTCGATCGCTCCTTTTCCGAATCGAGATGGATCTTTTGCGACTTTTTTCTCTAAAATGTAGGAAAAAGTTGAGGCGATAATGGAGTTGGCACCTGGGATGACACCCAGTAGCATTCCAATTCCAGTTCCCCTTCCAACGGATTTAAGCGTTGGTCCCCATTCTCCCCGATTAGGAAGAAGACCTTTCACTTTAGGTGGTTTAGTTACTTTAGCTGGATTTTCCGCATTCAGTAAGATTTCAGAAATACCAAATAAACCCATCGCCATAACTGCAAAATCAATTCCATCCATTAACTCGATAGAGCCAAATGTATAACGGAATTCCCCTGTAACCATGTCTTGTCCAACCATTGCCAACAATAGCCCAATGACTGCAGCAATTAATCCCCTGACCAAAGACTTACCCATCAACGCCACAATCATCAACATACCAAGTAGCATGATTGCAAAGAACTCTGGAGGACCGAATTTCAATGCAAAATTAGATAGGGCAGGCCCTACAAATGTTAGCGCTAATACAGCAACAATCCCACCAATAAATGATCCAATTGCAGACACTCCAAGAGCCGCTCCTGCTCGCCCTTTCTTTGTCATCTCATACCCATCAATACATGTGATAACCGATGCCGCTTCCCCTGGCACGTTTACTAATACAGAAGTAATGGTTCCCCCATACATGGCTCCGTAAAATATTCCAGAAAGCATAATAATGGCAGAAACCGGCTCCATCCCGAACGTAATCGGAATAAGTAAAGCAGTACCAGATACTGGACCAAGACCAGGGAGTACGCCGATGACCATCCCAAGCATTACACCAATAAAGCAATAGAGAAGATTTGACCAGCTTAGAGCCGTTTCAAATCCTTGCATAAGCAAGAAGAATGAATCCATTTAACCGTCCCCCTAAAATAGAATTCCACCTATTGGTAAGTACGCCTTTAATACCGTATTAAACAACCAGTATATTAAAACTGTCATTCCAGCAGACATCAATAAGGTAGTGTACCATTTATATTCTTTGTAGAATAAAACAACTAAAAAGACAAAACTTGCAACGAGGAATCCAAATAATGCAAAGAGAATTACGAAAAGAACTAAGCTGATAATGATAAATAAGATATGTTTTAGAGAACGACCAGTTGGCCACGATTCACTACTTGTATTTTTCCCTTTCATACTCTCATAGATATACCAAATGGATAGGACCATCAGGATACCACTTAACCAAGTTGGGAAAAATCCTGGCCCAGGTCCCACAGCACCGGAATAGTTATATTGAAAAGACAATACAAACAAAAAAAGTGCTAGAAGGAAAATGACTGCCCCAGCCCACACTCCTGATCCGTATCTACTCATCATGATAGAAATTCATCCCCTTCCACAAACAAACTAAAAATGGTGGGAATCCAGGAGTTAACCTGAATTCCCCGTTATGTTTGAAAATAATAGGCTTTTATTTAATTAGATCAAGAGATTTTAAGATTTTTGCAAATCGTGTATTCTCTTCATTCACTTCTTCTTGAACTTTCTCAGGACCTGCATACTGTGCCTGTAAAGAAACCTTCTCAAACTCTGCTAGTACTTCAGGGTCTTCCATTGTTTTCTTAAGTGCTTCTACTAACATCGTTACAATCTCTTCTGGCACACCCTTTGGTGCGAAAAGCGAAGTATTACTATCATAGGTAATATCGTAACCTTTATCTTTTAATAGAGGGATATCCGGGAAGTAAGGAACCGGTACACTTGCAACATTAAATAATGCGCGCACCTCGCCAGATTCAATTAGCGCCTTGGCATCACTCGGTTGTACCATAGCCCCATGAACATGCCCACCTAAAACAGCTGTAATTGCAGGAGGTGTACCTTCAAACGGCACCGGCTTCGCTTCAAAGCCAGCTTGCGCTTCTAGTTCTGCTATCGGTAAATGCGCCCCTGATCCGATTCCACCAGCTACTCCATATGAGAATTCACCAGGATTTGCCTTTACGTAATCTAACCATTCTTCAAATGTTTGCCAAGGAGCATCCGCTTTTACAATCATGATTTGCTGATTCCCGAATACTTTTGCGATCCCTTGGAAACTGTCATGTTCATATTTCACATTCCCATATAGGGGTTGCATGGAAATTGCACGGTGTGTAGACATCGCAAGCGTATATCCATCTGGCTTAGAGTTAAATAAATCTGAGATAGCAATCGAGCCGCTTCCTCCCGGTTTATTCACTACTACTAGTTGTGCATCTGGTAAATACTTAGGAAGATATTTTTCTATAATTCTAGCACCGATGTCTGTAGAGCAACCTGCAGCAAACGGTACAAGGATTTCAATTGGTTTAGTAGGATACTCAACTTTAGTCTCCTTTTTATCATTAGATGCCTCAGCTTCAGCCTCTTGTGAAGTTTCAGAACAACCTGCAAGTACAATTAGTAAAAGTGATAACATGACGATTACGAATTTTTTCATTTTTAACTTCCCCCCTAAGAAATGAATAAAATTACATTTATTTAAATAGCTTTGATCATCATTTCATACGTAACCACACATCACCTCCACATAGAATAAAACTCTCAGAAACTAAACTTAATAATCTTTTTGATTTGAAATTTTTGCCAATCGTACATCCACTACAGCAGATCTTCCATTTTTCACTTCATTCATGGCTTGCTGTAATACTTCAGGTAATTCCCTTGAATCTGTTACCATTCGAGCGTATGCCCCTCCTGCTGCTTCTGCAATTTTTGCTAAGTCAGCTGATTGATCAAAGTTCACCCAATAACTGTCCGTTTGTTTGGCTATCCCATCTGGGTAACGCTTTAATAGATTCATCTTTGTTGCATTCCAGCCTTCATTGTTGTAAATGACCGTTAAGAATGGCGCTTGATATCTGCGTGACATCCAGTGAACTGAAGCCGGAACGCTAAATAAATAGGTACCATCACCAGTTAAAGACACGACTGTTTTCGTAGGATCAGCGAGCTTGATTCCCACAGCTGCTCCACCGTTCCAACCTAAAGATGTCCCCCCGCTCGTAAAATAGGTACCTGACTTTGAACGTGGTAAATGTTTCGAGACAGTCATGGTATTTGTAATCGTCTCATCTAATATGACCGTGTCTTCGTCTACCACTTGTCGCAAGCAAGCCGTCAGCCATTCTGGCGTAATCGTGTTGCCTTCTACCTGTTCTTTCTGTTTCCAGGCTTCCCGTTGCTCATCGTGTTGACTAGCTATACGTTGATAACGTTCTTGTATTTGGTTCTCGTTCATCTCTCTCTGAGATAAATCGTCATTTAGTTGAAGTAAGGCTTCATAGGCATCGGCACGATAATTTTTAGCCGAAAGCGTGTGCCACAATGGAATTTCTTCCTTAATTGGATCTAAATCAATGAAATAGACTTTGCAATCGTCCTTTGGCTGAACTTGTGTCGATACCCAAGGGACATCTGTATCAATCGCAATAATAACATCTGCTTCTCGAATATAGGGGTTCGGATCATATCCTAAATGTAGAGCGTGATCCCTTGGAAAATTAACATAAGTAGGAATTTGCTCCACTACAGGGATTGCTAACTTCTCGCAAAATGCAATTAATTCAGTAACCGCTTTTTTATTTCTTCCTAAATAAGAAGTAATCAACACTGGATTTTGAGCCTCTAGTAAAGCGCTTACAATTACATTAATACCTTTTTCTGGTAATGAAGGCTGCTCAATCAGTGACCATTTCTCCCAAGAGTCTGGTAGTTGCTCCACATTTTCTTCTAAAACTTCTCTTGCTCCAGTTAAATAAACCGGTCCAGCGGGGTCACTTTGAGCCATCTGCATTGCCCGATAAATGAGTTGTTTCACGTTCTTTCCCGTTCTAATATCTGATTCCCATTTGACATACGATCTGAGGATTCCACGCTGATCATATACATTTTGCAAATAATTCACATGGGAATTACGGCTACCTGGAAGTTCTCCCCCCATCGTATACGGTGTTTCTCCAGCAAAAACAAATACCGGCACGCGTGCACGAAATGCATTATGAACCGCACCTCCTAAATTTTGGGTCCCCACATCCGTATGAATAATCACACCTTGTGCTTGACCAGACATCATCGCATACCCTTGAGCAGCAGCTAATGCCACACTCTCGTGGGGACAAATAATGGCTTTCGGAAGTTCCTTCCCTTCCTCCTTTGCCTTTGCTAAAGCCTCAATCATGGAGGGATGATCGCTACCTAAGTTACAAAAAAGATAGGAAATGCCGACTTCCTGCAACGCTTCCATCAAAGCATCAGCAGTTGTATAACTATCAAACTTGTATGTGTCGTTCATGAATTCATCTCCTTAATTTTCCTTTTAAAATCTCCCACTAAGATTTCTAGTATTTCAGTAATAGCCAGGTCTGCATCTATTGGATCAAAAAACTACAATTCGAGCCTTATCATCAGCAAAAGAAACACAGTCAATAAATACGCTTTAAAATGCTTTGTAAGCGGTTTAACTTTTCAAAATCGTGACGATAAAAACGCCTGGCATACCGAAAAACATTAAATATTCTATTCCAGCATAAGAATAAAATATTTATGCGCACTAGCCAAAAAGAAGTTCGAACTCTATAAATCCTCTTAAATGCTGATTTCTATGAGCCCAATATTCTTATTTTTTGTAACTATGCGCACATCGTTATACTAAATCGTATTTAATTAATTTTTTTAGGAAACTTTCTAATTTTGATTATTCGCAAAATTCTGTACGTTCATCGTAACATCCGTTATACTATACTACAAATATCTTTTTAATATCTTTCTGATACTATTAAAATATGGGTTGGTGATTACAAATGGATATACGACAACTTCGTTACTTTGTAACGGTTGCAGATGAAGGTCAAATTACACGTGCTGCCAAAAAATTAAATATGGCTCAACCCCCCTTAAGCCATCAATTAAAATTAATCGAAGAACAACTCGGAACTACACTATTTTTCCGGAACAGTAGAAGCGTAGAATTAACCGAAGCCGGATGGTTACTTTACCAACGTGCCGTTAGTATCCTTCATCAAATGGATGATACTGTCATTGAGGTAAAAGAAACCGGAGATGGTATACGTGGACAGCTCTCAATTGGTACAGCAAGAACATGTGCCGTTATCTATTTACCTGAAAGAATTGAAACATTCCGCAATAACTATCCACTCGTTACATTTCGCGTATTAGATGGCCATCCTTTTCAAGTCCTTAAATTTTTAGAAGAAAGATTAGTAGAATTAGCTATTGTCCGTTTTGTTTCAGATCTGCATTTAGATTATGAATCAAGAACCTTACAAGTAGAACCCTATGTATTATTCATCCCAAGTAAATGGGAATGGGATCCTTCTAAGGTATCAATTTGTATGAAAGATCTTGAAGATATCCCTCTCGTTATGATTGTCCGTGAAAACAAATATGGAAAATATAATGCCTTCCATGATATCTGTATAAAACAAGGAATCAAAACAAATGTTGTTTGTGAATCTCATGACTCTGCCATCATTTTTTCCTTTGTTGCTGCCGGATTAGGAGCAACTGTGATGCCAAGATCAACACTGTCTATTCACCAAGTAGATGTGAACCAATTAGATGTTAAAATTATCGAAATAGAAGATTGTCCTCTATCTAATAAAACCAGTCTCATCTGGGACAAAAAACGCCCTCTTTCAAAAATTGCACAACGTTTTATTGAGTTGTTTTAGTAAAGCTTTTGATGAATGTAAGAATATTACTACTAGTAACTTTCCAACAGCATCTCCAGCATTTCAAAAAAATGAACTACCATTCTCTTACTAAATATACACACTATAAATTTCCTCGATGGTGAGTAACTCCATCGAAGAAATTTATAGGCAGTAGCATCCTACTAAAACAACCCCTCCAACAGTAAATCAAGAACACCCTTAGCTCTACCTAGATAGAGGAAAACCATAGAGGAAACGTAAATAGAAATATGTAAAGGCAGAGTGGAGTATTAAGTTAACCAGCACGTTCTTTCTCTTGTTGGATAGGTTGCCCTTCAGTGGTAAGCTCTAATTTAACTAGATATTCCATTAGTAACGTATAACCTGCAATCACTTCTAATTCACTAATCCATTCACTGACAAGTTTTTGGATACCGATTCGATATAGACGTTTGCTTGTAGCAAGTTTGGATGCGGTTTGGATGGCATATTGAATAAATAAGCTGATAGTTGTCCATCCTGTTTTTGCGTAACGACCTTTGCCTTTCGTTGTTTTTATTAGCCTCTTAGATTGTTTTATAAGCACATTTAATGTACTTTGGGGAATGCCAATTGCTTCACAAAGTTCCTTTTGGGTACGCCAAAGAAACATTTCGGAATTCGATTTTTCAGCCGAAATGTAAGCGTTGATATCTTTTTCCCATTCTTCGTAATGACTACGTGTTCGATCTTTGCGCTCCTTTTTGAATTTATACCAGCCACTTTTATAGCCGAAGTTCACTTCAATCGATGAACTACCTGCCACATATTCCGCTAATAACGCCTTAATGTATTCTTTGCTAGCGCCATTGTATTTTCCTGAATAAGCAGAGTTTAATAGACTTTGTACGTCTGCTAGGGGAAGAGGATATTTTAAATTCGTATTGTACTCATCTAAGAAGTCGAATGTACGATGTTTCTCCCATCCTTCACCAAAACACACTAAAGCTAGAGTAAATAAGGCGTTATTTCGTCCGAGTTTTCCTTTTGCACCTTTAATATCTACTGCTTGCGTCAGTTTGATGAACCACTCTGATTCCATCACAGATGTACATGTGGATTTAGAAGGCACTAAAAACAAAGGACGCGCCCGATTGTCATCTTGCCGGATAGACCAATCAATTAATTGGGCGATGTTGTATGTTTGAGATAATTGTAGCCAGGCAATGTTGTCTTGCTTTGGAAGTCGGAAAAAGCCAAAATCGTTGCAAAAAATGTCTGCATCCACCGCTTGTAAACTCTGTTTTAGATTGTCTGCAATGCGTTTAGCAACTGTTAAGCCACGGTAGTTGTGTTTATTTGTAATAAATAGAGGTTGCGAAAGGACAAAATACACCTGGTATCCCCGTTCAGACTCAACGATGAGTGTTGGCGCACCGACACTTTCATCAACGCAAGCTAAAAGAATGTCTTGTACGCTATGACGCTTTGTATCAATATCCACTACGAACGTATTAATTTGAAGGAGATTCTTTTCCTCAAACCCTTTGATTAATCGGCGATCATCATCGGCGTAGCTAAATTGGCGGAAAACATTTGGCGTAAAGTGTGAAAGCCCCGCTGCATCTTCAAGAAGCGTTTCTTTGGAAGTCACGATATAGCCTTTTACTCCTGCGGCCGCAAAGTCATTTTTTGAACGCACCACAAAGATAGCCCCTTTTTTATGACGCTTGTCCTCTTTTTCCGCTTTAACCCTTGCAAGAGTGGCTTTGGAGTTTTTAGTTTTATAAGTAGTTAATCCCTCATGGAGAATCGTATTATATATTTCTTTTAATTGATTATTAGACGTAAAAATAGCCACTGGTATCACCTCTCATTTGATCAGTGAATGCCAGTAGCTATACAGGGTTGGGAATGGGAAAACTATTCCAAATCTAGTATTCCAATATCTATATATTGAAAGTTATCTATCAGATTGGTATAATCAGTACATTCTATAGCATATATAGTAGTTATAACCAAAAGTGTTCCCGCACCTCTGGTTATAAAATATTGCTAGCATTCACATTGATTATTCATTTGTGTTTGTTACGTTGTGAAAGTCATTCCTGTCCCGTCAAAGACAAGTGGAATGGCTTTTTCCTTTACTCTGAAATCTATTTATATTAAACAGACTTATAACATAGCAAAGGAGTTAATACGTTTAGATAGAAGTATTTGGTTCACAACTCAATTCTTACAAACTATTATAATAAATCCTCAATCTTGAAAACCCTCTCCTCTAGAGGAAAATGCACCACTTTGTGAAGTGCCTTGAGCCTTACAGCCACAAGACTTTAAAAATTTCTTAAAATTTTTTCGTTATACGGGTTGGGAAAAAATAATGCACCATTCTCAAGAAAATGCACCACTTTTCCAACGCATCATTATGGGCCTAAACCATTGATACATCTATATTTTCGATATCCAGCTCAAAAATGTTACTACACGGGTTGGGACTAAATTTTGTTCTACTGGTGCATTTTTTTGTACACGGGTTGGGAAAAATCATAAAATGCACCACTTCTAAAATGCACCACTTTTCATAGAAATCCCTTTAAATCAAGGTTTATTACTACACGGGTTGGTCCCATTTCGTTAAATTGACATATTTCGCCCCTGTTTGTACACGGGTTGGTCCCGTATAATTGGTGCATAATTCAGATAATAAGGCTCTTTTCTGCACAGGTTGGACCAATTGGTGCAATTATGAGCTTCATAGATGTTATCTATCCGGTGGTTTAGGTTTCGGATTGATTTAGTTTAAGCATATTTGGAATAAAAGGGATTGTTACGATACGGGTTGGTTGATTTGGTGCAATGGATACTTTCATATATTTATATAGGTTCAATTCTTTAATTAGTAGACAAGTTGGGCCGATAAACTTTCCATATACAAAGCTAGCTGTCTCCTTATCTTGGTGAAAACATGCACCAAAAAATTTAATGAGCAAAATGCACCACTTGATAAAACTAGTGGTGCATTTTGATATAATAGAGGAAACCATAGATACTAGGTGGTGCATGAAATGGATTACGAAAAAATATCGGATACAAAAATGCTAGACTATATAACTCTAAAAATTGCATTGTACGAAGAATGCAAACTACTATTTGTAAACTACCCTACACTCCTTGACCTATGGAAACACGATGCTTATACGACTTCCGATTTAGAAGCGGAACGTCAGGCACCCGATCATATATTGAGTGATAGTTTTACATCGCTTTATAAACTTTTTACGGAGTCTTTATATAACAATTACAAATTAACGAAACGTCTTATTAAATTTGCAGTTGAAAATTACCGAGACACGATTATTGAAAGTCAAATGGAGCATATCCAAACCCTTGTTGGTACAACGAATGATGAAGGGAATTACTTAAAAATTAATACGACAGACCAAGAATTTATCTACACAAATGCTGGTACAGAGTACCATTTAATGCGGGATATTGTAACAAAGAAATCTGATTTTAGTGAAACAGGTACTGGCTATCTTGGGGCTGAATTGGTCGATAATCAAGGGTTACTGCACGGGTTTGCAGAATTACGCCCTGTTCCTTTAATTCCATCAGAGGAAGAGAATAATCAGGCTTATTGGCTAGACTTAGTTGAAACTACACTTAGTTCTTTAGATGAATTAACCGCAGATATTTTTGATTTAATTGCTTATCTTTGGATGACATCCGAAAAAGATCGTGATGGATTTATCGAGTTTCATAGCGATGATGCGCTCCTCCTTCGTTATTCAGAAAAATCTACACCACCTGAAAAAATGAAATTTAAAGAACGCGAACGTTTTAATATCATGCGTCGTGTCGCCGCACTAACAAGTGTTTGGGTCGCCCTAAACGATGGACCCGAACGAGTAAAAATAATCAATACAACAGACCTTGAAAAAGACAAATTATATAATTTCCAAGACTATAAAAGGATGTTTGAGGTAGGCAGTGTTCGTATTGCTTTCGATAAGAAGACAGATACGCCAAAAGGGATTTATTCTCTTCAAATCAAGCCATCGTCTCTCCTCCAACCATACTTAGATGGTACTAGGTCGTCATTAGGGGTTTTAGATTTAAAGGTCTTTCAATACAGTCACTTTAAACAACGCGAGCATAAACGACTGACACGTTACCTTAGTCGACAATTTAAAATTCGTTCCATTAAAAATACGGTGCATCAATCCTTTAAAATTTCCACTCTATTAAAAGAGATGAATTTTGCTACTCGTTTAAATGGCATCCATATACGAGATAAATTCGAGGAAGTATTGGACGACTTGATGCGTGACGGTGTGATTGAAACATGGCACTACAATGAGGAAATTGATGAGACGAAAGTAGGTAAACGTGGATGGGTGCAGAATTATTGGGGAAATATTACCGTTACCATTATGCCCCCTTCGAATGTTGTTTATGAAAACAAACGACTACAAAGTGGAAACTATATCTCAACACCGCTTCATTCTACGCCAAACCAGCAAATGAATCAGCGGCCTGTTATACAAGCGGACCCGTTTGATCTTCAAGAGATATCCATATCTGCTGGCACAACCAAACAGGAAACCTTTGTATTTGATATTCTTGATAAACCAGCCGTTGACCTATCGCCTGAAACGATTAAACAACGAATCAATACTTTAGGTTATTCAGTACGAAAAGCCGCTGATGAAATCGGGATTTCACATAGTACGCTCTCTCGATATATCAACAAAAAAACAAAGCGTCAAAACAAAGATAATGATCAAAAAATGACCCACTGGTTGACGATAACAAGTTAAGAAAAAGCCGAAGCAACTATTCGCTTCGGCTTTTTTATATAAATATTATATAACTCTTGTATAAAAGTTATATATATAATGATTGTGGGCTTTAAAATAACACCTCAAACTCTTTCACATAGACTGCATGTCCCGTAATCTCGATATCATAACAATCTTCATTCTTTGAAACTCGTACCATTACTCGACCGTCTTTCTCCATTTCCTGCCCTTGCTCTACCACAAGGCTGAGTGATTCTTCAAAATTTCTTTTTATGTATTTTGCAAAATATCCACCCATAACCCCTGAAGCAGTTCCCGTAATTGGATCCTCTATTGTCCCAGAAAAAGGCGAACAGAAGTGTCTGGCGTGCATATCCGCATCCGAATGATACGTTTCTAAACAAAACGGATGAACAGATTCTTCAGGCATTTCTTTTAAGATAGAAGGAAATAACTGATTATTTGGCTTCATTTTTTGAAAAGCATCTAATGTTTTTATTGGAACTAAAAGTGTCCAAGTACCTGTACTTCCATAGAGCGTTGGTAAATCATCATCAATATCCTCTTCGGTTACTCCGATTACGTTCGCTAAGTCTTCCAGAGAACCTTGAAACGCTTTGAACTGTGGAGAAGCCTGTTTCATCGTTATGTATGTTTCATGATTAGTAGTGGCATCAATCTTGATTGGTAAAACACCTGCTTTTGTTTCAATCGTAAATTCTGTTTTATCCCCTATTAACCCATTCGTTTGTAACGCATAAACCGTTGCCATCGTTGCGTGCCCACAAAGGCTCATTTCATGTCCTGGTTTAAAATACCGAATCCGTATATCCGCGATGTTAGACTTCATCGGAAAAGCCGTTTCACTAAATCCTACTTTTTGGGCAATCGTTTGCATCTCCGCCTCTGTTAAATCATCGCCATTAAAAACAACCCCTGCTGGGTTTCCTTTATTCGGTTCATTGCTAAACGCATCATATTGGTAAACCTTTACCGATTTCATGAGTTCATTTCCCTCCACAAAGTTTAAGAATGAATGTATCGATTCTTCAGCTTATCAATAAATTTACTTTGGGTCTACAACAAAAACTGACGTACTTCTTAGAGAAAGATGTCCTTCAGGGTTATCATGAAGAAAAGGCTCAAATTTCAAATTTCGTCACTTTTCAATTTTAATATTTTAAATCTTTTATGACCTTAATATAATTAAAGTATATCTTATTTGAAAGGGGATAATAGAATGTTAGACGTACTCGAAAACTCTTTTATTAGCTTTTTTTCAAAACACGAAGTAGAGAAGTATATGTTGGAACCATTCGATGAGGAATTTTATGAAGCAATTATAACGCTAGAAATTCACGGAACAAATCACTTTGCTGCAAGATACATGCTTTATACTAAAGATGAGGAGTTTGTCTATGAGGGCGTAATAATTTGTAATGGAGAAAACCGTGAAAAAGCACTTTTACTAACGGAAAATAAAATACTTGAACTTATTAAAGATCATAAAAGTAGTAAATAATAA
>Ga0180215_1003981_pt1 | contig 13474 bp, 8 predicted proteins | sample eDN3rd37CBELigBY_FD_128871 | JGI IMG/M metagenome (GOLD analysis project Ga0180215, IMG submission 128871) | Enriched backyard soil microbial communities from Emeryville, California, USA - eDNA 3rd pass 37_C BE-Lig BY (version 2) (version 2) | ecosystem: Environmental > Terrestrial > Soil >...
CCGAGAAGGTGGAGTTGTGTCTGATCGCCCGCGACAACACCGAGACCCGCATTCCGCTGGAGGAAGTGGACGGGTACGTGTGGCACGCGTACCTGCCGATGGTTGCCCCCGGGCAGCGCTACGGCTACCGCGTCCACGGACCGTACGACCCGGCGCAGGGTCTGCGCTGCGATCCGAGCAAGCTGCTGCTCGATCCGTACGGTAAGGCGTTCGACGGCGCATTCGACGGCGACCCCTCGCTGTACTCATATGAGGTCGCGGTGCCGGAGGCCGACGACAGTGCCACCGAAGACGAGGACGACGAAACCGGGGCCGACGAAACCCGGGCCGACGAGGACGCGGCCGCCGAGGAGGACACCGCGCTCGAAGCCGAGGGGTCGGAGCCCGCCGACGAGGACCCACCCGCCGAGGACGAGACGGGCGACGAACGGTCCAGTGACGCCGACGGTTTTCCGCAACTCGATTCGCTCGGGCACACCATGACCACGGTGGTCATCAACCCGTTCTTCGACTGGGCCACCGACCGCCCGCCGCGCCGGCCCTATCACGAGACGATCATCTACGAGGCACACGTCAAGGGCATGACGGCGACACACCCCGGGATCCCGGAACAGTTGCGCGGAACCTATGCGGGACTGGCACATCCAGTGATCATCGACCATCTGCGCGATCTCGGGGTGACCGCGATCGAGTTGATGCCGGTGCACCAGTTCATGCACGACCAGGTACTGCTCGACCAGGGCCTGCGAAACTACTGGGGTTACAACACGTTCGGGTTCCTCGCCCCGCACACCGATTACTCGTCGTCGACGAAACCCAGCGCTGTCGTCGCGGAGTTCAAGGCGATGGTGCGCGCCTTCCACGAGGCGGACATCGAGGTGATCCTCGACGTCGTCTACAACCACACCGCCGAAGGCAACCACCTCGGGCCGACCATCAGCTTCCGCGGCATCGACAACGCCGCCTACTACCGGCTCGTCGACGACGACAAGGCCCACTACATGGACTACACGGGCACCGGCAACAGCCTCAACGCCCGCCACCCGCACACCCTGCAGCTGATCATGGATTCGCTGCGGTACTGGGTGCTCGAGATGCACGTCGACGGGTTCCGGTTCGACCTGGCGTCGACGCTGGCCCGGGAACTGCACGACGTGGACCGGCTGTCGGCCTTCTTCGATCTGGTGCAGCAGGACCCGGTCGTCTCGCAGGTCAAGCTCATCGCCGAGCCGTGGGACATCGGCGAAGGCGGCTATCAGGTGGGCAATTTCCCCGGGCTGTGGACGGAATGGAACGGCAAGTTCCGCGACACGGTCCGCGACTACTGGCGCGGTGAACCCGCGACCCTCGGCGAGTTCGCGTCCCGCCTCACCGGGTCGTCGGATCTGTACGAGGCGACGGGCCGGCGTCCCGGCGCGTCGATCAACTTCGTGACCGCACACGACGGATTCACGCTCGCAGATCTGGTGTCCTACAACGAGAAACACAACGAGGCCAACGGCGAGGACAATCGCGACGGCGAATCGCACAACCGGTCGTGGAACTGCGGCGTCGAAGGACCCACCGACGATCCGGAGGTCCTGGCCTTGCGGGCGCGGCAGCAACGCAACATCATGGCGACGCTGATGCTGTCGCAGGGCACCCCGATGCTCGCCCACGGCGACGAGATCGGCCGGTCGCAGCGCGGCAACAACAACGTCTACTGCCAGGACAACGAACTTTCGTGGATGGATTGGTCACCCGAGAGCGTGGACACCGACATGCTCGCCTTCACCCGCAACGTGATCCGGATGCGCCGCACTCATCCGGTGTTCCGGCGGCGCCGGTTCTTCGAGGGCCGGCCGATCCGCAGCGGCGACCAGTCCCGCGACATCGCGTGGCGCACGCCGGGCGGCGACGAGATGACGCCCGAGGACTGGGACAGCGGCTTCGGCAAGTCCCTCGCGGTGTTCCTCAACGGTGACGGCATCCCCGAGCCGGACCAGCGCGGGCAGCGCGTCGCCGACGACACGTTCCTGTTGTGTTTCAACGCCCATCACGAGCCGATCGACTTCGTCACCTCGGGCGGACCCGACGACCCCGACTGGACGGTGGCACTGGACACGGACAGCCCCGACGGCCTGCGGGACCTGACGGTCCCCGCCGGTGAGTCGGTGCAGGTGCAGGCCCGGTCGTTGCTGGTGCTGCGGCGTCCGCGCAGCCAGGACTGACGGCGCAGCGAGCTGTCGTTGGGTTCCTATTCCTCGGAGTCGACGACGGCCCGCAGGGTCGCGAGGTCCTCGGCGGTCGTGCCCTCCGGCTGCAGGACGGCGTTCCAGCCGTCGACGTATTCCGTCGTGTACTTGTGGCCGTGCCCGCCGGGGACCCCGGTCGAGAACGGCAAATCCGCGGTGACCTGCCAGAACGTGACGAAGGGGATCCAAACCATGTCCTCGAGCACGTCCGTGCCCGGCGCCTCACCGATCCAGTCCGGCTCGTTCAGGATCAGGTGCGGACTCCACCACACGATCGGGTCCGACGGGTGCATCAAGTACAGGACCCGGTTCCCGTCCCACGGCTGGCCCTCGGGCGGGATCCCGGACTCGGGATCGTTCGTGAACCGCACCGTGCGACCGTTCCGGTAGATCGGTTCGGCCTCGGGGCTGCCCGGCTCGCGCCGATCGCTGAACTCACGGAAGAGGGTGTTGAAGTTGGGTGGGCCGGCGAACAACGTACCCGCGGTGCGGTTGCTCAGGTCGTGTTCCCCGCTGAACGCGGTCTCACCGCCGAACGAGCCCAGGCTCTCCCCCGCGACGAACAGCCGGGGACGACTGTCCGGCGGAAGTTTCAGCCACTCCTCGTAGACCGCGTCGAACAGATCCCGGCCTGCTTCCCGGGCCTTCGACTGGTCGACGAGATAGGAAATCCACGACGGCAGGTACGAGTACTGGATCGCCACGGTCGCCGCATCGCCGCCGGTGAGATATTCGAACGAGTCGACAAGGGCCGGGTCCACCCAGCCGCTGCCGGTCGTCGTCACCACCAGCAGATTGGCCCGCTCGAAGCCGCCGGCCCGGACCAGGTCCTCGACGGCCAGCGCCGCACGGGCCTCGGAATCGTCGGCGGACGCGAGCCCTGCGTAGACCCGGATCGGCTCCTGGGCGGGCCCGCCCGCGAACCGGCCGATCTCGTCCGTCGACGGTCCGTCCCCGATGAAGGCACGTCCCTGGTAACCCAGCGTGTCCCACGGCACCACCGACTCAGGGCCGCCCGATCGCAGGCCGGTCGTGGGCCGCTGCACTCCCTCCGGGGTCTGCGTGTCCCGCAGCGAGAACGCCGAGTTGGCGACATCGACGAGACCACCGAGCAACAGCCCGGAGACGACCAGGTAGACCAGCACGGCCACCAGCACCCAGCCGACCGCGGACGCCGCACTGCGGCCGATCCACCGATCGAGCAGTTTCGCGGTCCACCGGTAGATGCCGCGAATACCCCGCCCCATCGCCACCAGCAGGGCGAAGACCAGCACCGCGATCACGGGTGAGAGAACGGCCAGCGGAATGTTGTATTCGGTGACCCCCATCAACTCCCGAATCCGATGCTGCCAGTACTGCCCGAATCCGAATGCGACGGCGAACAGCACCACCGCGGTGACGGCGAACACCAGCCACGCACGCCGGCTCGGACGGCGTGGACCACGGTCGGCGAACGCACGCCACACCCAGGCCGCGAGCACACCGAGCCCGTAACCGATCGCCGCGGTGATTCCGCAGACCAGCCCCTGTAGGAGCCCTCCGCGCGGGAGCAGGGACGGCGTGAACGACAGGCACGCGAAGACGAGCGCACCCCAGCATCCGGGGAGCGTGACGTACAGCAACCTGCGGCGCGACTCGGTCGGTGTCGACTCTCCGTCGTCGACCTCGGTTCCGGACCGGTCTGCCTCGGCGTGCCCGACGCCGGCGGGGACCTTCGGCTCCATGGCTACCTCCGCATACAGGATCCCCCGCAGGGAACCGTCGCGCCGGTGTTTCCCTGTCACAGCCGAACCCGGTCCGCAGCGCCCGCCCCGAGGCCCCGCCGGTGCAGGTGCCGCACCTGTCGGGGATCTTCGGTAGGTTGCCCGGCATGGCGACACCCCACGATCGCGACGTGCTCGTGCTCGGTCCCGAAAACCCCCGGGGCATCGTGCTTTTCGGGTCGGGATCCGGCGGGGATCCGGCCCGGTACCGGACCGTGCTCACCGCGCCGGCGGACGCCGGTTACCGGGTGCTCGCACCGCACCACCCGCGGTTCGTGCCCGATACCGCGACATCCGACGAGTTCGTCGAACGCCCGCGCGGACTGAAGGACGCGCTGGCTCGGCACGGCGGGAGCGGGGATCTTCCGGTGTTCGCGGTGGGGCATTCGATCGGCGGCTGGGCCGCACTGTGCCTGGCGGGTGCCGTGCCCCGGGACCCCGACGGACACCCGCTGCCGGTACCGACCGAACCGCGGGTGAGCCGGCTCGTGCTGTTCGCGCCGCCGCTGGGCTGGTTCCACGGGCCGGGAGCCCTCGACGCACTGTCCGTTCCCGTCACCGTGTTCGTCGGGGAACGCGACCCGATCACCCCGCCCGCGACGATCGAGATCCTGCATCGCAGCCGCGGGCAGGTCGACGCACAGGTGCTGCCCCGGGTCGGGCACTTCGATTTCATGGACGCACTGCCGCCGGGTGTCGAACCGGACCCGGCGCTGGATCGGGCCGCGTTCCTGCGGGATCTGGGCGAGAGCACCGTCGCGGCGCTCGCGCCCTGACCCGGTGACGGCCTGGCTGTCCCTACCGCGGGAGTCGATGCACCTCCACACCACCCACAGCACCGTTCTCGATCGTCGCGGTCATGTACGTGCAATACGGCTGCCGACGCCGATCCGTCGGCGAGCCCGGATTGAGCAAGCGCAAACCACCGGGGGCCGTGGTGTCCCACGGAATATGGGAATGGCCGAACACCAGCACATCCGTGTCCGGATAGGCCGCCGCCATACGCTTCTCCCTGCCCGCCGAGGGCCCGGTCTCGTGCACCACCGCGATTCGAACACCGTCGAGCGTCACCCGGGCGATCTCCGGAAGCCGTTCCCGCAAGGCAGGCTCGTCGTTGTTACCCCAGCACGCGACGAGTCGGGCGGCGCGTTCCTCCAGGGCGTTCAGCAATCCGATCTCGATCCAGTCGCCGGCGTGGACGACGACGTCGGCGCGGTCCACCTCGTTCCACACCTCGTCGGGCAACCGGCGCGCACGGGCAGGGACGTGGGTGTCGGCCAGCAGCAACAACCTCATGGGCCCAGTGTGCCGCTTGCCGGCCTAACTTCCGGCCCGCCCCCGCGCCCACGCGGCCCACAGGGTGGCGTATCGACCGCCGCTGCGGAGGAGCGAGTCGTGCGAGCCCTGCTCGACGATGGCGCCGCGGTCCATCAGCACGATCCGGTCGGCGGTGGCGGCCTGGCTGAGCCGGTGCGCGACGATCAGCGCCGACCGACCCCCGAGCGCGGCCTCGGCGGACCCCTCGAGCAGGTTCGCGCCGGCGCTGCCGGCGTCGGCGGTGGCCTCGTCGAGGATCACCAGTGCCGGATCGAGCAGCACGAGTCGTGCCAGTGCGACCTGCTGGACCTGCATCGGCGACAGGTCGTGCCCGCCGTCGCCGACGATCGTCTCGATGCCGTCGGGCAGCAGTTCCACCCAGTCCCATGCGTGGATCCGGCGTAGGGCGTCGCGGATCTGCTCGTCGGTGGCGTCCGGTGCGGCCATCCGCAGGTCGTCGGCGAGCGAACCCGCGAACACGTGCGTTTCCTGCGTCACCAGCGCGACCCGGCGCGCACGCTCCGATTCGTCGAGGTCCGCGAGGTCGGCACCGCCGAAGCGCACGGCGCCGCGCACGGGCCGGTGGATGCCCGCGAGAACCGCCGCGAGAGTGGTCTTGCCGGCGCCGGAGGCACCGACCAGCGCGACGTGCTCGCCGTCCGCGATCGTCAGCGACACCCCGTCGAGCACGGGGTCCTTGCCGGGGTAGGCGAACGTGATGTCCTGTGCTTCGAGCGCCCGGCCCTGCGGCGCCGGCGTGGCCGTGGTCCGGTCGTCGGATCCGAAGCGTTCGCCTTCGACGGTCACTCCGACGATGCGCACCAGCGACGCCGCCGCGGACTGCAGGTCGTCGGTCACCATCAGCAGTTCACCGATCGGCCCGAACAGCCGCAGGAAGAAGAGCATCGCCGCGGTCGCGGCGCCGACGGTGAGCCCCTCGTTCCCGACGAGCATGTAGCCGACTACGAGAATGGTTGCCATACCGATGAATTCGGCGAGGTTGATGCCCGCGAAGAATCGGTTCTGCACGACGCGGGCGCGCAACGTCCAGCGGACGACTTCCCATGAGCGTCCCTCGATCTCGGTGAGCAGCCGTCCGGTCAGGCCGAACGCACGTGCCGAGTCTAGGCCGCGGATCGCGCCGAGCACCTCGTGTGCGCGTTTCGCCATCGCTGCACGCTCCCCGGTGTAGACGGGGGGTGCCTCCCGCACGTACCGCCGCACCGTGAAGATGTGCACCGGCAGCACGACCACGACGACGGCGAGGAATCGCCAGTCCAGCGCGGCGAGGCCGACGACGGTCGCTGCGATGGTGAACACCGACGTCGAGATCGCCGGAACACCTTGGGAGATGGCGGTGCTCACGACCTCGACGTCGTCGGTGGCACGCGACACCAGGTCGCCGCTGCCCGCGGCCTCGACCCGCGACAACGGCAGCCGCAGCGCCGAGGCCAGCATGCGTTCGCGCAGCCGGGCGAGGACGGTCTCGAACAGCTGGGCCGACGCGGCTACACCGGCGCCGGTGAGTCCGGCACCCGCGACGGTGGCAACGACCATGAGAATCGCGAGCCGCCACACGTCGCCGGAGTCGCCGCCGTCGATGGCGATGTCGACGATCCGGCCGAGCGCCCACGGCATGACCAACCCGAGCGCGGCGGCCGCGACCAGCAGCGCGACGACGCCGATCAGGCGTGCGCGGCTGCCGGACAGCGCGGCGAAGAAGTGCGCGGTGGTGGTGCGGGCGTCGGCGATGGGGAGCGGACCGGCCGGTGCGGTCTCACGGATCGCGGTGCTGGTCATCGGTGGGCCTCCACGGGCGTGCCGGCCGGGACGGCCGAGGACAGTGCGGGTGCGTCGTCGGCGGCTCCGCGATGGACCAGACGTCCCTCGGCGAGGACGATCACCTCGTCCGCTGCCGCGAGATGCGCCGGGGCGTCGGTGAACACCAAGGTCAGGCCGTCGGCGCGGGCCTGCCCCAGGCGCTCGGCGACATTCGATTCCGTGACGGAGTCGACCGCCGTGGTGGGGTCGACCAGCACGAGCACCGAGGAGTCCGCGGCGATCGCCCGGGCCAGCGCGACGCGCTGCCGCTGACCACCGGACAGCAACCGGCCCGCCTCCCCCACCGGGGTGTCGAGGCCGTCGGGGAGGACCGCGACGACGTCGTCGCAGGCGGCGGCGAACACGGCGCGGGTGATGCGGGTGTCGCGATCCGCGGCATCCGGATCGACGGCGGCGGCGATGTTGTCGAGCACGGATCCCTCGAACAGCGCCGCGTGGTGCGGGGCGACGCGCACGGTGGCGATCGCGGTGTCCTCGTCGAGATCGAACAGGTCGGTGTCGCCGATCCGGACGGTGCCGTTCTCGGGCGGGGCCGAGCGGGACAGCACCTCGACGAGCGCGGCGGTCGTCGGCGCGTCGGCCACCACCGCGACGAGTCCGGTTGCGGGCAGTTCGAGATCGAGGTCCCGGACCGGTCCGTGGGCGAGGCCGTCGAAACGGAGCGGACCGGCAGTCGCGCCGACGGTACCGATCTCGGTCGCGGGCGGTGCCTGCAGCACGGTGAGGACGCGGCGTGCCGAAGCGAGCGCGCCCGCCCACACGGCGCCGGCGTTGGTGCCGAGGGCGCTGAGCGGCCCCATCACGAACTGGGTCAGGCCGACGACGGTGATCAGCTGACCGATGGTCAGGCCGCCGCCGACCGCCATCAGACCGGCGGCGACACCGACGGCGACGACGAACAGGCCCGACACCGACTCCATCGCCGCGAGGTAGGCCCCCTCGGAACGGGAGGCGGCGAGCACTCCGCGCAGGGCACGCCTGCTCGCCTCGAAGTAGCGCCGGGCGGCGACCTCCTCGGCGCCGATGCCCTTGACCACCCGGAAGCCGGTGACGAGATCGGTGGCGGTGCCGGCCGCTTCGCCGGCCATCTCCTGCTGGTGTTCGCTGCGCGCCCGCAGCGGGCCACCGGCCTTGTCGAGGATCCACAAGATCATGGGGGCACCCACCAGGATCGCGACACCGAGCGGCCAGGAGATGGTCAGCAGCACGATGCCGGTGAACACGACCGCCGCGATCTGCCCGATCGGGTAGACACCGATCGCGCAGGCCATCGCGAGGCGCTGCACGTCCGAGGTCGCGATCGACAGGGACACGCCAGGAAGTCGTGCGGGCCCGGCCATTCCGCGCGGGTCGAGGATGCGGTCGGTGACGCGGGTGCGCAGCTGGTGCTGCACCGCCTGCATGCCGAGCAGCCCGAGCCGGGATCCGAAGCGGAAGGAGAACGACAGCATCGCGAACACCGCACCGAGCACCACCAGCCACAGCAGCAGCTGGGTGCCGTCGTGGGTTGCGATGGCCCGGTCGATCGCCAGGCCCATCACGACCGGGACCAGCGCCTCGCCGACCTGGTGTCCGACCATCAGCGCCGCGGCGGGCACGGTCATCCGTCGTGCCGCGAAGATCGTGCGGACCGCGAGTCGGCGGGCGGTGGTGTCGTCGTCGACGCGGATCGGCGGGGTCGCCACCGGTCGGTCGCTTCTGAACGTCAGCGGGCGCAGCTTCATGGCTCCTCGGGGGGTTGTGGCACCTGGCGGGGGCCGGTCAGGCGTCGTCGCCCTCGTCATCGTGGTGGTCGAGATTGACAACTCCGCGCTTCCAGTAGCCGTCGATGTCGACCCGTTCCTTCGGCAGGCCGAGCTCGCGGCGGAAGTACCGGCGGATCGGCTTGAGTGTGGTGGCTTCGCCGGCGGCCCACACGTAGTAGGGGTCGGCGGGAAGCTCGGCAGCGCGGATCGCCTCGATGAGCATGTCGGTGCTGCCGGGTGCGGCACTGCCGCGGTGCAGGTAGGTCAGCCTCGCTTCGGCGGACCGCTCGAGATCGAGTTCGTCGCTCGCGTCGCGGACCTCGACGAAGGCCTGGATCCGGGCGGTCGGGGGAAGTTCCTCGAGCCAGCGGGCGAGCGCGGGCAGCGCGGTCTCGTCCGCGGCGAGGATGTAGGCGGGGTATCCGGTGGGGACCAGGATCGACCCGCGGGGGCCGAGCACGCCGAGGGGTGCGCCGGGTTCGGCGGTCGCGGCCCAGCGACCGCCGGTGCCGTGCTCGTGCAGCACGAAGTCGAGGGTGAGTTCACCGGCCTCGGGATCGAATGCGCGAACCGTGTAGTCACGGAACTCGAGGCGCCGACCGTCGGGTTCGATCCATTTGCCGTCGCCTTCGATCGCGGGCATCGCGATGTCGCCGGTGTCGTCGGGGAAGAACAGCTTCACGTGGTCGGTGGGCCGCCCGGTGCCGTGCGGGAAGCCCGCGATCTCCGGGCCGCCGACGACGATGCGCCGCATCCGCGGGGTCAGGTCGACCGTGCGCAGAACCGTCAGCCGACGGGGCACGAGATCGTGCATCACGATCTTCTCGGTCAGGTCGTCGAGGTTCTCCGCCGCGGTCATCCGGGGGCTCCGTTCTTCGGGGGTGGGGTGGGCATTACGCCGCTGGATGCGTGCGTGCCGTCGCCCCGAGAATGGGGCGACGGCACGAAACTACGTCACGGCTGAGCGTCGGCTCCCTTGTCGACAGCAGCCGAGAACTGCGGGCCGTACTCCTCGATGACCCACTTCAGGCTGATCGGGGACGGGAACGCGGCGGCGCGCGGGGTGCCGTCCTCGCTCGGGGTGATCACGACGGATCCGCGCTGGACGACCGGCAGAGCGGTCCACACCGGGTTGGTGTCGAACACCGAGGTGTCGGCGGTGTTGGGAACGACCCACAGCATGTCGGCGTCGAGCTTGGACGCCTCCTCCCAGCTGATCTGACCCTTGCCCCAGTTGCAGTCGACGGTCTGCGCGTAGTCGCTCAGCTTCATGCCGAGCGAGGTGAGCACGCGGGCCATGTTGTCGTCGTTGGAGCACAGGACCCACAGGCCCTCCGCGGACGGGGACACGACTGCGTTGAAGGTCTTGCCCTCGAGTTGCGGGTTCTGCGACTTGACTTGGGCAACAGCGGTTTCCGTCTCGGCGATGGCCTCGTCGGCCTCGGCGGTGCGTCCGACGGCCTCACCGATGCGGCGGGTGTTGTCCTGCCACGAGTCGGAGTTGGCTTCCTCGGTGTAGTGGACGACCGGGGCGATGGCGCTGAGCTTGGCGTAGACGTTCTCGTCGAGCCCGTAGAACGTGGTCGCGACCAGCAGATCGGGATCGAGGGCGGCGATCGCCTCGAAGTTGACCTCGTCGTTGTCGTCGGTCACCGCGATCGCTTCGATGTCGGACGGGAAATGTCCCTGCTCCCACGGGTAGCCGGCGGGCACGTCCAGACCCGGATCCGGGTACGCGATGGTGCTGACACCGATCGACGCCAGGATGTCGGCGTCGGTCTCGGACAGCGCCAGCACCCGCTCGGGCTGCTGCTCGATGACCGCGTCGCCGAATGCGCCGTCGATCGTCACCGTGGTCCAGTCCGAGTCACCGCTGCCGGAGGCCGTGTCGTCGGAGTTGCTCGAACATGCCACGGGCAGCGTCACCACTGCGGCGAGCGCCATCAGCCGCGCGGCCAGGCCTCGGGAAGCACTGATCTTCATTCGTCACTCTCAGGTGTCAGGTTAGGTTAGGTTCAGTTAAGGAGCGCCTCACACTAGCAGCACTGGGCGATCCGTCTCAATCGGTTCATTTGCCGGGTTACATCACAGGTCCGACCCGCCGAATCACTCGAGACAGCCCGCGCGACCGGCGAAGAAATCCGTTGCGTCGACCTCGGTTCCGTCGTCCAGACGCAGGCGCTCGAGCACCAACGCGGGGTTCCCGCCGTTCCACGCGTCCGCGCCGCACACGACCGCGATGCCGTTGCCCTCGGGGACCGTGACACGGCCGGGCGTCCCGCCGAAGAGCCGCGGCGAGACCGAGGCCCTCAGGACGCGCAGTCGCTCGCCCTTGTAGTAGGTGAACGCGTTCGGGTACGGATCCGCCTGCGCCCGCACCAGCCGCTCGATGGCGTCGGCCGGCCACCGGAAGTCGATGTGGCTGTCGCGCTCGGACCGCTTGTGGAAGTAGGTCGCCTGCGCGGGATCCTGCGCGGTGAAGTCGGTGCGCCCGGATTCGAGCAGGTCCAGCGCGTGGAGCAGCACCGGCTCGATGAGGTCGACGGTCGCGTGGAACAAATCCGTCGTGGTGTCCTGGGGGCCGACCGCGACGGCCTGCTGCGCGACGATCGGGCCGCCGTCGAGCGAGTCGTCCATCAGGTGCGCGGTGACACCGACGTGGGACTCGCCGTTGATGAGCGCCCAGATGAGCGGCGAGAAGCCCGCGTACTTCGGCAGAAGCGAATCGTGCACGTTGAGCGTGCCGAACCGGGGCGCCTGGTAGATCTCCCGCGGCAGCCACGTCCGCCAGTTGTTCGCGACGATCAGATCGGCGTCGGCGTCGCGCACCGCCTGGATCAGCGCGTCGTCGGGGCGCTTGCCCACGAACATCGGGATGCCGTTCTCGCGGGCCAGATCCTCGACCGAGTCGGACCACATCTGCTCGTACGGATGATCGCTCGGCGGGTGCGTCACCGACAGCACCACCTCGTGCTTGGAGCCGAGCAGCGCCGACAGCGTTCGGTGGCCCCAGGTCTGGTAGCCGAAGGTGATGACTCGCATGGTTTCTCGTTTCTCCTCTGGTTGCGGCCGACACGTGTCGGCTCGATTCGTGCGGCCCGGGCAGCCGGGCCGGATCGGTCAGTCGTCGGCGAGCGGCAGACCCGTGTGATCCGCCCACCAGCGCTGCCAACGGTCCAGGGCCGCACCGGTGTTCAGATGTTCGTGGTCGATGTCGACGGAGAGCATCTCGACCGGCGCGGCGAAGTACTCCGACCACCGCTCGCATCCACCGCCGCCCTCGGCGCCGTGTTCGGCACCGACGACCACGTGCCCGCGGGCACGCACGAGCCCGTGAGTGGGTTCGGTGCCCATCAACCGCAGGCAGCGGTCGAACGAGTCCATGAGTGCCGCCGCGTCCCGGTCGCCGAGCACCGACAGCGGACCGGTCCCGGCGCGGTTGCGGGCCTGGACCGAGGCGCGGGTCTCCCCCGCGATCTCCTCGAGACCGGCGAACTCGGCGAAGGCGCGGACCACGTCGGCCTCGCGTTCCTCGTCGGAGCGCACCCGCACCTTCCCCTCCGCGACCGGCGGCGAGTCGAGGATCGTCACGGCGGCGACCTCGAATCCACGCGATTCGAGTTCGCGGGCCACCGCGAACGCGATGTGCCCGCCGTACGACCAGCCCATCAGGTGGTAGGGACCGTCCGGCTGGGACTGCACCACGACATCCGCATAGGCGACGGCGAGTTCGGTCGCGGTCTCGAAATCCCGCCCGTCGCGGGCGTGCGCGGGATCCTGCAGACCGATCACCCGGACATCGTTTGCCATCCGCGCCGCGAACTCCGCATACACGGTCGAGTAGCCGGATGCCGCGTGCACCGCGAAGACGGTGTGCCCGCCCTCGCGGCCCGGGGCCAGGACGACCGGGATGCCGTCCCCGCCGCGCACGCCGATCGAGGCACGGCCGGCGATCTCGTCGACGAGGCCGGCGATCGTCGGGTTCTCGAACACCGAACGCAGTGCCAGTGCGATACCGAAGTCGTCGTCGATCGCCGCGACCAGGCGGGCCGCGGCGAGCGAATGACCACCGAGTTCGAAGAAGTTGTCGTCCACGGAGATTCGCGTGTCCTCGGGCAGCGCGAGGATCCGGACGATGTGCCGGGCCAGCACGTGCTCCTGATAGGTCTGCGGCCGCCTGCCCGAACCCGCTGCGAGCGGGGCGATCTCGGGCAGCGCGGCAACGTCGGCCTTGCCGTTGACCGTGGTCGGGATCGCGTCCACCACACCGATCGCCGCGGGAACCATGTACTCGGGCAACCGCGCCGACAGGAACGCGCGCACTTCGTCGACGAGCGTGTCCGCACGATCGGGTTCGAGTGCGGTGACGTAGGCCGCGAGGGTGTTCTGCCCGTCCGGGCGGCGGCGGGCGACGACGACGGCGGTGCGCACGCCGGGGCAGTCGGTGATCGCGGCGCGGATTTCGTCGAGTTCCACCCGGAACCCCCGAATCTTCACCTGATCGTCACACCGACCCAGATACTCCAACCCCCCGAACGCATTCCACCGCACCAGATCCCCCGTCCGATACAAC
>Ga0180215_1003985_pt1 | contig 13468 bp, 20 predicted proteins | sample eDN3rd37CBELigBY_FD_128871 | JGI IMG/M metagenome (GOLD analysis project Ga0180215, IMG submission 128871) | Enriched backyard soil microbial communities from Emeryville, California, USA - eDNA 3rd pass 37_C BE-Lig BY (version 2) (version 2) | ecosystem: Environmental > Terrestrial > Soil >...
CGCGGTCTCGAGGTTGTTTTCGCTGACAATGGTCGATCCACTTCTCAATCCTCGTGTCTGTCGGTTGGAGGACCATAGCGTTTGATTGGCGCAGGTCGCCAACACTAGATGCGAGAGCAAATGGTGATTCAGGACGCGACCTGTGCGATGACGTCATATACCGTTTGGCGCGAAAGTCGCGGGCTCGACGGCGAGAGGAGTCGCCGGGCCACGACGCCCGCAAGACTCAGCCCTCAACGTCCGCAAGCAGCAGGAGCACGTCCATGCGAAGCAGCAGGAGCAGCAGGGGGCGGTGGTTCGCGTCATAAGACGCCGGTGCCGGCCATGGCGCAGTCGCCACCGGCGGCCTGGACCGGCCGCGAGGCCTACCCGCTAGACACGGGCCAGCAGAGCTGGCGGGCAGACCCGAGCCTCTTTGGCTCGCCCCCCACGCCCTTTGAGCCGCGCGCGGCGCGCAGCAAGGCGACGCCGGCACCGAGCCGGTTGAGCGCCACCGCGGGCAAGCGCCCCGCGGCGCCCGTGCACCAGCCGCAGCAACAGCAGCGGGCTCCGCCCTTGGAATCGTACACGTTCTACGAGACGTCTGCGGTAACATCAACGCATTGGCGCTGGGCACGAACTGCCGGGACATCGCGGCACTGATACGTCCTTCTTTTATGCTGGTTGGACATGCAGCGCTTTTACCTGGTGGGTTGCGACGTGGCGCGCTCGTACTACCGGATCCTCAAGATCGACCGGATGACGCCACGAACGGAGCTGTCGCTGACGGAGGATGAGGCGGTTTACGATCCCCAGCAGGTAAGGACTGGCTCCTGGCGCGACTGTCGGAGTCGAAAGGCCCCCCTAATGGTCATTCTCCCCGTAGTTTACACTCTGGCGGCGCTCAGATTGCCCAACTGCTCAAGATGGTGGACGAGGGCAACCGCGGCACCGGCGGCGTGCGCCAGGTGGCGACAGCCTGTGCCGTCCTCGGTACGCGCCGCAGCGCCCAGCAGACGCTCTGCCACCTGCCTCATCTAACAGAGGTGCTTCATCGTAAACCTCATTTGTCCTCCGCAGGGTTCATCCGGCTCACGGAGGGCTACTACATCCTGCTCACCACCAAGCGAAGCCAGGTGGCCGAGCTGGGCGGGCACATCATCTACCACGTGGACGATACCCAGATGATCGCTATCCATCACCGTCACGACGGCTCCGCAAGCCCGCATGAGCAGCAGTACGGCGTGGATGGGCTCTTTCGAAATGGTGATGAGGTGCCCTGGCTTACCGTCGCCGCCAGCCACTGTCAATTTCTGGAAGATGGCTGCTCCAGCTACATCGACCTCATGAAGGGCGTGGACCTGAACGGCAACTTTTACTTTTCGTACACGTACGACCTCACACGGACGCTGCAGCGCAACCTGATGGACCCCACAGGTATGGTGCCGACTGTCAATGCCGAAACAGCAACCGCAGGATGCCAGTATCCAATTTGTAGTGATGCACAGTGCACGCCGCGTTTTACTTGGCGTCGCGTAAGGCCCGATCAACGACATGTTTGCGTGGAACCACTACCTGCGGCAGGCAGCGTTTCCCGGCACCGAGTCGACGCCTTGGATTATTCCGGTCATCCACGGCTTTGCGGACCAGTCCAGTATGCACGCCGATTAAGCCGGACTGGCATAGAGCCGTAATTCTGAATGTGACCGTTGAGGAGTTACCTTCGTGTGCTTTTGTGCGCCAACAGAGATCTCGGTGTTTGGTAAGCCAATCTACCTGACATTGCTGGCACGCCGATCGCGGCACTTTGCGGGCCCGCGCTTCCTCAAGCGCGGCGTCACCGCCAAGGTACGACGACGCCTGGCAGTCCGCTTGCGGCCTGTGAACATAATTGACCAAACACCAACCGACCCAACACGTTTCGCACTCTCTGCACAGGGCTTTGTGGCCAACGACGTCGAAAGCGAGCAGCTGGTGAGCGAGGCTGAGACCAGCTCGTTCGGGCCACAGAGCCTGTCGCGCTTCGCGTCGTACGTCCAGCACCGCGGCTCCATTCCGCTCTACTGGAGCCAGGACACGGCTGCTGCCATGGCCGGCATCAAGCCGCCCATTCAAAGTATTCATATACTCGTACATCTATGTGTAATCCGACGCTCGTTGCTAAAGAATTTCGAACTTCGCGACCTTGTTATATCTCTTATTGCGCGACCGCACCAGTTCAACGCCGCGACCCGTTTTACAGCGCAGGCGCTCTGCACTTTGACCAGATGTTTCACCGTTACGGCATCCCAATCATTGTGCTCAACCTCGTTAAGGTTCGCCGCCAACAGCGCCGCTGCTCTTGCGCCATTCCCGCGCTTACAACGCCTACGGCGATGTCGTTGCTTTTTGGAGGCACAGCAACGAGAGAGAACGCCGCGCGAGTCGTTGCTGCTGGACGAGTACACTACGCTGCTGTCGTACTTGAACCAGTTCTTGCCGCAGTCCATGAAAATTCAGTACATTGCCTGGGACATGGCACGAGCGGCCAAGGGGTACGCTGGCGCACACGATGGTAGATTTGGCAGCAAGGGCGTGGTTTCTTTTTCTGAAAGTTGCGCCTCACCCCAGTCGGACGTGGGAACGGATCGCAGCAACAACGACGACGTGATTTTGCGCCTATCCAAAATCGCCAAGACCGTGCTCGATAAGACGGGCTTCCTGTACTCAGGTCCGACGCGCGGCCAGCGGGTCTCGACGGCGGCCGCGCCCATGCCGCCCCTAATCACGCCCGACGACCAGCGAGGCGCTGACAAGTCCAATGGCGACGACGACGGCATTTTTCAGCTCTTCGACGAAGAGGACGACACAGACGCGTTGACTACCGCGGTCGGGCCATTCGGAGGCCGGGCACCGACGAACTGGGCCTCCTCATCCACAGAATCAACCCGCGGCAAGAGCGCACCACCTTCGTCGGTCCCGAAGCGTAGCGTGGACGCTGAGCCAGTACAAGTCACCGCGACCGCCACGAAGCCGTCCAAAGCACGACGACCAGTGCTCGACCGGTGCGTTCATGGTCGATGAGCAAACAGCCAAGTTAGCTATCAGCGTTTTAATTATGACGCGCAATCGCGATAGGCCTGCCTCCATCTGCCGCCGACGTCCCAGATCGGCGCCCTTGCTGCAGCAAGGTGTGGTGCGCACCAACTGCGTGGACTGCCTAGATCGAACCAATGCGGCGCAGTTTATGATCGCCAAAGAAGCCTTCGCGCGTCAGGTACGTCGTGCAGTAATGTGCTGTGCCGTTTACTACACTAATGGCTGACAGGATGCGTATGGCTCACATCTACTTCTGGGCCGCCCAGCTCTATGCCCTGGGCGTGATTGACCGACCCGACTTGCCGTTTGACACCGACGCCGTCGTCATACTCTCGCAAATGTACCAAGATCATGGTGACACCATCGCCATGCAGTACGGCGGGTACGTCTGGACAACACGTCGTTTGGTCAACCGTCGACACGCGCTCGGATCGCGAGAACAACTTATGTCATGCTGCATTTGCTCGGCCCTCTACTTCGGTCGCAGATCCCTGCTGGTCAACACAATGGAGACGTACCGGCGACAGGGTGGGTGGACGTCCCATTCGCGCGACATGATCAACACGCTGCGCCGCTTCTACTCAAACTCTTTCACAGGTTGGCGGCGGACGCGCCCAACGCCGCAAGCTGATTGTCAGGGCCTCACGGCGTGATGATCCGTCTCTCGCGAGTGACATGGATGCAGATGCGGACAAGCAGGCTGCCATCAATTTGTTCCTGGGCCTCTTTGTGCCGCAGGAGGGCAAGCCCACCATTTGGGAGCTGCAGACAGACTACTTTTTGCACCACGACGACAGCGCCGCGCCGACGCGCAGCTACCGCAAATGGTGGACCTACGAGCCCGCGGTGCCCGTCGCCGATCAGCGTACGCAACCTAAGCACGTTGCGACGTGGTCTGAACGTTACTAAATGTATTTCTTTTTCCATAGCGGCTGCCTTGGAATCGACACAGTCGGTGCTCTGCGCGACACGGGCTGGCACGGGCGGGACTTTTTCACCGACTTTTACCAACCGCACACGCTCACGTCGTTCGACGACCTGGTCGCCATCCGCATGAATAGCACCACCGTTCTCGCTGCCGCCCGTGGGGATCCCACCCGCACGGCCGACCTGGCCAGCCCGTTCGTGGTGCCGGTCAGCACCAACACCAACCGCGGCAGCTTTGGGTATCGACGTGTAACTCTAAACGCGGGCACGAGTGGAGCGCGTGAATAACGAGTGAAACCATGGCTCTGCTGGTCTGCGGCGGCGGGCAGGTTTGAGCTGAGCGATAATGTGCGACAGCTCTTCCTGGGCGCTGGCTCGTCGCGCACCCGCGGGCGGAGCAACTCGGATAGCACAGCTAGCAGCAGCCGCGGCGGCGGTGACGGAAGCACCCGCGATGGCCAAAGCACCGCAATGTTGGAACCGACCGAGCGACGGACTAGACCCTCGGACGAGCAGCAGCGGCTGACGGCGCTGCGCAAGGAGATGGCGGTGCCGCTACCCACGGTGGCCGCGTCCGACGTGGCGATCTGCGAGCGGTACGGAACGGACCTCGGCAGCAGCTTGCTGTCAATTGCAGAGCTAACGCTGGGTCGCGTGTCACATAAGTCACGGCCCGCATCAGGGCGGTCGCGACGGCGGTGGTGCCAGTGCCCACGCTCGCCGAGGCGCCAGCGGTGGCCGCCAACAACGAGCAGCAGCGGCTGGACACTGCGGTCGAGTACCTGCACTCCGGGCGCCGTACATTGCTGGCCGACTACGAGCTCTCGGCCGCCGACCTGGCCCTCTACGAGGCGCAATTGCGGTACGCTAATTGGGGAATTCGTAGGCGAGCAGTGCGCATCCGCTGACCATCTGTGGCCTTCAATTGGCGGCGGGGGGAAACCAGGCCCGTTGGAGCGGCGACACGGTCGCTGTCGCTAGACGACTACCGCCAGCGCCTGGCATACGTCACGCAGGCGTTCATCTTGGACTAACTGAAGTAGCTAGGTGTACAGTAGCGTAACGTGTAGAAGTTCTGTACAGGTGCAGTGTAAACTTTAGTTCATCGCGTCGTCGTCGTCACCGTGGTCGCTGACCCACTGGTCGTCGTCGCCGCCGGCGCCATTGGCAGCCTCGTCGGACGCTTCGTCGGCGGGCGCGACGTGCTCCACCATGCGCGGCTCCGTGCGTTGATGCAGCTGTGCCTTCCACTTGGGGTAGACGCGCTTGTAGAGGTGCATGCAGATGACGTCGTCGGCGCGCAGCGGTGCGTCAAACTGGCACTTCATGTACCCGTGCGTGCCGAGCGGGCCGAGGATGTGGCCGGTGCGCCCGCCCTTGCTGCGCAGCTGCACGGGCTTGAACCACAAGACGTCCTCGCGGTTGAAGAACATGTAGCGAACTGTCGCCGTGCGCTTGTGGATCTTGAAGATGTCGCCGGTCAGCACGATGCGCTTGATGATCACGCGGCGCGGCTGTACCTCCAGAAGCGAGCCCATGCCAATGAGCGTCGGCGCGACGCCCGGCCCGTTCTCGCGGAAGAGCAGCATAGGCGCTGGCGGGAAGCACACCGGCCCGTAGACCGACGCAACCAGCGTCCGGCCTGGCGGGAGGAACCGCTCAAACTTGTGCTTGTCCGCGACGGTGTGCTCGCTAAAAATGGGCTGCGTGTTCCACCGCCGGAAGGCCGCCTGCAGGACAAACGGATCCTTTGACCGCACGACGGCGTCGCCCGAGAGCGCGTGGCGCAGGATAGTGAAGTGCAGCACCGTCGTCTTGTTCTCGTACGGCAGTAGGCCGTATACAACTAGCGGCAGCGCGGGCAGCTCCGGCCTGGAGGGGTCAACCAATGGGACGTAGAAAATTGCGGGTAAGGTCATAGCGTCCCCCGCCAGCGTCCACCACGTTTGCAGCATCACATACGCGGCCTTGGCGCACTGCTCGCGGAACTTGGCCAGGTACGCGCGGGGCACGTCGGCAACGACGAGCGAGATGTAGCTGTACGGCGCCACGCCGCCTGTCTCCTGCAGCAGACGCTTCTGTGACCGCTTAAAGTCGGCAAAGTCGTAGATCCGCGCGTATTCGGGCGGCAGGTTCTCATAGGGATCCCACGGCGAATTGCGGAAGCTAGTGACAAGCAGTACTTTCGCGCTGTCATCAAGCACTTGTATTAGCGGCGTTGCGCTCCTGAGGCAAACGGATTGCTGACGGCGCACCTCTGCAGCCCGCGGTACTTGGCGAAGCGCACCAGCGCCGGCGTGTTGAGCGGGGTGTCCACCTCGTCCGGCCACTGCAGCTCGTCCGAAAGCGCCTCTGGCCAATGTGAGAAAACGCACGGCGAACCGCTCCAGGCGAGGCGACGTCAACACAATTCGCTCCTACGGCCCATGTTGCCGTGGCCGCGTTTTACTCTTGCGGTCGAGATAGCTCTGAAGCTGCTCTTGCTCCTCGTCTTCGTTGAGCTGGTAGTCCAGCGTGTTGAAGTCCTCGTCCAGGGGCACCTCCTCGTACTCTTCCTCCGACTCCGACTCCGACTCCGACTCCTCGGGCGCTTCCTTGTCCGCCTCGCTCTCCGCGGCCATCGCCGCGTCGTCGACTGCCACGTCCTCTTCTTCGTCGTCCTCATCGCCGCTTTGGCCGTCCTCCGATTCCGAGTCGATGATCCATGCGGCCTGGTAGCTCGACGTGCCTTTGGGCACGCGCTTCACCCGGCGCGGCTGCGCAAACGGGTTGGGCACCGCGCCGCCCCACGTCACACGCAGGCGACCGCCGCTGGCCGACGCGCCGCCATCGTCATCGCCGTCGGCTGTGCCGTCACCGTCCGCGCTGCCGCTGCCGCGCCGCCTGCGCGCCTGCGCGGCCTCTTCGGCTTCGGCCAGCTCTTCTTCGGTTGGCCACGTCTGCTCCGCGTCGAGCGGGTCCGGCGTGTTCTCCTCTACCAGCGACTCTTGCCGCTCGGGGTCCGGCATCTGCAGGACCGGCCTCTCCGTTGTTGTTGCCGCAGCGTCCGTCATCATGTCCGTCGGCGCCGTGCTGCACACAGGAAAGGCCGTTGCACAAATGCTGCTCCTATTAGGGACCGGCACGGCCGCAGTACTCCACGACGCATCTCACATGACACTGGCCGCACCTCGACTCGGAAAGGTGGCGCGCGCGGCCGCCGATATTGAGGCGGCTGGCCTGGTCGGGGTCGGTGGCGGCTTCGATCTGGCGCAGCTGGAAGTCGCCGTAGCCTGGCAGGTGCACCAACCGGTTGGCAAAGAAGGCGGTGCCGCGGCTGTAGCCGGTCAACTGTGGCCAAGGCGTGAACGTGAAGACGGTTCTCGTTGTTAAGCGCCAGCATCGCCCGACGTGCATGCGCACCGCCCGGCCGAGTGTGGAGCCGTACCCGCACAGTCACCGTCTCGTCGGTCTCGTTGCCGTCGGCCAGCTCCTCCGCTTCCTCTACCAGCTGCCAGAGCAGATACAAACAGCGCGACGTCGGAACGTCCTGATGAACACTACTGAACAGCTGCCAGCCGCGTTGCAGGCTTATCTGATGCGTACCAGGTATGGGTGGCTCTCGCGCCAGTGAACTGTGCGCGGTGGAGCCTCGGCGAGGTGGCGCAGGAAGAGCAGCCGATCGGACGGCGACTCAAGGGCGTGCACCTTGGGCTCGTTCGGGAAGTGGTGCTGGATGAACGACAGCAGCGACTTTTTGATGTCGCCGCGCTGTTTGGGCGGCGCCGCCTCCAGGTCCGGCACAACTGGGACGATCACGGGGCAGCCCTGCGCCTGGATAGCGCCCAGGATGAGCAGTCCAAAGTCGTCGACCTCCACTTGGCTCGACATGGCCAGCACAACATAGTCGGCGACCTTGGTCGCATCCAGGATATCGTAGAGATTGGCGCCTGCTGCGTACATCACAAACCGCTGGCGAAAGCGCTCCGTCGTGCAGCGCACTGACGCTGGGCAGGCGCGCAGCAAAAGGACTCGCGGACCGGTCGGACGTATTAATGGTGGTAAAGTCACGCACGTGGCCAGTTCGGAATGTGGGCACGTACGGCCCTCGGTGGCGGTCACGCGCACGTCCTCCGAGGCCAGCGCCTGCTGCATAACCTCGGTAGCCAGGAGGTTCGGACACAACGACACAAACGCCACCAGCTTGGGCGCGCCACTGAAGGCGCCCACGCTGCGCAAGCGCGCCAGAAGCTCCTGAGGAGGAGAAGGAAGAGGAGGAGGAGGAGGAGGAGGAGACGAGAAAGCGCAGCGGTTGGAGGGTCAATTGCGTAGTGACGGGTGAGGCAAAACTATGTGCCGAGGCATGGAAGTACCTCGCGCTTGCTGCGCTGCGCGAGGCGGGCGGCATTGCGGCGATCGGCCTTGGCCTGGCCCGGGGCCAGCTGCTTGGGGCCGGCGCGGTGGCCGTTCTCGCGGTTTACGCGGCCCTTGGTCGCATCTTTGAGTTGACCCTGTCATGATCGGTATCCCGGCTTGGGTCGAACGGAGCGTCAGCAAGGGGTACTGACCAGATGGTACGGGAGGAGTGCCCATGGCGGACCTTGGTCGAGTGCCGCGACTTGAACGGCTTGTTGTGTTGCTTGAGCGAGCCCGGCCTATGACTGGCGCTCATGGTGGCAGCTGCTCTCTGCACGCGCCCAGCCTCTGGGCCGCGTTGAGGTCAGACGCGTAGGTAGATCCACGTCCCTTCGAACGCCTTGGTTGCACCTCTGGACGACCCGGAGCGTCCAGGCTGCGTCCTCACAGTCTTTGACTTGATTGCTTAGACTCTTAGAGCGTTCGCCTGCACCTTTCGCTCGTCCTCTTGTACTGTCGGAGATCCGGCGAGTTGGCGGCCTCAGGCGGAGGCGGCGGAGGCAGCCACGTTTTCGTCCGTGTCGTCGACTTCGGCCTTGAGGGCCTGCTGTCGTAGACAGCCACTTCGTCTTCTTCTTTTTTTGCCCGGGTCGGCGGCCTCTTCGTTGCCCGCGTCGTCGTCCGCGTCGTCGTCCGCGTTGTCCGCTGCGTCGTCCTCTGCGTCGTCCACGGCGTCTCCCTCCACTGGAGCCACGTGGCGCACTAAGTCGTCGCCACGTGGCCAAATATGACGTCATTATTTTCTGACGTCATCGCTCAAACACAGCGGCGTCGCGGACGCGGCGGCGGACGGCAGCGAAGTGAGGAACGACGCGGAGAGGCCAAAGCGGACGAAGACGAAGCAGAATAAGGCCAGGAGGAAGAGGAGAAGGAGGAGAAGTTGGAACAGCTACACTTGGATGCTTTTGCTTCCAGTCGTAGAAAGTTTGCTTTCAAACTGTCTGCAACGGAGAAGGGTGGCGATGGCACGGTGGAGGTGCACGGGCGTGGACATGACGGCGTCTCGGAAGTAACAGGACGTGACGCTGGACCACGGCTCAGCGGAGGCCTGGATAAGCAAAGCGGAAAGCGAACGTTGGCTAGCGAGGAGCTGAAGTGGACGTAGGATACAGGGCCGTGCACGCCTCACTGTTTACTGTGACGTCGCCTACCTGCCCCGCCACAAGCGGCTGGCCCGGACGACGCCATGGCCGGCGTGAAAAGTACGCGGTCCCTGGTCACCTTGGCTGCCCAGTGTCCAAGAGAACGATACTGACACGAGCACCGCTGCATACGGTACCTTGAAGGTTGTGGGGCACCCAGCGTACGGCGTTCGTACAGCATCCCATGATCGACATTGGCAGTACATACGTAACGGCCGTTGACTCCTGCAGCTTGGCTGGTTGATCGTGTGTGCCCCTGCAGCGTTATCTTTCTCGCCTTCCTGCTGGCCAGTGGGCTGCTTCTGGTCATTCTGTCGTGCGCGCTCTACTATAACTGGTGGCCTCTGTTCGTGAGTACGTTGCCTGCGCGAAGGTTAAATTGCCTGCGTTCCAGGCTGCAAATTGACGGCATGCCTTGACCAGTGCCGACCGCGCGGCACACGCCCTCAGTTGCTGCCTACATCTGCGCGCCCCTCCCAAATGTTATCGTGAAACGGTGCTTCCCGGACGATGCGTACACCGGGTAAGCGGCTGAAAGGTGAGTCGAGCGATTTGATAAGATGCTGACAATTTCCGGCCGACTTTGTTCCGGGCCGCGACGGTCGGCGATGACAGGGGCGCTGCGGCGGACGTGGGTTACTTCATGACGGCGATCTTCATGGTAACCGGGCTAGGTATGCGACATCGCATGGACTGGAGCATTGCATGCGCACATTATTGCTAAGCGGCCGCGGCGTCGGATTTCTCTACCTGGCGGTGCCACGGCAGGACTGCCCATTGTGCTCCTCCACGGTTATGTGGTAAGAGTCAATGTTGCACCCGATGGATCCTTTTCATAGAATGGTTGAAGCTCATGCGAACCAGGACCTATGTGCACACTGCCGTGACACATTTCGCAGATCGAACTGCCGGCCATGCTGCTGTCGATCTTTGGTGGCCTGCTCGTTTACGCGGCCATTATTGGTTACGGTCACTTCTTTGCGGCCGAGCAAGATTCTGTGATGTTGTATTAGCTGACCGGTCCCGGCCGTGATAGTGTGTACAGTTTACGGTTTAATCTGTTAGTCGCGTCAGTGCACAGCGGCGCAGCAGGTCGAGTCGTCGTACATGGGACAATATGGGCACGCTGACGCCACCTGGACCCCGGTGCTGCGCCATGTCAGTAGATGACGTTGCAGCCGCAGATGCAGTGCGGGAGCGCAGACGCGAGAGCGCAGACGTCCAGATGGCGTCACCACAGGCCAGCCAAGTTTCTGGGTGGCTGCAGATCGATACGTAGCCGCCCGCACACTCGAATCATCGCCAATGCACCGTGTCCCAGCGCGCTGTTCAGCGCCGCACCCGTCAGCACGATGAAGGTCGAAGTGGAAGGCTTCACCGGGTGCCCCCACTTCAACGAAGCGAGCCGCATTTGGCGCGAGAAGGCCGCTCAGCACCCTGACATCGAGCTCGCCGTGCACGACCGTCCGCGGGACCAGTACGTTCCCTGGGTGAAAGAGCACACAAAGGTACGGTTGGCTGGATAAGCCCCACGCCAATCCTGCAGCAAAACAACAAACCGGCCGTCTTTGCACTCTTTGTGTTGGTCTGTGAATGCATGCACAGAAAATGTTTGGCAAGGAGTGGAAGACTTCGCCGATGGTCGTCGTCGACGGCCAGCTGCTTGGCGGACACGACGACACCGTCAAATTTGTCCAAGACCGGGGTTTGTAACGGACCACGCGTGCGGCGCACATGTACACGCGAGAATTGTACGTGTGGTAGGTGTGGTACAGCATCCATTATCCGCTTTACAACAAGGACCGGCACATGCATGAGCACATCTAAAACTGGAGTTGCGTAACCTACGTTCGCCAGCGCTGCTTACTCGTACGTGGTCGGCGCCGGCGGCGCAACACCGTAGTTCGGCGGCACGTATGCCGGCGGGACATCTGCCCCGGCCGCGGCGCTGGCGGCCGCGGTGGCGCGGACGGTTTTCTCGCGGGCCGCGTTGTCAAAGCCGAGCTGAGAGTTGCCGCCGACGGTAAAGCTACCGCCGAGGTCGGCGCTCATCTTGATCTTCATGTTGCTCAGGTTGAGGCCATCCGTGTCGAGGTTCTTCTTGATCTCGGCGAGGTACGAGGCGATCATGCGGTCGTTCACCAGTGCGTGCATCACGACGGGGTCCGGCGGAGGCGTTGAACTGCAGCAGCCGGCGGACGGCAGCGGCGGGTAGACCTCGATGACGCGGAAGGACTCAATGGCCTGGAAGGCCTCCTTAAGTTTGTCCAGCACCAGCGTGAGGTCCACGGCGAGCATGCGCTGCTCTTCGGCGGTGAGGTTGCCCATGACCATGTGCACCGATATCTCCTTGGCGGCGTCGCGCACGGTCTTGAGCATGGGGATGAGCGCGTCACGGATCTGGTTGAAGCGCTGGCGGTCGGGTTCAGTAGCCAGCGGTGCCGCGCCGTTCTTCTGAGTCTGGTTCGGCCGCAGGTTCACGCGCATGCGGCCTTGCATGTCGCGGTTGCCGCTTTCGACGACGTCGTTCATGTTGATCGCATGGCCACTGATCAGCTTGAGCCGCGAGCGGATTTTGCCGATGCTCGACGGGTCGGCGTCGTCCAGCGGCATGGTGACGATCGTCGCGCTGCCGCCGCCGCCGCCGCCGTACGATGGGGCCGGTGAGGCCGGCTGGGGCGCAAACATGGCCGGCGCCCCGTGGCCGCCGGGAATCGTCATGGGGCCCTTGCCGGCGATGAAGCTGGCGAGCTCGGCGCGCGTGGCTGGGTTGAACGCGCGGATGCTGTCGCCGGCGACCACGGTGAAGGACTGCGCCTGGCCCGGGGCGAGCCGGCCAAGGACCAACGGCTGGCGGCCCGCGGGGAAGGCCACGACGTCGACGGCGATGCTGGCGCCATTGGTGACCAGCTGCGAGATGGGCGCGCCGAGCCGCTGGTACGCCATCTTGTCCGCTTCTCTTGACGCACGCTGTGCACTTGGAAGTAGACCGGGCAAGTAGGTGGGTCGATGGCACCGGACGTTGGTCGTTGTACACGCGGCTGCCAACCCAATCGCGCGGCGCACACCTGTGAGTACAGCAGCCGCAGCAAAGGCGAAGGTAGCTGCCACCATTAGCCCCATTGCATTAACGCTGTTCTCCCTGGTGCTACAAGATGCGTGGGGTGTATAGGACAGTAGGACGGCGCTAACTGTGGTTGGCAGCTTTGCTGAGGCAGCGCGTGAACAAACGCCGCCGCATGTCGACTATGCCGTGCAGTAGGCACTCCGCGACAAGCTCTGCGTCCGCGTCGTCAGCCTCGTACCTCCGTTTCTCTGTTCCCTGCTGCCTATGCCGTGGATGCCTTCACGGCCCTTCTCATTAGCACCCGAGCGTACCGTGTGCTCGCGATGTCCGTTCAGGCCTGGAGCAAGCGGAGCGTCTGAACGCGCACGCCCTTGATGAACCTCACACACCTGCGCGATGCCGCCGCACCTTCGACACCCGCTTCTCCCCCTCGTGCTGTACCTAGTATGGACCGCTGCGTATTGGAGGTCCGTTCTTTCGCCCGCTAGCCGCTGTGGCAGTAGGCAGAAACGTGCCATTGCCCTTTTGCACTGCTCGTCCGCAAATAGCCCTCGCCACGACGACGCTGCACACATACGCACCGCTTCATACCGCGTCCCTGCGACGTCCCCCACCCTTCCCCACCTATATGACACTCTCCTCTGTATTACCTCCGAGTTGCTTCTCTCTGTGTCTCGCTATTGTCTCTATGAGTCGACGAGGCCAAGCTGGGTTGCCTTTTGCGCGGTTGCACAAATGACTTTGTGAACGAGGGGCACAGACAAACTTGGCCACTCCGTGCCGTGCCCACACGAGTCCAGCAACTCGTGCTCAGCTCATCCTGCACATAGAGTCCCCCCCCCCCCCCCCCCCCCCCCCCCCCCCCCCCCCCCCCACCCCA
>Ga0180215_1003986_pt1 | contig 13462 bp, 17 predicted proteins | sample eDN3rd37CBELigBY_FD_128871 | JGI IMG/M metagenome (GOLD analysis project Ga0180215, IMG submission 128871) | Enriched backyard soil microbial communities from Emeryville, California, USA - eDNA 3rd pass 37_C BE-Lig BY (version 2) (version 2) | ecosystem: Environmental > Terrestrial > Soil >...
AAGGCTATGTTGCGCTGTGAAGGGAACATTCAGCAAGCGGCAAAACTTCTTTGTATTCCACGTCAAACTCTACAGTATAAATTGAAAAAGAAGATGTAAGAGTCTAGAAATGATCCTTCCTTAGAAATGAACTGCCGAATAATTGGCATCTGATTGTAAAGAAAACCTCTAAACGTATGAATAACCGAATAGTCTCCTCATTTTAGCATTGGCATAAAACTTGCATATAAATAGTGTAAGACTGTTTTATGTGCAATAGTTATGAGGAGGAATTAACTTGAAACCGTTTTTATATAAACCGGACCGACACTGGAAGGATATTGAGCTATGGAAGGATGTCACAGAAGAGCAGTGGAATGACTGGATCTGGCAGTTAACAAACACCATCCGTACACTTGAAGACTTAAAAAAGGTCATTAATCTAACTCCAGATGAAGAAGAAGGAGTTCGAATCTCCACAAAAACCATACCATTAAATATTACCCCATACTATGCTTCACTTATGAATCCAGATGATCACAGATGTCCTATCCGCATGCAATCAGTACCCGTTTCGAAGGAAATTCATAAAACAAAATATGATTTAGAGGACCCGCTTTATGAAGATGAGGATTCTCCTGTCCCAGGCTTAACGCATCGATATCCTGACCGTGTATTGTTTTTAGTAACGAATCAATGCTCGATGTACTGCCGTTATTGTACGCGCCGCCGCTTTTCGGGGCAGATTGGTATGGGAGTTCCAAAAAAACAGCTGGATGCAGCAATTGAGTATATCCGTTCAACACCAGTAGTTCGTGATGTCCTTATTTCCGGTGGTGATGGACTTTTAATAAATGATCAAATTCTAGAGTATATTTTAAAAAATCTACGTGCGATTGATCATGTTGAAATCATCAGAATCGGTACAAGAGCACCAGTTGTATTTCCACAGAGAATTACAGAGAATTTATGTCAAATTTTAAAAAAATATCACCCGGTTTGGTTAAATACTCATTTTAATACCTCAATTGAAATTACAGAGGATTCAAAGCGGGCATGCGAAATGCTTGCGAATGCAGGTGTACCAGTTGGTAATCAGTCTGTTATCCTTGCTGGCATTAACGATAGCGTACCGATTATGAAAAAATTAATGCATGATCTCGTGAAAATACGAGTCAGACCATATTATATTTATCAATGTGATTTATCGGAAGGAATCAGCCACTTCCGTGCTCCTGTATCAAAAGGACTTGAAATTATTGAAGGTTTGAGGGGTCATACAAGCGGCTATGCCGTTCCGTCGTTTGTTGTCGATGCTCCTGGCGGGGGAGGGAAAATTACATTGCAGCCGAATTATTTGATATCCCAAAGCAGTGATAAAGTAGTTTTGCGAAACTACGAAGGAGTCATAACGACATATCCAGAACCGGAGAATTACATTCCGGGCCGGGCCGAGGATTATTTTAAAAAGATTTATCCAGATATGGAGGAGAAACGCTCAAGTACAGGAATTTCTTCCTTATTGAACGAACAGCAATTTAATCTGATCCCAGAGGGTCTTACACGTATAAATCGCCGAAAGGAGTATGCGCAGAATCCAAATCATCAAACATTGAAGGATAAACGAGAAAAACGGGATGAATTAAAAGAAAAGAAGTTTCAAGCCCAACAAAAGAAGAGTACACCGAAGGAAAAGGAGGATGAGTAGCATGGAAATCTGTCCATGGTGCGAGGTGGGAAAGCTTTCATCGGTAGCTGATACGGTGTATTGGGAATTACCTGATGGAACAAGGGCTGTTGAAATTAATGAAACACCATCCTTCTATTGTGATAATTGCCGGGCATTATTCCAAAGTGATGAGATTGTAAGAGATATTGAGGATCAGTTGTTTTTAATTGATACAAAGCAGTTAGGGAGGCATACTACATTTGATGAGCTAATGAAGATGAAAAGGTTATTGAAGCGGAATTATTTTGATTTTTGAACGAAAGAAGGACTGAACAAATTCAGTCCTTCTTTTCGTTCTAGCTCCAGCGCTTTTCTTGTGTTCACATATTTTTCATATTTATTTCACAAAGGCCATTCTTTCGGTCTTTATAATAAGAATGGGATTGTTTTTCGAATACTGGGAGGAATTAGAATGAAATTAGCTTTAATGATTTTACTTGCCTTAGCCATGTTTGTTTTATTTTTTTGCGGATATTTTGCAGGGGTGATTAAAGAAAAGTACGGCAAAAATTGGCTTCAAGCCGTACCAATTACGGTTGCCATCTTAATGTTTAATGTTATTTGGGCCTTAACTGAATTAGCTAAGACAGAACGGTGGCAATAAAAAAATAGTGAACAGGAAAGCCCGGAAACATCTCCGGGTTATTTTTTTCTACAAATAAATATTGCAAACTAGTGGACGGATTGATTCTTTTTCCTTTATAGTAGGAACAATTAATGATAATGGAAAGGAGTTTTTTTTATCTATGGCCAAGTCCTTTTATCATTTTTTGATGAGATACCGCCATCCTGAACCAAAAGATGAAATCAGTTTATTTGCTAACCATGCTTATCAAGATCATAGTTTTCCAAAGACTGATAAGAGCTACCATCAACTAAGCTCATATTTAGAATTAAATGGATCTTATTTATCAAGTATGAGGGTGTTTGATGATGCCTGGGAGTTATACAAAATTCATGAATCTTAGTTTAGGATAGTTGTTTGAATGAATGAAATTAAGTGATTATGATTATTTCCATATCGACTGCTCATGCATATACTATGTTAACTACCTTAAACGGCTTGACCATGAGGAGAGGGATGATATGGGAAGAAGAAGAAAATCAAAGTTCCAAATTGACGATACAGTCGTAATAACAATATATGGAACAGTGGGTAAAGTGACAAATGTCCTATGGCTTGATGGTACTTACGTATATGAGGTTAATAAAAGTGAGGAATTGTATAAAGAATCAAGCCTGCAATTATTATCAGAGTATGATGGTGAGATTTATGAGAAAGAACATATTGATATTGAATATAAATTTTTTATCGGTGATATTGTTCAAGTAAAAGGCCAAGGATATGATTTGTATAAAGTGGTTGGTTTCCGAACGGAAATTTGGCGTTACAAGGATAGCTCTTGGGAAGATATTATCTATGAATTAGCGCGTATAAGTGATGGTGAGTGGCTTGAAGCAGGCGAAGCTGACTTAACATTGCTGGCGGATGAAGAAAATGCCGAGGCGTTTCTTCAGAAGCTCGGACTCCTATATTTTATTAAAAATCAAAATGGCCAGCAGGTGAAAGAAGCATCGATCTTACTTGAAAATAAGGAACCAGCTTCTGATGAAGAGAAGCGGATGGAACAGATTAATCGCTTACTTGATATTTATAATGATTACCGTTTTTTATATGACTGGTTTAAGGATGAAGAGTATGTCCAAATTATGCGTGCAGCCATCTTGGAATTAAAAAAGTTAACGGTTGACGATAAAAAAACATCTTAATCCTATTTAGCGTTAAGGAAGCTTACCAAATGATGTCAGCACATAAATAAGAAATGGGATACCTAGCAGCATGGCCAGCTGAAAGCCTGTTTGAAGTACTCTGTTAAAAAATGTAAGCGTCATACTCTCTTCGTTATTCACATCTTCTTTTATGAACTCAATCATTTGGGCAATCTTCACCATAATTCCCCCTCAAAAATTGTTTTTCCGTATTACAAATGTATGCTTGTCCTCATGAAAAATGACTGATCACTTTTCATGAAATATATCTCTTTTCGGTATAACCAGACTCATAGGTTCATATATTTTTTATAAAGGGGGCGACGCTGTGAAAGAAATTGAGGTCATAATAGATACGGATGAAATTGCTGAGTTTTTCTATCAAGAATTATTGAAAAGAGGCTATGTTCCTTCAGAAGAAGAATTAGATGACCTCGCGGACATCACTTTTGATTATCTGCTAGAAAAATGCATTATAGATGAAGAAATAAATGATGATTAAAAAATATGGAGAATGAACGAAACCAAAAAGATCCGATCCATCAGGTCAACGGGACTTTTATTAGGTTTTTTGAATAACATGAAAATAGATAAAGGACAAAAATGACGAGCAATTGTTTCGTCATTTTTGTTCTTTTTTCATGAATCGTTGAAACTTAATTTATGCTTGAATCGTATAGTAGACAGAAGATTTTTAAGGAGGAAACAACATGTTAAAAAAAATACTGAAATCGCTCTTGAATCAGTCATCGCACCGAAAGTACAGCAGTTCAAGTAATGCGTATAGACGCCATAGTCATCATCGCCACTCACATATGGGACATGGATATTATAAAAAAAGCCGTAAAAGCAGTTTTTTCTCGAGCAGGAGCAGTTTTTTTAGCAGTTAATAATAAATAAGCTACGGCACGAGATAAAGGAAGAGTCATTCATGTTTAAAGGTGCATTTTTATTCGCAGTAAATTTACTTGAAAAAAAAATAACAATTGGTTCGGTCATTACATCAAGGTATGAAATTGTCAAGTTTCTTGGCAGAGGAAGCTACGGAAGCAGCTATTTAGTCTATGATAAAAAGAAACAAAGTGAGGCTGTTTTAAAATTTTTACGTATGCACAGAAGGTTGAAGAAATCAGGAAGACTGGCCTTTGAACACGAGCAGCAGCTGCTTAAAGAAATCCAGCACCCATACTTTCCGCAATTTTTTGAAAAGGGAGAATATAACGGAAAACCTTTTTTTACGATGGAATATGTAAATGGCAAGACATTTGAGGAATTAATTTTTGAAGAAGGAAAGGCATACAGTGAAGCTGAATCATTTCAAATCGGCTATGAATTGCTGCAAATGATTGATTGGCTTCATTCGAATGGTATTATTCACCGTGACATCCGAATTCCAAATGTCATGCTTGATCAAAAGCGTTTAAGATTAATTGATTTTGGACTTGCACGGAGATATGACACAAATAAGCTGCCTGCAGTGCCTCTCGATTACATCAAACGGGCTATTTCTCCGGTGAGTGATTTTTATGCTTTAGGTCATTTTCTATTATTTCTTTTATATTCAACCTATGATGTAAAGGGAAATGAACGTGAAAAAAGCTGGGAGGAGGAATTGAGTTTATCCTTTCAGGCAATAAAGGTGATTCGAAAATTATTAGCCATCGAGGATCCCTATCAATCCTGCAGTGAAATTGCACAGGATGTTTTACCTATTATTCATTCTTAGAAAAAAGTTTCAGAGGCCTTGATAAAGGGAGGAAAAAGAAAATGTCATTTTTTAATAAGGTGTTAGCAAGTGTTGGAATTGGTGCGGCAACCGTCGATACAAAGCTTGAGAGGGATCGAGTATTTCCTGGTGAAGAGATCAAAGGAGTTGTTGAGATTCGCGGTGGAAATGTTGAACAGCAAATTGATGATATTTATCTTTCTGTGAACACGCAATATAGTAAGGAATCAGATGATAAAAAATATTATGTAACCGCAGTAATTGAGCGTATACGCTTAGCATCTGGCTTTACTGTCGCAGCTAAGGAAACTCGTGAAATTCCATTCTCTTTTCGGTTGCCGTTAGAAACCCCCGTATCCATGGGCAAAGCGAAGGTATGGGTGGCAACTGGACTTGATATCAAAAATGCTGTTGATCCATCTGATAAGGATTACTTAAATGTTAAACCAAGTGCATTATTGGATGGTGTGTTAAATAGTATTACATCATTAGGTTTTCGCCTTCGTGAAGTAGAGTGTGAGCAAGCACCATATCATCTACGTGGTAAGTCTCCATTTGTACAGGAGTTTGAGTTTGTCCCAACCTCTGGTGCATTCCGTGGACTTCTGGATGAACTTGAACTGGTTTTTCTACCTACGTCAAATAATACAGCTGATTTGTATTTCCAGGTCGATCGGAAAGCACGTGGATTAGGTGGCTTTTTATCGGAAGCGCTTGAAATGGATGAAACAAATGTCCGCATGTCAGTTTCAACTGGCGATTTAGCAACATTACCGCAAAGTTTGCGATCTCTTTTACAAAAGTATTCGTAATTCGAGCAAAAGATGGTGCATGAAGCACCATCTTTTTGCAAATTAGCCAAATTAGATAGGATTCGACAAAAATAGAAGAAATTCTTTAAAGGAATCGACACGTCTTTTCGCTAATACTTATAGTAAAAAATTATATGAGTATTTGGAAAAGTATGTGGGGGGAAATAAGAATGTTGCTGGAATTATTACGAACAAGAAAAAAAGAATACGATGTAACGATTTTTCAAACACCCATATTTAGACAGAAAAAGGGCTATCAGCAGGTATACAGACTCCAAATAGAAGGAATATCGCATAGTGATTGTTTGGATGAAGTGTTTTCTCGTTTTAATATAACCGATCGAATTCCAACCGATTTTGAAGGCCGTTTTGTTGGCACTGGAGACATTTGCTTTATTGATGAGGGCAGAAAAGGCCAATACTATTATCAATTAAAACCAGGAGGCTGGGTGGAAGTAAATCGGATTCATGTTTGTTAATGAAAGAGAGGGGGGTTCCCCCTCTTTTTTTCTTTATTGATTATTTTTTCTTCCGCCTGTTGCCCTATTTTCTTTACCATGTGCTTCCTGCTCGGCAATAATGGCCTCTGGTGGAATATGGTTATTTTTCTTTGGTGAATTAATGCGATTACGATGTTTTTTTCCCATAATATCCTCCTGAATAATGAAATTAACATATGGTTAGGAAGTTGCTACAAATAGTAGTATTAACTCTACAAGGTATCTTCATGCAGATGAAAGTGCTTGGTCAAATATGGCAGAAAATTCATTATTGGAAGCCCTATTGGAAGAGAGCCGTTCGGCTCTTTTTGTCTTCATAGGACTTCATCACTATTCTACTGCGTCCATGAATTAAGTCTCGTATTTAGTTGGAAAAATGATAGAATAAAGAATGAAGTTTTTAAAAAGATAAGGTGGTTAACATGAAGAAATTTGCAGTAACGATAGGCAGTCTTGTGCTTCTAACGGGATGTAATGGTATTCCATTTCTCGAACAGGAAACAGTTAAGCAGGAAGCGCAAGCACCTTCAGAAGAACATAAGGTAACTGAAAGTGCTAGTAATAGTGAACTGGACAATTCTGAAGGATTCGTTTTAGAGTCCGATTACTTTAATAATATTGCGGTCATAAACGGTAAAAATGTGATTCAAAATCCAACTAATATAATGGTTCTTGTTAATAAGGAATTTGCTCTGCCAGATGGTTATGCGCCAGATGATTTAGTGCGGCCAAACGTTGCCTTTTCATTTGGTGATCAAGATATTGAAAAAAGTTATTTACGTAAAGAGGCAGCAGATGCGCTAGAAAGGATGTTTGGAGATGCAGCAAACAATGGGATCCAACTTTTTGCTGTATCCGGATATCGCTCATTTGACAGACAACAGCAGGTATTTGATGCGGAGGTGAGTAGAGTGGGTGAGGAGCTTGCTGTCCAGGCAGTAGCGGTTCCAGGCTTTAGTGAACACCAGACAGGTCTTTCGATGGATATTTCCAGTGAAAGTGCCGGTTTCGCTCTGTCAGAGGAATTCGGTGAAACAGTAGAAGGTAAATGGCTGCATGAAAACGCACATCGTTTTGGATTCATTCTTCGCTATCCAAGTGGAAAAGAAGGGATTACAGAATATCAATATGAATCATGGCATTATCGTTATGTAGGAGTAAAAGCGGCTGCTGAAATATATGAGAACGACTTAACACTTGAAGAGTACTTTAATAAAGTGAAGAAAATATAACGATTGCTGTCATGTAATCGGGTGCTGTTGTATTCGGTGGGATACCGAATTACAAAAACATCGCTTTTTTGAAGATTGTTCATTTTTTTTGTTAAAATCATTATAAAAATGTTATTCTAAAAAGTAAGGAATGAATGAGCCTGTCTAACAGGTTGTTAGTTTGAATCATGAAAGTGGTGAACGTGGTTGGAAAATGAAAATGTAAACAAAGAAACTCAGGAACAAAAATCCGGGTTTATTCGCATGAAAAGATTTCATTTTATCATGCTGCTATTTTTTGTTGTCTTTCTCTCAGCTGGTATTACAACCGTTGCATTAGCTTTTGGAGATGAAAAGGCTGTAACGGTAGCTGCTAATCGAAGTGAATTTGACAAGTTGTATGCAGCATTTGATACGTTGAAAAATAATTATTATGAAAAAGTAGATCAAGAAAAAATGATTAACGGCGCTATCAATGGAATGGTAGAATCTCTTGATGATCCATATTCTGACTATATGGATTCAGAGGAAGCAAAAGGGTTTCATGAGAGTATTTCGTCATCATTTGAAGGAATTGGAGCGGAAATTCAGGAACAGGATGGTAATATTACAATCGTTTCCCCAATAAAGGACTCCCCTGCTGAAAAAGCAGGCCTAAAACCAAATGATAAAGTAATTAGCGTTGATGGAAAAAGCATTCAAGGAATGAGTGCTACAGAAGCCGTTCTATTAATTCGCGGTGAAAAGGGGACAACCGTTAAGTTATCCATACAACGTCCTGGTGTCGAAGACCTGATGGAAGTTCCAATTGTAAGAGATACAATTCCGATTGAAACAGTTTACGGAGAAATGCTAGAAGACGGAATTGCAAAAGTACAGATTACCTCCTTCTCTGAAAATACAGCAAAAGAACTTGTTAGTACCTTACAAACTATGAAGGATCAAGGGATGAAAGGTTTAATACTTGATTTAAGACAAAATCCGGGAGGCTTATTAGACCAAGCCATAGCGATTTCAAGTTTATTCCTTCCTGATAATGAGGTTGTTGTCCAAGTAGAGGATCGTGATGGGAATAAACAAGAAATGAAATCCTCGAAAACCAAAGAAAATCCAGGTGTTCCATTAGTAGTGGTGACTGATAAAGGTAGTGCAAGCGCATCGGAAATACTAGCTGCAGCGGTTAAAGAATCTGGCAACGCTACACTTGTCGGTGAAACAACGTTTGGGAAGGGTACCGTTCAAAAGGCGCAGGATTTCAGTGATGGCTCTAATTTGAAATTTACAACTGAAAAATGGTTAACGCCAAAGGGTAATTGGATTCATAAGAAAGGAATTAAACCAGATATTGAAGTAGCATTACCTGATTATGCATCCTTAACATTAATAAACCCAGAAACAGAACTTAAAATATCCTCTTCATCTTCTGAAGTAAAAACAGCTCAACTAATGCTAAAGGCTCTAGGCTATGATCCAGGCAGGGAAGATGGTTTCTTTGATGAAAAAACAGAAGAAGCAGTAAAAAACTTCCAAAATGCGAAAGGGATTGAAGCAACTGGTATTTTAACCGGAAGCTCAACGACTGCATTAATGGAGGGGCTGCGTGAACAAATTAAAGCAAATGATACACAGATAGTAAAAGCAGTTGAAGTATTAAAAGGAAAGATAGCACAATAACTAAAAAACTCTCCAATTGGAGAGTTTTTTGTGGGTCTAGGCAGTCATGGAGTTAGACAATTGGAGGTCCTAACATGAATAAAACAGAAATCTACTTATTATCTGGTTTTCTTGGTAGCGGGAAGACCACATTACTAAAAAATCTATTGCAGCAGGAAAAACAGGCTGGCCGAAAAGCAGCTGTATTAATGAATGAACTTGGCAGTGTTTCGATAGATTCTGATGCTGTTCAGGATGATGTCCCTTTAAAAGAATTATTAGACGGCTGTATTTGCTGTACTATTTCGGACAAGCTGGAGGCACAGCTGCAAGGGCTGCTAGTAGAGAGTAATCCGGAGGTTATTTATATTGAGGCGACAGGTGCTGCACATCCTGTTGAAGTGCTAGATGCGGTAGTATCACCGCTATTCGCAGAAAAAATTGACTTTAAAGGGATTATTACAACGGTGGATAGTAAACGCTGGCTTGACCGAAAAAAGCTTAGTCCTCAAATTCAACAATTACTCACAGAGCAGGTCAAGCATGCTAATTTATTAGTAGTGAATAAAACAGATATGTTAAGTGAGGAAGAGCAAGCAAAAATTAGCATGGATATTTCAATGATCAATCATCATGCATTTACTATTTTAACGACCTATTCGAAGGTTCCCATTCAAGAAGTGAGGAAGATAGGCTTTTCAAATGAAAAGAAGAACCACGTTCATATCGATCTCCATTTGCGAACGTTTGTTTATCATTTTAAACGTCATATTATTCTGGATGACTTCGAAAATTTTCTTAAATCAATGCCGGATACAATCTATCGCATTAAAGGCTATGTGAAGTTTACAGAAAACAGCTATCCGTATCTTTTTCAATATTCCTATGGTATGCCTCTTTATATGAAGGAATATATGAACATGCCGTTAAATCTCGTGTTTATCGGGGAGGAAATGGACTGGAACGTACTTGCAGCACAACTCACAGCGATGGAAGAAAAGTAAAGCAGCCTGATGATAGAAAAAGCGTTAAAGCCTAAACCATGTTTGATAAAAGCATTGTTTAGGCTTTTCGCTTTTTAAAACAAGAAGGGAATGAAATAGCTATTTCATTTCACCGAATTTAACAAAGGTCCTTTCATCCTCAATTAATCCACAGGCAGCACATTGTACTCTTAATTCTGGTCCCCGGTAGGGCATATGAAATGCACTTAAATTCTCATTTGAATATTCTTCAAGTATCCCGCCAGTGCTTGGGTCCATTTTCACGGATTGCGGTACTTGCCTAATCAAATTAAAACGGCTTTTATTTGTTTTGCAATTTGGACAGCGATATGGTGTTGTCATTAGAATCTCCCTTCCAAATATCATTAGATTTATTTTTTGCAAATAGTTTTTTATTTATGTAAAAATAGGAGTAGATAGTCATAATATGCGTTGAAATAATGATCAATTCATTCGTTTACATCTTGCATCAATTGATGATTTGAATAAATTGCTATAATTAATAAGAGAAATTTCACAGTTTTCTCACAAGTTATTTATATAATGCTAGGATAAAATAGAGTCAGGAGCTATAGCATGAAAAAAGTAATCAGCGTTTTCATCATCCTGTTATTCATTCTAGCAGCCTGTTCAAATAAAGAATATCAACCAATACCGAATGATAAGGATCTAATCATAAGTATTAATATTAAAGATTCAACCATTTCCTTTATTGATGCAGCTGGGAAAAAGAAATTACAGCAATGGGAAATGGAAAAACCCTATTCGGGCGGAATGCTATTCCCCGATGGAAATACCTTGCTGCTATATGGGAAACAGATCGATACGGTTGATCTATATTCTTTATCTACAGGTACACAACTGTCAAGCTGGCAGACAGGTAAAGGAATAGTAAATGCGTATGTCTTAAAAAATGAAAAGGAAATCGTATTTGCAGACCAGGAACGAAATCTAGCACGATTTTTTTCGCTAAAGGGGAAAGAGCTTTTCGCTATTTCGACGAACGCTAAGCCGTTTACCATTTTAGAAAGTCATAATAAGCTGCTCGTATTAAATATTAGCTCTGAAGTACTGACGGTTATTAATGTAAAGGAAAAAGCTAAACAGGATAATATTAGAATCCATCCGTATGCTGCTGGGGGCTTATTGTTAGAAGAAAGGAATGAGCTATGGATTGGCGGACATGGAGTAGGAACAGACATTGAATCGAATATCCATGTATATGATTTGACCTCCGGAAATCTAATCAATACCTATTATGCACCGATGATGCCGATAAACTTTGCGAAATGGAAAGAATATATTTTTGTTCTCAGTCATGGTTCAAATATGCTGTATAAATTAACAGAGACAGGCGAGCAGGTCATGTCAATTAAAATTGGCGCAAATCCATTTGAACTAGTTGTCTATCAAAATGATCTGATTGCTGCTGGCTATGACAGTGATGAAATCTACTTTATTAACCCTATAAATCTAAAAATAATACAAAAGGTAAATGTGGGAGAAGGCCCTTTTCAACTGATTGTAAGGGAGAGGTAACAAAATGACGAAATATCGAATCTTATTAATTGATGATGAAGAAGACATGCGTCATTTAACGCAAATGTATCTTGAAAATTCAGGCTTTGAATGCATTCAAGCAGAAGGTGGAAATGCAGCCTATAAAGTCCTTCAGGAAGAAACAATTGATTTAATATTACTTGATATTATGATGCCTGAAGAAGACGGCTTTCAAGTATGTCAAACGATTCTTAAAAACTATGATATACCTATTATTTTTCTTTCTGCAAAGGGGGAAGAATGGGATAAAGTTCGAGCCTTCCAATTAGGAGGTGACGACTATATTGTCAAACCATTCAGTCCTGGTGAAATGGTGGCAAGAATCCAAGCTGTATTACGCCGCTTTAATCAACAGCATCAACAGGAAGATTTGCAAAAAATTGGTACTATTACCCTCAATCAGCATGCAAGGACAGTGATGGTAGATAACGATGTTGTTCCGTTGACATTAAAGGAATATGAATTGCTATTATTTTTAATAGAACATCAGCATCAGGCGTTAAGTAGAGAGCAACTTTTAGAAAAAGTCTGGGGTATGGACTATATTGGCAGTTTGCGCACTGTAGATACCCATATCAAAACACTTCGAATGAAACTTGGACTTGCAGACTATATTCAAACGGTTTGGGGAATAGGTTATAAATTTGAGGTAAAAGAAACATGAAACCATTTTCACATAGTCTGGCAAAAAAGCTATGGATATCCATTTCTGCAGCCATTCTTATAACGATCCTGTACTCCTATTTTTTATCATACTTTTTTTATGAGAAATTATATGTTGAAAATATTGAAACCGCTCTATTAGAAGAAGGAAATCGATTAGCAGCTGACTACACAGGAGGCGCATTAACTGACGAATGGAAAAATAAAATGGAGTGGTATAATTCAAAAACAGAAGCTGAAGTGTTTGTTGTTAATAATCCAAAGGAATTGAGCGCTTGTTTACCTTTTGAGATGGAAACACATGCGTTAATTGGTGCCGAAGAGCGAGCGCAATTACTTGCGGGAGATGCAATTGAAAAGGTCGGCTATGAAGAAAGATTTGACCGTAAGATTATTTCAGTTATTATTCCATTATTGGATGGAGAGCGCCTAGAAGGAATTATTTATATGTATATGCCGCTTGCGAAGATTACAGAGCTGACAAAGGAATTTGCTTATCTTTGGTTTATTTCTGCTGTCTTATTTCTCATAATCGCATTATATGTCGGGATCAAAGTGATTCAGAAGTTAACAGATCCTCTTTCTGAGATGAAGCAGGCAGCCATTCATGTTTCTAATGGGAACTACTTAACGAGACTTACCGTTCATTCGAAGGATGAGATAGGTGAATTAGCTGCAGCCTTTAATCATATGGCAGAATCCATTCAAAAGGAAGATGAACGAAAAAAGGAGTTTCTCGCAAATGTTTCACATGAATTAAGAACACCTATCAGCTATGTGAAGGGCTACAGTGATGCACTTCTTATGGGACTTGTACAGAATAAAGAGGATAAGAAGCAATATTTGCACTTGATT
>Ga0180215_1003988_pt1 | contig 13460 bp, 16 predicted proteins | sample eDN3rd37CBELigBY_FD_128871 | JGI IMG/M metagenome (GOLD analysis project Ga0180215, IMG submission 128871) | Enriched backyard soil microbial communities from Emeryville, California, USA - eDNA 3rd pass 37_C BE-Lig BY (version 2) (version 2) | ecosystem: Environmental > Terrestrial > Soil >...
CGAGACGCTGCGCGCGTACGAGGACATGGCCCGGGAGGGCGAGCTGGGGCTGCGCGTCTCGGCCCTGCTGCTCTTCGGCGCCGAGGGCACGGTCACCGTCGAGGACATGCGCGAGGGCCTGGAGACGTTCCGCGTCGACGCGCCCGCCGGGTCGCGCCTGCGCGTCGCCGGCATCAAGATCTTCGCCGACGGCATCCCGCCGCTGCACACCGCGTGGCTGCACGAGCCCTACGCCGACACCCCGTCGCTCGGCAGCCTCGTCATCCCGGGCGACGACGACGAGGCGCGGGTCGCGGAGCTGCGCGAGCTCGTGCGCCTCGCCCACGCCGCCGGCCACCAGATCGGCATCCACGCGACGGGCGACGCCGCGATCGACGCGACCGTGGACGCCTTCGCCGCCGCCGTCGCGCGCCACCCGCGGACGGACACCCGCCACTACGTCATCCACGCCGACCTCACGTACGAGCGCTCGCTGCGCACGATGGGCGAGCACCGCTTCGGGGTCAGCTCGCAGCCGTCGATCAAGACCGCAGCCGCGCACCTGTCGGCGCTGCTGCTCGGCGAGGAGCGCGCGTCCTACCAGTGGCCGTACCGCTCGATGCTCGACCATGGCGTGCCGCTCGTGTTCTCCTCCGACGCGCCCGTCGTCTGGCCCGACTGGCGCCAGGGCGTCGCCGCGGCCGTCACGCGGACCGCCGCCGCCGACGGCGTCGTCTACGGGCCGCAGGAGCGCATCACGGTCGCGGAGGCGATCGCCGCGTACACGACGGGCGGCGCATGGCAGGACTTCGCCGAGGGCGAGAAGGGCACGCTGGAGCCCGGCAAGCTCGCCGACCTGTGCGTCCTGGGCGGCGACCCGCTGCGCGGGGACCCTGCGGAGATCCCGGAGATGCCGGTGCTGGCGACGGTGCTCGACGGCCGGCCCGTCCACGTCGCCTGAGGCGCCCGGCGGCCGCCGCCGTCCCTGGCGGCGCCGCGACAGGCGATCAGCCCGGCGTCATGCCGGGACGGGTCGTGCCCGCAACTCCTGTCGGCGGCGCAGGCGCAGGATCTCGACGGTGTCGGCGGAGGGCCGGAAGGGGTCGGCGATCGATCGCCCGTCCGTGACCGAGATCGCGGCGACCACCGCGCCGTCGAGCTGCGCCACGAGGACCTCGCCCGTGGGCGGGAGGGCGTTGTCGAGGATGGCCAGGGCGCGGAGTGCCTGGTCGTCCTCGGGTCGCGCGCGGCGGATCGTGAGCAGCGGCATGACGCACGCGACTCTGCCGGGCGCGCCAACTTCCGGTCGTTCGGCTGTCAGGCGTCCGGGGGTACGGCTGCCCGTACCCCGGCGGGCACGGCGCGGGCGGCCCGCGCGCTCGGGCGCAGCATGCCGAGGGCGTCGATCGTCAGCAGCGCGAGCGCCACCCACACGAGGACGAACCCTGCGACGCGCCCGGGCGGCATGTCCTCGTGGAAGATGGCGACGCCGATGATGAAGTGCATCGTCGGCGCGATGTACTGCATGAGCCCGATCGTGCTGAGCGGGATGCGGATCGCCGCGGCCCCGAAGAGGATGAGCGGCACCGCCGTCACCACGCCGCCGGCGGCGAGCAGCAGCGGGTGCCCGAGGCCCTCGCTGGTCAAGGTGCCCTCGCCGCGCGCCTGGAGCACCACCACGTAGGCGAGCGCCGGGATGACGAGCAGCGCGGTCTCCACCGACAGGCTCTGCGTCCCGTCGAGCCCGACCTTCTTCTTCACGAGGCCGTAGAGGCCGAAGGAGCACGCGAGGATGAGCGCGATCCACGGCGGGCGCCCGTATTCCACCGTGAGCACGAGCACGGCCAGCGCGCCGATGACGACCGCGGCGCGCTGGCGCGGCCGCAGGCGCTCGTGGAGCACGAGCAGCCCGAGCGCGACGCTCACGAGCGGGTTGATGTAGTAGCCCAGCGCGCTGTCGACGACGTGGTCGTTGTTGACCGCGTAGATGAACACGCCCCAGTTCACCGAGATGAGCACGGCGGCGAGGGTGAGCTGCTGCAGGCGGCGACGGCCGACCGACCGGATCCACCGGAACCCGGAGGTGACGGCGAGCACGAGCGCGAGGAAGGCCGCCGACCAGATGATCCGGTGGGCGAGGATCTCGACGGCGCCCGCGGGCTCGACCAACGGCCAGAACAGCGGGAACAGGCCCCAGATCGCGTAGCTGGCAAGGCCGGCGATCAAGCCGGTTCTCTGCTCTGACACCGGCTCAAAGCTAGCCCCCCGCTGCCGACTACCGGGGTCGTGAGGCTCAGGCTGCCCTCGTGGACCCCCCTGGCGCTGGTCGCGCTCGCGCTCGCGGCATGGCCCGTGGCGGGCCTGGCGTCCGGCGGCCCGCGCGCCACCTGGGTGCACGCCGAGGAGGGCGACCCGATCCCGCCCGGGGATCCCGTCACCGCCGCCGCCGGCGACGTCGCGGCCGAGCTCGTCGAGGCGGGCGTGCGCTCGGTAGGCCTGGAGACCGCGCCTTGGCGCGGCACGGAGCGCGCCACGGACAACCCGGCGTCCACCTCGAGCGGCTCGAAGATCAAGCTCGTCTACGTCCACGGCGCCGACCAGCCCAGCCGCTTCGCCCAGTACGCGAGCCTCATGCAGACCGACGCGAAGGCGATCGCCGAGACCGTCGCGGCCGCATCGGGCGGCACGAGGACGCTGCGCTTCGACACCGGCACCGACGGCGGCGCCGGCTACGTGGACATCGCGAGCGTGCGGCTCCCGCACCCCGCCGCGGCCTACAGGTCGATGCGCCCCGCCGACCGCTCGGCCGCGATCAAGGCCGCGGTGGCCGGCACGGCGCGCATCGCGCGCGGCGTCGCGCACTACGCCGTGTACGCCGACGGCCTCTACGGCGACGACTGGGTCGCCGGCATCGCCGAGATGTACCTCGACTCCAGCAAGTGGGCGTCGAACAACAACAACCGCGACAACCTCTGGGCGTTCGTGTTCGGCGACGGCAGCCCGTCGTTCTCCTCGAGCCACCGCACGACGCTGCTGCACGAGATCACCCACACGCTCGGCGGCGTGCAGCCCACCTCCCCCAACGGCACCGGCGCGGGCCATTGCTCCGACCTGCGCGACGTCATGTGCTACGACGACGGCGCCCTGAAGGCCGGCCAGTCCCTCGTGGTCCGCTGCGGCGCCGTGGCGTACGACTGCAACGGCGACGACTACTTCAACCCGGCGCCGGCGCCCGGGTCCTACCTCGCGTCGAGCTGGAACGTCTTCGACTCGAGCTTCCTCTGCGCGCCCGCCGCCTGCGTCGCCGGCGGTCCCGTCGACGTCCCGCCCGAGGGCCCGATCGACGAGAGCGGCCCCTCCGCGCCGCGACCCACGCCGGCGCCGCCCGCGAGCGAGCCCCGGCCGCCCGCGGACGACGGCGATCGCGGCTCCGGCCGCCGCGCGCGGACGCCCTCCGCCGCCCAGCGCGCCATCGACGCGCTGCTCGCCAGGGGCCGCGCCGCGCTGCGCCGCGGCGCCCCCGCGACGCTGCGGCTGCCCTTCTCCGCGCCGTCCAACGGCCGGCTGCGCATCTCGCTGAAGGTCGCCTCGCGGCCGGCCGCCTCGGCCTCGCGCCGCGTGCGCGCCGGTCGCACCCGCGTCGTGCTGCGCGTCGGCGGCCGCGCGCGGCGCAGCCTGCGCCGCGGGGCGAAGGCATCGCTGTCGGTGTCGTTCTCGCCGCTGCGCGGGAGCGGCGCCTCCGCCCGTGCCGCGGTCTCGCCCAAGCGCCGGTGAGCCCCGCGCCGCGCCTGTAGAGTCACGCGCCCCCATGGGCTACGCGACGCTCCGCTACAGCGTCGCCGACCCGGGCGTCGCGCGGATCGCGCTCGACCGGGCGGAGACGCGCAACGCGCTGTCCGACGCGGTCCTCGACGACCTGCTGGCGGCGCTCGCGGCGGCGCGGGACGACGACGCGGTCCGCTGCGTGGTGATCGCCTCCACGCACCCGACCACCTTCTCCGCAGGCGGCGACCTGCGCGAGTTCGCCGCCGAGGCGCCGCTCATCGACAAGCACCGCGCGCTCGACCGCTTCCCGCGGCTCTTTCGCACCCTCGGCGAGCTGGGCAAGCCGTCGATCTGCGCCGCGGGCGGCCACGTGCTCGCGGGCGCGCTGGGGCTCGCGCTCGCGTGCGATCTCATCGTGGCGAGCGAGGACGCGACGTTCGGCACCCCGGAGATCTCCGTCGGGCTGTTCCCGTTCATGGTCAGCGCGCTCGCCTACCGCAACCTGCCCCGCAAGAAGGTGAACGAGATGCTGCTGCTCGGCGAGCGCATCGACGCGGCGGAGGCGCTGCGCGTCGGCCTCGTCAACCGCGTCGTGCCGGCGGCCGAGCTCGACGCCGCCGTCGACGCGTGGGCCCGGCGGCTCGCGTCGCGCTCGCCGGCGCTGCTGCGGCTGGGCAAGGACGCCATGTGGCGCCAGATGGACCTCGGGCTCGTCCAGGCGCTCGACCTGCTGCAGCACGAGCTCGCGCTCGCGTTCGCGACGGAGGACGTCCAGGAGGGCGTCCGCGCCTTCTTCGAGAAGCGCGAGCCGCGATGGACGGGCCGCTGAGCCCCGTCGCGCTGCTGTGCCGCACCTCCGACCGCGGGCCGGAGGGCGCGGAGGGCGCGGCCGAGCTCGGCGAGCTGCTCGGCGCGCGGGTCATCGGGTCGCCCGGGCCGTTCCGCGACGGCCGCTACGACGAGGACCTCCGCGACGCGCGCGGCTGTCTGCTGGAGGCGGGCGGCCAGGTCGACGACGCGCTCGTCGCCGGCCGGCGCCCGCTGCTGCTGGCGGGCGACTGCTCCGTGTCGCTCACGACGCTCCCCACCGTCGTGCGCCACCGGCCGCAGGCCAGGATCCTCTGGCTCGACGCGCACGGCGACTTCAACAGCCCGGAGACGACGGCGAGCGGCTACCTGGGCGGCATGTGCCTCGCCGGCGCGTGCGGCGTGTGGGACCCAGGGCTCGGCCACGACCCGGTCGACCCGGCCGCGGTCGTGCAGTGGGGCGTGCGCGACGTCGAGGGCGGCGAGCGCGTGCTGCTCGACACGCGCGGCGTGCACGTCGTGCGCGACGCGGAGCCGCTGCGCGGCATGGAGGTCTTCGTGCACCTCGACCTCGACGTGCTCGACCCCTCGGTCATGCCGGCGCGCTTCCCCGCGCCGGGCGGGGTCAGCCCGGAGCGGGTGCAGGGCCTGCTCGCCGACGTCGCGGCGAGCTGCACGGTCGTCGGCGCCGAGGTGACCTCGATCGCCCCCGCGCACGCGACCCTGGCGCGCGAGATCCTCGACCCGTTGCTCGCCTAGACCCTGCGGAGCTTGGCGTCCATGAGGGCGGCGCGCGCGGCCGCGTCGCCGGGGACGCCGTGCACCGCGCCGCCGGGGAACGCCGAGGCGCTGCCGATGTACAGCCCCCGCAGGGGCGTGCGATACGGCGACAGCGAGGGCACCGGGCGGAACACGAGCTGGTCGAGCGCATAGCTGCCGCCGCCGACGTCGCCGTGCTCGAGGTTGTCGTCGCGCGCCTGCAGGTCCCCGGGGTCCATGACGTGCCGGGCGAGGATGAGGTCGCGGAACCCGGGCGCGAAGCGCTCGACCTGCGCCTCCATGCGCTCCACGAACGGGTCGCGCTCGAGCGCCCAGTCGAGGCTGCGCGGCACGTGCGTGTACGCCCACGCGGTGTGCTTGCCCGCGGGCGCCCGGGTCGGGTCGGCGACGGACTGCTGGCCGAAGAGCAGGAACGGCGCCTGCGCCGGCGTGCCGGTGTCGATCGAGCGGATCGCCTCGGCGATCTCCGGCGCGGTGCCGCCGACGTGCACCGTCCCGGCACGGCGCGCCTCGGGCGCCGTCCAGGGCACCGGGCCGTCGAGCGCCCAGTCGACCTTCAGGGTCGACGGGCCGTAGCGGAAGGCGAGCAGCCGCCGCACGTACTCGTCGGGCAGCGCGGTTTCGGCCATGGCGAGCAGGCCGCGGGGGGAGGTGTCGCACACCACGATCCGCGCCCGCACGACGTCGCCCTCGTCCGTGCGCACGCCCGCGACGCGGTTGCGCTCAACGAGCACCTCGGCGACCCGCGCGCGCGTCTGCGCCCGGCCGCCCTCCTCGCGCAGCACGCCGGCCAGCGCGTCGGCCAGGCGGCCCGCGCCGCCCTGCGGGCTCGGCCAGCCCACGACGTGGCCGAGCACCTTGAGGTAGACCGCGGAAATCGCGCTGCCGGCGTTCTCGGGCGGCACGTCGCCGTGCATCGCCGAGCCGTACAGCCAGCCGCGCGACCGGTCGCTGCTGAACAGGCGCTCGCCGAAGGCGTGCGCGGAGGTCAGCAGGAGCTGTACGAACTCCAGCGTCCCGCTCACCCCGAGCTTCGAGAGCAGACGCGCGGGCCCGGCGACGGGCGGGAACCCGGACAGCATCGTCGCGCGGAGCGCGTCGAAGCTGCGCACGTACGGCGTGACGGCCTCCCGCCAGGCTGCGCCGTCACCCGGTTGCAGCGTGTCGAGCGTCGCTGCGGTCGCGTCCACGTCGCGCATGAGCGCGGCCGCCCGCCCGTCGTCGTGGGGGTGCGCCATCGGGATCTCCGGCTGCACCCAGCGCAGCCCGTGGCGCTCCAGCGGCATGGACGCGAACACCGGCGAGGCGGCAGCGGCGGGGTACACGGCGCTGAACACGTCGTGTCGGAAGCCCGGCAGCGTCAACTCCTCGGTCTTCACCGCGCCGCCGAGGCGCTCCTGGGCCTCGAGGACGAGCACCGACCTGCCGCCGCGCGCGAGCGCGATCGCCGCGGTCAGCCCGTTGGGCCCGCCGCCGACGACGACGGCGTCCACCTGCGCGCTCGTCACGCGACCTCACCCGCCTGCCTGGCGATCTGGTGCAGCATCGACTCCGCGGCGTCTCCCTCGCCCCAGAAGCGCGCCTGCGAGTCGCGCCCGACGCGGCGATACGCCTGGTCGAGCGGGAACGGCATCTCGTCCCACGTGCCCGCCGCGCGCACCCAGGTGCCCGTGTCGTCGCGGTAGAGCACGAGCCGGTTGCGCGCGTCGCCCATGAAGTGCCCCTCGTGCGTCGTGAGGTCGAAGGCGACCAGCGGCGTCGCGCCGTCCGGCACCGGCTTGGGCTCGTCGCGCCCGATGCGGACCATCGCCTCGTTGAGCTCGTCGACGTACGCGCGCAGCGACGCCTCGTCGTCGGCGGTCTCCAGCCGCGTGATCGTCACGTAGCCGCGCGTGTAGGCGGGCAGGCGCGGGACGAGCGGGGTCATGATCTCGATTTCGAAGGTCTGCCCGGCCAGGCCGCCCGGGCGCAGCGGCGTGAAGCGCCCGATCTCCGTGGCGAAGTCCGGCCAGACCTCCGGGCGGGTCAGGAGCCCGATGACGCCCTCGGCGGAGGGCACGCGCACCGGCGCGTAGGTGTGCCAGACCTGCTCGGACGGCGGCGCCTTCGGCGGCGTGAGCGGCCCGAGCTTCGCCGCCCGCAGGCGGATCGTGGGGTCGTAGGCCTCGCGATCGGCGACGGTCTGGAACGCGATGCCCCACCCGCGGCGCGCCGGGTCGGCGTACGCGTCCGCGAACCAGTCGCCCAGCAGCCGCTGCGCCCCCTCCGTGAGCTCCTCGTGGTCGAGTTGGCCGCGCGGCGAGGTGTCCGTCCGCCGCATGCGCAGCCGTCCGAACGCGCGGTTGAACGCGAGCGCGTCGGTGGCACGCAGCCTGCGGTGCCCGTGGCGGTCCCAGTACGTCGTGAGGATCGTCATCGCGAGGCGCAGGTCGGCGGGGTCGCGCAGCTCCGGCGGGCGCTCGTGGTGCGTCGCGTTGAGGAAGTCGGTCACCCACGGGGCGGCGTCGGGCGCCGCGATCGTCGAGCCGAGCATCTTCGCGAACGGCGCGCGCTCGCGGGCCTGGCGCGCTATGAGGGCCGCCGCGGCGGCGGCCGCGAGGACGGTGAAGAGGCGCATGGCCCCGTCCCTGCCCGTCCCGCGCGCGGCGCAACCGCGCCGCGCAACGGCGCGCGAAACGCGGGGTCAGTCGCGGTCGCGCACGAAGAACAGCTGCCGCGCGCCCCACGCGTCGCGCTCGCCCTCCTGGCGGAAGCCGAGCTTGTCGAGGACGTGCAGCGACGCGGTGTTCTCCCGCTTGGCGACCGCGACGACGCGGGGGGCGCCGAGGTCGTCGAACGCGGCCCGCATGATCGCGCGCGCGGCCTCCGTCGCGTAGCCCTGGCCCCACCACCGCGTGCCCAACGCGTAGCCGAGCTCGATGTCCGGCCCCGTCCCGTTCATCGGGTACAGGCCCGCCTCGCCGATGACCTCGCCGGTGCCGGAGAGCGTCACGGCCCAGAACGAGTACCCGGCGGTGCGCTGGTGCTCGATGTAGCCGGCGATGCCCTGGCGCGTGCGCTCGAGGCTGTGCGCGCCGCCGATGAAGCGCATCGCCGTGGCGTCCCCGTACAGCGCCGCGTGGATCGCCGGGACGTCCTCGATGACGAACGGTCGGATCGTCAGCCGCTCGGTGCGGATGGGCAGCACGAGCACAGTCTCTCCGGTCCCATGTCGAAGTAGCATCCCCGACGTGGGTGACTGGCTGGTCAATCAACCGCCGGCGTGATGGCCGTCGACCGTCGGCGGCAGATCCTCGACGCGGCGGTGCGCGTGTTCGCCCGCCAGGGCTTCCACGCCTGCCGGGTGTCGGACATCGCCGACGAGGCCGGCGTCGCGTACGGCCTCGTCTACCACTACTTCCGCAGCAAGGAGGAGGTGCTCGACACGCTCTTCACGGAGCGCTGGGACATCCTCCTGCAGGTCATCCGCGACACGGACTCCGTCGACGCGCCGGCCCGCGACAAGCTCCGAGCGATCGCGGCGTTCATCCTCGACTCCTACCGCCACGACCCCGACCTCATGAAGGTCATCGTCGTCGAGGTCACCCGCGCGGCGAACACCTTCGGGCGGACCCACTCCGAGCGCATCCGCGAGGCCTACGACCTCATGGAGGGCGTCATCGCGCGGGCGCAGGCCGACGGCGAGTTCCGCCCCGACGTCACCCCGCGGTTCGCCGCGCTCGCCTTCTACGGCGTCATCGAGCAGGTGCTCACGGGCTGGATCTTCGACACCGGCCCCGTGCCCGACGCGGAGATCGAGCAGGCCAAGGACCTCGTGGTCGCCGCCATCGTGGACGGGCTCGCCGCACCCGCATCCGCCCGGGCCGTCTGATTGGATATCCGGCTCCGATGCAGAACGAGATGGTCAAGCGCCTCATCTGGTCGGGCCTGCTCGCGGGACTCGGAGCGATCGCGTCGATCGCGACGACTCGCGTGGCGGCGTTGATTTGGCATCGCGTCTACGGGGAAGACCCGCCGGAGTGAGCGGCGAGGTCGACACCGGACGGGATCCCGGCGAGCAGCAGCCGGTCGCTGCCGCGATCCCCGTCCCCGAGCCCACCCCGGTCGTCTCCTCGTCGGAGGCGACCCACGCCCACCCACCCGGGACGGCGGCGTCGTCGTCGGGTGGCCCAGCCGTCATCGGCCCGCCGGACAAGCCGGAGCTGGCGGTCGGCGCGGCGTTCGCCGGAGGCCTGCTGTTCGCCCTCATCCTCAAGCGGATCACGAACTGACCATGGCAGTCAGAGCGCAATCACCGGAGACGCCGCCCCGCGAGGGGGTCGGGCCCGCGGTCCAGGAGATCAGCTACCGCGCCCAGCAGCTCGTGCGCGAGGAGATCGAGCTGGCGAAGGCCGAGGTCTCCGCCAAGGTCTCGAGCATCGCCAAGGGCGTCGCGGTCGGTGTCGCCGGGGGCATCTTCGGCGTCGTCGCGCTGCTGTTCTTCCTGCACGGCCTGTCGTTCGGCTTCTCGGACTGGTTCAACGTCGCGCCCTGGGTCGGCTACTGGATCACCACGGCGATCCTGTTCGTCCTCGCCGGGCTGGCGGCGTTCCTCGCCGCGCGGCTCGTGAAGAAGGGCTCGCCGCCCAAGCCCGAGATGGCGATCGACGAGGCGCAGCGCATCAAGCAGACCGTCGACGAGGCGCGCTCCTGATGGCGGCCCAGCAACAGCGCACCCCGGAGCAGATCCGCGCCTCCATCGAGGAGAACCGGCGCGAGCTCGGGCTGGCGATCGAGCGGCTGCAGAGCGAGGTCGCCGAGCTCACCGACTGGCGCAAGAAGCTCGCCGAGAACCAGAAGCAGGTCCTCATCGGCGCGGCCATCGCGGGATTCGTCCTCGGCGGCGGCATCGCCGGCGTGACCGGCATCTTCCGCAGGCGCTGACGCACCCGAGACGGTGCTCGACCACCGCTCGTACATCGGCACCGTCCTCCGCACGGTGTTGGTCATCGTCGGCGTCGCGCTGTGCCTGTACCTGCTCTACCTCGTCCGGCGCCCGCTGCTGTGGCTGCTCATCGCCGTGTTCCTCGCCGTGGCGCTCTCCGCGCCGGTGAACTTCCTGAACCGGTGGATGCGGCGCGGGCTGGCGATCGCCGCCGTCTACCTGCTGCTCGTCCTCATCCCGACGCTGTTCGCGCTGCTGATCGTCCCGCCGATGGTCACGCAGCTCACCAACCTCGTGAACGACCTGCCGCAGTACGCGCAGGACGTCCAGGACTTCGCGAACCGCAACCCGACGCTGCGCAGGCTGGAGAGCGACTACCAGATCACCGAGCGCCTCGAGGAGCAGGCCCGCGAGCTGCCCGATCGCATCGGCGACGCCGCCGGGCTCCTCCAGGACGCGGGCCTCACCGTCGTCAACTCGCTCTTCGCGCTCATCACGATCCTCGTGCTGACCGCGTTCATGCTCGGCAGCGGCCGCAGGTGGGTCGACCGGTTCATCGCCCTGCAGCCCGAGGATCGGGCGGTGCGGATGCGGCGCGTGGCCGACCGGTCGGCCAACGCGGTCGGCTCCTACGTCGGCGGCATGCTCCTGCAGGCCACGGTTGCCGGCGTCCTCGCCTACGTCGTCCTGACGATCCTCGGTGTGCCGTTCCGCGCGCCGCTGGCCGTGCTCATCTTCCTGCTCGACCTCATCCCGCTCGTCGGCGCGACGATCGGCGCGGTGATCGTCGGGATCGTGACGGTGTTCATCGACTTCCCGACGGCGACGATCGTGTGGACGGTCTGGTCGATCGTCTACCAGCAGGTCGAGAACAACCTCATCCAGCCGCGCATCCAGCAGCGCGCGGTCGACGTGCACCCGCTCGTCGTGCTCATCTCCGTCCTGTTCGGCGCGACGCTGCTCGGGATCCTCGGGGCGCTCATCGCGATCCCGGTCGCCGCGACGGTGCAGATCGTCGCGCGCGAGTGGTGGGGCTGGCGCGCCGACCAGCAGCTGCAGGCCGAGCCGGGGGAGGCGACGCGCCTGGCCGACCGCTCGCAGGTCTCCACCGGCGAGGATCCCGCGGCCGAGCCGCCGCCGGCGCCGCCGGGCGCGCCGCCGGCCGGGCGCACGCCGCCGGCCTAGCGCGCGTCAGATCGCCAGGGTGAGCTGCGCGTCGTCCTCCGGGCCGTCGTCGGCGTCGGGGTCGAGGCAGTCCGGGGCGTCGTAGGTCGCGGCGTTCACGCGCCGCGAGGCGGGGCGCACCTCGGTGAGCTCGTCGGCGAGCGGCCTCAGCAGCGGCGCGACGCCCTCCGCGTCCAGCGCCGGGTCCAGCCAGGCGGCGCGCTCGGCGGGGGAGGGGAGGACGAGCGGCATCCGGTCGTGGATCGGGGCGCCGATGCGGTTGGCCGGGCCGGTGATGATCGTGCAGCTCGCGAGGCGGTCGCCGTCGGGCGACTTCCACGTGTTCCACAGGCCCGGGAACGCGAACGGCCGCCCGCCGGGCAGCGTGAAGCGCACCGGCCGGCGCGGCTGCCTGGGGTCCTCCGCCTTCAGCCACTCGTACCAGCCGTCGGCGAGGACGAGGCAGCGGCTGCGGTGGTCGCCGACGAGGCCGCGGAACGCGGCGCGCTCGGTGAGCGACTCGACCCGCGCGTTGATCCGCAGCGGCTCGCGGCGCGGGTCGCGCGACCAGTACGGGATGAGCCCCCAGCGCATCGCCTCCGCCCGCCGGCCGCCGTCGCGGCCCGCAACGACGGTGAGGACCTCCTGGGTGGGCGCGACGTTGAAGCGCTCGACGACCGGCTCCTGCGTCTCGGGCGCCTCCAGGTCCTCGAGGTCCAGGCCGGCCAGCAGCCGGCTGAGGTTCGGGGTGACGGTGTAGCGGCCGCACATCGGTGTGCTCGAGCGTACGCGGCGGGTCAGAGGTCCACGACGACGAGGCCGGGCTCGCGCGCGGCCAGCGCCTCGCAGATCACTCGCCGGTGGCAGATGGCGGGATCCTCCTCGAGGCACAGCAGCGCGGTGCGCGGGCCGTCGCGCAGCTCGTCGAGCAGCCGGTCGAGCTCCGCCGACTCGTTGCGCTCCACGTGCTCGCGGAACGCCGCTCGGGCCTCCTGGACCCGGCGGTGCTTGAACAGCCACCGGATGTCCGGCGGCGTACCCAGCTCGCGGCGGTTCTCGTAGGCGATCCCGTGGTCGGCGAGCATCTCGCCCAGCCGCGTCTTGGACATGCCCGCCCGCCGCGACTGCGGGCGGTGGCGCACGTCGACGACGCGCTCGACGCCCGCGGCCTGCAGCTCCGCCGCGAGCTGCTCCGGCAGCAGATGCTCGTAGCCGATGGTCCAGACCGTCGTCACGGCCGCAGCAGCTCCCGCGCCATGCCGGCGACGCCGAGCAGGCGCGGCCCGATGTGCGCGCCGATGACGGGGCCGATCTCGCTCACGCACACCGGTTCGGAGCCGAACACGGCGCGCCCGTGGTCGGCCAGCCGCGCCGCCGCCTCCTCCGCGCGGATGTGCTGCACGACCCAGGCGTCGCGGCCCGCGTCGCACAGCGCCTCGAGGTACTCCGTCATCCGCTCGAACGCGCGCTCCGCCGTGCGGACGCGCTCGACGGGCGCGATGTCGCGCTCGAGCGCGAGGATCGGCTTGATGCGCAGCGCGCCGCCCAGCCACCGCTGCGCGGCGCCCGCGCGGCCGCCGCGGCGCAGGTACTCCAGCGTGTCCACGGTGAACCAGGTGCGCACGTGGTCGCCCGCGCGGGTGGCCGCGGCGGCGACCTCCGCCCTCGCGGCGCCGGCGGCCGCCGCCGCGGCCGCGGCGAGGACGGTCAGCCCGAGGCCGCCCGCGGCGGTCCCGGAGTCCACGACGCAGACGCGCTCGGGGGCCGAGCAGGCCTCGCGCGCCGCCTGCGCGACGCGCACCGTGCCCGACAGGCCGGCCGACAGGTGCACGGAGACGATGTCGCGCCCCGCCTCGAGCAGCGGCTCGTAGACGGCGCGCACGTCCTCCACGCTCGGCTCGGCCGTCGTCGGCACGGTCGCCGCCGTGCGCAGCTCGTCGTAGAAGGCACCGAGGTCGGAGATGTCTGCCTCGCGGCGCAGCTCGCCGTCGCCCCAGCCGACGAGGAGCGAGACCTCGTGGACGTCGTGCGCGGCGAGCAG
>Ga0180215_1003989_pt1 | contig 13459 bp, 11 predicted proteins | sample eDN3rd37CBELigBY_FD_128871 | JGI IMG/M metagenome (GOLD analysis project Ga0180215, IMG submission 128871) | Enriched backyard soil microbial communities from Emeryville, California, USA - eDNA 3rd pass 37_C BE-Lig BY (version 2) (version 2) | ecosystem: Environmental > Terrestrial > Soil >...
AATACTTTACAGTCATTTAGGGGGTGAAGTCTTGATTGTCTATATTATGGTAGCGGTGTTTTACATTCCATTTTTTATTTGGTTAACCTTGACCTATATCGGATATATAGATGGTATTGGAGATTCAAAAAGAAAAGGTATATTCGTAGGTTTTTTATTTACGATCTGCTTATTTCACTTTTTTAGTACGATCCTATTTGATATAAAAGCCTCATATGGCTTGCCGATCACAACTTCATTCATTTTGTTGTTTAGTATTTATATGTTGAGGTCTGTGATTACGGACAAAAAATTAGTTGAATTAACAGGTGACATAACAGAGTGAGAATGATTCATTCCCACTCTGTAAAACTATTCCTCTTTTAACATTGAATACTTTCGATAAGCATGATAGAAACTGCTACCGAAAAGAAGAACCATAAGTGCGGGAAGCAACTTCAAAAACACAAATGGCGTTTCAAATATAAAGGCTTTCCAAAATAATGCTCCTTTCATACCCCAAAGTCCTTCATGGTATAAAGCCGAATCCTTGTAGAGCGTATAAGAATAAACCAAACACAACATCCCCAACCAAAAGGAGTAGTTCATTAATCTTTTATAGAAATTCCCATAGGATTGGCGATCTGAGAAGATTTCATTGAGATGATCGTCTTCTTTTTGCCAATATCGTATTCCACTAAGCGAGGACCCCTTGATATAGTTCCAACCAAAATCTTCATAGAGCCCTTTGTATTCCACGAACTTATTTTTAGGTAAATAATCTTGATAATCAAGTCGCATAACATATCTTTTGTCCGTTTTTTCGAAAGTGTATAAGCCTAAGCCACTAATATTTGTACAACGATAGCCTTTTTGTAATTGCTCGTTTATCCATTGCTGTTCTTTTTCAATATTAAAAAACACTCTAAACTTCTTCATTTGACTCACTTCCTTCATACAGGGATAAAATATGCAACAGTCTTTCTTGTTCCATCTTCAAAATGTCATTTCCTTCTGATGTGATCTGATAAACTTTTCTTCGGCCTGAATTTCCCACAGGTTCAATCCAGCCATGTTTATTCAAGTTTTCAATCGCACCGTATAAGGTTCCAGCGGCTAAAATAACGGAACCATTACTCATTTTTTCGATTTTCTGCATGGCGGCATAGCCGTGGAGTGGCTCACGTAAAGCTAATAAAATATAATGCATGGTTTCAGACAACGGCAATAATTTATGTTTTATCATAATTCTAACCCTCTATTCAGTTCAACTATATAGTTTGACTTTATATTAAGATATTACAGTTCAACTGAATAGTCAACAGTATTTACAAAATTTATTGAAAGAACTGAAAAATTAGGTGAACATTAAACCTAATAAAAGGGTAGAGGAACGACCACCGGAATGTACAACTATGAAGAAATTTTTTTACAATAGAAGGGAAAAAAGTGTATCGCAGAATGAAATACTGTACCCAGAACCATACGGTTATAAAAGGGGAAATTAATGATAAAGAGTGAAAATGGTATAGTAATGATAAAAATAATTTGATCGCTTTTTAATGCTCTGTCTTCCATAAACGGGGCAGATTGTTAGGAAGCTTAATAAAAAGGCTTAATGAATTTGTGAAATGAAACAGAGGCCAGAATAGTAAAAAAAGGATTAATCCGACAAAATGGTGCATGGAATGTCGGACTGACATTTTCATTTCCTGTTAATCTATTGAAGAAAGGAGGTCATATAATGGATTTGCTCAAAAGCATGAATGAATCAATGAGGTATATTGAGGATCACCTCACTAACGAAATAGATTTCAAAGTCGTCGCAAGAATCGCTCATTGTTCTGAATATCATTTTAAAAGAATGTTTTCTTTTCTTGCAGGTGTATCATTATCAGAATACATTCGCCGGAGACGATTGAGCTTGGCGGCATTTGAGCTTACAAATAGTCATCTAAAGATTATTGATATTGCGGTTAAATATGGATACAATTCGCCAGATTCTTTTACTAGAGCTTTTCAACAGTTACATGGTGTCACACCATCAGAAGCAAGGAATAACGGACAGCCATTAAAAGCCTTTCCACCAATGACCTTCCAATTGTCAATTAAAGGAGGAAATGAAATGAATTACCGAATTGAACAAAAAGAGAGATTTAACATAGTTGGGATTATGAAAAGAGTGCCGATTATTTTTGAAGGGGAAAATCCAGAAATTACAGCGATGTGGAAATCGTTGACGATGGAAAAAATAGACCAATTAAAAAAACTTTCAAATGTTGCACCAGAAGGGATCATTCAAGCTTCAACAAACTTTTCTGAAGGACGAATGGACGAAAAAGGAGAGCTTGATCAGTATATAGGAGTGGCAACCACACAAGAAAGCCCTGAAAACTTTACAAAATTAGAAGTCCCCGCTTTAACTTGGGCGATATTTGAATCAACTGGACCTTTTCCTAGTACACTACAGGAAACTTGGGGAAGGATTTATTCTGAGTGGTTTCCATCTTCTCATTATCAAATAGCAGAAGGACCAGAAATCTTGTCGATTAAAACTAAAGATTTAACTTCAGCATCAGTGACAAGTGAAATTTGGATTCCGATTTTATCATAGGAATAAAATTTTAGAAATTTGAGCTGTTTTGGCAGCTCTTTTTTATAGAATGAAAGAAGACCACTTGAATGAATTCGCCAAGAAACACGCCCGTATCTCGAAGTATTCTCATTATCCGATGCCTATCCCTTTCTCTGCCAAACCGATAAAACAAAATCAAGGAAGCAAGCTCGTGAGGAATATGTGCATGCGAGGATCGATTTGGTCAATTGGGGAACCAATTTTGGATATGATACAAGGTCGTTGCGAAAACTGGCATTTCTAATACTAGAGGAGTTGTTCAATACCCATCAATTCCATAATGAGGTTCGCACTGGTGTTTCGAGCCATTATGAGTATGCGGACATTCCGATTGAACATCCGTTGGCGACAATCGACAGAGGATTTCGATGGGTAGACTGCACTACCAATCTTTCATCGCTGGAACCGAAAGATATTGCATATCTGATTCTGGAAGTGAATGATAATGCCACGAACACGTTTATTCAACACATCTGAAGAAGATTATCCATTTTAGTAAGACCTTTGACAACAGCCCGTGGCGATGGAAAAAGTTATATCTATTCCAATTTCAATCCGAAGTATGCTCAGATGGCATTGACGATACTCAGGACATATTACAATTTTTGCTTCTCCTATAAAACGAAAGACAAAGTAGCAACTCCAGCACAACGGTTAGGGATTGCGAAAAACAGTACAATACAAAAGATATTATCTATATGCAATAAATGAAAGGAGATTTATCGTCAAGATAAGTTTCTTCCTGATGGAAGAAAAGGTACTATTAGTTTTTATTACTAGCCTAATTTTTTTATTTGGGTGTTCTAATAATTATATTCAGCTAGAAAAAATAAGGTAGGAAATTTCTAATCCGTACTCTTTTGAGGTACATCCAGAGGAAAAAGCACTAATAAAAGAAATTTTAAAGCAGTGGAATTCAATATGAATTGCACTGCTTTTTGTATTTAAAGAAAAAGGTTTACGTTGATATTTTATTCGTTATTCATTCATTGTGAATGATCATAACGGATCGAATCGATCGAAGACAACACTGCAAGGTGGCTGAATTATTGATTAAACCGTTAAATATGCAAGTTACTTGATTATTTATTGAATTAGGACTTAGGTCTTAGTGACTATGTAGGCTAGAGTTGGTTAACAGTATACAGTTGCTTTTGTATGATTATTGTACTGTATTGTTGCCCTATACAAAACCTGTATTAGGTGTGAAATGAATTTCAACTTTTTTAAGTTAAACACAAATATTATTGGAGGAAAAAATAATTGAAAACAATTGTAGAGACAAATAAAGTGAAAAAAATTTACGGAACAAAGGAAAATGTATATACAGCCCTGGATGAAATAAATTTGACTGTCCAAGAAGGAGAATTTGTTGGTATTATGGGCCCTTCGGGTGCTGGTAAATCAACGTTGCTAAATTTATTAGCAACCATTGATGAACCTACTTCTGGTGACATCGAAATTGATGGGACAAGTATTACCAAAATGAAAGAAGAACAACTTTCAGCTTTCCGCCGTGACAAACTTGGATTTATTTTTCAAGATTATAACCTTCTTGATACATTGACAGTAAAAGAAAATATATTGCTTCCATTAGCCTTGGCAAAAATGAATGTAAAAGAACTAGAACGAAAAGTGGATAAAGTGGCGGATAAATTTGGGATTCGTACGATTTTAGAAAAGTATCCCTATCAAATTTCTGGGGGGCAAAAACAGCGTACCGCTGCTGCTCGTGCAATTGTTACGAAGCCAAGTTTAATTCTGGCTGACGAACCAACGGGAGCATTAGATTCTAAGTCAGCAACAGATTTATTAGAGAGCTTAAATGATTTAAGCGACCAAGACAAAGCAACAATCTTGATGGTAACGCACGACGCATTTGCGGCAAGTTATTGTCAAAGAGTGATTTTCATCAAAGATGGTAAATTATTTACTGAAATAGTGAAAGGCAAAACATCTCGCAAAGAATTTTTCAATAAAGTGTTAGATGTACTTTCAACACTTGGAGGTGGAGTAAGTGACGTTATTTAGTTTGGCGAGGAAAAACATTAAAGGAAATTTTAACAATTATATCGTCTATTTTATTTCGTTGGTATTTAGTATGGTCATTTACTATACATTTGTTTCTTTGCAATATAGTGAAGAGATTCAAAAAAGTATTTTATTGTCAGATACGATGAAATTTATGTTTTTGGCATCATCAGTTATTTTAATTATATTTGTTGCTGTTTTTATATTATATTCAAATTCGTTCTTTACAAGACAGAGAAAAAGGGAAGTTGGACTATATTCGATGCTCGGACTTCGTAAGAAGACCATTGGGAAAATGTTGTTTTATGAAAATTTGATTATGGGAATCATTGCACTCATTATTGGAATTTTTCTTGGAACCTTATTATCTAAAATGTTTTCAATGATCTTGATAAATTTAATGGGTTCTACCATTGAAATAGGTTTCGAGTTATCTTTGAAAGCGATTATCCAAACAGTGATTGTATTTATGGTGATTATTTTATTTACATCTATTCAAGGGTATCGTTTGGTTTATCGTTTTAAATTAATCGAGCTATTCAATGCAGAGAAAAAAGGAGAAGGAATACCAAAGGTTTCACTTTTATCAACTACTATCGGACTTATCGTTCTTGCAGCTGGTTACTGGCTCATTCTAAGGCCGTTTCCTGACACATTAACAATTGAATATATACAGTTTAATTATGGGCTTGCTCTAGTTTCACTTATTATTGGATCACAATTGTTTTTCCGATCTGTAACGGTTTATTTATTAAAACTGTCGCAAAGAAATAAATCACGATATTATAGTGGGACAAATTTATTTGAAACAGCACAACATCTACATCGAATAAAAGGAAATGCACGCACTTTTACAATAATTGCATTATCAAGTGCTTTTACAATTAGCCTTTTCGGGGCAACTTACGGCGGATATTATGGTAACGAGAAGCAAGCAAAAGAGGATGCAGCGTTCAGTTATTCTCATTTGTCAAAGGGTGAAAACTTTGATACTAAGATAGAAAATATCATTAAAAATGATAAGGACCATCAAATAAAGGCACAACTTGATCTCCCAGTTATCGAGGCGAAAGGGAAACTCTCATTTCAATTGGATTATTTAACCGAACCAATTAAATTGATACCTCAGAGTTCATTTAATCAAGTGTCCAATGCTTTAGACAGAAAGGCAAGGGTTTCACTGTTAGGAAATGAAGCAGCCGTTATAAAACCAAGGGCAACTGAATTTACTGAGAAGGACTTTAAAAATCAAGAGGTAGATTTACAAAGTTCAAATCAAAACCTTGTATTTACTGAAATGACCGAAGGCAGTTTGCTGCCATTCGATTACCCTGACTTTTTTGTAATAGTTAGCGATGAAATGTTTGGTAAAATCGCAAAACAAATTAAACCGTTAACTTATAAACTTTATGAAGTGGGTGATGAGAAAAACACGAGGGAAACTGCTTTACAAATAGACAAACTAATTGGCGATGACTTTCAAGCATCATCTTCATTTTATATCGAGTATAAGGAAGGGCAAGAAGGAAACGCACTCAATCTTTTTATTCTTGGATTTTTAGGTCTAGTATTTTTGGCAGCAACAGGAAGTATTCTTTATTTCAAACAATTAACCGAAGCGAATGAAGTGAAACCAAACTATGAAATGTTAAGCAAAATTGGTGTTGGTAAAAAACAAATTCGTAAATCTATCGGTAAACAGATGTTATTTGTATTCGGATTACCTTTAACGGTCGGGATTTTGCATGGAAGTGCTATTTTACATTTTATAAGTAATTTTATGTCAAACCTAATAGGAGCAAATATGTTTATTCCTATGATTATGGCTATGGCTGTTTTTGTTGTCATCTATTTAGGCTACTATTTATTGACGGTCAAAACGTACAATAGAATTGTGAATAAATGATAAAAAGCATCGGTCTGAGAACCGATGCTTTTTTAAGTTTTTTTGAAATGTTAATGATAGTTCGATTTTAATACCAATTGTATTGTTAATGATACTGTTTATTAATATTTTGTACTTCAAAACCGTACCCGTTACGTTTTTCGGTGCTTTTTTTTATAAAAATTATCTCACCATCGTGCAAAAGAACTAGGCAATTTTCTAAACTATTCCTATTGGTTGCTTCAATGTAAGCACTTATTATTAAGTACAAGTTTCAAAATGAATCTCATAACCTTCTCATGTATCAGATGTTATTCGCTGAGGCATAATTAGGTAACCGTTTGCCTTTCTTGCTTTAAGAACTTTAATCAGATGCTGAGTTAAAGAGGTGTTACATGTTATTTGCATAAAAACCTCATTTTTTCGACCTGCAAAAAGCTTTAGTTTCTTTTTTTGGAAAGCTAATTCGATGATTAATCCAAAGAAAAACCCGCCTACTAAACCAAGCAACCCCCAGATTACTGGTCCCCAGTACCATATGAATCCATAGATTGTTCCTAGAAGCATAAAAATCGTTCCACTGACAATGGCTCCGTCAAGAACACTCCTGCCATCAGAGCGATGAATAGAGTCAATGATAAAGGCTTGCGATTCAATGTTTTCAAAAGGCATTGCAACGATATTGTTCGTTGCTACTCCAATCGTCTCTATATCGTGAATAGCCATCTCCACGAAAGGAGAATGTTCAAATGTGGCGATTATCTGCACTGTATCCTTTTCGTGAATGTTCTGTTGTTGTTGTGTCAAGTTTTCATCCCTCACTCTAAGGTAACGTGTTTGCTCAATATCGTATAATACGTTGTTCTCAATTACAGCTGTGTAGGCTTGATAAATGGAAAAGGCGTACATAGAAGGCAAGAAAAGGAACCATTGCCAGTCTGCCATTGCGGTTGCACTGCCAAAATCCCCAATAGCTGAATGAAACCAGGCCCCAATGGTGTGGGCTTTATAGGTAACAAAAATCCACCATGCCAAAATAAAAGTGCCAGCAATCGTATGGCCACTATATAATTGCCCTAACCCAGGTGTGATTGTTGACCAAACTGCTGCTAACCAGGGTATTCTTTTGTGAATAAGGACTATGTCTAATGTACTAACAACCGAAGGTCCGATAGGCGCGTCTTCTACTTCAGATAGAATGTGACTCTTCCCTATTTCAACAGCAGAGCGGTAACTGTCCCATATGCTGAATAAATATGCCCCCATATAAAGCAACACCCACTCCTCATTGATGACAGCCTTTGCCTCTTCGAACCTCCCCAGCATGGATAAAGCGATCCCCATGTTTAGATTAGCCTGATTATTTACCACAAGCTCCCAAATGATAAGAATAAAGCCGGTTAAATATTTTCCTAAATAAATGTGCCCAAATCCCGGAAATGTAAACGACCACCATGCTGCTACCCATGGAATGCGGGGGTAAATGGAGTTTATTCCAAATATTGCTAAAGCTCCTTTAGCATAGCGAGGTTTTATGTTAGCTGACTGGAACTTTTGATGTGGCATCGTGATCCTCGCTTTCAGTTTGAAATCTTTAATAACTTTCCAAATAATTACCAATTTTATTCGGTTCATTTACCGAAGATGAGGTCACCTTTTCTGGTTACCTTTTCTGTAAACAAAAGTTGAGATTCAGTTTATCTTCGTGAAGTAAGATAGTTTTCGGAATGAAAGATTGAAGGAGGAAACTATTTTGAGAAAACTGCTAAACCTGATTACGGATTGGGTGTCAACGAAGCGGGGGATGTGGATTACGATTATTGCCTGGGTTGTCCTTATGGTTGGATTAACCGCAGGACCAAAACTTGGGGATTATAAGGTCACCAATTTCCAATCGCTTCCTAATGACGTACAATCGATCATCGCTGAGAAGAAAACAGAAAAATTATTCCCAAATGAGCAGGGAACACCAGGAATCCTTGTTTTCCATAATGAACATGGAGACATTGATCCTGAAAAGGCGAAACATATTATTAATGGGATTGTAGATGAAGAGATCAAAGGAATAGAAACGATTGTTAATCTTAATCAACTTCCACCTCAAGCATTAAACAGTTTTATTTCGGAAGATGGTTCAACGATGATTGTTCCGATGGAATTAGAAATGGGACTTGGCAATAGCGACTATGCCGAAATCAATGACAAGGCTTTTGACATTGGGAATCAACTTGCCACTGAACTTGAGAATGTCTCTTTTTATATCACAGGTCCTGCAGGGATTGCCGGGGATACGGTAAAATTGTTTGAACAAGCGGACGTGGTCCTTTTACTAGTGACGATTGGTATTATTTTAGTATTGTTGATTGTCATTTACCGCTCACCATTACTTGCCTTTATTCCGCTTCTTGCAACCGCAATTGTCTATCAGGTTGTCAATCAAAGTATTGCTTTACTTGGGGCAGGTGGACTAGAAATTAATAACTCCACAACCTCGATCATGAGCATCCTGCTATTTGCGGCCGTCATTGATTATTCCTTATTTGTGTTTTCCCGTTATCGGGAGGAACTCAACACTTTTGAAAGCAAGTATACGGCAATGAAATATGCGATGCGTGCAACTGGCGAGCCTGTATTTTTTGCAGGAGGAACGGTACTCGCTGCGATGCTCATCTTATTTTTAGCAGATTTCCGTGATTATCAAAATTTTGCTCCAGTCTTTGGCTTGGCCATGTTCATTATCATGCTTGCATCGATTACATTGGTACCTGCACTATTTACGTTATTCGGCCGGAAAGCCTTTTGGCCTAAGGTTCCGAAGTATGGTCATGAAAAGGAAACCAAACACGGAATTTGGGGAAGAATGGCTAAATTTGTGGTCAATAAGCCGGGTATCTCAGGCGGGATTATTCTGGTATTCTTAGTGGTGTCGGCATTAAATGTGTTTAACCTTGAGTTTGAATTTGACCAAGTCAAAAACTTCCCAGAAGATATGCCTTCTCGTGTGGGATACGAAATCGTTGAAGATAAGTTTAACAAGGGAGAGCTTGCTCCTTCCACTTTACTAATTGACAGTAGAGAAGCATTAATGGAAAATGATGTAACGTCAATTATTGAAAAGCTTCAAGGCGTGGATGAAATTGCCTCTGTACGATTAACGGCACAATCGGAAGACTTAAAGGCAGTAAAACTAAACGTTGTATTTTCAATGAGTCCATATTCTACCGAAGCGATGAATAGGATGGAGGATTTACGAAAAGATACACCAGAGCTATTAAACGAACTTTCCATCTCTGCCGATGCACACTATAGTGGAGTGACGGCAAAGCTTGTCGATGAGCGCGATGTGAATAATCAAGATATCTATACGATTGTGTTCTTTGAAACCATCTTAGTTTTGATCCTATTATTTGCCTTAACGCGTTGTATTAAAATGCCTATCTATATGATGGCGACCATTCTCCTTTCCTATGTATCTGCTTTAGGTTTAGGCATTTTCCTAGTCGATGTCTTATTTGGTCACGACGCAATAAGTACGCGGGTACCTGTTTATGCGTTCATCTTCCTCGTGGCTTTAGGCATTGATTATAATATCATTCTTGCATCCAGATTTTTGGAGGAGAGGAAAACACATCGTGTAAAAGATGCACTAGAAATTGCACTCCGCAATACTGGTGGCGTTATCTCATCTGCGGGTCTTATCCTAGCCGCAACCTTTGCTGCCTTGACCACGATGCCAATTGCGGATCTTTTTGTATTTGGATTCATCGTTGCGATTGGTATTCTTATTGATACCTTTTTAGTGCGCGGAATGCTTCTGCCTGCCTTCATTCTACTATTTGAAAAAGACAAGCAAACCTCGCATCATAACCAATAAAAAGCAGACAAAGGCGTTTCTTTGGATGGTTCTTTAGGAGGTATAGTCTATGAAAATTCTTGTTGTGGATGATGATGTCTACATTCAGCAACTTGTATCGATTCATTTAAGCCGCGAAGGCTACCAAGTATATCGAGCGAATCATGCTGAAGAAGCTTTGGATCTTTTAGATGAAAAAACAGTGGATTTGGCAATTGTTGATGTGATGATGCCAAAGATGAACGGATTTGATCTGACAAAGATCTTAACAAAGGACTTTGATATCCCCGTTATTCTGCTTACGGCCAAAGGACAAATCGATGACAAGGAACAAGGCTTTTTATCTGGTTCTGAAGACTATATTGTCAAGCCTTTTGAGGTGAAGGAACTGTTATTCCGGGTTGCGGCTGTTTTACGACGTGTGGAGCGGTCGATGGAAAGCATCGTAAAAATAGGAAATGTCATGATGGATCGAAAAAACTTTGAATTAGTCATTAATCAGAAAACCATCCTTCTCCCCCTGAAGGAATTTGAACTACTAAGCCTTTTAGCTTCGCGGGTGAACAAGATTACACCTAGAAGTCTACTAATTGAACAAGTATGGGGATTCGATTATGAAGGCGGAGAGCAAACGCTTAATACTCATATGAACAGAATCCGCGAGCGTTTAAAAAAATACGAAGCATTGATTGAAATCCAAACGGTTCGAGGAATTGGCTATAAGCTAGAGGAAAAAGAATGAAAACACTTTACCGGAAATTCTCTGTTGCAACGCTCATTATTTTAGTGACCAGCCTTACAATTGGATTTGTTTTAGCGAATTTGATTTACATGACCTCAACAAAACAAAAAATTGATGAGCAAAATGTAGAGATTGCTGAAGGCATCGCATTAACCCTAGGGAAGATGCATGCTGATGTTTCATCGTTTGAACCGTTCTTGGAATCTGTAGGGGAACTTGGCTACCAGATTTACGTGATAAATGAAGCAGGCGAAGAAGCTTATTTTGGCCGGCCTTTTACGAAGACAAGCCTTCCAGAAGAAGCCATGAAGGTCCTAAAAGCGCAAGAGATTTATCATGGGATGAGTCAATATAAGTTTTGGATGATGGGGCATTTTTCGAATGATGTCACAAATACAGTAGGGGTCCCATTCACGATGAATGGACAACCATACGGATTGTTTTTGCGCCCCAATAATAAACTGCTTTTTTCTGATATCCATATGATTCTTGCCTGGTTTTTCATTGCGATCGCGTTTGTGAGTATCATCGGAGTTCTTTTGATGGCGAGACAGCTTATTAAGCCGATTACCAATTTAACGGAAGCCACGAAGGAAATTGCACGTGAAAATTTCAATTATCCTTTAAAGATTGAGCGAAGTGATGAGATTGGTCAGTTGGTTGAAAGCTTTAACATCATGCAAAAGCAGTTACAGCATAATGATGAAGCGCGTAAATCGTTCATCAACAATGTTTCACACGATTTTCAGTCACCTTTAATGAATATTCAAGGTTATGCTGAGCTTTTAATGTCGAAGGATCTTACGGCGGGTGAACATCAAGAATACGTCCAAATCATCGATCATGAATCGAAGCGGCTTTCTACTTTAACGAAGCAGCTCCTGCTTTTAACATCTCTTGATCAAAATACCTATCCGATGAAGGTGTCAGGAGTCCGCCTAGATGAACAAATTAAACAAACCATTCGTCGATTTCAATGGCGGCTTCAAGAAAAGGAAATAGAAGTTTCCTTTAAGCTGCCCCCTGTTCAAATCAAGGCTGATGCAGAGCTTATGAGTAATGTATGGGATAATTTGTTGACCAATGCGATAAAGTACAATACTGATATGGGAACCATCTGGATTAGTTTAACGGAAGATGAAACTTCGTTAACGATTATGTTTAAAGATACTGGAATCGGGATGTCCCAAGAAAATATTTCGCAAATTTTTGATCGTTTTTATCGGGTTGATTCTTCGAGAAAAAGAGATGGAACAGGGCTTGGCTTAGCGATTGTGAAACAAATTATTGACTTGCATGAAGGGGAAATAGCTGTAGATAGTAAAATTGGCGTGGGAACAACCTTTACCATTAAACTCCCACTGAATAATAAACTGGAGGAATAAGAAATGGAACAAACCTGGAGTATACGATTAATTCGCTTTGCAGCGATCTTTGGAATCATTGGTACCTTTATTGGCTCACAAATGTCTGGAAATATGGATTATTCGATGAGACCCATACATGCGCATATTCTGCTTGTCGGCTGGCTATCCGTGTTTGCATGGGGAATCTTTTATAAAGTTTATAAGATTAAATATAAAAAACTCGTCTCCATCCATAGCATCCTTGGGATGCTAGGAGCATTAGGATTAACCGTTGGAATGTGGATGTACAATCTTAACCCGTTTAATCTAGATGAAACCTTTGTCATGATCCTCTTTATCGTTGGCGGCTCCTTGTTATTGCTAGCCTTCTTGCTTTTCGTACCAATTACTTTTCTCATTGAAAAACAAGAAGATAAGTAGATTTATAGAAAGTCATTAAGATAGACTATGAGGGACAAGGACCATAGTAAAAATATGAAAAAGCCTCTATCCGTTAAAAGGGTAGAGGCTTTACTCATTAATAGGGGGTACAAGCTAATGTCCTTGAGAGCCGTGGTCATAGACACTTGCGAAGTGTTTCACCCGGCAAATGTCCTTGAACTGTCGTCAAGGACATTTGCGAAGTGTTCCACCGGCTAAAGTCTTTGAGAGCCGTCGTCAAGAACACTTTTGAAGTATTTCACCTGGCAAATGTCCTTGAGAGGCGTCGTCATGAACACTTGCGAAGGTTTCCACCCAGATAATGTCCTTGAGAGCCGTGGTCATGAACACTTGCGAAGTTTTCCACCCAGTTAATGTCCTTGAGCCGTCGTCAAGGACACTTACAAAGTCTACTAACCAGCAAATGTCCTTGAGAGCCGTCATCATGGACACTAACGAAGTCTTCCACCCAGCAAATGTCTTTGAGAGCCGTCGTCAAGGACACTAACGATGTATTCCAACCAGCAAATGTCTTTGAGAGCCGTCA
>Ga0180215_1003993_pt1 | contig 13454 bp, 12 predicted proteins | sample eDN3rd37CBELigBY_FD_128871 | JGI IMG/M metagenome (GOLD analysis project Ga0180215, IMG submission 128871) | Enriched backyard soil microbial communities from Emeryville, California, USA - eDNA 3rd pass 37_C BE-Lig BY (version 2) (version 2) | ecosystem: Environmental > Terrestrial > Soil >...
AACTTCGCGGTGCCGCCGTGATTGCCAGCAATGACGTTTTCGACACCTTGCGAACCAATGAAATTCGCCAGTTCAAAGGTCGCAATGACAGTGGAATTGCAGCGCTTGGCGATTTCCACGGTATCCCCAACGTGATCGTTGTGGGCATGTGTCAACAGGATGACATCGGCATCTACCGTAGCGGGGGCGATCGTGTTTGCCGGATTTCCGGTGAGGAAGGGATCCACCAGCACGGTCTTGCCTTCGGCTTCGAGGGCAAATGCTGAATGTCCAAACCAGGTGATATTCACAAAAAGCTCCTTTAGCGGGATCGAATTGTCCAGGCCGTGCCAGTGCAAACCATGTGCCGCGATCAGGTCCGGCTGAAGACCAGTTCGCCATCAGCGATTGTGTGATCGACCGGAACACTCCCCAGGGACTCCGGGGGCACATCCCGCAGGTTGGCGCTGAAGACGGTGAGATCGGCCAGGTAGCCAGGCCGCAATGAACCCTTTACCTTTTCGTCGAAAGAGGCGTAAGCGGCATTCCACGTGTATGCCCTGATTGCCTCTTCGACCGTCACGGCCTCCTCGGGCCAGGCGTCGTCGCCATGGCTGTCCTTCCGGGTCACCATGGTCTGGATACCGAGCATTGGATTTGTCGGCACCACGGGCGCATCGGAACTGGCGGCAGCGACAATGCCACGCCTGGCAAAGGTGTTCATGGCATAGGCATATCGATAGCGATCACGACCAATGTTTTGTTCATAGGCGGGACGCGTGTAATGGAGGAAGGTGGTTCCCGGAATCGGGATCACGTTTTGCATCGCGATCCGGTCGATCAGGCCCTCATCCAGCACGGAGCAGTGTTCGATTCTGTGGCGGGCATCGGGGCGTGGAGTATCTGCCTGGGCTTCCGCGTAGGCATCAAGGATAAGTTCTATCGCGGCATCGCCAATGGCGTGAATCCCGATCTGGAAACCGGCGCGATGCGCTTTCAGGACGTCGGCCTTCATTTTCCCTGGTTCTTCCATCCAGAGTCCGAAATTGTCTGGCTCGCCCACATATGGCTGACGCATCCGGGCGGTACGACCACCGATAGAGCCGTCCGAAAAGAGTTTGGCGGGGCCGATGCGCAGCCAGTCATCGCCGAAACCGGTCTGGATCCCCAGATCGATCAGTGCTTGAAGGGTTTGCTCAATGATCATCATCAGGTACGTGCGGACCGGCAATGTGCCGTTACGGTGCAGCGCCTGGAAAGCACGTAATTGCTGTGCCTCCCGGATCCCGGCTTCGGTCACGCTGGTGACACCGTGGCGCCGGAAGTCCAGTCCACCGGCGAGGATCGCGGCTTCCATCTCAGCCTGGGTGGGTGCGGGAACATGCTGGCTGACCAGATTGACGGCGGTTTCCCGGAGCACACCGGTTGGTTCACCGTGTTCATCTCGGTCAATGGTGCCGCCATCGGGATCCGGGGTGGCAGCGGTGATTCCGGCGATCCTGAGGGCAACGCTGTTGACGGCGGCGATGTGATGGCAACTGCGATGCAGCAGTACCGGAGACTCGGACGACACGGGATCCAGATCCAGGCGCAGGGGATGCCGTTGTTCAACCAGGGAGGCCTGGTCATAGCCCTGCCCGATAATCCACTGACCCGGGTTGGCCAATCGTGCGGCGTCCTTGACCAGGTTACCGATTTCGCGAATGGATGTCACCTCAGGTTCCCACAGGCTGAGCTGAAGGCGGGCGAAACCGGTCATCATGATGTGCGCGTGCGCGTCATAAAGACCGGGACACGCCATGCGCCCAGCCAGGTCGAGCGATTCGGGTTGACCGCCGAGTTCGTTCCGGACACTTGCAAGTGACCCCACTGCCCGGATCCGGTTGCCGATGATGCCGACGGCTTCAACCTCCGGTTGTTCCGGATTCATGGTAAGGATGGGACCACCATGAACAATCAGTGCCCGCATGCTTGCAACATCCTTGCATACGTAGTTACGAAGATTCGGATCATCGTGAATTCGCGTGCTGTTCTGTCCACCAGTTCGCAAGGGTATCCAGCCGGGTCAGCCACACATCGCCGCTGGCAATGATTTCGTCGAGGAACCGGATGAAAGTCGCCGAGAACCCTGGTCGCATGATGATGTGAGGATGAATCACGATGGTCATCAGACTGCTTTCGGTCCGGACGTCGGCCAGGCTGGCAGACCATGCCTCCAGCAGTGAACTTGGTGGCAACGGGTGATCGGGGTGCAACCAGGTTCGATCATTCCAGTAAGGGGAAACCGGAACCTGGACGGTTGGGGAAACCGATGTTCCGCCGATCAGCGAGGGAAAATCGCCCCCACTGCCATCGATGATCCAGTCGAGCGCCGGGATGTCTGGTTCCTGTGGTCCGGTCATCGCACCGAGTACCGGTTGACCGGATACACGCTGCAAGGCCGCCAGCAGGTTTGGCTGGAGCGGAGCGGGCCCGGTGGAGTGGAAGGTGGCAGCGACCTCGTGCCCGGCATCGGCGACCGCGCGTACCAGCTGCGGGAGCGAATTCATCGCAGTTTCGGTCCAGCAGGTGGTGATGCGGGTATCGAGATCTTCCAGCAGTCCAAGCAGACGTTGCATGCCGGTTGCGGCATAGTCAATGCCCGTATCGAGCGATTCGTGGGCATTCGCCGCAACCGGACCATCGACGGCGGCCAGGAGTGCCACTGCCGCCCTGTGACCCCCGGGCCATTCCTGTCTGGTTCCGGGCATCAGTCCATCGGTCATGAAGTCTTCTTTCGTTCCTGTTGAGCAGATCAGGTAGACGGCCTGATTTCGCCTGTATCAACTCCTTATGTTACCCGACTGCCGCTGCCAGTGCCTGATCCAGATCATCGATGATGTCGGCAACGTCCTCGATGCCGACTGAAAGCCGGACCAGGTTGTCTCCAATGCCAATACCTGCGCGCTGCTCGGGCGTGAGAGCGCGATGCGATGACATTGCCGGATAGAGTGTCAGTGAATAGACATCACCGAGAGTTGGTGCCGGTGTGACGAGCTGAAGCGCATCGAGAAAGCGGAAGACCGCCGCCTGGCCGGCATTGTGGATTTCGAAACTCAGCATGGACCCGTGATCCCCGGTGCGGAACTGACCATCCGGCAGGGCGCACGAAACACCGGGGTAGTAGACCGTGTCGATCCGGGTGTCGTTCTGCAACCATGCCACGACATCGCGGGCATTTGCGCAATGCTGTTTCATGCGGAGGGGCAATGTCTTGATTCCTCGATGGGTGAGCCAGGCATCGAACGGGCTGAGGATTGCACCAGTAAGTTTCTGGTTCTGGCGCAATCCTGCCGCGTGCCGGCTGGACGTGGCGACCACCCCACCGGTCGCATCCCCGTGGCCGCCGAGGAATTTGGTGGCGGAGTGGACGACCAGATCAGCGCCAAGAGACGCAGGCTGCACGAGGACTGGTGAAACGAAGGTGTTGTCGATGACGAGTTTGGCTCCGGCCCCACGAGCGATGGCAGCGAGAGCCGGGATGTCGGCCACCCGGATAAGGGGATTCGATGCAGTCTCCGCCAGGATCGCGGCAGGCTGGACGCTGTCGACAACCTGGGCAACAGTTTCGAGATCGAGGATATCGACGAAGTGGGCGATGATGTCGTTGGTCGACAGGTAGTCCTGCACCAGGGAAAAGGTGGCACCGTACACATCACGGGAGATGACGATCGATTGTCCCGGATGGGTCGTCTCCGTGATGGCGCCGAAAATAGCGGCCATGCCGGAGGCATATGCCACGGCTTCTTCGGTACCTTCGAGGGCGGCGATGGCGATTTCAAGACCACGGACAGTCGGATTGCCGTAGCGCGAGTAGACATATCCCAGTGAGTTATCCGAAAAAACGGCATCCAGATCGGCGGCGGTCTCATAGGCATAGGCAGTTGCAATGTGGATTGGGGACGAGGAGGGAATCTCCTTGCCGGTCGCCAATCGCTCACCGGCGTGGACCGCGGTGGAAGCTGCCCCGCGCGAATACTTGCCGGAAGGCTGAAGTGACATGTTGCATCCTTGATTGAGAAGTGGTGCGGAAGATCCCAGTCGCCACACGAACGATGCTGGCAGTCTAGAATTGTGGAGTTGCACCGTCAATGCGACGGTTTCCGGATACTGCGAGGTAGCATCCGGATTTCTCACACCTGACCTGAATGGAAGACGTCGCTTGTGGAATCCTCGCATGAATCGCGCGTAACCGAAGACCAGTTTTTGGGCACCCTGCTGGGGATGGCCATTGGCGATGCCCTTGGGCGGCCGCTGGCTGGACTGAGTGCCGGGGAAATTGCCAGCACGTATGGGGAAATCACGGGATATACCGGTACGAAGGTGCACGGAGAGCAGGAGACACTGCCGGGAGAGATTTCCATCATTTCGGAAACCGTCCTTTGCCTGGTGGAATCGCTAACCACCAATGATGGCTTCCTGGATGCCGAAAACATCAATGCCCGCCTGCAGTTCCTGGTGCGTGGTCCTTCCGGGCACCAGATGTCGCCGGTGATGGCGGCTGGAATCGAGGCTGCCGAGGCACAAGGTGGCCTGGTCGAGGCTGCCGGGGATGACCCGGCTGAACTGGCGACCGGTGCGCGAGGCATTCCGGTTGGATTGCTGAATGCCATTGGCCTGTTCGATGGAGGCACCATCGAGACCGAGGCAATCAGTGTGACCCGGCTGTCCCACCGGGGCGAAATTGCGACGCGACCGGCGATTGCCGTGGCCCAAATGGTGGCAATGACCGCACGTCAACCGCAGGATTTCCTGGCCTGGTTTGAACGGGTATGGCCCGGACCGTATGATGATGTGGTCGGTGATATCCATGTCATTGCCACGGCCGTGGCTGGCAGTGGGGTGTTTGAAACCGGCGTGTTCCAGGTTGTGGCTGGCGGCGGGGAGGCTCAAGCCCGTGGTGCCATCGCCGGTGCCATTGCGGGTGCCCGGTTCGGCGCCAGCGGCATTCCGCAAGAGTTGATCGACGATCTGGATGCCCGGATTTACCTGACGCTTGCCGCGCCTTGGTTTTATCGCACGGCACTGCGCCGGAATGGCACCATTATCGATTTGCGGATGGAGCAGTGATTTCCGGATATCCCCCAGCAGTTGACTGGCGCGCACGCGCTATACTGAAGGAAGTGCTGGTTCAAGCTGCATGCTTGCGTTCCGTTCAACCAGCCTGCGCACGCGGCGGTCCCGCCTGATCGTCGCATCATTGTGTTGATAGGAAATATGGCAGAGAAGCGCGACTACTATGAAGTCTTGCAGGTCACCCGGAGTGCCAGCGAGACTGAAATCAAGAAATCCTACCGGAAACTTGCCATGGAATTCCATCCGGATCGCAACAGTGATCCCGGAGCGGAAGACCGGTTCAAGGAGATCAACGAAGCCTACGAAGTGCTGTCCAACGCCGAGCGCCGGGCAGCGTACGATCGTTTTGGGCATGCCGGGCTGAATGGCGGCGGTATGGGAGGCGATCCGTTTGGCTTTGGTGGTCAATCTCCTTTCGGTGACATTTTCGAAACCTTCTTTGGTGGTGGCGCGAGCAGCAGTGGCCGGCGGCGACCAACGCAGACGCGCGGCAACGATGTGCAGATTTCCGTTGACCTCACCTTCGAGGAAGCTGTTTTCGGCACAGAGAAGCAGGTGGAAATCGACCGCCTGGAAACGTGTACCGCCTGCAACGGTTCCCGCATGAAGGGTGGTAAGAAGCCACCGTCCTGTCCGAACTGCAATGGCACCGGTGAGGTTCGGCGAGTCCAGCAAACGATCCTGGGACAATTCATGACGTCGGGACCGTGCCCAACCTGTCACGGGGAAGGCGTCACCATCACCGAACCGTGCGATGTCTGCCGTGGTCGTGGTCGCTCGCACCAGTACCGGACGATTGCGGTGTCGATTCCGGCCGGGGTTGACGACAATGCCACATTGCGCCTGACCGGGCAGGGTGAGGATGGACCGGGCGGTGGTCCGGCCGGAAACCTGTACGTGAAGGTGCGTGTGCAGCCGCACAAACTCTTCGAACGTCGCGGCAAGGCGATTTACAGCCAGTTGAACATCAATGTGGCCCAGGCTGCCCTGGGGGACGAAGTCACCATCGACACCATCGATGGTCCGGCGTTGTTCCGCATCCCATCCGGCACGCAGAATGGCGAACAGTTCCGCCTGCGGGGCAAGGGAGTTCCGGAATTGCGCGGGAACGATCGTGGCGACCAGATCGTGAATATCCACGTGGTGATCCCGAAGAAGATGAACGACGAACAGCACGAATTGTTCGAGCAACTGGCACAGAGTCTTGGCAAGGAAGTGTCACAGCAACCCAGCAACCGCGGTTTTTTTGACCGCGTCAAGGATGCACTCGGCGTTTGACTGGACAACTTGCGATCTTGAGTGCTGAAGCGGACCGGGTCAGGCAACTGCCCGGTCCTTTTCATATCCTGCCATGCTTTGGCGTTGCCGGAGTGCCGGGAGTTGACGGACTATCAAAACGGAAGTATAGTGAGTGTACAAGTGAATCAGCCTTCGGGGTTTGGTGAGGTCATCGAGTTATGATGATCAAGTCCTGACCGGCGGTACAGCCCGCAAGCGTGAGTGGGAGCACGAGCGCACGATCCGGTGAAATTCCGGGGCCGACGGTAAAGTCCGGATGGGAGAAGGCGTTCAGCTGCGTTACCAACCGGAACGTGGTTGCCGCTCCAGCAAGTTTTTCACCCGTGGGCCTCCGGCTCCGGGTTTTTTGTTGCCCGGAATACCATTCCGGAGGCGCCCATTGTGACGTTCTTGCCGGTGCTGGTGCGTCAGTGTTATTGACGTCCTGCATTGGTCTTTTCGCCACGAGGCGCCTCTGTGGGGCACACATGATCGCGCTCGTCCTCAAACGCATTGGCCTGCTGATTGCCACCGTTTTCACGGCGACAACGCTGCTGTTTGCATTGATCCATGCCTCGGGAGATCCGACAGACGGCTTCCTGGCACCGGGTGCGTCATCCGACCTGCGTGAGGCCACCCGGCATCGCCTGCATCTCGACCAGCCGTTGCCTGAACAATATGCCCGTTTCCTCTGGAACGGTATGACCGGTCAGTTTGGTGATTCCTGGAGGGACCGGCAACCGGCCACGGACGCGATTTTTGCGCGCCTGCCGGCAACGCTGGAATTGATGTTCTGCGCGGTGGTGATGGCCGTGGTGCTTGGCGTGGCGCTGGGTGTGACGACCGCCTGGCTCCGGAACACCTGGGTCAAGGGAGGTCTTCGGGTCGTCACCCTGCTTGGCCAGGCTGTGCCGTCCTTCTGGCTTGGCACCCTGCTGATCCTGCTGTTTGCCGTGAAACTGGACTGGTTGCCTTCATCCGGGAACCAGGGGTGGCAGGCCATGATCCTGCCAGGAATCACCCTTGCCCTGTATCCCGCCTCGGTCATCGCCCGATTGCTGGAATCCGGACTGCGTGACGCATCGACGCGAGCGTTCGTGACTGTGGCCAGAGCCAAGGGATTGTCACGACCGGTCATCCTGCTGCGGCATGTACTGCCGAATGCGATGATGCCGGTGCTGGGATACGTTGGCCTGCAGGTGAGCTTTCTGGTTGGCGGTTCAGTGATTGTCGAATCGGTGTTTGCCTATCCCGGACTCGGCCGGTTCGTGCTCCAGGCGGCAACCGAACGGGATTTGCCGGTCATCCAGGCGTTTGTGGTGACTGTGGCTGTGCTGGTGGTGCTGGGCAATCTGGTCATTGATCTGCTGGCATTGGTGTTCGATCCCCGCATGCGTGACCAGCAGGAAGGAGCGGCGGTCTTTGGCTGACTTTGCCCAACTGTCGCGCCTGCTCCCGGTTCGCCCTGCCACGACAGAGGACAGGACAACAGGTGACCCTCCTGACTCCGCCATTTCCGGGTCGATGTCCGGGTGGCGCAATGCGGTGTTGTTGCTGCCGCTCGGGATGTTCTTTGCCATCATCCTTGCTGGGGTGCTGTTGCCGCTGCCCGATGCCGGAACACAATCGTTGCCGGATCGCCTGCTCGCACCGGTGTTTTCGGGCGGATCATGGGCGCATCCGCTTGGTACGGACGGGCTTGGGCGCGATCTGCTGGCCAGAATAACGCAGGGTGCGTTGATGTCACTGCAGGTGAGCGTGGTTGCGGCAAGCATCGCGGCAGTGGCGGGTATCTTCTGTGGCGTGGTGGCTGGCATGTTCGGCGGCTGGGTTGACAACCTGTTGACCCTGCTTGCCGAAGTCACCCTGACGGTGCCGAGTGTGGTGGTCGGGGTGGTATTGACGGCGACGCTTGGACAAAGCAGGCAAAACCTGATAGCCATCCTGGTGCTGGGGGGCTGGATCAGTTATGCCCGTGTACTGCGCCTGGAAACCCGTCAACTCCGGGGATCTGATTTCGTCCTGGCGGCCGCCGTGACAGGTGGGAGTCGCTGGCACATTGGTGTACGACACCTCTTGCCGAACCTCGCACCGACAGTCCTTGTTCTCTTCGCACAACAACTTGGCGGCATGATGCTGTGGGAGGCCTCCCTGACGTATCTCGGACTCGGGGCGAGACCGGATCTGGTCACACTGGGGGGAATCGTGCGCGATGGGCAGGCTCAGATCTTTGGTGGGTGGTGGATTGGGGTGACCTCCGGATTCATGGTGGCGCTGGCAATTGTCGGATTCGCATTTGCCGGTGACTGGATACGCAACCGGCTGGACCGGGGTACCGGAACGTCGTTGGCATAGGGACGCACTCAGTTGGTGAAAGGGATACTCGTGCACTCCATATCACGCAGGACATTCGCATCGGTATTGGCGGCGGCGGGCGCGTCAAACCTGGGGCTACCGAGGCAGCTTTTTTCACAGGGGGCGAATGACAATCGACTCGATACGTTCACCATCGATCTCACCGGCGGCCCAGATTATCTCGATCCGGCGCTCGCCCGGTCGTTACGGGACTGGTCGATCGTGCATTCCCTGTACGACTCCATTGTGCATCTCAGTGACTCCGGGAAAATCGTGCCACTTGCGGCGCAATCAGTGACCGTCATCGACGATCTGACCCTGGAAGTGACATTGCGCGACGGGTTGCAGTTTCACGATGGCACGCCGGTACATGCAGATGCCGTCAAGCGCGGGATCGAGTGGGTGCAGCAATCCGATGGACCCGCAACCGGGAATTTCTCTGTCATTTCCGGTGTGGAACTTGTCGACGACCTGACCTGCAGGATTGTGACTGGCGAGCCTGCGGCGTGGCTCCTGTCACAACTGGCCGTCTGGCTCGTGCTGCTTCCCGAAGGCATCACGAACGAATCGTTGGTATCGAAGCCAGTGGGAAGTGGTCCGTATCGCTTCGTCTCACAGCAGCCTGGCGCCGAACTGGTTTTGGAGCGAAATCCGGATTACACGTGGGATAGTCCGAAGGGCCTGCCATTGGCCGAGCGCGTCACCTACCGGTTTGTCCCCGAAGCGGTGACGCGGATTGCCGACCTGGCAACGAACCAGGCTGACCTGATCCAGACTGTGCCAATCGATCAGCGTGAAGCGGTCGAAAGTGCCGGTGGGCAGGTGATCGAAACGCCGGTGCTTGGGGTGACGTTCCTGCGAATCGCGACAGATGTTGCCCCCTTTGACGATCCGCGAGTGTGCCAGGCCGTGAATTACGCCATTGATGTCGAGACCATTGCCCAAACACTGGTGTCACCGGCGGCACACCGGTTGGCGTCCCTTTTTCCTGATTCTCGCGGAATCGGTTTCGATCCCGAACTCCAGCCATTCGCGTACGATCCGGACAAGGCAAAGGCCCTGCTTGCGGAGGCAGGAGTGGCAGAAGGTACGGAGATTTCCATCCAGATTGTTGGCGGTGAGCGGGACGACATGTTTGAAGCGATCACCGGGCAGTTGGAAGACGCCGGATTCAGCGTGACTCCAGTTGCAACCGACCTGGCGACCTTCAACTCCCAGTGGCAGGACACGTCTGCACCGCCATTGCGCTTTGTCAGCTGGCGACCGATGTTCGATCCGCACACGTTGCTCAGCCTGATGTTTTTCAGCACTGGTCCACTCGCAAGGTTTGACAATCCGGATGTGGACGCCCTGATCCTGGCGGCTGCCGCAGACACAGATCCCGATTCGCGAGCAGCAACCTACCGGAAGTTGGGAAAGGTGATGCAGGAGCAACCGGGTGCGGTTTACCTCTGGAATCTGACATCGACATTTGGGGCAAACAGTGCGGCCGAAGCATGGTCGCCACGAGCCGATGACTATGTGATCGCCACTAGCGGTACTGGAGAGCAGGAATGAACCGGTTTCACATCACACGCAGGACCCTGATGGCTGGAGCGTTTTCGTTGCCCCTGATCGCAGGGTTGCGGCCGGCAGGTGCCCAGGATGCCATTGGACTGGCCGAGGAGTTGGTGATCGACCAGCCGAGCCCGCCCGAGAGTATTGATCCGGCCCTGGCGTACGCCCCGCATGACTGGTCGATCGTCCATTCCATCTACGATGCACTGGTGCAATTCGACGAATCTGGGCAACTCGTTCCACTGGCTGCGGAAACTTTCCAAACCAGCGATGCCATCACCTTTGATGTGACCTTGCGTGAAGGATTGACATTTCACGATGGGTCACCTGTGACAACGGCTGCGATTACCCGATCCGTGGCGTACATGAAGGACTCGGGTTCAAGTGCTTCCGATCTGTTTGCCGGGATCGAGCGGGTGGAAGAGATTGACGATCTGACAGCGAAAATCGTCTGTGCGGAACCATCGCCATGGCTGCCCGCGCAACTTGCTCCCTGGATTGTTCTGATCCCGGAAGGGCTGACCCCGGATTCTGCGGTTTCCGCACCAGTGGGATCCGGTCCGTACCGTTTCGAATCGTACGATACAGGTTCGCAAATCACCCTGGTACGCAATGAGGCCTACACCTGGAACAGTCCAAAGGGGCAACCGATGGCCGAGCGCGTGGTGTACCGGTTCATTCCGGAAGCCACGACGCGGATTGCGGATATTGCTTCAGGCGAGACTGACCTGATTACCGAGGTACCGCTGGATCAGTGGAGTGCGGTGGAATCCAGCGGTGCGGCACTGCTGGCAACGCCGGTGGTGGGGATCTGGTTCGTGCGGATCGGAACCGATGCCGAACCATTCGACGATATCCGGGTGCGGCAGGCCGTGAATCATGCGATCGACGCGCAAGCGATTGCCAGCAGCCTCGTGGGTGAAGGCGCCAACAGAATTGCTTCGATCTTCCCGGACGAACGATCGCTCGGCTTTGATCCCGATGTCCAGCCATATCCCTACGATGTGGAGAAGGCAAGATCGTTGCTCCGGGAAGTGGGACTGGAAAATGGCTTCACCACGAAACTTGAAATGACCGCAAATGCACGGATCGATATTGCGGAGGCCATTGCCGGATATCTGGCAGAAGTGGGGATCACGGTGGACCTGGTGAGTTCCGATTATGCGACGTTCAATGCCGGATGGGCTGATACATCACGACCAGCCTTGCGGATGGTGACGTGGAGTCCGCTGTATGATCCGCACACGTTGCTGAGCCTGGCATTCGTGACCGGTGGATACCTTTCCCGGTACAGCAATGAAGCGGTCGATAAGGCCTTTGCAGCGTCGAGCGTCGAACCCGATCCTGAAAAGCGGGCCGGGTACCTGCGCCAGGTCAATGCCGCACTTCGCGATGATCCCGCCTGCATCTACCTCTGGAACCAGGTCACGACGTACGGTGTGACCGAGTCGATGTCGGAATGGCAGGGCCGGGGCGATGAATATGTCATTGCCACGACGACCACGGGAAGCACGGAATGACGAGCGAGCGTTCGCCATTCCTTGCCGATGTGCTGAAGGAGCGGTCATCTGTTCGCTCCTTTTCGGCAGAGCCGGTCAATCCGGATCTGGTGCGGCAAGCAATAGAAGCTGCCGGGTGGGCACCTTCACCACACGGAACGCAACCCTGGAAATTCGCGGAGGTGCTTGCAGAAGCACGGCGGCGGGCGCTTGCTGAAACCATGAGCGATACCTGGCGCCAGCAACTGCGCCTCGACGGGGATGACGAGTCGGTCATTTCCCGGCGACTGGCGTTGAGCCGGCAGCGCCTTGAGGTGCCGCCGGTCGTCGTCGTGCTGTGCCTGGACCTGTCCCGCGCCCACACCTATCCGGATGTGGCCCGCCAAGAAGCGGAATACCTGATGGCGGTGCAGAGTCTTGGCGCGGCGGCACAGAATTTCCTGCTGGCGATTCATGCCACTGGGCTGGATGCAGGGTGGATGTGTGCTCCGCTGTTTTGCGCGGATGCGGTGCGGGAGGAACTTGGGTTGGCCGCGCATCTCGAACCGCATGCAATGTTTCCGGTTGGAAAGATGGCCAAGCCGCCAAAACGGCGACCCCGAATGCCGATCGAAGACCTGATTGAGATCTGGCTCGATTGACCCTGGCAGGGGCTAGAACACCAGCCAGGCGCCAATCAGCCCAAGGGCAAGCACAAAGAGGAAAATACTGGCAATGGGCATTCCGGCAAGGAAGGAAAGCAACACGCCGACCACAAGCAGGATGACGAGAGCGATCAGGTAATTTCGTTGCAACGGGCTGAGTGGCAACATGCCGCCACCGAGCATCCAGGGATCAGGTTCAGGCCGCACGGTATCCCCTGCCAGAACCTGGCGAGCATGGCGGACGCGATTGATTTGTTCTTCATCCCGGTATGAACTCATGGATGGGTACTCTCCCGGATTCGACGTGAAGTGGTGCCTGCTGGATTCAGGTGCTACGGGTTGGCGGGTGCTGGTCGTCTCCGAGCCCTGCCACGCGCAACCAGATTTGAACGACGATGATCTTGACGATTCCTGCCAGGGTCAGCAGCATGCCGGAAAGCAGCCAGACCTCGCTGAAGTCTGCCAGCCACGCGGAAAGTGCCAGGCCAAGACCGGCCACGGTGAGTATCCAGGAGATTCGATGCAACTGGTTCATGATGGTCATTCCTGACTTCCGTGAGCGCCAAGGGTGACGCGTACCGACAATTGAACCACGAATCCTCCAGGTGAACTCGTAGAGATGTTACCGGGAGTCGGATTCCGGTTTGACGGCGTGCGCGATGATGCGATCCGCGTCATCGTGGAACGGTTCCATGTCGTACCCGCCGAACAGCGAAACCTCGCTGAATCTACAGGCCCCGAGCATGAACATGAGTTCACTGGCGTGGACATAGCGATGATCGAACGCGGTGCGGATTCGCTGGAAACTCCCGTCCGGTTTGAACATGTCGTACCACAGTGTCGTTTCGATCACCTGGGTGGCTGGCCGGATCACGCGCGCCGACCACTTGTCGACGATCGAGTCATCATCGGTTTGCCACGATCCTTCGAGGAGTGGACCACTACCCAAGTGGGTCAATTGCTCCGGATGCGGGTGCATCAGGTCGATCAGCACCGCTCCCCCGGGCGCTAGTGCGTTCCACGCGGA
>Ga0180215_1003995_pt1 | contig 13446 bp, 14 predicted proteins | sample eDN3rd37CBELigBY_FD_128871 | JGI IMG/M metagenome (GOLD analysis project Ga0180215, IMG submission 128871) | Enriched backyard soil microbial communities from Emeryville, California, USA - eDNA 3rd pass 37_C BE-Lig BY (version 2) (version 2) | ecosystem: Environmental > Terrestrial > Soil >...
AAGCAAATCAAACAATTGAAAGAGGAAAAAGAAGAGCTTGAGGATCAATTGGGAGTTTTGCCATTTTAAGAAAAATGATATATTCCCTACCCTGTTTATGGGTAGGGACATATTAGCAAATTGAGTTCAAAATTAATTAGCGAAAAGTGTTCAAAATAACTTGACGGTTACATCCACCTTTTGACATAGCTTCAAACGCATTTTTTAATATATTTATACAAACCTGAATAAGTTGATTGACATCTCCATGAATATATGAATTTTTAGTAGTATTCTTTACCTCTAAAATTATTCCATTTAATGTCGCTTCATGAGATGTTAACTTAATAATATAGTCTACTAATTCGTTACAGGAAAGTTTTTAAATGTGTGACTCTGAGGCTTTGAAAGCACTAGCATTTCACTTACAATCTGATTAATTCTCTCCAACTCCATTAATATAATATCAATGTGTTCTTTTGGCGTATGTTCTGATTCTTTCATTATTTGAATAAACCCTTTTATTGAAGTAAGTGGATTGCGAATTTCATGAGCGATACCTGCAGCTAATTCACCGACAACTGACAGTTTTTCCTTTCGAACCAGTAATGCCTCAGCTGCTTTTAATGGAGTTATATCTCTACCAATTGTTAATAACCCTTTTCGTTCATTGTTCTCATCAAATAACGGTACTTTTATTACATCAAAGGTTTTATTATCTCCATTTTTAGTTGGAAATGATTCCTCGCATCTTGTTAACCTACCGGCTTCCCAGGCTGTAATATCAGATTTATCGCAATGGTGAAATGCGTCCTTAAAAAAAGGAATAATCTCAGCTAATTCTATATCTGATTTTCCGATAGGGTTAATTTCTTTCAGAGAAAACAACTCTTTTCCAAAATCATTAACTCTCAGCCACTTTCCTTTGCCATCTTTAAAGTTCACAAAGTCTGGCATGGAATTAATAAGAATAGATAATTCATTTTCTTTTTCTTCTGCCATTTTATATGACTGATGTTTTTCCACTATAAAGTGTATCAAAATTGTTGTTATTATAATAAATATAATGCCTTTTCCAAATTGGATATAATCATATAATTTACTTGTATGATCAATAACATTTATATAAACATCTGAGATAATTATTAAACTTACAACCAAATACAGCAAAGCCACTTTATTCTTTAGAAAGTTTAGTGCTTTCATTTCCCTCACCCACTTTTTTTCAATATCCATAGAATCGCAGTTTATTTATTATTTTGCAATACTATTTACATATTTTAAGAAAATTTTCTACTTAAAACCAAGAAGAAACTCTGAAATAAATACTCGTTAGTTGACACTAGAAGTATAATGAGTTATAATTAAATCTTCTATTACCAATAAAAAAATGTTTTATATATTTGCTTATAATGATTCCCATTAAATAGATTTTAGCTATTGCTATAAAAAACACTTGAAGCATTGACCTTAAGATAAAGAATAAAACAGAATGATAAATGAATTGGCATTCCGCTATTTGGTAAGCTTATTCACACTGGATCGGCTTCGGAGCCGTAAGGACGAAAGAGAGGTAGGGCTTTCGTTGTTTAAGAAATCAAATCTACCAGGAATTTACCGCGGCTTATTTGGTAATGATAATTAACATAGGTTTATTTATTCACTACAGGACTGGCAAACTTATGTTTTAATAGATAAAGAAAAAAGAACCATAGTATAGCTATGGTTCTTTTTTCTTTTATTCGGTATAATTAGAGCTACTAATATATTCTAATTATATAACCTTTATTGAAAATTCATTATATACTTTCAACTGGTTTTTCCCAGATTCTTTTGCATGGTACAATGCTTTATCAGTCAAGTTAATTATCTCTTCTGGATGTTCAGCATGATTCATTGATGCAATACCTACGCTTACTGTTACAGTATAAGACACTTTTGAAGTAGCATGTGGTATACTTAGTTTTTCAATTGAATTTAAAACTTCTTCACCAAGTTTTCTAGCGTCTGAGGTCGTTGCTTTAGGATAAAGAATGACAAACTCCTCTCCTCCATAACGAAATAGCTCTGCATTTGCCTTTATCACTAGTTTCCCCACTGTTGTTGCAACCATTTTCAAACACGTATCTCCTACAGTATGACCATATGTATCATTAAATTCTTTAAAATAATCAATATCAAACATTAAGACGGATAAAGTTTCATTGAATATTCTTGCTTCCTCCCACCTCTCTTTTAAGTTATACTCTAACTTCCTTCTATTTCCTACATGTGTCAATCCATCGATGAACGACAGGTAGCTTAATTGTTTATTAGCAATGGTTAATTGGTTTTCAAGTCGCTTTCTTTCAGTAATATCTCTTGTTATACAGATGATTTCTTGGTTACCACCTCTAGTAATACTTTTTCCAGTTGACTCTAACTATATGATTTCTCCATCAGATCGTTGTGCTCGATAAGAAAATGTAACAATTTTACTTTCTGATTCTAATAGTTGTTGATGGGACTTAAAAAATAAATATTGGTCCTCAGCATAAACAATATCATAAAAGGTACTAGCATATAGAATATCTTTAGGTCTTATACCAAGAATTTTCTCAATAATCGGGGACGCATATAAAAACGTAGAATCCTTAGCCAATCTAAGGATAATGTCTGTTGCATTTTCTGTAATAAATTGAAAATGCCCCTCTGTTTCACGATACAGCTCTTTTACAAATGCTTCATCAGAAATAATCTTAGAAACCCCGACGATTATTACTGATGAGTTATCTTGCTGAATTCTATTGATAGAAGAGTCGAGTAGAATTTCACCTTTTGGTGTTGAAACAGCAATAACGATTTCCATTGAACTACTTGTCATGTTACGACAGTTTCGGACAAAATCCCTTTCAACATACCACTAACTTCCCTATCAATAACATCTATTTTAGAAAATCCAGTTGCTAACAAAAAGCTATTGTTAACTGATGTAAAGTACAAATCGTTATTTCTCCATTCTAATAGATAAATCAAGTCAATTGTATCTTCAGTGCCGTCCTCCACCCCTGAACTATTATCACTCGTTGGAAAATCACTCAGTTGTAAGAGGGATTTAAACATGTACCGTTCAACAATTCTTCCTAGGATGTATGAAAGTATAATAGATAAATATAGTCCTACCACCGCATTTATTGGCAGGAAAAAAAATCTATAAAAGATATAGCTAAGTATTAATGGAAAAAGCAAAATAGTGATTGCTACTTTTACACGCAAGTTTATCCCTTCTTTTCAGTAGCTCTTTTTCGATTTTCTAAAAGATAGCAAAAATAATTTATTTTTTTAAAACTGATAAATCACATTCCGAACGAATGTGAAATTTAAATTACAATACAAATTTACTACATATAAACTTTCTATTATTTTACAGCAAATTGCCGCAAAATTGGTAAATTTAGAGCATTTTCCACAAAAACTATTTCCTTCCGTTTCGACATATCTCTCTGAAATTTTTCAAATTCTCCTAGCATTCGACCACCGATTTCTAAATTGAATGAAAATTTAGTCATCTCTTGTTTTCCTTACTAGTATAAACCATTGGCATATTGGCGAAAATTTAATATAACAAAGGAGTGGAACATAATGGAAATAGATGAACTACTTATTTTAAAAAAGCAAGAAACCTACTTAGGATACGAATTAACGATACAGTTCAAAAATATAAGTGAACCACATTATTGTAATCTATATCTAATGACTCTAATTTGGGAAGCAACATACAACCAATACACCTGTAAAGAGATTTGTGTTTATAATAATGATAAAAATCGATTTGAAGAAATCACTCCCTGTTATTCCTCTAAGGTGATTCAGCATATAATCGTGACAGTAACGAACAATCTAAATAGGGATAACATCAAAAGAATTGGATAATAAAAGACCAATTCTTTATAAGAATTGATCTTTCAACATTTTAGTACAAGCAAGCATCCTTTATAAGATTATTTAAATACCATTGCTGCTTGAACTGCCTTTTTCCAGCCGGAATATAAATTTTTTCGTTCCTTTTCTTCCATTGTTGCATGGAATCTTTTATCTATATTCCATTGTTTCGAAATTTCAAGTTGGTCCTTCCAATATCCTACAGCTAAACCTGCCAAATAAGCAGCGCCGAGAGCAGTCGTTTCATTAACGACTGGGCGTTCCACTGGCACATTTAGAATATCACTTTGAAATTGCATAAGAAAATCATTTCTAACTGCTCCTCCATCGACACGCAGTGTTTTTAGTGCAATGCCAGAATCACTTTCCATCGCATTCACTACGTCCCTTGTTTGGTATGCCAACGATTCTAATGTAGCACGGATAAAGTGCTCTTTTTTAGCGCCACGTGTTAAACCAAATACAGCTCCTCTTACTCCATCATCCCAATATGGTGTTCCAAGCCCTACAAATGCAGGTACAACATATACACCTTCTGAAGAGGATACCCTTCTTGCATATTTTTCGCTATCTTTTGCATTTTTAAATAATCTCATCCCATCTCTTAACCATTGAACAGCCGAACCTGCTACAAAGATACTACCTTCAAGTGCATATTCAACCTTTCCATTTATCCCCCAAGCTATTGTTGTTAATAATCCAAATTTAGATTTCACCGCTTTTTCTCCCGTATTCATCAACATAAAACAGCCCGTGCCATATGTATTCTTTGCCATACCAGTTTCGTAACAAGCTTGACCAAATAAAGCAGCCTGCTGATCTCCGGCTATTCCTGCTATAGGAACCGAAGATCCAAAAAAGTGGGCTTCTAATACATTTGTATATACTTCTGATGATGGGCAAACTCTAGGTAGCATAGATTCTGGTATTTCTAGCATCTTTAAAAGCTCCAAATCCCAAGTAAGGTCATGAATGTTAAAAAGCATCGTTCTGGATGCATTTGTATAATCTGTAACATGTACCTCCCCTCCCGATAACTTCCATACCAGCCACGAGTCAACAGTACCAAACAAAAGATCTCCCTTTTCTGCTTTTTCTCTTGCACCTTCAACATTGTCTAAGATCCATTTAATTTTGGTACCTGAAAAATATGGGTCTATCAGTAACCCAGTCTTGGCTGTTATAACATCACCATAACCATTTTCTTTTAACTCTTTACAGATATCACTTGTTTGCCTAGATTGCCATACAATTGCCTGGTATATTGGTTCACCTGTTTGTCTATCCCACACTATTGTAGTTTCACGTTGGTTTGTAATGCCAATGGCTTCAACCTGTTTTGGTTTAATACTAGAATTCGATAGACACTCAGCAATTACTGATAAAACAGAGCCCCAAATCTCATTTGCACTTTGTTCAACCCATCCTGGTTGTGGAAAATACTGCTTAACCTCTTTTTGAGAAATGTGTATGGCTTCTCCTTTTTTATTAAATAAAATTGCACGTGAACTTGTTGTACCTTGGTCAATTGATAAAATAAATTTTTCCATTACATCCTCCCCAATCTAAAAAAAGCTCGCAAACACTTTTATTAGCATAATATTTCGCCCTAAAAAACGCTTTCATTTATATAACTAATCATACCATCTTAAGCCACAAAGCTCCATGTTCTCAAACCAATAATCAAGAAGTAGAATCCATTTTCCCATATATACTAATGAATAATGTTTCCATTATATAAATATATTAGGTACCATGTTAAAATTTTCTTATAAAGTTATAGAAAGGTCGATTTTTGAATGAAAACATTTCTAATTAGTTTAGCTGAAACATACTTTTTAGCCTTTATTGGAGGGTCCTTATTTTATATCTGTTCACTCCCAATCCCTTGGATATTAGGTCCAATGACGACAATTATCATTTGGAAGTCTTGGTCAAAGCGTCGAGTACTAATGCCCAGACCTGTTTATAATGGAGGATTGATTACTCTTGGGATTTATTTCGGACTTTCATTTACAGCTTCCACATTTACCACTGTAATACCCTATATCATCCCATATATTCTTACAACCATTCTACTATTATCTATAAGCATTATAAGTAGCTTACTAGTTTGTAAACTGATAAACGTTGACCCAATCACAAGTGTATTCGGATCTATTCCTGGTGGCCTATCAGAGATGGTTGCAGCTAGCGAATCACTTAAAGCAAATACAGCAATGGTTACTATTTTTCAGACTGTAAGATTGTTAACAGTGGTATTCCTTGTACCATTTTTAGTTATTAAGTTTTTCCCTTCATATCCAACTGAAGATACATTTACTACCTCAATGCAAAATTCCCAAAGTAGTTTTAACTATCTTTGGTTTATTCTTCCTGTTCTAACTGGCTATGCAATCCGAAATGTTGTTCCTGCAGCATATGTGATGGGGCCTTTAGCAATTACCGCATTACTAAATATAATTGGGGTTTCGTTACCCTATGTACCTTCCTTGTTTTTGATTATTGCTCAAGTTACAGTTGGAGTAAGTATGGGAAGTAGAATTTCACTTGCTGACTTAAAAATAGGTGGAAAATATTGTGGTTTCTATTTTGTATTAACCTTAGTTATTATTGCTACTTCATTTGGAATTGGATATCTCTTTACGATGTTTTCAGATTTAACGTTATCAACAGCAATTCTTAGTTTAGCACCTGGAGGACTTGTAGAAATGGTTTTAACTGCTACATCGATTGGTGCAGATCCAGCCGTTGTTAGCTCTCTACAGCTAATTAGAATACTATTTATTATTATATTTGTTCCTACTACACTAAAATGGATATTCACTAAAAAGAAGAAAACTCCATTAGTCAATCGTGCATAATAGTGGGTTTTTATCAGTAAAGAAATATTCTATAATAGTAAGGTTAATAAAAGTCTTTATTTATGTCTATCTTAGACCAAAGATTGCTAAAGAAAAAAATGGCTTAGAATTGAGGATTTGAATATCATGCAACATTTATCTAGATTTTTTGGTAGTAGAATTATGAAGACGGGGTTTTCAGTTTTAATTACAGCTTGGGTTTGCAACCTATTCAATCTCCCCGCGATTTTTGCCATTGTAACTGCCATTGTAACAATAGAACCTACTGCATCAGACTCGATTAAAAAAGGATTTGTCCGTTTTCCAGCATCAGCTATAGGCTCAGCTTTTTCAATGACATTCGCTGCCAGCTTAGGTGATACTCCCATTGTATATGCTCTTTCAACAGTATGTACGATTGCTGCATGCTACAAATTAAAGCTAAATGATGGAATTTTAGTAGCTACGTTAACAGCGGTCATGATGATAACATATACACCAGATCACCATTTTTTAGCATTTGTCACAAGATTAGCAACTACTTCCATCGGCATATTGGTTTCAACAATAGTCAACATTTTTATCTTGCCACCAAACTATTCTAGTGTTATTACAAAAAATATTAATAATATATATAACAGGACTTCTGATTTGTTAGTGCAAATGGTTGAAGACTTTATTAATGAAAAATCACCAAAACGTTTACTTCGTTCACTTCAAGAAATTGAACGAATACTCGACAAAACCTTTATGCTATGTCAATACAAAAGAGACGAATGGAAATATCATCGACATACAACCGATCAAATGAGAAAGTTCCATTTTGAACTTAAAAAGTTAACGCTACTACAACAAATAATATACCACCTAAGAAACCTTTCATTTATGAATGTAGAGCTTACTGAATGGTCAGAAAAGGATAAAGCTATTATTAAAAAAGCAGCAAAATCTGTTTCAAACATTTTAAAGGATGAGCAACATAACATTCCAGATAGCCATCATAAGATAATTACCGAAATGGACAAACGTTTCTGGCAATTAAAAGAAGATGTACCTAGTGAAACTAAAAGTCACTATCCTCATCATTTTTCTACTGAAACGATCATATTTTTCGAATTATTATCGATACATAATATTTTAGATGAATTGGATCATGTGGGTAAGTATGAAATCAGACATAAGAATAGAAGTGCAAAGGTCATAATCAATCCCGACTAATAAAAAAAGATATCGTCTTAATTGATTGAAATTGTGATCTAGTGGCAGTGTTTGAGTGTAGATAAATAGGAAAAGATAAAAAGAGGCTGTACCAACAAGGTAACAGCATCCATTATTCTTCTTCAATATCTAGAAACAGTTTACCTTAGTCGAAACTAGATATCGAAGTATGTGCATGACACCCCTGCTTTTTGGACAGCCTCATTTAATCAATCATCAAGTTATTTAATAAAACGTAAGGTTAGTGGGTATTTATACATTTCACCTTTATTAGCTCTCATGCCTGCGATAATAATATAAATGATTTCAAATATGACTAACGCAAGTGCCAAAACAATTCCAATTATGATAAAAGCTAAGATTGCAGCAACAATTCCGTAAATAGTTATCGATATTTGAAAGTTTAATGATTCTTTTGCATGATTAGATACATAAGGTGATGAATCTTTTTTTACAAGATAAATGATTAAAGGTGCGAGAATATGCCCTAGTGGAATAAAAAAACCCACGAATGCACCGAGATGGCTTAGCATACCCCAAAGTTTATCATCATTAGTAACCTGAGCTGAATCATATAGTTCTTGATTATCCACGTCGTCCCTCCTTCCTTTTTTCTTAATATATGCACTTGTTATTTGAAATACCATATTTCTAATTGCAAAATGCATATATTTCTCCTAAATTAATATTAAACTATAGTCTATCATAACTACAATATTATTTATCTGAAGTGTAAAAGAAATAAAAAAAACCCTTAGATATCTAGGGTTAATAAAATAGGAGAGTTAATATTAAATTAACATCTTTGATGACCCAACCATTCATCAGCCGAGCATTACAAATCCTAATAATTTTCAAACAGTAGGTTTATTTTCAGAAAGTTCTACTATAAACAATTAATGTCCGCCGATGTGTGTTAGTTCCGTTAATATTTCCATTATGTGTTTACATAATGGTTTTTGGAACTAAAACTATAATTTGAAAGTAAACAAGCCTAACATTTAACATTATTATTTTAGTTTAAGCTACTGCCAAAAACTTGGTATTGTACACCTTCTTAGAATGTATGTGTAATGTCCTTTTCTTTACTAGTAATAAAACACTATCACCCTTTGGGAATAGAATGTCATCATTGCGAATAGTTCAAACGAATTTTTTTACTAGTTATTTATTGCAAAGGCTGTGAGAAATGTCAGTTTTCAACTTTGCATGTAATAAGTAGTAATAACTTCCTTACATTCAAAAGTACTATTGACAAGAATTCTTTCTATGCCGGATGTAAAGAACTGAACATACACTTATCAAGTTCTCTGTTTTGTAACCGCTTACCAAAATAATTAATTTATTCTCTTACTTTGGATCGTTCTTTTAAACACGGAACGAACACTAAAATGGTTGAGCCATTAAAAATGTTAAATTATTTTTTATTTTCTTTACACTTTTATTATAGCACCCAATTATTAAAAGAAACGCTTTCATTGTGACAATTTATTGAATTGTTTTAAAGAGGCTTAACTCACAAAATAATAAAGTGAGAATTAGCCTCCTCATTTTTATGCTACTTTTATTGCTTTTCCAAATGGTACTTTTGGTAAATAGTCGTCTGGCACTAACCAAATCACTTCTGTCTTAACTTTTAATTCTTCATAAAAATAACCAGTAACATCTGTTACATAAAACAACGTATCAATTTTTTCGTTATCAGCCCATTCCAATACTTCTGTATATGAGGATTTACCATGTTTATAATACTTAATTGTTGCATTTTCCTTTATCGGGCTTATCGACCTAATTTTAAAATCTGCTTGAACAAGCGTGGCATCAGGTTTCATTTCACCGAAAAATTTTACAATATTGTTTATCAAAATTGTTCTAACTTGATTTGTTGAGGTATCAATTGCTAAAGCTATTTTCTTATCTTGTCGTTCTTTTACCATCGACAACAAAGCCCTTTGCCATTTCAAACAACATCATCTCCTCATCTAAAAAGTAATGGCACGGTTATTGTTACACGAACAAACATCGAATATCACTTTCAAAATTAAAAATCATTTGGTAAAACTGTTATTCAAAAGTAACCACATTAATCAGTAATCTTAGGTAATAATAAAAAGAAGGTATGGAGGTGAATATCTTGGAAGTAACAGAAGAGGAATTACGTCAATTACTAAGTTTTAGTAAAAAAGGTATAATAGAATTAGATGGAGTTCCACATGAAATTACTTTATCTGAAGATGGCAGTTTTAAATTTACTGGCACTTCATGGAAATGGGGAGAATCAACTGTACCTTCATCCCATCAGGATTATGAAATAAAGGCAGATCACTTGAATAAGGAGAATAGCACTCCTGCTCTGTTTCCAGTCAATCAGAAATCATATTCATTTTACCCTTCTATAGATGATTTTTTAGATAGCGGAAATTAACTAACATAACTACAAAAAAAGCTGTAGAAGGTCTACAGCTTTTCTAAAAACTATGCTTCAATTACTATTACATCAAATGGTTGTAATGATAGATGACCGCCTACTTTTTTACCGTTCAGAATATTTGTGCACTCTTTCTTCAAAAATAAATCCTGGACAACATTAGAATAATTTAATAGGAAGACGTAATCTTTCCCTTGGAAATTAGTTCTAATTGCAGTTTCCACCATCTCTGGCACCTCAATCCATGAAAGTGGTGAAGTTATTTCCAACTGCTTCAAAAGCTGAACAGCAAGGTCCAAAGTAAAAACTCCCCCATAATAGACGCTAATACCTGAGCCTACAATATTCTTAACAAGTGCGGGTTTTTCACGGTAGTAACCATTATCATAGCGGCCTAAAATCTCTGCATTTTCATCTTCAATTTTTAATGTTTCAACAAATGACGTTCCGGTTAATCTTTTCCCTGTATTTTCCCATGTAATTATTGGAGATTCTTCAGATGGACCAACTAACGTAAAATCATCGACCGTTATCCCACATAATTTGGCAACTGGTCCAGGAAATGGACTCATATAGCAATGACCATGTTCATTTTTATAACCTGTCCGACAACCAAAGATTATTTTTCCGCCTTTCCTAACGTATTCTTCTAATATAGATGAAATTTTATCAGTCATAATTGTTGGGTGAGGATAAATTAATAATTGATATTTCTTTAATTCCTCTACTGCAGTTTCGTCATTAATATAGCAAACATCCGTTGGAATATGATTATATTGTAGTGCTTTAACCCATGCAAGGGTACTTTTTTGTTCAAAAGGCCCATGCCATGAATCTAATTCACCATCCCATTCATTATCATAGTCCCTTACAATCGCGACTTTTGCTTGATATTTAGTTCTTGCTATTTTTTTACCAATTTTTGATATTTCCTCCCCAAGCTTGCCAACTTCTTCGACCCGACGATTAGGTTGGTTATGATAATCATTTATTCCGTGCCAATAAATTTCTGTACCAAAAGGGGCTGTTCTCCATCTGAAGTAAAGAACCATATCTGCACCATGAGCAATTGATTGATAAGTCCAGAGACGAAGCTGTCCAGGTTTAGGGGCAGGCTGCTCCATTCTGTTAACCCAACCACCAGGTCCTGATTGTTGTTCGAAGACAGCAAAATTACTAGAAATACTTCTGACTATGCTTAAATTCCAACTCCATTTTCTATCAAGTAGCGGTTTTTCTCCTTTATCAGGATAAATCGTACTGAAATTAGGATATGAATCATATGCAAAAAAATCTAATAGCTCGTTCGTTAATGTATGACTATCCAAATGGCCAAATAATCCATTGGTTGTTACCCATTGGTGTGGCGCAAGCTCTCTTATAATTTTTTCTTGAGCCTTTGCAAATGCAATTACTTTATCAGAAATAAACCTTTTTTCATCCAGTGCCTGATGCGGATTTGGAGAATTACTAACAGTTGGTCTTGTTAAAAAAACCTGGTCCCAATTGCTATATGTTTGATTCCAAAATACTGTTCCCCATGCCTTATTTAAACTATCTAATGTACCATATTTGTTCTGCAGCCAATTTCTAAAAGCAATATGGTCTGCATCAGAATAGAAGACATTTGTTTCACAATTGAACTCGTTATCTAATTGCCACCCTATTACTGCTGGATGACTTTTATAATGGTCCACCATTTGACGAACGATAACTTCAGATAATTTCTTATATATAGGTGCATTATAATTATAATGTCTTCTTTGACCATGCTGATATTGAATTCCTTCTTGAGAAACATTTAATACTTCTGGATATTTTGCTGTAAGCCATGCTGGTGGTGTTGCTGTAGGAGTACCTAAAACTACTTTTAAACCATGTTGATGAGCTAAATCAATTGCACGGTCGAAAAACTCAAAGCTAAACTTTCCTTCTTCAGGTTCAAAAATTGACCATGCAAACTCGGCCATCCTAACAGTAGAAAAACCAAGTTCTACCATTCGCTTGTAATCATCTTCCCATAATTGCTCAGGCCAATGTTCAGGATAATAGCAAACTCCTAGCTTCAAGTCTGACACATCCAATGATTTTTTCATATCAATATCTCCTTTAATAAAGTACATTATATGTTTTGATTCACTCTTGTTAGATAAGAATTTTTTTCCTTAAATATTAATTGGTATGCTACTAAACATATCACTCCAACAAATGATGTATAACCTAAAACTTCATAAAGTGTTGCTCCACCAAACTGTTCAATTATTATTCCACCAGCAACAGATCCAACAATCCCAGATAAGCCAAAAAATATTGACATGAACAAAAGTTGTCCAGTTGCTTGAAGCTCTCTAGGTACTATCTTTGAAACAAATTGAAACGCACATACATAAAATATTCCAAATGTTACCCCGTGTAATGCTTGAAGCATAACAACATGAACTGGAGACTCAACAAGAGATACAAGCTGCCAACGAATTCCATATATAGTTGCGGCAATTATAAGATATGTGGTTTCATTTAATAATCGAATCCAATAAGCACTTAACATAAGAACTATCGCCTCAACAATGACACCAACAAACCAGGCCCAACCGATCATACTTTCCGAGCCATCAAGTTGATTTATATAAATACCCACATATGTATCGTTTGTCCGATGAGGGATAGTAATAAACATAATACAAATTAAGAATAGAAAAAAAGAGGGTTTTGTCACCATTTTCACAGCACTGCCTAAAGAAATTGGTTTACTAGACACATTAGCATCTGAAACTTTCCGAACAATTAACAGTGTTAAAATAGTAAAAACCATGTATAAATATAGGATGTTATTAACCCCAAAGTAGCTAAGAAATTGTCCACCAATCAACGCTGTGACCGCAAATCCAATTGACCCCCACATCCTTACCTGACCAAAAGGGATTCCACGTAAACTGAGGGCACTGAAAAACTTCCGTTTTTCAAAGTGGGTCAAGATAGCTTAAATAAAAAAGATAGTTCAAATTCATTTTTTTGAATTTTGAACTGTCTTTTTGTCTTTACAGGGGTGTTTTTCCC
>Ga0180215_1003996_pt1 | contig 13446 bp, 29 predicted proteins | sample eDN3rd37CBELigBY_FD_128871 | JGI IMG/M metagenome (GOLD analysis project Ga0180215, IMG submission 128871) | Enriched backyard soil microbial communities from Emeryville, California, USA - eDNA 3rd pass 37_C BE-Lig BY (version 2) (version 2) | ecosystem: Environmental > Terrestrial > Soil >...
CCAAAGCGGTACGTCCTCCTACAGTAGATGACCTTGCTGACCACGCACTGACAACGCTGTGCACTGCGAAGCCCCGTTAGCGCGCGGTGGCGCAGGCGCACCGGTGGACGCGGAAGCGCGGCTAACGTTCATTCATCGCGCCGCGGTGGCTTTTGGCAGCATGATCGGCCTTGTTAAGACCATGCAGGTACGGCCGAGTCAGGTCGCGGCCTGAGAATAGACTGCGACGTCAGTAACACCAACGGCATACGCGGCGCGCCGCGTCTCCGACGTTTGTACGGACGGATCAGGAACGTGTGATCCTCATGGCGGCGCTCAAGCAAGGCCGGCAATTCCTTGATGCCTTTGACCGGCACTGCATGGTCTTTCTCGAAGGCTGCTTCCTCAGCCACAGCGACTCGATCATTGGAATCATCAAGACGGTGCAGCTGTCCACCCGAGCTCTGCAGGTGCGTGTGCAGTCCGTTGTCAATGTGTGCGCGACGGGACGATGTTCACACGAATACGTGCGTATTGTTATTACCATGGTGTGATCGCTAGAACATGTGCGGCCACTCCAAGGTGACCAAGGACCTGTCGTTGACGGCGCACGTGCCGGCTCTCAAGAAGACGATGGAGGCGCTCATCTTCCGTGTCAAGGCCATGCTCGAGGCGAACCGGTGCCTGTCCGCGTTCTGGATCGGTGCGTCTTTTTTGATGCTTGCATGTTTTGGGCGATGACAAGTTCTCACATGGGCTGCGAAGGCTGCCCTGCCTCGTCACGAAGAAACTGCCCTCAGGCAACTTGAAGCACCGCACCTTGAGCGGAGAGGAGGTGCCGTCGCAAGTGACGGCGTCATCGTCGTCATCGTCGGCATCAGAGGACGATGACGACGACGCTGGCGACACCTTCACAAGCGACAACGATAGCATCGCCGACAAGGACGACCGCGCACCGACGCCACCGGCGGCGCAAGCACCGGCCAAGAAGGTAGCAGTGCCCAAGGCCACACGGCCGGCACCCACCGCGGCTGCGCCCGAGCCCAAGCGGCGCAAGGCCTCGGCTGCCCCGGACAACAAGGAGGTACCATCGGGGCCGGCTGCGCCCCTGGCAGCACCGCTGGCGCGGTCGGAACCCAACCCGGCAACGGCATCGCCGCCGGCAGCCGCGGCCGGCTCGCCGTCCCAGCCGACGCTGATGGGCCTTGTGTCGTCGGGCTCGCTGTCATCGCAGTCCGCGACCATCGGGGGCGGCGCGCCCAGCACCACGGCGTCGACGACGACCAACAAAAGCCGGTCGGGCGCCTTGGGCGTGCGGCGGCCCCGGGCCGGCCTTCCACGGCCGCTTCCGCTGAAGGCGTCGAGCCCTCCCGCCAAGACGGCCAAGCCCGTGCCGGCGCCGGCCAAACGACGGCGGCCGATGGACTACCTCGACGACGCGGCTGGCGCTGGCGACAGCAACGAGGACTCGGAGAACGAGGAGGAGGACGCGGACAACGACGGCGGCGACGACGACGACGACGACGACGACGAAGATGACGATGGCGTACCAGGCACCTCGGACCGTGAAGTCGAGGATAATGAGGACGACGACGAAGATGCGGGCGTTACCAATCGCACGTCCGCCATCCGCCGGCCAGCTGCGCGCCGCAAGGCGCCGACACGGACGCGCGTGATTGCGCTATCCTCGTCCTCCTCGTCGGACGAAGAGGACGAGGACGGCAACGAAGATGCCGCGAGCGTAGCGTGTGCGCGCTCGGCCGGCGGCCTGCACGACCTGATCCGCGGGGCCAAGCCTGGCGCCGCGCGCGCGCCCTCGGATACCGAAGCGGACGCCCCGACACGCGTGCGCGGCAGGCACGCACGGCGACGGATCATCGACGACTCGTCGCAAATTCTGTAGGCTTGAATGCGCTCTGTACAGTGCACGTTGCGGTGGATGTACAAATGTGTGGCATGATGAACATGCACTTACAGGGCGGGCCGGGCGCTCGCGCGCTCCGACGTATCTACCGCGGCAGTGGTGGCATCGGCTGCAGGCGCGGAGCTGAGCAGGGCAAACGCGTCGGCGATGCCGCGGCAGTAGTGATCCATGTGAAACAGCAGCGACATGACGTGCCCGGCGTCCAGGTAGCGGATTTCCACGCCGGGCCAATTGCGCTTAAAGGTCTCGACATCCGCCAGCGGCACGTATGCGTCGCGGCGCGCCGCATACACGATCGCTGCGGAGGTGTCGATGTGGCCACGGTACGGGTGCAGCGACGCGACCTCCTCCATCAGCTGGTATACATACTCCTGCGGGCGCGGGTGTCGTGCAGAGGTTGCCACAAGTACAGAGGTTAGGGGTCACGCCAGGGCTCTCCGACAACGTGCACAGGTAGCAGGACGCACCTGCACGGGCGGGGTCTCGTCGGGGAAGCGCTTGGCCAGCTGCTCCCGCAGGATTTGCCAGTTGCATGCGGCCGCGAGCACACCTTGCGTGAAGACGCTCGCGGGGGAGAACGGCCCTACAAACGACACTAGCGCCAGCCTGTGCGGCCACGCGGCCGCCGCCTGGAATGCCATGTGGCCGCCCATGCTCCCACCTTGTTCCGATCGCCGCGGAATTGGAAACGGAAAGAGTTTAGCGCGGGCGTTACTTCCACCAGACGGGTTCGCCGCCCATACCTGCGAGGCCTAACGGGCCAAAGCCGCAGCGAGTCAGCCAGTGCAAGAGCGCGACGGCCTCGTACTGAATCGCCACGCCCATGAGGTACAGATCAAAGACGTGGCGCAGGTTGGAGCGGACTTGGTCCCCAGGCTTGCGCCGGCCGTACAACGGGTTCTCCAGCAGGAGCGACGCAATGCCGTGCCGCTTGAGCAGCGGCCGAGCGGCCAACACGCGCCGCCGCCAGAACGAGTGGTCGCCCGTCGCGGCAAACTGCACGCACACCGGCAGCGGCGTTGTAGCCGGCGCACGCGGGGAGGCTGCCTCGGCGCCAAACGCGGCCGCGACGCCGCGAAACTGGGCGAATGCGGCCTCCGTCGGCAAGATGAGCTGGAAGCGCGCGGTAGCCGCCTCGGGCGGCAGCAGGCCCGGCGAGTGCAGGTCCAGCGGCGAGTGCAGCGAGCCATGCACGATCGCGTAGCCACCGCTGGCCACACGCTCCACGCGCTCGACCTGGATCGGGTGGTCCAGCGCGACGTTGGCGTAAGCGTTGGCGCGCAGCGACACGATGCGCTCCAGGTGGGTGAAGTCGCCAAAGCCCGCGTGGAAAAAGTTGTTACGGATCAGCCGGCGGTAAAGCCGGTCCAACGCTGACGTCGTGGTCGTCACAGACTCGGCGGCCTTGTGGACGTCTTGCGGCGTCACGGCCGGCGTGGCACCGGCCGCGGGGGACAACGCGTTGGCGGATTGTGCAGGTAAGTTCGGAGGCGACGACGGCGACGATGACAGGCGTCGCACTGGTACCGCCGCGGCGGCGGGGGCAATAGGTGGTGTTTGCCACACCGTGGGGCGCGGCTCTCTCGCCGACACCGGCCGAGCGAGCTGGGCAGCCACCAGCGGCTGCCAGTCCGCCCGGACGCGGCGCAGAGTGCGGGACCGGCGCGCCGCCACGGCCGCGCCGCCCGCTGCAACCGTGGCGGCTAGCATTCCGAGGGCGGCCAGCAGCGGCCCAACCGGTGCCACAACCCCAACGCACGTGGGTGCCACGGCGGGGCAACTGGCGTCGGCCATCACCGTCACCTGCCCGTTTGTTGTCACGTGCGTGAGCCTAGCAGAAAGTAGCGTGGCGCGCCTCGCAGCTATGCAAGCGAGCCCGGAAGGCCGCTGCGCGGGCGTCTCCATGGCCGCTGGCGGCATCTCGTCTGCAGCTGCGGTTGCCATCGCGAACCGCTGCTCACTTGCAAGTCACGCAGATTCTCCGGCAGGTAGCGAAGGCAATTGAGACTTGTCTTTAATACGCAGTGACGGTAACCGCCGTCCTTGCTGAAGTGTGCTGGGGACGTGCAGATGGTTCCAAGGGCCCCGCCCAGGCCGTCTGTTATTGTTTGGTCGGCCCTCGTGCACGGCCGGCCACGAGACGATTCGGAAGTGTTCCACCGCCGTTCCTTGCTAGCCACACTTCCAAAACGATTGACGCACCATGTCACCTAGGCAAGAGGTCGTCTCTCTCGTGGCGTCCGACGCCACCGCGGCCGTCCAGCGGCCGTCCAGCGCGTCCGCAGACGTCGGCCGCTCTGAAGCCGCGGCCCTGATTTCTGGCGCTAAGTTTTTTGGCGCCAAAGTTTGGGGCGCCCACGTGGCCTCAAATGTTGCGCACTATTAGCTATGACGTCAACCAAAGTCCACGTGACCTTCATAGGGCTTTATCTATATTACTATGACGCCACCTTGGGCCACGTGGGACATGTAGGGTGTGAACTATAACCTGATGACGTCATTGTCGTGCCAAGTGGCCAACTATATTACAAGCACGACTGAGAGGACAGTGAGGACGGAGAGGACGACGGAGAGGGCCACGAAGAGGACGACGAGGAGGACAAGAAGAACAACGTCAAGTCGCAACATCAAGCCATTTCTCAGCTATTGACGCTGGACAAAGATGGCCGCCCTCGCCATCGCGCTCCGGCTGCGGCCGCAGGTCCGGCCAGTTGGCCCGCTGGTCGCCCGCGCCTTTGCGACGGCCGCGCCCGCAGAGCCCACGGCCGAGCTCGCCACCATCATGACTCGCGACGATGGTCGGATCGTCAAGACGTACGCCCGACAAAAGGTCTGCCGGACGCTCCGCCGCCGCTGCTGTCTAAAGACCTAGGCTGACACTGCGCCCGAGCTTGCCTTTTGCGACGGTCGTCCCAGGTGGCCTTCACGCACGGCAAAGGCGTGTACCTGTACGACACCGACGGGAAGGAGTACCTGGACTTTTACGCCGGCGTGGCGGTGACGTCGCTGGGCCACGCCGACCCCGACTGGGTCGCCGCCATCACGGAGCAAGCTAGCAAGGTCGCCCACATCAGCAACTTGTTCTACAACGAAGTCGCGGGCCGGTACGGGCTACCCCGCCGCGACCACTAGCGAGCATGTCGTCCTGGTGCTAACGCGGGCTCCGTTATTCGTGGCGTGGTGCCGGGTGCCGCAGGCTAGCCGACCGCATTTGCGAAAAGTCGTTTGCGGAGCAGGTCTTCTTCTGTAACAGCGGCACCGAGGCGAACGAGGGCGCCATCAAGTTTGCGCGCAAGTGGGGCAAGGCGCTCGACCCATCGGGCCGCAAGCACCGCCTGGTCTCGTTCAAGGGCGGCTTCCATGGCCGGACCATGGGCGCGCTCAGCCTGACTGCCAACCCCAAATACCAGGTACAGACGCACGTCGGGCGCCGAGGTCACGGCCGACACGCCGCGCTTATTCGCGTGCCACGTGCGCTCTCTGTCCCCATCCCCCATGCAGGAACCGTTCACGCCGCTGCTGCCGGGCGTGCAGCACATCGCCGTCGAGGACGAGGCGGCCGTGCGGGCCGCTATTACCGACGAGACGTGCGGCGTCATTGTGGAGCCCATCCAGGGCGAGGGTGGCGTTCATGTCATCTCGACATCGTTCCTGCAGCTGCTCCGACGCCTCTGCGACGAGCACAAGGCGCTGCTGATCCTCGACGAAGTGCAGGTGCGGTGCGCGTGAGCAAGCAACGCTGCAAGAAACGATCTCGTAACCGTCAGCGGCATCTCGTGGCGTGTGCGCGGAGGGCGCAGTGCGGCCTTGGCCGCACGGGCAAACTGTGGGGCCACGAGTGGGCCGGCATCCGGCCCGACGTGATGACCCTGGCCAAGGCACTCGGCAACGGCCTCCCGATCGGCGCGATCTGCGTATCGAATGAAGTCGGCCAAGGTGTGGGCCGCCGTAGTTCAATGGATGCTCGTCAGTCGCGCCGTGTGCCTGACAAACACCTTTTGCGACTTCTGGGTGCTGGGTGTGGGGTGCAGTGTTCAAGCCGGGCGACCACGGCAGCACCTTTGCGGGCCAGCCGCTCGCATGTCGGGCCGGGGAGGTACGCCATCGTTTATGCGCGATTACTAATGCCGTGGCGTACACATTGCCTAACACGGCTAGTGCCGCGAGAACCGGTTATTGCACGGCTGCGCCCAGGTGGTGTTTGAGAGGCTGTCGCAGCCGGCGTTCCTCGAGCACGTCGCGCAAATGGGCAACCTGCTTCAGCAGGGCCTGAACAACCTCAACTTGCCGGCCATCAAGCAGGTCCGCGGCCGCGGCCTGATCGCCGGCGTGCAGGTCGATCTGCAGCGCCTCGGTGTCCAGGACGTCAGCCCGATCCTGGCCAAGTATGGGCAGGATAATTGAGAGTCAAAGGCAGAAGGCAGCTCCAGATGACGGCACTAATGGCGCCAATCCCGCGCATCGCAATGATGCCGTTGTTCCCAGGGCGCGGTCACTGGGCCTGGTCGCCATCAACGCGGGCCCGGACGTCATCCGGCTGCTGCCCCCCCTCACCGTCAATGCGAATCACATCAACCAGGCCATCTCCATCCTGGGCCAGGCGCTGTCGTAAACCAGTGCGCAAGAGGATTGCAATTGAACTCGTTTGTACAAACTTTGTTTGTTGTTCGTAGAGCAGGTCAGCTTTACTGTTTTCCCACTGTTCATATCCACATCCATGCAGTTTCGCCGGTTGAGCGATGGGCAACGTTGTGCACATCGCTGTCCATAGCAGCAGTACTGAATGCGAACACGCCGTCACAGAACAAGCGCTCCAGATGGCAACTCCACTAAATTCCCTGCATGAACTGGCAGGTTGATGCTAAGTCCAGACCATATGAAAGCAAGCTATAAGCCAATCCCTTGCTCATGCACGCACCATACCCTGGCAAGTTCTACATATACATGGTATGACGGGATGGTTGATTGCTGTACATGTGAAAAAAGCAATTTTCGCGCCAAAATTTTCGCGCCAAATTTTAAAATTAACAACAAAAACAAAAACGGTCGAAACGGCGGTCGGCGACGCAGCGGCCGGCGACGCAGCGGACGCCGCAGAGGACGACGAAGACGAAGAGGACGGCAACAACGTCGCAGACACGAATTAGTAGTATCAGTTGGCTAGAAGACGGCGGCAGTAACGTCGTATGGACGATGCTAGTGAAGTGGACGAGGAAGACAAAGACCGACTCAACGGTCGAAGTCGACGACTAAGAAAAAAGGACGAAGAAGAGGACGAAAAGAGACTGAAAAGAGGGTTGGCAGCATTAGTGCAATTTCTTGATCAAAGAGGATTACCTAGCGTCAACAACGAGATGCTTGCCATATCTAGCGCTCGTGCGGCTAATTTCTTCCAAGGCGTTCAACTGTGCTATGGCAAGACTTCCTAGATCTCCTGTCGAACTGCAGCGAACAGCAGGGTGCCTGCCACGTGTCGAACGACGTGGACCGCAGCAGGCGCCAACGGTTCACAGTGCTTCAGCGTGCCTACCTGCCAGTCACTGCTGTGGCCGCGACTGACGCCGCCGCCACCACGATGACCGTGACGGGGGTCCGCCGCCGATGGCGGGCCAGCGAGAGTTTGGTCGCCGCAGAGGCGACCGCTGGAGGCGCCTGCACTGGTGCGAACGACAGCGGTGCTGCGGCGGGCGACGACGGTGCAGCATTGTACGTGCAACTCGCCGGATAAGACTGTAATATGCGCGGCTCGCCATCTAACTGAGGTCACTTCGCGGTGGGTCAGCACTCCGCTTGCTGCGCAGGTCGCCGGTCGACCTGCTGCCAGTGGAGCTGCTGGTCCGAATCTTTGGGCACCTGCCACCCGAGAGCCTGGTACTGCCGTGCGTGTATCGTCAAATTAGCCCCCGGCGGCGACGCTAACACGGCGGTGACCTGCTTTATCTCATGGCGACCTCTGGCGCGCTAGAATTCTGCGGCTCTGGTCTGCAAGCGCTGGCACGCGGTCGCGCAGATGGAGGTGCTGCGCGAGCAATCTGCCTCTTGCCGGCGGCTGCAGTTCGGCAGTTTACTCATAGGCCCCTGACTTCGAACCGGGACCTCGCGACGTACAGGTCGTCTGGCAGACCGTCTTCCGCCACGAGTTTGAGTCGCTGCCGCTCTGGTATAAACCCGGCACGCCGTTGAGCATCTACACGACCACGACAGCTCACCTGATTCCAACTGCCTGTCCTTGTTTGTGCGGAATGGCAGCCGGGTCGAGCAGCTCAGCTGGCGCGGCGAAGTCCTTCGGCGATGCTACTACGAGCGGTGCGCCCCAGCTTGCAAGCCAGCGCTATACAGTTTCGAGAATAGGTCGCTGAGCCTGGCCTCCCCCCCTCGCCCCCGCTCTTCTGAATGGCGCGCGCCATTTGCAGCCTTTGGAACGACGGTCGGGTGCAGATGGAGCAGGTCCCGGCCGCCGTCGGCCCGCTGCAGGCGTTTGTGGTGGACAAGCAGGGCGAGGACCTGCGCGTCCTCTGCGGTTCTCTCTCCACCGGTACGTCAAGCTTATCTTGGCGCAAACCGTGCTGGCGTCTCTCACTTGAACCGTACCGTATTCTGCCCGTGCCGCGTGGCCATCCTAGGCACGGTGGCGATGCTGCGAGGCCGCGATCATCGCGCCCCTCTCAAGGACCGGTTCATCATCGACGACGGGCTGCATGCCCCCTCTACCTCTGACGTGCTACTCCTGGACATTGCGCCGTACGATGTTATTTCTGCCCCCAGATTGGCTGATACCAGAATTCCGCTAACAAAGTTTGTTCCCTTTTGTTCTGCTCGGCTTTGCGCAGGACGTCCATCATTACCGTCTACCAAGCGGGCGTGCTCGTCCTTCAGCGGTGCAACGAGCGCCTGAGCCGATCCGCCCCGTCGACGCGCGGTGCGCAGCCACAACTGTAGAGATGCGGAAGTGCGTTTGGCCAATTAAGCTGATGACATTAACTGCCCGCATGTTGGCAGTGCGCGCTGCAGATTGGTCGTCGACGGCCTTCTTTGCGGGCGAGCTGACGGGCGCAAGCCTGTGGGCGGTGTCGGCGGATCACTCGTTGGTGGCCTCTTACACCGACGACCACCGCCTGCGGCTGCTCACGCCCAACGTCACGCTGCGCCACCTGACCTCAGTGGTCGCGCCGCTGACACAGTTCAACGATCCGGTGGCGCACCTTGTCGTGTTGCCGACCTCGCGCACTGTCGTTGCTGCCAGTGCCTCGGGCACCATTGCCGCGTGGACACCGGACGGGTAGGCGGGGTGGCGCTAAGGTTGGACGCACACAAAGGACCTTCCGGGGTGCTCACCCACCGTGCGCAATACAGTGCAACGTCGCTCGCACAGACGGCCCCTGGGCGTGATGTACCGGCCGCCAGTCCCCGCCGAGGCGGCCGTGCACGCGCCAGCACTGGTGTTCTTGCAGGCCGCGGTGCAGCGCGGTAAGCCCACAGCGCTGGTAGACTGGCCGGCCGCCTCGCGCGTGCCGCACCCAAGCGCAGGCGTGCTCGCAGCCTTTGCCGATGGCAACCTGGTGGCCCTAAACGTGCGCACCGAAACCGCGGAAACGGCGGGGGCGTCGATAATCACGCTGCACGGCGGCCCCGCTCGCCCCACCAAGGCGCTCCTGGTCTGCAACCTGGGCCTCGTCCTTGCCGGCTTCGCGGACGGCTCGGTGCTGCTGTGGCAGCTCGACGGCGCGGCCTCCGATGCGGTAGGGTGCTGGCCCGCGCGCCGCTTCCGCAAGCAGGCCTCGGCCATCCGCGCTTTGGCGTTAGACCGTGTCATCGTCGCCGCGGCCAACAGCGACGGCATCGTATGCCTGTGGGACATTCAGACTGGCCAGTGCCTGCGCGAGTTGTCTTCCACCAAAGAGTGCGCCAGCCGGCCTGGCGACACGCGACTAATGCGCCACACCGTACTAATACATTTGTCCCGCGCCGATAGATGAATCGTGCCCTTCGCACAGAACGACGCATGGCCGGCGGGTGCGAAGCTCGCGGCGACGCGACTCGTCAGGTTCGGGCAGCGGCATAGAGGCCATGGAGCTTGTGGGCTCGCGAATTCTGCTGGCCGACGGCACCGACGTTACATCGTTCCAGTTTGCGCCAGCGCCCGCTGCCGCCGCGACGGCCGCGCGGACAGTCTCGCGCGGCCGCGGTGTTACGACGCCCGTGCGTCGCGGTGCATCCACGCCCACCGCGTCGCCGAGCCGCAGCGGCCGGAAGACGTCCAGCCGCGGGGCGGCGGGAGGCAGCTGGAGCGAGGAGCGCATCACCGTGCATGACGCGGCGGACCACGCTCGGTTCCTGCAGGCTAGCGAGCAGCGGCAGCGACAGCGGCAGCGCCGACTGTCGGAGCAGTTCATCGTGCCGGGTCTCACGGACGACGAGATGCTGGCGTTTGCGCTGTCGCTCTCTCTCCAAGAGGCGGCGGCGTCCACCCCAAGCACCGGGCCGTCGTCCGCCGACACGAGCCTTCTGTCGAGCGTTCCCTCTGAGGCGGCACCCGCCAGCGACGTGGAGCTCGGGCTGTCCTACCTGGACGACCTGGCCAGCGACGACGACGAGCACGACGATGTCGACCTGGCTGAGTATGCGCCTCGGCCCGGTGGCCGATGGGCGAGTTTGATGCCGGCCCACGGCTCTCGGCCCACATCTTGGCGGTCCTTTGGCACGTCCTTGTAATAATCTTCGATTTTGTATCATGTTTGTTCGTCTGTATTCGGCTGTATTTCTACCGGTGCACGATTCCTCATTGTTTAAGCCCGATTAGAGTCGCCTGCATACCGAGCCAGAGCATCTCGATCGTTCACATGCGTACATATATGCCAGCTAGTGCAGATTTCGGAAGCAGAGCATTGTCATGCATGGACCTTGTAGCAGCGATAGTGGGGGCATTGCGTAGAGCATATGTGTGAAAGGCGCACTACTAGCGCCGACAACCAATTTCATTTCGTCTGAGTTACCCCGCAAATCGGTGCGACAACAGCGCCCGTCGATCAGTAACTACCGATGACGTAACTTTCGCGCCAAACATGGCGGCGGGCGACCGACGACGCGGCGGCGGCGCGAGCGCGACGGCGGCTGCTGCGGTGGCAGCAGCAGCGGCCACACCACCTGCCGGCCGCACCACCCGCGCCGCCGGCCGTGCAGCTACTGCCACGGTGAGCAGCCCCGCGTTGGAAAGCGGCACGCCCGCGCTGCGAGGTAGCGCGGCCAAGGCGCATTGCTAGCCGGCTGCGGAATGGTACTGAAACGTGGCAATGGAGGACGACGGGACTGGGCGGGAGGCGCGCGCAGACCGCCGCCGGAACGTCTCACCGGTCGCTGTGCTCGAGGACATGGAGATTGCCGCCGGCACTGAGGATGGCCGGCTCATGGGCACCACACTGACTAGTGTTGGACCGCGTAAGAGGTCCACCGAGGATGGTATGGATTCGGACGAGCCCGCCAGCGACGGCGACCGCCACCACAGGCCGGCCACCACCGCGCTGCTGTCCGCACGCGACCGGGCCAGCATCGTCCTCCTCGTTGTTCTTTGTACGGGGCGCTCAGGCCAGGCGGTCTATGCAAACAAATGGCTGAACTAGCTCGACCAGCCATAACCCTGGCGTTGCCCACTGCAGACATGATCCAGGGTGTCCCGATGGGCCTCGTGTTCGGCACGGTGCCGTTTCTGCTCAAGGCGTCGTCGGCTTCGTACGCCGACCTGGGCTTCTTTTCGCTTGCCAGCTACCCGTACAGCTTAAAGCTGCTGTGGTCGCCCATCGTCGACTCGCACTACTGGCCCGGTCCGCCGGGTAGTTCATAGATCGAATGCCGCTTCTTTCTCTAACTGATTTAGCCCGCCTGACGTTCAGCGTGCTGCGGAACGAGCAGCGTTTGGACGGCGCAAGTCATGGATCGTGCCTATCCAGGCGGTTAGTGCGGCGTTTATGCTCTTTCTCGGCCAACACATTGATGCCTGGCTCGCCCCTGTACGGCCCGCCACTGCCGCCGCGGCCGCTGGCGAGCTGTACCGCGTTCGCACTCATGGAGTCGTTTGCGCGGCACGGGCGCGCGACGGCGCGTGACGGTAGGACGCCAAGTTGGACATCTGGTCCATGACCGTACTCGCGACGATGCTCATCTTCCTGACGGCCACGCAGGACATCGCCGTCGACGGTACGTCCCGCGCCATCGCGCCGACCGGAGCGGTGCGTGGTAACCCCGCCAACTGGGCTTGTTTCCCATCGTCTTGCATATTTCTTCGACGGAGCAGGTTGGGCGCTCTCGATGCTCTCCCATGCCAGCCGCGGCTACGCATCCACGTGCCAGACGATCGGTCTCAACACAGGCTACTTTCTCGCGTTTACCGTCTTTATGGCCTTCAACGCGCCCGAATTTTGGTGAGGCACTGGACGATCATCAGCGCTGGGAGCAACTACGGCAGCTAATCCTGTGACCACGTGCTCCTTGCCAGCATTATGGGGCCATAGCAACGCGTTCATTCGGCCGCTCCTTGGGCTGCCGGCAGAAGCCACGGGCATGATTCAGCTGGGCCAATTCCTGACGTTCTGGGCGGCCATCTACGCCGTCGTGACCGTCTACGTCGCCGTGTTCAAGAAGGAGGTATGCGCCGACGGCACTCGTTGAGCGACGATCCATCACGAGCACTCAACGATTATAGCCGCGTATCATTTGTGGTGTGGCCTTGCAGGAGCCCGACACCGACGACAGCGGCAGCTACACCGTGATCCAAGTGTACTGGCAGCTGTGGCGGATCTGCCGTTTGCCCAGTACAGCTGCCAGCGCAGGTTTCTGGCACACGCCCGTTCGATTCTGGCTGATTCTCTTCGCATGCTACACTCGTGCCACCGAGCAGGCATGCTCTTGCTGATCGCGGTGTTGATGCTCAGCAAGTTTCCGTTCATCATCAACGACGCCGTCACCCCGCTCAAGCTAATGGAGCGCGGCCTGGAACGTGAGTTTGTCGGCCTCACGGTGCTGCTCGATTTCCCCTTCCAGCTGCTCATCGGGTACAAAGCCGCGCAGTACGCCCGCGGTCGCCGGCCGTTGCTGCCGGTACGCTCCCTCGCGAACCTTAAGCGCTTTCACGTCGGAACCATTGACTAATCAAGCTCGCGCTCTCTCTCTTATCGAGCGGTGGTCGCAGTGGATGTATGCCTTCATCTTGCGATTGGCCATGATCCCCGTGAGCATGGCCGTGGTGCACATGTTCCCGGTGACGGCGGACGAGCCGCTACCGCTGTGGTACTTTGCGATCGTCGTCGTCTGCGCCCTGGCCACGTCGTGCCTTTCCACGGTCATGTTTGTCGCGCTGGTAAGCCGGCCGTACAAGTGGCTTCATAAGTTTCGCCAGCGCCAGCGACGCTGACGCATGCGCCCGGCCCCACCCGAGTGGGCTGGCTCCGCGGCAGGGCGCATACTTTGCGGTGCTCGCGGACCCAGCGATTGGCGGCACGTACATGACTCTGCTCAACACCTTCTCCAACTTGGGCTCAACGTGGCCACGC
>Ga0180215_1003998_pt1 | contig 13440 bp, 12 predicted proteins | sample eDN3rd37CBELigBY_FD_128871 | JGI IMG/M metagenome (GOLD analysis project Ga0180215, IMG submission 128871) | Enriched backyard soil microbial communities from Emeryville, California, USA - eDNA 3rd pass 37_C BE-Lig BY (version 2) (version 2) | ecosystem: Environmental > Terrestrial > Soil >...
AACTATGCCGAATGACACGCGCGCCGCGATTCGAAAACTTCTTCCATTTCAGAATGAAAGGGCCCCACCATGAAACGTCCGGTCCGACTTCCGCATAGTAATGAGTTCGGCATGCTATGGGATCTGACGAGCTACGCTCGTCGAGGGCCGGCACAGCGGGACCGGCTGTCTCCAACGGAAGTGGCGCTCATCGCTCGCACCGTGCGCCACACGCCCGAGGTGCTGGTGAAGGTGACCGGCGGCGGTGGGGCCAATACCAGTCATGGCGTCAACGCCCATTTCAATTACATCGGCCGGCGGGGTGGCCTCGAGATCGAAACGGACGACGGTGAGCGTCTAAGTGGCCGAGGTGTGGGGCGGCATCTGATCGACGATTGGGACCTGGACCTGGACGAAGATCGCGAGCGGCCGGATCTATTCGCCACGAATCGGCGGGCCGCACCGAAGCTGGTCCACAAGCTGATCTTCTCCATGCCGGCCGGTACGCCGCCCAAGAAGGTACTTGCAGCCGTCCGCGACTTCGCCCGAGAGGAGTTCGGGCTCCAGCATCGATACGCGATGGTGCTGCATACGGATGAGCCCCACCCGCATGTGCATGTGGTCGTGAAGGCGATCAGTGAAGCCGGCGTGCGACTCAATATCCACAAGGCCACGCTGCGGCACTGGCGCCAGGAGTTTGCGCGCCACCTGCGGGCGCGTGGGGTCGAGGCGAATGCGACCGAGCGAAGCGTTCGCGGGCAGAGCCGGGCCCCGAAACTCGATTCGATTTTCAGGGCGGCTCAGCGGGGCGAATCGTCACACATGGCCGCGCGCGCGTACGAGGCGGTTCGCGAACTGAAGACCGGCTCGTTGCATGGATCGGGCACTGCGCGCCTACAGCAGACGAGAAGGGAGGTAGTGAGGGGATGGAATGCCATCCAGGGTCAGCTGCTCGCTGAGGGGCAACATCAGCTCGCGGATGCTGTGGGGAGATTCGTCAACCAAATGCCGCCGCCGCGAACGGAAACGGCGTGGTTGGCGCATGAGCTGATTGAGCAGGCGCGCCGGGCTCGGGCGAAGGACAGGCCGTCTGTTCGCTAGTCCACACATCTCATCGCCTGCGGCGTTTAGATGAGGACGCCTCTGGCGACCCAGAACGGGTATTCTGCATCTTCTTGTGGGGCGATCCGTCTATGGGATATCCGTGGCTGCTCTCGCATGCGCAGCGAGATGACAAGCGCTTTGGAATAAGAGTCGTATTACGATACGATGCGAGGAATATTGATAACTAGCGCCGACCGGCTCTGCGACCGGCCGGCATAATACTAATACTCTCGGAATTGCTTTGCTTGCGATAGCAATCATTCAAATATTGGATACAGATCTTGTATCGCCGGGAGTGGCTGAGGGCTCAAGCCAGTAATGTTGGCCGAAAATAAGGACGGTTTGTTGTTCACGCTGTTTGGTGAATCCCCATGCTGACCCCCGCCGATGTCATCGCGGGATCGAGCATCAGCACTCACCCGGGGGTTTACGTAATAGGGTGCTACGACACGCGCATTACGTTCTATTCGCAGCAAGTGCGCGCGCTTGAACTGGCGCATGCCTTGCAGCATGAACACCTCTTCGCTGCCAACGCTCGTATCGCGGTCATCGGTGGCGGTGCCGCCGGACTCACGGCGGCAGCGGGACTCGCTCTCCAGGGTGGGACTGAGGTCTATCTCTTCGAAAAAGCGCAGCGCCTGCTGCCGCTGCAGGGTGACTCGCACCGGCGCCGTCTGGATCCGCATATCTACGATTGGCCCAATGCAGACACCGACCATGAACGCGCAGAACTACCCCTGCTCGACTGGCGTTCGGGCTCGGCGATCGAAGTGCGCGAAGCGGTGCTACACGAGTTCAATCAGGTTGCAGCCGCAACCGGTGGGCGCCTTAACCTCAGACTGCGACACGCCGTTACTGGCATTGTTTCCAATGCCGGCCGCTTCACCGTGTCGTTCCAGCGGGAAGCCCCAGGCGGCGGGCTTGAGATTGCGAAAAAGGAGTTCGACATCGTCGTGCTCGCAATCGGCTTTGGCATCGAGCCCCAGTTCGCTATTCCTGACACCCCTACACCCAGTTATTGGCGCGACGCTTCCGTTCCGGGAGCGGAAATTGACGGTAACCTTCAACCGACGTTTCTGGTAAGCGGCAATGGCGATGGCGGATTAATCGACCTGATCGCATCCGCGAGCGCCACTTTCCGACATGACGACATTGTTCGCGGAATCGCGCAGCGCCCGGGCGTCCAAGCGCTGCGACAGTCATTATTGGCAATCGATGAGCGGGCTCTCGACGCAGAAAGAATCGGGCAGGGGTTCGACTTCATCGCCGCTTACGAGCAAGAGATCGGCAACCAAGTCGAAAATCTCGGGCTGGTCGATGACATGCAGGGTCGATTGCGAGCGGGCGTTCAGCTTTACCTGCACACGCGCGAGCCAGAGCTTCTGAAGATTAAGACTGCTCGGTTAAATCGACTGGCTGTTTATCTGCTCAAGAAGGCGTGCGCGCGGCAGATCCCAGAGAGCTTCACGCACGTCGTATGCGACGAGGTCATCTCGATACCTTCGCAACCCGGTGATGGAGAGGGCTCGCGGCGTTTTCAGTGTGGCCCGACAGTTGTCCGTGCAGATTGGGTCATTGCACGGCGGGGGCCTGGCCTTCTTACGATTCGGGAACCCTTTGCGAACCTGCTGGCGGGCTATAAAGCGGAACACGATGCATGGCTTGCGCAATTCTCAATCGACAGCATCGCGCCGCGACTGAGTCCTCAGGCCCGGCGCCATTTCAAGCAACTCGCCACGCAAGCGAAGTTGCCGCCGCCACGCTACTATCTTCCAGCCGCGATTGCCGCCATGCCACTCAGTGGAAAGCTGTCGCTGATCGGAGGCGAGGCCCGATGGAGCGGTGATGTGCCGCTTGAGGACGTCGCCACGATCTGGTCCGACGGCACCCCACAGTTCGACCTGACGGTGCTTGATTCGCCGGAACAGCTAGGTTCGAGCCTTGCGCATGCAGTCGCACGGATCGCGATTCATGCGCCGCGCGCCAATCTCTTTGTGGACGTCGGTCGGTGGCGGCCGTTCTTAGCTGCGCTGTCGAGCGAATCGCCGAGTGCCGCCGGATTGCGGCCGCCATCACTCAATGCATTGGGAGGTCTTCCTTCGATCCTCAACCCTGTCACGATGTTGCCGAATGATCTTGCGACGGAGATCAATCGTGCCCTCGATCGGTGGCTGCTTGACGCTGTACAACACCACCTGAGGCGCTACATGGAAAGAGGCGAGGATCCCGGACGTGCTATCTCATTTGTGGCCGCTGCCGATCTTCGTCAACAGATGATCCCGATCTGGACCGACTGGGTCCAGCGATTCAACGCGGACCCGAGCTTATTGTCGCGCTTTTTTGCCCTAGCGATCTGCTCTAAGGACGACCAAGCGGCTGCGGGCGAAGCCGCGACGCTCGCGGGCTGTAGATTCGTTCCTGAGATTGTTCGCGCATGCGCGGTCGCGCTCATGGTGGCAACAGCCTGGCAGGTCACGGCGCCGCGCAGTGTCCATCCAGGCAATCTCGCTCGCAATGCTAACGGGACCGACCGGAGCGGTCACAACTGCGCGGCGGGCTTCATCGACGGCGAGGAAATGGCGTTGATCGCACTTCGCCACTCTTGGTCCACGGAGTTCGTGTTGCTACCCATGCAGGCCGTCCCATTGGCGATGATGATGGATTCGAATCGGTCGCTCGGACAATCCGACGACGGGATGCTACTCGGGCAGCTAGGCACCGGGAAGCTCATCCTCACGGTGGATTCCGATTTCCGTGCCGCCGCATTGACCAGCGCCGGGGCGCTGCGCGACTTACTGTTAGGCATCGAGGACAGGCACTTCAGCCGATTGAAGGCGGACATCGAGTCAGTGGGAGTCCAGCATCCATGAGTGACACGAAAGGATCGTCCCCGGCACAGAGTACGCTGGACGCCGCTGAACGTTTGCTGGCACTTCGCGCGGCGGCTCTGGAGCTGGCCGTCGAGTGGAAGCCCAACTACGCCAGTCAGCTTTTTTCAGGCGGGAGTGACACGCCATCCGCGCGGATCGAGCCGAGCGATCTACCGAATCACGTGCGCGGCATGCAAATCGGTCGATACGCCTTGCTGTTAACGCTGCTCCCTGAAGCACCTGACGAGGACGGGATCGGGGAAGTGCTACGGCGCGTGCGGAACCAATGCGTTGTCGCCCGATCGTATCTAAGCCCGGCCGCGGCGCTTGACCTACATGCCATTCTGGTAGGCCCACGCGGTAGCGAAGGCGTCGACAGGTGGAAAGCGCTTGCGCTGATTGCTGAACGCGACGAGCGTGTGGCGCGCAAGCTCGTGTGGCTGCGCCCCCTTGAGCCTAGCGCGGACGAAGAGAGTTTCGCCGATTTTGCGAAGCGCAGTTTCCTCGCGCGGCCTTGGGTGACAGAAGGAATTTTCTCAATGGCACCTCTCGACAATGTGAGCCGAGCAGCGACCCTTGGCGATGTTCCACGCGACACGGCCGGGGAATGGGTACGTCTCGTCAACGAACCCGACGTTGATCCCGACACCCTGGTTGACCAACTGGTCGCCTCTTGGCAGAGACGGAGCGGGCAATGATCTTCCTGCGAGAGGTTTGCCTCAAAGACTTCCGGACGTTCGGCGAGTTCAGGCTGCCGGTACCGCCTGGGCCGGGACTGACCCTTCTGGTCGGAACGAATGGCCTTGGAAAGAGCAGCTTCTTTGATGGAATCGAATGGTGTCTGACCGGCAGCATCAGCCGTTTTAGGGCCTATGTGGGAAAGCTTGAGGATAGCGATTACCTCACGCGGCGTGATGCCAAACCGGGAGCGCATCGGGTAGCTCTGACGTTCTCGGAGGGGGAACCCCTTGTACGAACGTTAGATGAACGCCCGTCGAGCGAATCTTTGCTGGCCCTTCTAAAAGATCCGAAATGGACCCAGATCACCGATATTGGAGCATATCTCGGATTTACCCATTTTCTCGGCCAAGCCTCGCAGCAGCGATTTACCAGTCGAGCCCAATCTGAACAATGGCAGGCCCTGAAAGGGCCAAGTGGGATCGACCGTCTCGAATCGATTCGCACCGCTCTGCGTGGGCGACCGACCACGAATGCCTTCAAGCGGCGATCCGATCGTGAACAGGAGGCCGTCAACAGCGCCATGCGGGCGCTCCAGGAATGGCAGGCCAATACCGCTCGTCTGCGTGAACTCCAACTGCGTAGCGCTGCTGCGGGGGCGGAGACCGAGGCCACGCTCGATGCACGGCTTCTCGCGCTCGAATCCGCATTGACAGGCGACAATGGCACGGCGAAAGCATTCGCGACACGCCTGTCCCTAGTGCGTGCAGCAATCGAAACTGAGCAGCGGCGAGTTGCTGACGACCGTGCAATTCAGGGCGATCTATACGTTATCCTCAAACGATTCAGTGAGACATCCGCACTCACAGATCCGGGCGGCAACCATCTGTCCGCAGCGCATGCCACCGTAACGTCGGCTACGACTCAGTTGACCGAGACGATGCTTGCGGGAAGCCAGGCGGAACAAGCAGCTGCGGCGCAGGCGGAAGTATTGGTTCGCGCTGAGACGGAGCAAATGGAGCTCGTCCGGGCGAGAGCGGCGATAGCCGAACTTAGCGCGCTGGAAGCTGAAGGGAAGGCAGCGCGAGATCTCGAGATCTCATTGCGGGCCGCGCGCGAGACCGGCCAAGCGGAGATGACGAGCGCGCAAGCCGTGCTCTCCCGCGCCATAGACGCACAAACCACACTCAGCCGCTTGGATCGCGAGCAGGCAACGCTGCAAATCTGGTCCGCCCGCGCGGCGGCCCTGCAAGCCCAAGAGGAAACTGCTCGGCAGCAGCGCGAGGCAGCGAATACCGCTAACGCTGGTGCCGATGATGCCCGCGCGCAGTTGTTTCAACTTCAGCGCGCCGCAGACGATGCCCGCGATGCCGAGGCAACAGCCGTCGCGCGACTCAACGCGCGGCGGCGCGATGCGTCGGAGCTGGCGGCAATCCTCTCCGACCTCGCGAACCGCATAAGGCATGACGACACCCATTGTCCGGTTTGCGCAAGCGCCTTCCCCGAGGGCGAACTTCAGAGTCGGGCACGCAATGCGCTGGCTGTCCAAGATGCCCAGCTCGCCGACGATGTCCGCGCGCTCGATATCTTGCGCGAGCAAACGAAGGCGGCAGGCCTAGCACTCTCTCAGGCACAATTGATGATCTCCGGCGCGGCCGAAAAGGCCGCCGCTGCAATGGCCGCGGAGACGGCAGCGGCGAGTGAGCGCGCCGCCATTGCCGAGGCGTTGGAGCTGAAAGCCGACAGTGATTTCTTGTCATTGATCGCCGAACGTCTGACCGAGTCGGGACGGGCACGCGCCACGCATATCCGCGATGTCGGTGGCAGTGCGAGCGACGTGAAGTCGGCGCAGGATAGCGTCGATACGCTGTCCGCATCGTTGTCGGCGTTGGAGCAGCGGCTTGCGAGCGCGCTCCAGCGGCGTATTCGTTGCGAGACCGCGGTGCGTGCTATCGAGGACAGCCTAGCCGGATACCCAAAACCTTGGAGCATTGAACGCGCCGACGCTGCCCTTGATGTTGGGCGTAAGCGGGTCGAGGACGCGCGTGCGAGCTTGGACGCGCTGATGCTCACACGTGCGGCAGCCACCAACGCGGAGGCCGCGGCACGCGAGCGGCTTGCCGCTAGCGAGAGGGAATACGAACAGTTGGTGGCGACGATTCGAGACGCTGCGGCCGATCGCGCGGCGGCGGTTGAGCGCTGGCAGAAGGCGGGCCTCAAGGGTGATCCTTCCGCGCAAGCGATCGAGGTTCGGGAAACTGAATTGAGTAATCGCGCCCGCGCCCTGGCCGCAAATATAGAAGAGGTTGGTGCGCTCTCGCGAAGTTACGAAGCCTTTCTCGCTCAGGGCGAGCTGCGTGCTCTGCGGGCCTCGTTGGAAGAGCAAGGTGGAAAGAATGCGGCGGACAATCCGACACCGTGGACGCAGGAGCTGCAAAAGAAGCTGCAAGCCGCACGGACTGCACTCCAGCTGACCAAGGACACGCGCAACGCGGTGATCGCCTACGGCGATCACCTCAAAGCCGAGGCTGAAAGCTTTTCCACTCAATTCCTGTTGCCGCTCAACGATCTCATCGATGGCTTCAATCGCGTTCTCCTGAGCACGCCAGGTGAGAGCGTGCAGTTCAATGCGGAGCATACGGTCGAGCGAACGGCTCTTGAGATGCAACTGCGCTATGCCGACGCGATTGATAACGCTCAGTACAAAACCACGTTGCCGCCGCAGCTTGTACTCAGCGAAGGACAAATGGCGGCTAACGGCTTCAGCATTCTGTGCGCAGCGAGCACCGCGTACCCTTGGTCGCGCTGGCGTGCCTTACTGCTCGACGACCCACTCCAGCACAATGACATCATCCATGCGGCAGCGTTTGTGGATGTCATGCGTAATCTCGTTGAGCTGGAAGGCTATCAACTCATCATGTCGAGCCATAAGCGCGATGAGGGCGAATTCATCGCGCGCAAGTTCGATGCGGCCGGGTTGCCGTGCACCGTCGTCGAACTCGTTGGTGCTTCAAAGGATGGCGTGCGGGTCGCGCTGCCGCGGCATAACGCGGCGGCGCGCGGCTTACTGGCCGAGCCTGCGGCTCGGCTGGCGTAACTGAGTTACGTCAGCTTCTGGTCAGAGGCCGGTCACGGTTGGTCGACGGCGGTAGAGTCTGCTCGGGTAGCCGCCAACACCTTGCTCGCCAATTCACGGGCTAACCTGACGTCATGTGTCGTAACCGTCTCTCGGCGTCCGTGGGCAATGTCGTTGCGGACGTCTTTAAGGTCGCAAAACTTAACTAGATCTGCATCCGTCAAATTTTTCCAGGCGCAGGCGGCGCACCAGATGAATCGCTCCTTGAGTCCGTTGGTGTTCGTTGCTGATGCGAAGAGCTGCTGAATTGCTGAGGGCAGGAAAGGATGTGGCATCAAGTGCGTCGCAAGGCCTTTCTCTCGATCAACTTTGGAGAATGTCTTGTGGATCTGCACCTCAATACAAAGAAAGTAGAACAAAAATGCCTTGAGTTCGTCAGGTTCCTTCGAGGCTAGATAGAAATACTCAGCTGCGCGATTGGTAATCGAGCCGGCGAGTTCTAGAGCAGTAGAAACCAGCTGGGAAATCTCAGTCTCTTGCCGATGCCTGGAGACAAAAATATCCGCCTTTGCCTCCATCGTCATGTCGGTTAGTTGCTCCCCGGAAGTGGTTCGCGCCACCGTATCGGCGTAGATGGAATCGAAGCGAACGTGCTCAGGGAGATGGAAAAAGTTAGAGGTCATCGAAGAAAGTAGCTGTGGAATTAGTCTCGCTGCCTCCTTTCTTAGCTTCGCGCGGAGTTCCGAGAATGCGCCATATGTTACGAGATGGCCATCAAACCTTCCCCAGTGTCCGGCTGAGGAGGTGCACACTTCGGTAGGTCCTTGGTGAACGACAAGAAACGGCGGCGAGGTGCTATTATCTTTGAGCCACTTCGGCTCATCTGGCGAGAAATCATCATCGATTAGTTCGCGGCAGATTTTATTTAGACTGTTGCCTATCGCGAGATTAAACCTGACGCCACGAAGGCGCTCTGACCGGCGGATGATGATCACATCGTCGTCCAGCGTGAATCCTCTCGCCCGAAACACTTCGACACGGCTGAATGTCGCAGAGATTGGCGCGTCATCAGTTATGGGGGCGAACCCCGCCAGTTTAAGGCCTTCGTTCGTGAACATTTTGTTCTTGGCTAGAGACGTCTGAGTGCCTTAAGAGCGCCATATCAGAGCCGCTGGACTTGTCCCGAGCTAAAGAGATAGTGTCGTCCTGCGGATCGCATCCGCGTAGGGCGGCCCCCGCCGGTGTTGAAGCACCAGCGAGGGCCTAACCACAACGCCTGACAAGAGGCAGTTATGGCTTCCTATATTATGGCGCACCCGCCGCTAAAGTGCGCGCGTGCGTGTATCCCGCACCCACGGCCGCCCCGTCACAACCCGTGTGGGGCAGTTCTCCGCCTTCCGCCTTGGCCGTTACCCCATCCTCTCGTTTGCATCCGTTCGTCCCGAGTGGGCCGTTCTCGGCAGACGTGCATATTGATGGAGTCGGAAAACTGCTGCCGAACGCGCAGGGCATTTCGATTCTTTAACGATTCCAGGAAATATCGCCTCCCACGCATTCCTGGTTCGGGGCCGGGAGGCGAGCCATGACCCGCGCCAAACGCGACGAGATGGTCATCATCGGCATGGGACTGCTGGTGCTGCTCGAATCCGTCCGCCAGACGGAGACCTGGTGGCGAGTGCATGGCGACGATGAAGGATTGCAGAGGGCTCGAGAGCTGGAGCAAGCAGTTCGAGCGACCCATCAGAAGTTCTTCGCCCATGCGTACCCCTCCGGCAATGACTTTGCCAAGGGACTGGTAGTTGCCGACGGATTGCGAGATGCCGCCATCCAATGTCATGAAGGGCAGGGGGCGCTGCGCGAGCGGCTGATCGGCGGCGCCGACATGATCGAGCGACTGTGCCGTTCGCGAGGTGGTCAGCCATGAAGCGCGCAGCGCTGAAATTGAAGAAGGACCGCAAGGCGAAGAACGCTGGACCGCCGCAGATCCGACGTGCACGGGCTTCGTCGCCCGGACCGGCGATCGACGCCAGGAGCGTCACAGAACTTGTTCAAACAAGCCGCGCCAAGATCGAGCAGCTCCTCAAGCCCAGCCAAGTGACCTATCTATCTCTCTTCGAATACTACGACCATGAGAGCGACGATGCAGAGCTGTGGCAGTGTTGCTGGCTGGTGTGTTTGCTGCTGAGGCAGGCGCACAGCACATTGCTTACTCACATCGTCGTCCCCCAGAAGATCTTCCAGAGCGAATGCGCGGACATCGCGGCCGGGTGTGAGGCGCAGCAACGATGGTTGAAGCCGACCGTCCATGTGCTGCGCTCCGTCATCTATGTGCTTGTCGACCGGAAGGGCGGTCACCTGGATGAGATGATCCCAGCCCTGCGCAAGTTGGAGCGTGACATCGACGAGGTCATCGGCGCTCTGCAGCAGGTAATGCATCGCTGTCATCTTCTCCTCGGGCGGAGGACGGCGCGGTGAGAGTGCGCGCAGTGCCATCGAGCGACGACATCGATCCGCATGCTGTTCCTGAGTCGCGGCGCCGATCACGGGCAACTTCGGCGCTGAGTCTGTGAAGCGCCGACCTCGAAACCGACGCCACCCAACTCATCCAAGTATCCATTGCTCCGTCCAGCGACCGAACCAGCGATCGATGTGCTTCAACGGAGGCGCCCATGGTCGATAGGCGCCCAAAGAACAAGGAGCGCCAGGGGCGTGCAGAGGATGGCGTCACCGAAAAGGACGTTTCCGACGACCCGACGCGCTCCGACGACCGTGCATCCAGCGACGCACCGGATCCGACTCAGGTGCTGGCGACGTTGATCGAAGCCGAGCGCACGGAGCTGACGTACGTGCACAGCATCCTGAGGATGCTCTATGACGTGCTGCTCTACTCTGATGACGACGACGCCACAATGCATGCCGATGTGGCGCAGGTATGTTCCATGCTGGTTCGCGAAAGCAACGAGCGGCTGGAGATTCTCATCCGGCGATATAAGGCCGGGGAGTTCCTACCGACCGCCAGCGAACAAGTGAATCCAACTCCGCAGCGTTCTGCGGAGGACGAATGAACGCCGCGCCCGTCACACGCGTATCGGCGATCAAGTCTGACAGTCGCATCTATTTCGCCGCTCTGGGGCGCCGAATCACACAGCTGCGCAAGTCCCGCGGCTACACCCAGGCCGAGTTTGCTCGAGCGCTCGGCGTGTCACAACAGGCAGTCTTCGCTTACGAACTCGGCGATCGACGCGTGTCGCTTGTGATTGCGGAGCGAATTGCGACGCTGTACGGGCTCTCGGTGGATCAAGTGATCGGTCGCGCGCCTGAACGAAAGCCGCCGCCGAACCGCCGGTTGTCGCCACGAGCAATGCGCCATGCCGAACGACTGCAGGGACTGTCGAAGACCTCACAACGCTTTATTGTGCGATTGATCGATTACCTCGAGGCGATCCAGCGAGCGAAGTCATGAGTTTCGCCGATTTGCGGGCCATTGTAGGCGAGGCAACAGAACTTAAGGCGACCGCTAATTCGCCGCTTTTCCGGCGAAACTCGGTGTGTGCTCCACACTCGCAATTCGCCGAATTTTCCGCGAAACACCCTCGTGACCTCTGGGCAGAAGTTCGTCACGCTCCTATCCGTGACGCTTCGTCTCCGGGCGATGTGAAGAGTGAGGGAGCCGGTCATGATCGGCGCGCTGATCGAGTTCGACGACTTACGCAAGCTGAGCCGGCTGGGCGAGCACGCGCAGCTGGCGACGGTGGAGCGTTGGGCGAAGCGCGCCGGCATTCGCTATCAGTACGATGGGCGCGGCGGCATTTGGACAACGTTGGATGCCATGAATGCGGCCGTCGGAGTGTTTCAGGAGCCCGAGCCCGAGCAGTACAACGTTGAGCGGGTGGTGTGATGGCGCGCGGACGGAAACGCAAGCACGATCCCACGATGCCTCGGCACATCGATCAGACGAAGCTGCCGTTGGGTATCTATTGGCAGAAGCAAGGCGAGGGCCGATGGTATGTGTTCGCACCGGATCCAGAGGGCGGGCCGCGTCGCGCGAAGACGGTGGCGGGGCCGCGAGCCCGGCTGTCGGATCTGCACGCCATTATGGAGCAGCTCGCCGGTGAAGACGCTCGTGGCACGATCGGCTATGTAAGTGCCCGATTCGAAGACAGCACGGAGTTCGCCGAGAAGTCGGCAAGCACGCGCCGGGACTACGCGTACTGCGCGAAGGTTGCGCGAGAGTTCAAGACCGACCGAGGTAAGGGGCCGACGCTCGACAAGCTGTATGTCGATCGTCTGAGCTTGCCGGCAATCCAGGCCGTGATCGAGGCGATTGCGAAGGGTCGAGGGGAGAGTGCGCCGGGTGCCGGGGATGCTGTGTTGGCGCGCCCGTCGAAGGCGAATCATCTGCTCCGCTATTTTCGCGTGCTGTTCGGCTGGGGTATGCGCCACGGTCACTGCAAGACCAATCCGGCTGAAGGCACGAAGCAGGTGAAGGAGCGTAAGCGGCACGGCATGCCGACCCTCGATGTCTACGAAGCGGTGCTGAAGTTTGCCCGCGAGCGCGGCGCGCAGCTCGCGCACACCAAGGGGAGTTAACCGCCGTATCTCTGGCCGCTGCTCGAGATTAAGTATCTGTGCCGTATGCGCAGCATCGAAGTCGTGCAGCTGACCGATGCGCACGCAAGCGAGCAGGGCCTCTACATCTCCCGCGCGAAGGGCAGCAACGACAACATCGTGAAGTGGACACCGCGACTGAAAATGGCCTGGGACGCCGCGCTCTCTGTACGCGCGCAGACGCTCGCAAGACCCAGCAATAAGGGGCGGCCAATTCCGATTCGCCCCGAGCAGCGTTTCATCTTCTTGAGCGAGTCAGGCACGCCACTGACGCGAGCCGGCCTCGACAACGCCTGGCAGGATTTGATCCACGCGGCGATGGATGCGGAGGTGATCGCGCGCGAGCAGCGATTCACGCTGCACGGCTTGAAGCACCGAGGCATCACCGACACCAAAGGCAAGAAGGCCGATAAGAAGGAGGCGAGCGGCCACAAATCCGAAGCGATGCTCGATCTTTACGATCATGAAGTCGCCATCGTTGAGCCTGCCAGGCCCGGCGAAGCCGGGGGCGGGCCCCAGGCTCGGGTGCCATGAGCATCAAGTCTCCCGAAAAGAGCCGCGAACAGCGCGCGGAACTCACTAAGCAAGCGATCGCCGATATCGTGCGCGCGCGTATCGTCGTCGCTTTCGTCAGACGGCCATTGTCCGCGCCAGCGGCATCAGCCGGACGCACCTTCGCTCACTGGTTCGTGGCGAGAAGCAGACGTCCGTATTTATCCTCTTGGAGCTGAGTGAGGCGCTGGGGCTTTGATGATGCCTGCCAGCTGCTTCGACCCGTCCTTGATCGTCGCGACCACCGGTTGCGCGACGATGCCGAACAAAAAAATTCCACGGTGAGGGTGGCGCGATGGCGACGAATGGTTTTTGTCAGGGCCCGCTAAATCTTGTTGCGTCGAGTCGTCGCCGAAGCCGTTTTTGCCGAAACGAATTTTATAGAGAATTTTATAGAGGCGGGAATTTCGTAGTCGCCTCGAATGTCTAAGTCGCGGAATTTACAGCAGTAAAGTGGTGGGCCGTATAGGACTCGAACCTATAACCAACTGATTAAGAGTCAGCTGCTCTACCAATTGAGCTAACAGCCCACGTGATCGTGGTGTGCGGCGTAGTGACTGAAGGTCAGCGCCG
>Ga0180215_1004000_pt1 | contig 13435 bp, 13 predicted proteins | sample eDN3rd37CBELigBY_FD_128871 | JGI IMG/M metagenome (GOLD analysis project Ga0180215, IMG submission 128871) | Enriched backyard soil microbial communities from Emeryville, California, USA - eDNA 3rd pass 37_C BE-Lig BY (version 2) (version 2) | ecosystem: Environmental > Terrestrial > Soil >...
CGCCGGCTCCGCCTCGGCCTCGGGGCCGGGCGCCGGCTCCGCCTCGGCCTCGGGGCCGGGCGCCGGCTCGGCCTCGGCCTCGGGGCCGGGCGCCGGCTCGGCCTCGGGAGCGGGCGCCTCGCCGTCCGGCGCCTCGCGGTCCCCGCCGGCCTTCTCGTCTCCCGCCGCCTTGCCGTTCTCGTCGGCGGCCTTGATGTCGTCCAGGATCGACGCGCGCCCCACGACCGCGGCCGCGCTCGAACGCACCGGCGGACGCGGATCACCACCCGCGAGCAACCGCGACACCGCCGCGTTGCCGGCGGTGCGTTGCAGCGCGGCGATCCGCGCAGGGGTCATCGGACCCGCGGCAGCGGTCGGCTGCGCGGCGCTCGCGACGGCCTCAGGCGCGCTGACAGGCGCGGCCTGCTCGGCCTCGCGCTCCCTGCTCGAGTCCACTACTACTCGGGAAGCTCTTCGGCCTCAGCCTCGACTGGTTCCTCTTCGCTCTCGGCCTCGGGCTCCATGGACTCGTCCGGCTCGGCCTCGGGCTGCTCTTCCTCCGCCGTCTGGCGCGCCAACCGCGCGACGGCCTGGTTTCCGACGGCGGACGCCCACTGGGGCGTCCCCACCTGCAACGGCGGCGCGGGCTCAGGCTGCCTCGGGCGCCGCTCGTCGTGTTCTGTCTCGTTCTCCCGCCTACGGTCCAGCACCGGCGAACCGTACCGCTGATCCGCTTCCCGTTGGGGAAACGTTCATGGCAGGTCGATGACAACCTTGCCGACGGCGCCGCCCTGCACGGCGTCATGGGCGCCGGCGACATCCTCCAGAGCGAACCGATGCACCGGCAAGCAGGTCAGCGCGCCGACCGCCAGCGCCTGCGACACCCCTTCGACCGCCGCGCGCAAGGCCTCGCGCGGGATCGTGTACACGAGCACGAAGCGCAACGTCAGGTTCGGGGCCATGAGCGGGCGCACCGGGATCTCGGCCGTGGCCTGGTCCGCGGCATACGTCGCGATCACCCCGTGCGGCGCGATCACCGCCAGGTCGAGCGGAAGGTTCGGCCCCAGCGCCAACTCGACGATCCGCGACACACCATCCGGTGCGAACGCGCGCACCTCGTCCGCGGCGCCCTCGGAGCGGTAGTTCACGACCGCCGAAGCGCCCGCGGCCCGCGCCAGCTCGGCCTTCTCCGGCCCGGAGACCGTCGCCACCACGTCCGCGCCCGACCAGCGCGCGAGCTCGATCGCCGCGTGCCCGACCGCGCCCGCCCCGCCGGCCACGAGCACGGTCTGGCCGTCGATCGGCCCGTCCGCGAGCAGGCAGTGGTAGGCCGTCAGCGCGGGGATCCCGAGCGACGCGCCCAGATCGAAGGACGCCGACCCGAGCGGCACGGCCTGCTGGGCGGGCACCACGCAGTACTGCGCCGCCGTCCCCCACTGCCGCCGCCAGGCCGCGAAGTAGACCCACACGCGCTCGCCCACCCGGGACTCGTCGACACCGGAGCCGACGGCGTCGATCTCGCCCGCGCCGTCCTGCCCCGGCACCTGGAAGTCGAACGCCACGCCGCCCGTCTCGCCCGCGCGCGCCTTCCAGTCGGTCGGGTTGACGCCCGCGACCCGCAGCCGCACGCGCACCTCGCCCGGGCCGGGCGACGGCGTCGGGACCTCCTCGACGCGCAGGACGTCGGAGCCGCCGGTCTCGCTGTAGATCGCCGCCAGCATCACTCGTCGAAGAAGGGCTCGCCGGGCCGCGCGTACTCGCGCGCCAACTCCAGATTCAACCTCACGCCCAGGCCGGGCGCGTCGGGCACCTTCACGCGCCCGCCGTCGATCACCGGCCCGTCGAAGCCGACCGCCAGGTCGTTCCAGAACGGCACGCTCATCCCGTGCCACTCGAGCGCGAGGAAGTTCGGGATCGCCGCCGCGACGTGCACGGCCGCGACCGTCCCGATCGGCGACGCGATGCAGTGCGGCGCCATCGAGATGTAGTGCGTGTCGGCGTAGTCGGCGATCCGCCGCGTCTCCAGCAGCCCGCCCGTCTTCTGCGGGTCGGGCGCGGCGATGTCGATCGCGCCGCACTCGAACGCCTCGCGGAAGCCGTGGCGCATGTAGCCGTTCTCGCCCGTCGCGATCCGCGTCGAGGTCGACTTCGTCACCCGCGCGAGCGCCTGCACGTTCTCGGGCGGGACCGGGTCCTCGAGCCACATCAGCCCGAGCGGCTCGAGCTCGTGCGCGAGCCGCTGCGCGTCCGCCACCTGGTAGCGCCAGTGGCAGTCGAAGGCGACGTCGACCTCGTCGCCGACGGCGTCGATGACCGCCGCGGCCAGCTCGACCATGTACCTGACCTCTGCCCGCGACAGCGTCCCGGAGGCCGTGTCCTGCATGTACGGCGTCGGCACGTCGAGGTCGAACTTCAGCGCGCTGAAGCCGAGCTCGGCGACCACCTCGCGCGCCCGCGACGCGTACATCTCCGGCGTGAAGACCTCGTCCGGGATGCCCTTCGCGTACGCGCGCCCGTGCTCGGGGTTGCGGATCTGGCCCGTGGCCACCTGCTCGGGCGGCGCGGCGCCCCAGCGCGCGGGGCGCTCGACCATCGTCGCGTCCATCGAGTGCAGCGCCTCGCCGGCGTGGCAGTCGGCGTAGATGCGCACCGAGTCGCGGTACTTGCCGCCCAGCAGCCGGTAGATCGGCTCGCCGTAGTGCTGGCCGACCAGGTCCCAGAGCGCGGCCTCCATGCCGGAGATCGCGTTGTAGACGATGCCGGCCGCCGAGCCCGCGCCCGAGCTGCCCCAGCGCAGCTTCGACCACAGGCGGTCGATGTCGCGCGCGTCCTCGCCGATCAGCAGCGGCGCGAGGTCGCGGACGATCGCGGTCAGGCCCGGCGCCGTGAAGCACTCGCCGATTCCGCTGTGCTCGCCCGCGTCGATGCGCACGAAGGTCCAGTCGTAGTTCGCCTCGACGACGGCGGTACTCACCCCGGTGATCCTCATCGCCCGGGATAGTTTCAAAGGAGAGGACTCGAGGCGGCGCTGACTCGCGCGCCGGGCCCTCCCTCCCGGCGCGCGAGTGTGTTGCCCTCCGCCCTACGGGTTGGTGGTCGACAACGTGAAGGTGAGCGTCTTCGAGTAGTCCCCGGTGCGCAGCGCGTCGTCCGCGCCGATCGCCTGCTCGAAGTCGATCGTCACCTGGTCGTTGGCGACCGGGCCGTCGTAGGTCTTGATCGTGGACGGCAGCTCGTTGCCCTGGACCTTCAGCGGCTGCGGCAGGAAGAAGCTGCCGTTGACCAGATGGCCCGGGTGGTCGGCGCTCGGATCCGTCGCCGTCAGCGTCGCGTCGCCGGCGGTCGAGATCACGTTGGCCGTCGTGCTGGCGTTGTACGTCTGCGCGACGCCCGGGGTGAACGCCCCGAAGCTCGCGGTCTGGCCCAGCGTCAGCGACAGCGTGGCCGGCACGTCGCCGCTCACGTCGCCGTTGTCCCGGTCGCAGTACACGCGCTCCGCGGTGGTGATCATCGGCAGCACGGCCTGCGAGTCGAGGATCGGCGCGATCAGCCCGCGCAGGCGCTGGCGCAGCGGCACGTAGACGCCGCCCTCGCGCTCCTCGACCTGGATGCCGTGGATCGCCAGCCGCTGCGCGACCGTCCCGAAGTCACCCCGCGTCGGGTGCACGCGCGGCGCGGTGTACTCCGACATCGGGATGAAGTAGCCGCACGGCGCCGGGTTGAGGATCCGGCTCGCCAGCGGCGCGTCGACGTCGGGCGCGTTGTTGCCCTCGCCCACGCTCGGGACCGCCGGCCACGGGTAGGCGCCGCGCAGCACGGTGCGCCCGATGTCGTCGGCCAGCGCGGCCGCCTCCGACGCCGCCGTGGTGGCCCGGATCTGCTCCATCCGCGCCGCGTAGTAGCGCACCGTCTCCCAGTTCTCCCACAGGTGCGCGTAGACCTTGCGCAGGCGGTTGGCGGGCTGGTTGGAGCCGCCTTCCGCCGGCCGCGTCGCGCCCGGAGCGGCGCGCGCCTCGCCGAGCATGCTGACCGCGTGCTTGAGCGACGCCGTGTTGCGCAGGATGCCCTCGTGGCTGTCGCCGCCGGTGCTGTACGGGCCCATCCACCAGCCCGACTGCGAAGCCGCGGTGTACATCCACTCGTTGACCATGAACTTGCCCTCTTCGAAGAGCGGCTCGTGCACGTTGAGGTGGCGGGCGGCCAGGATCGGCAGGTCCTCGCTGTCGCCCTCGTGGTTGTCGAGCGCGACGTCGGGCGTGTAGTCGCGCAGCATCGCCGCGAAGGCCTTGGTCTCGTTCTGCTCGATCAGCGCGTGGTCGCGGTTGAGGTCCTGGCCGGTGGTGTTGCCGCGGGTGTTGGCGGCGCGCCCGTCGGCGTTGATCGACGGGACCATCAGGATCGTCATCTTCGACAGCAGCGACGTGATCGCGGGGTCGTCGCTGAGCGCGAGCTGGCGCGCCATGGTGAAGCACGACTCGCGGCCCGAGGCCTCGTTGCCGTGCACGTTGCAGTTGATCGCCAGGGCCGGCCCGTCCGAGATCTCCTGGGCCGTGTCCGGCGGCTTGGGATAGCCGAAGATGAACAGGTTCATCGGCCGGTCCTGCAGCGTGCGCGTGAGCTCGACGACCCGCATGCGCTCGCTGGCGGCGTCCAGCTTGGCCGTGAACTCGGCCTCCTCCTCCGTGCTCGTGTACGGGTCAGCGGGCCCGGGCGGGTCCGGGCGGAACGGGTCCTTCTCGTAGGCCGTCCAGAACTCCTCGGGGCCCCAGTGGGGGAGCGTCGTGCCGGCCACGGGGTCCGACCAGTCCTGCGCTTCGGTGCCGATCCGCGCCCGCACGCGCCACTGGAAGCGGTCGCCGAGGTTGAAGCCCGAGTCGGCGAAGGTCGGCGCGTTCGGGGTGATCGTGCGGTTGGGCTGCCAGACACCGACGACCCGCGCCGTCGGCTCCTCCGCGTCGATGTCCGTGCGCTCGATGTCGTAGGTGGTCGCCCCCGGCACGGGGTCCCACTTGAGCGTGGTGAACCCGTACTCCTGGGTCGCCGTCAGCCCGGTCACCTTCTGTGCATGCGCGGCCGCCGGCCACGCGAACAGTGCGGCCGCCGCCACCGCGGCGAACCACTTCCCCCTCATCTGGTCCCTCCCCGTCGGTGGGTGAGAAAACTACCCCACGACTGCGTGCCCGCAATGCTCAGGCCGTGGAGATCGATCAACGGGTGGGGTTAGCCGGAGTTGTGCTTGCAAACGGATCGCGGACGTTCCACACTGGAGCGCATGACGTACTCCGAGCTCCGTGCGTCCGACGCCGAGCGTGAGCGGGTGGTTGACTTCCTGCGCGAGCACGCGCTGCTCGGGCGGCTGGCGGACGACGAGCTCGAAGAGCGGATCGGCCTGGCGTACGCGTCAAAGACCGTGGGCGACCTGGAGCGGCTGATCGCCGACCTGCCCCGGGCCTCGCGCCAGCCGGCGCCCAAGCCGCGCTTCGTCGCCGCCAAGCAGCGCAGCGGGCCGTCGCCGCTGCTGATCGCGGGCGGCATCGGCGCGCTGCTGCTGACCGGCATCCCGATCGCGATCATCGCGGTCGCGTTCGCGCTCGTCGTCGCCGTGCTGGCGACGGTGTTCGCGCTCAGCGTCGTGCTCGGCCCGATCCTGCTGATCGCGCTCGTCATCGTGCTGGCCGCGAAGCGCCGCAGCGCTCCGCCGCCGCGTCACTGGCGCCCTCAGTACTAGAAATCCCGCATGCCCGTGTGCCGCGCGCGGATGGCGGCCACGTCGGCGCGCATGTCGCGCCCGTGCAGCAGCGACCCCGCGCAGGCGGCGGCGATCGCCGGCATGTCGTCCTCGACGAACCCCTGGCGCGTGATCGCCTGGGTGCCGATGCGGATGCCGCCCGCGGGGTCGACGGGCACGCCGATCTCCGAGGTGAGGATGTTCGAGCGCGCGAGCGTCAGCGCGGCGGCCGTGCCGTCGCCCACGCGCAGCGCGACGTGGTGGGAGTCCGTGAACCCGCGCGCGGCCCCGAGCACGTCGAAGCCCTCCGCGGCCAGCGCGGCGGCGAGCGCGCGGGCGTTGGCGATCGCCTGGTCGGCGTAGGCGCCGCCGGACTGCTCGCGCTCGAGCGCGCCGGCCGTGAGCGGGACGAGCCGCGAGACGTCGTAGTTGGCGACCAGGCCGGGGTAGACGGCGTCCGAGACGCGCCGGGCGAGCTGCTCGTCGTCGGTGACGATCGCGCCGCCGGGCGGGCCGCCGAAGGACTTGTAGGTCGAGAACGTGACCAGGTCGGCGCCCTCGCGCAGCGGGTCCTGGAAGCGCTGCTCGGCCACCAGGCCGGCGACGTGCGAGGCGTCGTAGAGCAGCGGGATGCCGTGCGCGCGCACGACCTCGGCGATCGCCGGCAGCCGGTGCGCGAACAGCATCAGGCTCGCGCCGACCACGACCAGGCGCGGGGCCTCGGTGCCCAGGAAGGCGTCCAGCGCGTCGACGTCGACGTCGAGCAACTCGCTGTCGTAGGGCAGCGGCGCGACCCGCAGCCCGCGCACGCCGGCGACGCCGATCTCGTGGTGGCTGAGATGGCCGCCCGCCCAGTCGGGGAGGACCGCGATCGTGTCCCCGGGCTCGGTCAGCGCGGCGTAGACCGCGAGGTTCGCGAGCGTCGCGCTCGTGGGCCGCACCTCGGCGAACTCGGCCCGCATGACGCGCGCGATCGCCTGCGCGGCGGCGACCTCGACGACGTCGATCGGCTCCAGCCCCGCCTGGTACTTCGCGCCGGGGAAGCCCATGCTCGGCTGCGCGGCGAGCGCCGCCTCGTACAGGGCCGCGACCCGCGGCGACGGCACGTTCGTGCCGGCGTAGAGCTGCAGGCAGTCCTCGTCGAGCCGGCGGGCGTGGGCGCGCGCCGCCTCCGCGGCCGCCTCGAGCGCCGCGTGCGGGTCGGCCGGGAGTGAGGCCTCGACGTCGGCGAGGCGGGCGAGAGCAGGCGGGGACGCCCAGGGAGCGATGGTCACGCGCGCAGCGTGCCCGCCCGCGCGCGAGGATTCCAGTAGACCTGCTCCCGATGACGGTGAAGCCCGGCTTGAACGTCACCCGCCTGCGGATCGTCTACGAGCTCAGCCGCCGCGGGAGCGTGACCGCGGTGGCCGAGGCGCTGTGGATGACGCCGTCGGCGGTCTCCCAGCACCTGGCGGCGTTCGAGCGCGAGACGGGCACCAAGCTCGTCGAGCGCGCCGGCCGCGGCGTGCGCCTGACGAGCGCCGGGCGCACGCTGGCCGAGCACGGCGCGAACGTGATCGCCGCGCTCGACGCCGCCGACGCCGCGCTGGCCGCGGTCTCCGAGGCGCCGTCCGGCCGCCTGCGGGTCGCCGCCTTCCCGAGCGTCGTGCGCCGGCTGCTGCCGGCCGCGCTCGCGCAGCTACGCGCCGCCCACCCCGAGCTGGTGGTCGAGATCGAGGACCTGGAGGGCGCGCAGGGGCTCGACGCCGTGCGCAGCGGGCGCGTGGACCTGGCGGTCGTCGACGACTGGGGCTGGGACGCGGGCGCCTCGCGCGCCGGGCTCGACGTCGCCGAGCTGTTCGAGGACCCGCTGGTCGTCGTCCTGCCGCGCGGCCACCGGCTCACCGAGCGTTCGGAGGTCGAGTGGGCCGAGCTCGAGGACGAGCCGTTCATCCTCGAGCCGCGCACGTCGCTGTTCTCGCAGGCGGTCGCGTCCGCCTGCCGGCGCGCGGGCTTCGAGCCGCGCGTGCTGGCCCGCGTGCACGACCTCGGCGCGATGCTGGCGCTGGCCGAGGCCGCGGGCTACGTGTGCGTGCTGCCCGCGCTGGCCGTCGACGACCAGCCGCTCGAGCAGCGCCCGCTCGTCCCGCCGGTCAAGCGCCGCCTGCTCGCGGCGACGCGCCCGGGCCACCACGACCTGCCCGCCGTCAAGGCGCTGCTGGCGGCGCTGTGAGCGAGCTGTCCGCGCTGGCCGAGCTCGAGCGCGTGCCGCTCGGCCTGCCCGCCGGGCTCGAGCTCGAGTGGCTCGGGGTCGCGGGCTACCGGCTCAGCTACGAGGGCGTCGCGATCCTGATCGACCCGTACGTCTCGCGCGTGCCGCTGCGCTCGCTGCTGCTGCGGCGCCCGGCGCTCCCCGACCCGGTGCTGATCGACCGCTACGTCCGCCCCGCGAGCGCGATCCTGATCGGCCACACGCACTGGGACCACGCCGTCGACGCGCCCGCGCTCGCCCGCCGCGACGGCGCGCGGGTCTACGGCTCGGCCTCGCTCGCGCACCTGATGCGCCTGCACGGGCTGACGAGCACGGTGGTCGAGCCGCACCGGCCGTACGAGATCGGCCCGTTCGTGGTGCGGTTCGTCCCCAGCCGCCACTCCAAGCTGCTGTTCGGCCGCAAGGTCCCGTTCGACGGGCCGCTGACCTGCGAGGACGTCCACGGCCTTTCGCCCGGCGCCTACCGCTGCGGCGACGTCTTCGGGATCCGCGTCGAGGTGGCCGGGATCAGCCTCTACCACCAGGGCAGCGCCGACCTCGACGACGCGCAGCGGATCGAGCCCGCCGACGTCTTCCTGGCCGGGGTCACCGGCCGCCAGGTCACGCCGCGCTACTGGGAGCGGATCCTGCCGCGGTTGGACCCACGCGTGGTCGTGCCCACGCACTACGACGACTTCTTGACGCCGCTCGACCGTGACCTGCGGCTCGTGCGCCGGGTCGCGATCAGCGAACTGGGGCGCGAGATCGGCGCCGTGTCGAGCGCGGCCACGATCGCCGCGCTCCGGCGAACGCCTTGACAAACATTCTTGTCAATGCTTCGATGGGCGGGTGCTCGAGGTCGAGGTGATCGAGGACCGGGCCGCCGCGGCGAGCGCGCTGGACCCGGTGCGCGCGCGGCTGCTGGCCGAGCTGGCCGAGCCGGCGTCCGCCGCCGGCCTGGCCAAGCGCGTCGGGATCCCGCGACAGAAGGTCAACTACCACCTGCGCGCGCTCGAGGCGCACGGGCTCGTCGAGGTCGCCGAGGAGCGCCGCCACGGCGGCCTGACCGAGCGCGTCCTGCGCGCGACCGCGCGCTCGTACGTGTTCGCCCCGCTCGGCGACCCGATGCGCGAGGCCGACCGCCTCTCGGCGCGCTACCTGATCGCGCTCGCCGCGCGGATCGTCCGCGAGGTCGGCGCGCTCGCCCGCCGCGACGCGCGCACGCCCACGCTGGCGCTCGACACCGAGCTGCGCATCACCGACCGCGCCGCGTTCGCCGAGGCGCTGACGCAGGCCGTCACGCGCGTGGTCTCCGACCATCACGACCCCGCGGGCGAGCCCTACCGGCTGCTCGTCGCCGCCCACCCGAAGGAGGACGCATGACCCGCCGCGTCGAGAACTCGATCGAGGTCCCCGGCACGCCCGAGCAGGTCTGGGAGGCGATCGCCACCGGGCACGGCATCGAGTGCTGGTTCGTGCCCGCGCGTGTCGAGGACGGTCGCGTCGCCTTCGACCTGGGCGACGGCATGGAGGACGCCGGGCCGGTCACCGCCTTCGAGCCGCCGCGCCGCTGGGTGCTCGAGGAGGACTGGGAGGACGGGAGGCTCGCGACGGAGTTCCTCGTCGAGGCCAAGGCGGGCGGGACCTGCGTCGTGCGGCTGGTGAGCACGTTCCACGGCGAGATCGCCGACGACAAGCTCGACGACCTCCACGGCGGCTGGACGATCCACTTGCTCAACCTGCGCGCCTACCTCACGCACTTCGCGGGCCGGCGCTGCGCGGGCGTGACCGCCACCGGCACCGGCGACTGGGACGCGTTCACGGCCGCGCTCGGGCTCGACGGCGCGCGGGTCGGCGACCGCGTCAGCATGACCGGCGCCCCGGCGCTCGCCGGCACCGTCGAGTACTGCGGCGAGCGCATGCTGCTGCTCAAGCTCGATGCGCCAGCGCCGGGCATGGCCATCGTCGCGGCCTACGAGTGGGAGGGCGAGACCCGCGTGTCGGTCCGCCTGTACCTGTTCGGGGACGCCGACGCCGAGCGCGAGGCGGCGGCGTGGCGGGACTTCATGGCCGTGCGCGTGTGATCACGTGACCGCGTAGCGGCGCGCCGCCTCCCACAGGATCGGATCGCTCGTGTCGGGCACGTCGGCGCCGAGCTCGGCCAGCACCGACGCGAGCATCTCGCGCCGGACCGCGCCGAAGCTGAGCACGTGCGCCAGCACGCCGCCGTAGGTGAACGACTGCGGCGGCTCGCACAGCGCGTCCACGAACGCGTCGTCGAAGGCACCGCGGTCGCGGACCCGCTTGGCGATCCGCTCGAACGCGGGCGCCGCGCGCTCGAAGCGCGGCAGCAGCTCGCCGCCGCCGGACGGGACGGGCTCGCCGGCCATCGCCGCCACCCAGACCTCGAGCGTGTACACGAGCCGCTCGGCCATCAGCGCCGCGCTCGGCTCCTCGCCCTCGAACCAGACGGCGACGAAGCCCGGCCGCAGCGGGCGCTCGAGTTGCTCGGGCGTGAGCGTCGCCGCGGCCTGCAGCAGGTCGCGCGTGCGGTCGAGGTGGTGGCGGACGAGCCGGTCGGTGAGGTCGTGCCGCGAGCTGCCCGGGATCGTCAGCCCCGCGGGCGGATGGAAGTGGATCCCGTTCGGCGCCTCGAGCTCGATCTCGCCGTCGAAGGCGCTCGGCGGGACGCCGTAGGCGCGCGTGAACGCGCGCGAGAACGCGGCCAGCGAGCCGTAGCCGGCGGCCTCGGCGGCCTGGGACGGCGACAGCGCGCGCGTGCGCAGCTGCCAGGCCGCGCGCTCGAGCAGCAGCCGCCGCCGCAGCGCGACCGGCGACTCGCCCGTCGCCGCCGCCAGCAGCCGGTCGAGGTGGTCGCGCGAGAAGTGCGCCTGGCGCGCCAGCGTCTCGCCGCTGACGGGCTCGTCGAGCGAGTCGATCACGAGGTCGATCAGCGCGCGCAGGCGGTCCTCCATGCCTGCATGTTGATCGTTTTCGACGTCCTGCTGGAAGCTGGGCGGCGCGCGCGGCACCGTCACGGCATGGCTACATGGGCAGAGTTCGAGACGGCGGCGCCCGCGCTCGCCGCCCGGGTGAAGGAGCGCTTCGACGCGCACAAGCACAAGACGCTGGCCACGATCCGCCGCGACGGCGGCCCGCGGATCTCGGGCACCGAGGTGGAGTTCGCCGGCGGCGAGCTGTGGATCGGCTCGATGTGGCGGGCGGTCAAGGCGCTCGACCTGCAACGCGACCCGCGCTTCGCGATCCACAGCGGCACCGAGGACCCCGAGGGCGACTGGCCGGGCGAGGCCAAGATCGCCGGCGTGGCCGAGGAGGTGCCCGGCGACGGCTCCTCGCACCGGTTCCGGCTCGACCTGCGCGAGGCGTCCGTGGTCGGGCTCAACCCCGAGCGCACGAAGCTGTGGATCGACGTCTGGACCGTCGACGGCGGCCTGCGCCGGATCGAGCGGTGAGCGCGCGGTTGAAGGCGATCGTCGACGCGCTCGGCATCCGGCCGGGCGAGCGCGTGCTCGAGATCGGCTGCGGGCACGGCGTCGCCGCGACCTACGTGCTGGAGCGCGGGGCCCGGCTGACCGCGATCGACCGCTCGCCGAAGATGATCGAGGCCGCCCGCCGGCGCAACGCGGCGTTCCCGGACGCGGAGTTCATCGTCGCCTCGCTCGAGGACGCCGACCTCGGCGCGCGCCGCTTCGACAAGATCCTCGCCGTGCGCGTCGGCCTGTTCCACCGCGAGCCCGAGCGGGCGCGCGCGCTGGCCGAGCGCTGGCTGGCGCCGAGCGGGACGGTCACGTCGGTCTACCCGTGATTGTCAGCACGTGAACAAACCGCGTTGGCGTGCATTGCGTGCGCAGGCGGGGGTTCGGCGACCGTTCGGCAAAGCCCGGACGGTCTAGTTAGCGTCGCTGAATCCAGTTTCCAGCGGCCCGTCGCCTACGGGTCGTGACCCCCGAGGAGGCCACCTTATGGCCCGCCGCCGAATCAGCGACCTGACGGACGGCCCCGAGCCCGAGATGGGCAGCGTGTTCGGCCCCGGCGACGACAACACCGTCCCGGGAGAAGTGCTCTTCGCGCTGCAGCCCGACGCGATCGCCGAGAGCGCGACGAGCCTGCTCAACCTGCCGTTGCGCGGCGTCACCGGCGCCGGCGAGGCGACCTCCGGGGCCCCGGGGGTGGACAAGGCGCTGGCCAAGCTCGGGGTCGAGTCGATCAGCCGCGTGCACGGCCCGAGCCCCGGGCCCGTCGTCCGCGGCGTGGCGATGGCCTCCGACCTCGGGCTCGATACGACCGTCCGGGTCCGCTACACCTCGGGCGAGGCGCCCGACGCCGTCGCCAAGCGGCTGAACCGGCTGGGCGAGGTGGCCTGGGCCGAGCCCAACCGCTGGCGCGAAGCGTCGATCGTCCCGAACGATCCGCAGTTCGGCACCCAGTGGGGGCTGACCCGGATCGGCTGCCCGGCCGCCTGGGACCTCACGACGGGCGACCCGTCGATCGTCGTGGCCGTGGTCGACACGGGCGTCGACCTCAACCACCCCGAGCTGGCGCCGCTGCTGGTCGGCGGGCAGGACTTCGTCGACTTCCCGCCCGGCTCGATCCCGCGGCCCGGCTGGGTCTTCGAAGGCGACTTCACCGGCGTGGACGCGACCGCGCAGGACGAGGTCGGCCACGGCACCCACGTCGCCGGCACGATCTGCTGCCTGTCCAACAACGCCACCGGCGTCGCGGGCGTGGCCTGGAACGTGCGGCTGATGCCGGTCAAGGTGCTCGCGCGGATCCGCGAGACCGCGACCGGGCGCGTGTCCGGCGTCGGCTCGGCGGCCCACATCGCGGCCGGCATCCGCTGGGCCGTCGACAACGGCGCGCGCATCATCAACATGAGCCTCGGCGGCTACGCGGACACGACCGTCGAGCGCGAGGCCGTCGCCTACGCCGTCAGCAAGGGCGTCGTCGTGGTCGCCGCGATGGGCAACGACGACACGGACGACCAGAGCTACCCGGCCGCGTACCCGAGCGTGATCGCGGTCGGCGCGACCGACTCCAGCGACCGCCGCGCGTCGTTCTCCAACCGCGGCAACTGGATCGACGTCGCCGCGCCCGGCGTCGGCGTGCGCAGCACCTACTGGGACGACACCTACGCGTCGCTGAACGGGACCTCGATGGCCTCGCCGCACGTGGCGGGCGTCGCGGCGCTGATCCTCTCGCGCAACTCGAGCCTGACCGCCGACCAGGTCGGCAACATCATCCGCACGACCGCCAAGCCGCTGCGCGACCAGGCGTCGGACCCGGTCCCCAACGACCGCTACGGGCACGGGCTCGTGCAGGCCGATGCCGCCGTGCAGGCGGCGGCGCCGGTGGTCGTCAAGACGCGCCAGATCGTCACCTGCCAGCGGTCGATCGCGACGCCGTGCGTGTCGGTCGGGACGGTCTGCAGCCTCCCGATCACCTGCCAGCCGTCGATCACGATCCAGACCTGCGGGAGC
>Ga0180215_1004001_pt1 | contig 13433 bp, 13 predicted proteins | sample eDN3rd37CBELigBY_FD_128871 | JGI IMG/M metagenome (GOLD analysis project Ga0180215, IMG submission 128871) | Enriched backyard soil microbial communities from Emeryville, California, USA - eDNA 3rd pass 37_C BE-Lig BY (version 2) (version 2) | ecosystem: Environmental > Terrestrial > Soil >...
ACGGCGCTCACCTATCTCGCCTTCGCGCTGGTGGCGGTGGTCGCCTGGGTGCTCTACCGTACGCCGCTCGGCCTGGCCGTCCGCGCGGTCGGCGAGAACCCGTCGGCGGTGGAGGCGCAGGGAATCTCGGTGACGGCGATGCGCATGGGCGCCGTCATGGTTGGCAGCGCCCTGATGGCTGTCGGCGGCGCCTTCCTCACCATGTCGGCCTTCAATTCCTTCTTCTTCGAGATGATCAACGGTCGCGGGTGGATCTGCATCGCGCTGGTCGTGTTCGGCTCGTGGCGTCCCGGCAAGGCGCTGATCGGCGCGATCCTGTTCGCCGCCTTCGACGCCTACCAGGTGCGCCTGCAGCAGATCAGTGGCGGCTTGGTGCCCTACCAGGTATTCCTGATGATGCCGTATCTCCTTTCAATCCTGGCCCTCGTGCTGGTCGCGCGCCGCGCGACCTATCCGCGGGCCCTCATGATCCCGTACCAGAAAGGCGAAAGATGAGTTTTGACCTGATCGTCAAGGGTGGCACGCTGCCCGATGGCCGCGTCGCCGATATCGGCATTTACGGCGAGACGATCCGCGCTATCGAGCCGCGCCTCGACGCGGAGGCGGGCAGGGTCATCGACGCCACGGGCGACCTCGTCTCCGCGCCCTTCGTCGACCCGCATTTCCATATGGACGCGACGCTGTCCTACGGCATTCCGCGCATCAACAGGTCCGGCCTGCTGTTGGAGGGCATCGCGCTCTGGGGCGAGCTAAAGCCGCTGCTCACCCATGAGGCGGTGAAGCAGCGCGCCCTCGACTATTGCGACTGGGCGGTTTCGATGGGCCTGCTTGCCATCCGCACTCATGTCGATACCTGCGACGACCGCCTGCTCGCCGTGGAGGCGCTGCTGGAGGTGAAGAAGGAAATTGCGCCCTATATCGACCTCCAGCTCGTCGCCTTCCCGCAGGACGGCTTCTACCGCGACCCGACCGCCCGGCAGAACACGCTGCGCGCCCTCGACATGGGCGTCGACGTGGTGGGCGGCATTCCGCATTTCGAGCGCACCATGGAAGACGGCCGCCGCTCGGTGACGGAACTCTGCGAGATCGCGGCCGAGCGCGGGCTGCCGATCGACCTGCATTGCGACGAGAGCGACGACCCGCACTCGCGCCACATCGAGCAGCTCGCCTACGAGGCACAGCGACTCGGCCTGCAGGGCAGGGCGACCGGCTCGCACCTGACGTCCATGCACTCGATGGACAACTACTACGTCTCCAAGCTGCTGCCGCTGATCGCCGAGGCCGGCGTGTCGGCCGTGCCCAATCCGCTGATCAACATCATGCTGCAAGGCCGCCACGACACCTTCCCCAAGCGCCGCGGGCTGACGCGGGTGAAGGAGATGCAGGCGCTCGGTATTCGCGTCGGCTGGGGGCAGGACTGCGTCCTCGACCCGTGGTACTCGCTCGGTACCGCCGACATGCTCGACGTCGCCTTCATGGGCCTGCACGTGGCGCAGATGTCGAGCCCGGCCGAGATGGCGCGCTGCTTCGACATGGTGACCACTGTCAACGCCCAGATCATGGAGCTCGACCATCTGGGGTTGGAGGTCGGCAAGCGCGCCAGTCTCGTGGTGCTCGATGCCGGCAATCCGATCGAGGCGGTGCGCCTGCGCGCCGAGCGCCTCTACGTCATCGCGCGCGGCAAGGTCGTGGCGGAGCGTCCGAAGCGTCCGACCCGGCTGGCGCTGCCCGGTCGCCCCGATAGCGTCGTACGTCGGCACGTGCTGCCGGCCGGGGTCGTTTGAAAGCCAACGTCGCGGTGAGGCGCGTCGCGACAGTCCGGGAGGCCATCCGGCCTGGTGCGCGGCGCCGCCTCCCTGCGCGGCATCTGCTCCTTTCGGCAGTGCTGATGCTGTCCGCCTCGCCGGCCTACGCCGACTGGAAGCCGATCGAGCGGGTTGAAACCTATCCCGTCACAGGCAGCACGGGCGCCGAGCTTTACGCGTCGATCGGCGAGAACGGTCCGAAAGCCGGGAACGGGCGAGTCATCGCCTACACGGATTTCAAGCTCACCTGGAACCGCGACTATCGCGAGAAGGGAGGGAGCTGCACGCTTGCCGCCGCGCGACCGAAGCTGATCATCACCTATCGACTTCCCAGGCCGAAGGGCAAGCTGCCGCCGGCGACGGCCAACGCCTGGAAGAACTTCATCGCGGGCGTCGAGGCGCACGAACGCGTGCACGGCCAGATGATCGTGGACATGGTGCACGAGATCGAGGCGGCGACCATCGGCCTGACCGTCCCAGACGATCCGGGCTGCCGAAAGATCCGCGAGATCATGACCGAGCGCCTTGCCGCCATTTCGTCGCGCCAGCGACAGCGTAGCCGGGAGTTCGACCGCGCGGAGATGTCGAACGCAGGCGCCGTGCACAAACTGATCCTCGCCCTCGTCAACGGCCGATAGGGACGTCTCGCGAGGGCGGGGGGCCGCCCTGGGGGGTGCGAGAGCCCGATCGAGGCACGTACTCCCCGATCAGGCCGGATAGGCTGACTTGTAGCGGGCGAGGGCCGCCTCGAACTTTTCGAGGTTCTCGCGTGCATAGGCGACATAGTCGACGCCCGGCGCGTTGAGGTAGAGTTCCGAGACCATCCCCCACAGTGCCTCGCGCAGCAGCGAGGCTGCCTGCATGGCGGAGAGGGCGCGGATGATTTCTGGGCTGGCGCCCCTGCCGAGATAGATTTCCACGAACGCCCGCGACTGCTCGGAATCCATGCCGGCGTTGGAAGCGACGCCGGCGAGGTCGAACATCGCGGTGTTGAAACCTGCATATTCGAAGTCGATGAGCCACAACCGCTCGCCGTCGTCCAGGAAATTCGCCGGCAAAAGGTCGTTGTGGCCGAAGACGATCGGCAACAGCGTCTGCGCTGCTTCCAACTCGGTGGAAATCTGGACGAGGCGAGGGAGCTGATCTGCCCAGCGGCTGCCGTTCGCTTTCAGCGTACCTGCGTAGTCTCGGATGACGTGGAAGACCCAAAAAAGGAACCCCGCACCGGTGACTCGGCTCGCCATCTCCTGGTGAAACCTCGACAGCAGCCTGGCGATGCGTGGCGCATTGGCCCGAATGTCCTCCGGCGTACAGGTCCGGGCCGAGAGATATTCGGTGACCATGAGCCCCGGCTCGACGTAGCGCACTTCCGGTCCGAAGCCGGCTTGGTGCGCGGCCAGCGATACCATCGCCTCCCGGTCGCGGTAGACGTGGTGGAACGGGAAGTCGCGGCCGACGCGGACGACATGGCGTCCTCCCGGCTCCGTGACGATGTAGCTCTCGTTGGACAGTCCACCGGTCAGCGGAACGATCTCGATCGGCCCCTTCCAAAGCGGCAGTGCGCGGATCCTGTCCTCGGTTTCAGTCATCGCTCCCCCGACGTGCAGCCCGCGCCACTGTTCCGGCTGACGGTGCGCCAGTCAATCCGGATTGTGGTATTTTTTTTGGTCCTGACCGAACTGTATGGTGTCGATTGCCGTCTTGGCGCTGATCGCCTATGAAACGGGCAGTGGATTTGCCCGGTGAGACACATGAACCATTCAAAACGTCACGGCGAGATCCTGAGGCTGGTGCAGGAGGCGGGCACCATAACCATCGCCGAACTGGCGAGTAAGCTTGACGTCTCGCTGGAAACTGTCCGGCGAGACGTAAAGCCGCTGACACGCGACGGTTCGGTTCTCAAGATGCACGGCGCGATCGGGGTGCCGTCCCTCGTTGGTGAGGCTCCGTTCGAACGGCGAATGCGCGAAAACGCGGAGGCAAAGCGCGCCGTCGCCAAGGCGGTTGCGGCCACCATCCGCGACGGCGACTCGATCATGCTGGACACGGGCACCACCACCAGCTTCCTGGCCCGAGAGTTGCAGTCGCGCCGCCGCCTCACCGTCATCACCAACTCCTCCGACATTGCCAGGACCCTGGCGACCGTGAACGGCAACAAGGTCTACATGGCCGGCGGCGAGCTACGCAGCGACTCCGGCGCCGCGTTCGGCGGCTCTGCCGTCGAGTTCGTCAGCCGCTTCAGCGTCAACCATGCGGTGATTACCACCGGGGCGGTGGACGCGGCGATGGGCATCATGGACTACGACCTCGAGGAGGCGGAATTCGCCCGCATGGTGCTTTCGCGCGGCGCGCGCAGGCTCGTCGTCACCGACCACACCAAGTTCGGCCGTCAGGGGCTGGTTCAAGTCTGCGGCTTCGACGGAATTGGCGAGCTCTACACCGATCGCGAGCCACCCGCCGACATAACGGCCGCGCTCGACGCGGCCGACACGGCGCTGGTGATAGCGAAGTCATGAGCCGCGGCTGCTGCGGAGCGACGCCTCCGCAGCAGCGTTGATCAGTTCGCGCTGGCATCTGGCGTCGATGCCGCAAGCCGTATCTACTGCCTGTCATGGTCTTTACGCTCCGCCAGCTTCAGTACTTCGTTGCCGTCGCCGAGCAGGGTTCCGTTTCGCGCGCGGCGCAGAACCTTTCGATCTCGCAGTCCTCGGTCACCGAGGCCGTCAAGGAGCTCGAAGGTGACCTTGGCGTCCCCTTGTTCGTCCGTCACCCGCGTGGCCTGGCGATCACCCACAAGGGGCAGCAGTTCCTCCGCCACGCCACCAAGATCCTCGCGGACGTGTCGGACGCCCGTCGCGCCTTCGAGGGGGACCCCGAGCGGGCCGGCGGCAGCCTGCAGCTGGGGGTCACGTCGCTGGTTGCGGGTTATGTGCTTTCGGACCTGCTGGCCCGGTACCGACGCGCCTTTCCGGGCGTGAAGGTGCGCGCCATCGAGGACAATGGCGATTATATCGAGCACCTGCTGATCGGCGGCGAACTCGATGTCGCGGTGATGGTGATTTCCAACCTGCGTGACCGCATGGCGCTGCAGGCCGAGATCCTGGAGGTCTCGCCCTATCGGCTGTGGCTGCCGCTTGGCCATCCGCTGACCGGGGCCGAGAGCATAGGCCTCGCCGACATACTGGACCAGCCGCTCATCATGCTGACGGTCGACGAGATCGAGGAGAACACCGGCAAGCTGCTGGATGCACTCGGCGCCCGGCCGCAGGTTGCCTTCCGCACGCGCTCCGTCGAAGCCGTGCGCAGTCTGGTGGCCACGGGCGCCGGCGTCACGCTGCTTCCGGATCTCGTCTATCGGCCGTGGTCGCTGGAGGGTGACCGGATCGAAAGCCGGGACGTTTCCGGCTCCCTGCCGGTCGTGCAGGTCGGCATGGTCTGGCGTCGCGGCTCGGGCCCCTCCCAGCCGGCGCGCGACTTCATCGGAGTTGCGCAGGGACAGCGTACGGTTCGTCAACGCATCTGAGCATATTGCCAACGAAATGAGAGAGGAATCCCTATGCAGATCGGAATGATGGGACTGGGGAGGATGGGCGCCAACATGGTGCGGCGCCTGATGCGCGGCGGTCATGAGTGCATCGTCTACGACGTCAATCCCGCAGCCGTGCAGGACCTCTCCAGCGAAGGGGCGACTGGCGTCGCACCCGTCGAGGCATTCGTCTCGGCGCTCGCCAGGCCGCGCTGCGTTTGGCTCATGCTGCCAGCCGCGATCACCGGCCGCGTGGTCGATCAGATCGCCGCCCTGATGGAGCCCGGCGACATCATCATCGACGGCGGCAATTCCCACTATCACGACGCCGTCGACCAGGCTGCCCGGCTGCAGGCGAAGGGTTTGAGCTACGTCGACGTGGGCACCAGCGGCGGCGTGTGGGGCCTGGAACGCGGCTATTGCCTGATGATCGGCGGACCGGAAGCGGCCGTCCGCCATCTAGACCCGATCTTCGCGACGCTCGCGCCAGGCTCGGACTCCGGACAGACGGGCGGCAGCACGGCCGAGCGCGGTTATCTGCACTGCGGCCCGAGTGGAGCCGGCCACTTCGTGAAGATGGTGCACAACGGCATCGAATACGGGGTCATGGCCGCCTATGCCGAGGGTATGAACATCCTGAAGAGCGCCGATGCGGGCAACCGGCCGCCTGTCGCTGACGCAGAGACCAGCCCGCTGCAGAACCCGGAGTACTACCGCTTCGATATCGACCTCGCGGCCGTGGCTGAGGTCTGGCGGCACGGCAGCGTAATCAGCTCCTGGCTCCTCGACCTGACCGCCGGTGCGCTGAAGGACGATCCTTCGCTGGCCAGTTTCGGCGGCCGCGTCTCCGACTCGGGCGAGGGCCGCTGGACGTTGCAGGCCGCGATCGACACGGGCGTCCCGGCGCCCGTACTGGCCACCGCCCTGTTCGACCGGTTCAGCTCGCAGGGCCAGTCCCTCTTTGCCGACAAGCTGCTTTCCGCCATGCGCTTCGCCTTCGGCGGGCACGTCGAGAAGCCGAAGGCCTGAGGGGGCGCATTCATGACGAACGTACGATCCGACGCGCTGGTGCTGTTCGGCGCGACCGGCGACCTCGCACACAAGAAGATCTTCCCCGCTCTCTATTCCATGGTGAAGCGTGGAACGCTGGCCGAGCCGGTGATCGGCGTGGCGCTCGACGACTGGGACGTCGGCAAGGTATTGGAGCGCGCCCGCGACGGCATCACCAAGGCGAATGGCGGCATCGACGACGCCGTCTTCGCCCGTTTCGCATCGCTGTTTCGCTACGTCAGCGGCGACTACCGCGACCACGCGACCTTCGAAAAGCTCCGCGCGGCTACCGACGCGGCGCGGCATCCGCTCTACTACCTGGCGGTACCGCCCAGCATGTTCGAGCCTGTAGTTCAGGGGCTGGAACAGTCCGGCGGCGCATCCGGCGCACGCCTCATGGTCGAAAAGCCGTTCGGGCGCGACCTGCAGTCGGCGCGCTGGCTGAACCGGGTGCTCCACATCGTATTCGAGGAGGAGGCGATCTTCCGGATCGACCACTATCTCGGCAAGGAGGCGATCCAGAACCTGCTCTACTTCCGGTTCGCCAACTCCTTCCTCGAACCGATCTGGAACCGCAACTTCATCGACAGCGTCCAGATCACCATGGCCGAGGATTTCGGCGTTGAGGGTCGCGGCCGCTTCTACGACGAGGTCGGCACCATCCGCGACGTCATCGAGAACCACCTGCTCAACGTGCTGCTGTTGCTGGCGATGGAGCCGCCCGTCACCCGCTCCACCCAGGACCTCGTCGACGAGAAGGTGCAGGTGCTGAAGGCTGTTCGCACGCTGACCAGGGACGATGTCGTACGCGGTCAGTTCAGGGGCTATCTGAACGAACCGGGCGTGAACCCCCAGTCGACGGTCGAAACCTTCGCCGCGGTGCGCTTCTTCGTGGACACCTGGCGCTGGAAGGACGTGCCCTTCTTCATTCGCGCCGGAAAGATGATGCCGGTACATGCCACCGAAGTGGTGGTGCGCTTCAAGGCGCCGCCCCTCGGCGTCTTCGACGACATCGACCCTTCACAGGCAAACTACCTGCGCTTCCGCATCTCGCCGCAGATCGCCATCGGCCTCGGCGCCCGCCGCAAGACTCCCGGTGACGCCATGGTCGGTGAGCAGGTCGAACTTTCCGCGATCGACAATGCCAGCGGCGAACTGGAGCCTTACGAGCGCCTGATCGGCGATGCCATGAACGGCAACTCCCAACTCTTCACCCGCGAGGATGCCAGCGAGATCGCGTGGCGGATCGTGGGTCCCGTGCTGAACGACCCCACGCCGCCGCACGTCTACGAGCCGGGCACGTGGGGGCCGGAAGAAGCGATGGTCGGCTTCGCTCCCACCAACGGCTGGGTCAATCCCTTGCCTTGAGGGCCTGTCTCGCGGAGAGCCTGCGCCGCCAGGCCAATGTAGCGGCGGAAGGCGTCACGTCTTCCGCCTTGAACGACGGTCTTCATGGCTCGAAGGCGCCGGCCCCGACGAGCCGCACGATGTGCAGGAAGGTCGGGCACTCCATCGGATGCGGCGCGGTGCACGCCGCTACGTGGCGCAGGCTTTCACCCTTGACCTTGAGTGCGCTTGAACTGGCATAGTTACCCCACCGCAGTGGCATTCAATGCCGGGAGGAACGTCGATGTCGGACAGGTCACCCAATCGGGATCAGGCGGAGCGGTGGAACAGCGACAGCGGCAAAGCCTGGGTGGAGATGCAGGCCCTGCTTGACCAGGTCCTTGAACCGTTCGAGCGGCTGGTGGTCGAAACGGCATTTCCGGGCGAGGGCGGTCAGGTGCTCGACATCGGCTGCGGCGCCGGGGCGACGACGCTGGCGATGGCGCGCCGGCTCGGCGCGGGTGGCCATTGCCTCGGACTCGACATTTCGCGACCGCTGATCGCCGCCGCGAGGGCGCGCGCCGCCACCGACGGCCTGGCGAACGCCACCTTCGTGGAAGGCGATGCCCAGACCGCGGCGCTCGACCGGGGCCGGTACGACGCCATCCAGTCCCGCTTCGGCGTGATGTTCTTTGACGATCCGGTGGCCGCGTTTGCGAACATCCGGCGTGGCGCCCGCCCGGGGGCGGTCCTCTCCTTCGTCGCCTGGCGCAGCCCTGCCGAGAACGAGTTCATGACGGCTGCGGCCCGGGCAGCGGCTCCGCTGCTGCCGCCGGCGCCGCCACCCGACCCGAACGCGCCGGGGCAGTTCGCCTTCGCCGACAGGTCGCGCGTGGGCGCCATCCTGCAGGCGAGCGGCTGGACCGCGGTCGAGCTTCGGCGAACGGACGTGGCCTGCCAGATCGAGGAGCGGCACCTCATGGATTTCGCCACGCGGCTCGGACCGGTCGGCCAGGCCTTGCGCCAGGTAGATGCGCCGACAGGCGAGCGGGTAGTCGCCGCCTTGCGCCCCGTCCTGGGGCGCTTCGTTACCGATGGCGTGGCCCGGTTCAATGCTGCCTGCTGGCTGGCAATGGCGCGAGCCTGACGGGGGCAGGCATATCGGAAATTCCGATATCGGCGTTCTGACAAATCAATTTGCGAACGCGTGGATACCGCGCCACGATGACCCCATGGGCCCGAAAGTCGCCGCTTACGAGCGACGCCCTGCAATGGGAGACATCACGATGAAGTCGCTTTTGAAGTCATGCACCGCGCTGGCCATGGCGCTCTCCTTCGGCACGCAGGCCTTTGCTCAGCTGGCCGAGATCGGGCCTGCTGAAGGGCAGGTGACCATCGTAGCCTGGCCGGGTTACATCGAGCGCGGCGAAACTGACAAGGCTTTCGACTGGGTCACCAAGTTCGAGGAAGCCACGGGCTGCAAGGTCAACGTCAAGACCGCCAACACCTCCGACGAGATGGTCGCGCTGATGAACGAGGGCGGCTTCGATCTGGTGACGGCTTCCGGCGACGCCTCGCTGCGGCTGGTGGCCGGAAAGCGGGTCCAGCCCATCAATGTCGACCTGATCAAGAGCTGGTCGACGGTGGACGACCGCCTGAAGGACGCGCCCTGGCACACGGTGGACGGCGTCCACTACGGCGTCCCCTACATGTGGGGCCCCAACGTCCTGATGTACAACACCAACGTCTTCAAGGAGGCCCCGAAGAGCTGGAACGTCGTGTTCGAGGAGATGACGCTGCCGGATGGAAAGTCCAATGCCGGACGCGTCCAGGCCTATGATGGGCCGATCCACATCGCCGACGCGGCCCAGTATCTGATGGCCCACAAGCCGGAGCTCGGCATCAAGAGCCCCTACGAGCTCAACGAGGACCAGTACAAGGCGGCGCTCGACCTGCTGCGTGAGCAGCGTAAGCTCGTCGGCCGCTACTGGCACGATGCGTTCATCCAGATTGACGACTTCAAGAACGAGGGCGTCGTCGCCTCGGGTTCCTGGCCGTTCCAGGTCAACCTGCTGAAGAGCGAGAACCAGCCCGTCGCCTCGGTTATTCCGGAGGAGGGTGCCACCGGCTGGGCCGACACCACCATGATGCATGTCGACGCCCCGAACCCGAACTGCGCCTACATGTGGATGGAACACACGCTCTCCTCCAACCTGCAGAGCGACCTCTCGGTCTGGTTCGGCGCCAACCCCTCGGTGCCCGCCGCCTGCACCGACGGACGCGGCATGCAGACCAAGGAAGGCTGCACGGCCAACGGCATGGACGACTTCGAGAAGATCCGCTTCTGGACCACGCCCACGACCAAGTGCGCCAGCCAGAACGACCAGTGCGTGCCGTACTACCGCTGGGTGTCTGACTACATCGGCGTGATCGGCGGCCGCTGAGCCATCGTTGACGTGAGGGCGCGGTTCGCCCGCGCCTTCCAGGTCCTTCACCCGCCGTGCCGGGTCCAGCCGTTTCCCACTGGGGAGCGGGATGGACCCGGGCAACCGGGCGAGGGGATCCCCAGGGCATGAGCTTGATGACCCCAGCCGTTTCCTTCAGCAAAGTCTCGCGTCATTTCGGCACCGTCCGCGCGGTCGATGCGGTCGACCTGGTTGTCGCGCCGGGCGAATTCTTCGCCATGCTGGGTCCCTCGGGATCGGGCAAGACGACCTGCCTGCGCCTCATCGCGGGCTTCGAGCAGCCGACCTCGGGCCACATCGAGATCTTCGGCGAACAGGCGGAGGGCGTTCCGCCCTACCGGCGCAACGTCAACACCGTGTTCCAGGACTACGCGCTGTTCCCGCATCTCAACGTGCTCGACAACGTCGCCTACGGGCTGATGGTCAAGGGCGTTCCGCGGGCGGAGCGACACCGGATGGCCGAGGAGACGCTGGCACTGGTGCGCCTGCCCGGGTATGGCGCGCGCAAGCCCGGCCAGCTTTCCGGCGGCCAGCGCCAGCGCGTCGCGCTTGCCCGTGCGCTCGTCAACCGTCCGAAGGTGCTGCTGCTCGACGAGCCGCTCGGCGCGCTCGACCTGAAGCTGCGCGAGGACATGCAGGAGGAGCTCAAGACGCTGCAGAAGGCGCTGGGCATCACCTTCGTGTTCGTCACCCACGATCAGGGTGAGGCGCTTTCGATGGCGGACCGCGTGGCGGTGTTCAACGAGGGCCGCATCATGCAGGTCGGCACGCCGCAGGAGATCTACCAGCGGCCACGCTCGCGCTTCGTCGCCGATTTCGTCGGCTCCTCAAACGTATTGCCCCCGGACTTCGTGCAACGCTGGTCCGGGCAGAAGCGGTGGGGGAGCCTGCGCCCGGAATCGATCCGCATTCACAAGAGCCCGCGCGAGGAGGGCCTGCCCGCCCGCGTCACGGCGATGAACTATCTCGGAGCCGCCACGCGCCTTGCTCTCGACGCCGAAGGTCTGAGGCTTCATGCGACGGTTCCCGCCGGCACGGCCCTTCCGGAAATCGGCGACGTCGTGACGCTCACCTTCAATCGCGAGCACCTGCACGTGATGGACGACGCGACATGAGCCCGCGCGCGAAATCGGATCGCCCGGGCCTGGCCGCTGCGCCAGGTCCTCGAGGCTACGATCTGCTTCCCGGGGCCGTAGCCCGGCTCCGTGGCGGCGTGTGCGGAGGACGCGCCCCATGACGGCCGCCCTACCTCCCGCGGTGGCCTACGACACGGCCATCCTGCCGCCCCGTGGCGGGGCTGCCGGCCTCTTTTCGGACGTGCTGTGGCGCAACCCGAAATTCTTGCTGTTCCTGCTGCTCGCGCCGCCGGTCATCTGGCTCGGCATCGTCTATCTCGGCGCGCTTTTCGCGCTGCTCCTGCAGAGCTTCTTCTCGATCGACGAGTTCTCCGGGATGATCAACCGGGAGTTCACGCTGAAGACCTACGGCGAACTCCTTCTGCCCACCAACCTGGACATCATTGCCCGGACGCTTGTCATGGCGGCGGTGGTCACCATCGCCTCGGCGATCGTCGCCTTCCCCATCGCCTATTTCGCTGCGCGCTACGCCCGGGGCGCGTGGAAGGCGATGTTCTATCTTGGCGTGATGCTGCCCCTGTGGTCGAGTTACCTCGTCAAGGTCTATGCCTGGAAGCTGATCCTCGCCAAGGAAGGCATCCTCGGCTGGATCTTCGCCAAGCTGCATCTGGCATGGCTTCTGGACGCCTGGCTGTCGCTGCCGATCGTCGGAGGCAACTCGCTGTCGGTGTCGTGGACCGGCACCTTCATCGTCTTCGTCTACGTCTGGCTGCCGTTCATGATCCTGCCGATCCAGGCTGCCCTCGAGCGCGTGCCTGCCAACCTGACGGAAGCCTCGGCCGACCTCGGCGCTTCGCCGCGCCAGACGTTCCGCAACGTGATCCTCCCGCTGGCGCTGCCGGGGGTCGCGGCCGGCTCGATCTTCACCTTCTCGCTGACCATGGGCGACTACATTATCCCGCAGATCATCGGCACGTCGCGGCTGTTCATCGGCCAGGCAGTCTACGCCCACCAGGGCACGGCGGGGAACATCCCCCTCGCCGCCGCCTTCACGGTCGTGCCGATCGTGGTCATGGGCTTCTACCTCTGGGGCGCCCGGAGATTGGGAGCGTTCGATGCGCTCTAGGACTTGTGATCCTTTGCACCTTGGGATCCTCGCCACCCCCACGCCGGCATTGGAGGGCACTCGCGATGCGCTCTGATCGCGACGGCAAGGCGCCGCTGGCACTGAAGATCGCGGCGGGCGCGGGACTGGCCTTCCTGCACCTGCCGATACTGCTGATCTTCGTCTACGCCTTCACCACCGAGGAGAAGAGCTATCAGTGGCCTCCGCCCGGCTTCACGACCAGGTGGCTCGCCGTCACCTGGAACCGTCCCGATGTCTGGCAGGCGCTGAGCCTCTCGATCAAGGTGGCGGCGATCTCCACCGCCATCGCCATCGTGCTCGGCACGCTCTGCGCCGCCGCGGTCAGCCGTTCGAGGTTCTTCGGGCGCGAGGCGATCTCGCTTCTGGTCATCCTGCCGATCGCGCTGCCGGGCATCATCACCGGCATCTCGCTGCGCTCGGCCTTTTCGCTGATGGAGATTCCCTTTTCCACCTGGACCATCGTGCTCGGCCACGCGACCTTTTGCATCGTCGTGGTCTACAACAACGCCGTGGCGCGCTTCCGCCGCACCTCGGGCTCGATGATCGAGGCGTCCTACGATCTCGGGGCCGACGGCTTCCAGACGTTCCGCCATGTGATCCTGCCCAACATCGGCACGGCGCTCCTTGCCGGCGGCATGCTAGCCTTCGCGCTGAGCTTCGACGAGGTGATCGTCACCACCTTCACCGCCGGCCAGCAACAGACGCTGCCGATCTGGATGCTGGAGGAATTGGTGCGGCCACGCCAGCGGCCGGTCACCAACGTCGTCGCCATGGCGGTGGTGCTGGTGACGCTGCTGCCCATCCTGCTCGCCTACTACCTCACGCGTGACGGCGACCAGATCGCGGGCGGGGGGAAATAGGGATCGCAGCAATGGGCAATCGGCCATGGGCACCAGGACACGCGGCGGCAAACCCGCGCACGCGTCCGACCGCCTGCTGCCGACTGCCTGTTGCCGTTGCAACGCAATGGAGATCACTCCCATGCACACCGAAATGCTGATCGGCGCGAAGTTCGAGAAAGGCACCGAGGCCGGCGAG
>Ga0180215_1004002_pt1 | contig 13432 bp, 20 predicted proteins | sample eDN3rd37CBELigBY_FD_128871 | JGI IMG/M metagenome (GOLD analysis project Ga0180215, IMG submission 128871) | Enriched backyard soil microbial communities from Emeryville, California, USA - eDNA 3rd pass 37_C BE-Lig BY (version 2) (version 2) | ecosystem: Environmental > Terrestrial > Soil >...
ACGCGTGGAACAGCGCCGTCAATTCCCCCTCGATCTCCGCGCCGATCCCCCGCCATCGACTCTCGCGCGAGCCGGCGACGTTGATCGTGAGGGCCCCGCCCCGAGCCGTCGCGAGGTCGCGGAGCGTCTCGACCAGATTGGGGGCGTCGAGCATGACCGCCGCCACGAACGGTTTGCCGTGCTTTTCCGCCGCTCGCCTGGTGGCGTAAAAGCCCCGCGACCCCATCGGGCCGCACCAGAGCGTGATGTCCGCGTCCTTGACGTTTTGCTCCGTGCGAACGACGTAATTCGGCGAGGGGGATTCGACCATCCCGTACATCGCCTCGAACTCGGGTCGAGGGCCGTCCTCGGTCAACCAGCCGAGCGGCATGGTTCCTCCGGTCGGAATTCCCCAGGACTGGGCCGCTCGCAACGCGGCCTGGTCAACGCCCATTTGCCCGCCGCTGATGATCTTGAGCTTCATGCGTTGCTCCTCAGAAAAGAGAACCCTGGGTGAGTCCGTCCGTCCGCTTCTTGCTCCGCTTCGGTTTCGGCGGGGGCGGGGACCCATTAAAGAACGAAGCGACGGCCTCTTTGGCGAGGGCCTTCTCGGCCAGCCTGACTTCGTTCCACGCATCGTCAACGGTGTATGGCTTCCCGGACTCCACCCGCGAAGCCACGGCCGCTTCAAGCGCGTTCCACGCGGCCTGAACCCCCGCCTCCCGCCTGGCCTCGTCGCGCCAAGGAACATCGGCGGGCTTGGGCTGCTTCCATCCCCGATCCCACGCCAGGCCGGGAGGGCGGTATTCGGGCCAAGGGCCGGTTCCGACCCAATGATAGGCCCCGTCGCACAGGTAAAAGCCGGTGTTGGCCTGGGGCGGCTCCGGGGGGCCGGAATGGGCTTGCCAGGCTCGCAACGCCTCCTCGGCTCGGCAAGCTTTGATTATCGCCTTTCCGCCCTCCGGAATGGGATGACCGTTGGTTTCGGCCGTTCGCAGGCGCTTCATCAGTCCCATGATTCGGCCTCCATCAAGCGGGCCAACTTCTTGACGGCCCGGGCGACGTAGATCGCGGCCATCCGCCGATTGCGGCCAAGCCGGCGCCCCATCTCGGGGAGGCTTTCGCCGCGGAAGAATCGGGCTTCGATAATCTCGCGGTCGAAGTCGGGCAAGAGCCGCATGGCGAGGCGGGCTTGCTCCGCTAGATGCTCGAGGTGTTCTCGGTCTTCGAGGGCCTCTCGATCGTCGCTCGCGGCGACGTCGCAGCCGCCGTCTCCGAGGAAAATCGCGGCGATGGCGGTCGCGGCGTCGGCCGCGTGCGGATTCCGGGGCTTGGCGTCCTGCCAGTGGTAGCTGGGAACCCGAATGGGGAAGCTGGCCTGCCACTCGCGGGGGACCGCGCCCCGCGCCTTCCATCCGGCGTGGGTGGCGAGCGTCCCCTTCTCGGGGTCGTGGGTCTGGACGGCTTTCATCAAGCCGATCGCGGCGGCTTGGATCAAGTCGTCTCCATGTCGCCGCATGTCGAAGCCGAATCGCTTCGCCACCACGCCGGCAAGCTTCGGCGCGAGCGGGAAGTTTTCGGCGACGGTCTCCCGCTCTTCATCCGTCAAGGGTCGCATGAGGTGCCTCCGTTATCGGCGAGTCTGGTCGAATGAGTTGTCGGTGAGCGCCAGCAGGATTCCCACCGCGGCGAACAGGAAAGCGAGAGTCACCATTTCTCCCCCCTGTTGATGGATTCCTGGATCTCCTCCCGGTGGACGGAAACGCCCTTGGGGGCCTCAACGCCGATCCGAACCGAGTCGCGGTCGAGGCGAACGACCTGGATGACGACTTCGCCGTTGTTGATGATGATCCGTTCGTTGATCTTGCGTTTGAGAACCAACATGCGGTTTTCTCCTTATGCGTTATTGGGGGCGGGAATGGGAAGTCGTCAGGAAACGGCTTGGTCGGCGGGTTCCGGGCCGAGCCCCGAGTAGGCCGGGTCGGGGGCGAGGGAGACGCTGACGCAGTGGCCGTGGGGCGGGTGAAGGCTGAACGTCACCCGTCGGCCGTCCTCGCGCCACATGCAGCGGGCCTGGGGGCCGGTCCAGCCGATCCCGGCGAAGATGTCCACCCGCTCCCAGCCGATGACGAGTTTCTCCATCGGGCTGAGGGACGATTCGAGGGTCTCCACCACGTCGCGGGAAATGGGCTCGATGTGCGAGACGGGAGTGAAAACGAAGCTGCTCATGTTCGCGTCCTTATACGATGTCGTAGAACGGGGAGGGCTCGACGGCGTTGTCGTCGCCGTGGTACACAACGCGGTCCCCATCGAGAAGGCTGGGCAAAACGCGAAGAAGGTCATCGGCGGAATCGACCCAGAACGCGGTGACGAAGCGGTTGGCGTCCCGGAGAAACCGGATTTGCTCGGGCCTGGGGCGCTGGCCCCGGCGCTTGATTTCGAGCTCGAAGTGGCGACCGTCGGGAAGCCAGCCGTAGAGATCGGCCTCCCCCGGCGAGCCGGAGCGGAACACCCGCTTGCGGCCGTTGTGTTCCAGTGGCATCACGCCGACGTTGCGGCGGAAGACGCGGCAGCCGTGGGCCTCAAGGATGCGGACGCATGACGCCTGCACGACCTTTTCAAGCGGGTTGGGGAGCTTCGGGGCTTTCGCCATGCGTGTTGACCTTTGCGATTCCAGAGGTGTTGCGGCGGGCTCGGAAGTAATCGCGCTTGGCCCTGGCCGCGAGCGAGAGCGGGGGCTTGATTCGTTGCGAGGCGGCGACGAACGCGCGTGTCTCGTCTTTGGCCCGCTCGACGGCGGCTTCGATCGCCGCGGCGGTTAAACCCCGCGAGGCGGGCGACGTTCCGGGCGGCACCCCCGGCCGGGCCCTGCGGAGCGGCAGGCCGGAATCGACGAGATGGCGCCACACCGACGTTCGGGATACCCGCTTGTCAACGGCGTTGGCCACCTCCACGAAAGAGGGCAACGTCCCGCTCGCGGCGAGCCGGGCGTAGGCCCTGACCACCGCGTCCCGCGCGGGAGCGCCGTGCCGCTTCGTCTTGGGCGTTTGCTCCCGGCTCAAGAGGTTCGAGAAATATCCGCGATTGAGGCTAAGTCCGTCGTCGGGCGTCATGTGGTTCACTCCGTTTCATGGATTGGCGTTCACGCGTCGATTTTTTTGAGGAGCCGGTATTCGGGGCACCGGCACTTGGGGCACGGGTGGACGCTTCGGCGTCTCCCGCGATTGCAGCGGTTGCAGGCGATCTCCGACGACTTCGGCGACCCCGGGGCGGCGGGCTCCGGGGCGTGGACACCGGGGAGGGTGAGTTGCGCTGGGAGGGGCGTCATGGCCTGGGGCTCGCGGCGGCGTGTTCCAGGATCACTCGCCCCCAGAATTCGGCGACTTGAGGGACGACGGCGTTTCCGAGCCCTCTAAGTCGGTCCACCCGATTGGGAAGCCTTGGAGCCATTCGACCCACTCCGGATTCAGGTATCTCGGCTGGGTCGACTCCCCATTGGGCGAGTCCGACCTCTGAACGAAAGTCGCCAAGCCGTCGCCCGATTTCGCCGACAAGCCCTTGCGGTTGTGATTGCCGTTGACGGTCGGCGTCTGGTAAACCGCAACGCGGTCTACCAGACGCGACACGTCCTTGATCTTGGATGGGTCGCGAAACGGCGAAGTCATGCCGCTGGCCGCTCGCGGCGTCGGCCACAACTGCACCGCGATGCTCAGCGGCGTCCCCATCCCGTTGCCGTTTCTCGCGGTCTTCTTGACTCGCTCCCGACGTTCCAGCCATGTCGCTGGATCTTCCCCGTCGTTCGGGACGCTCGCCGCCGGCGTCGGCCAAGTGCCCCAGAATGAAGACCCGGTCCCGGAGATGCGGCGCGCCAACGTCGGCAGCTTGTAGGCAGTGCCATTCCGCGTCATACCCGAGCGAGGCCAGCGTCCCGAGAACGGCATCCAGCCCCCGAACAAGCAAAGCTCCGACGTTCTCCAAGAGGACGTATCGGGGTTCCAAGACGCGAATGACGCGGGCGGCCTGGAAGAACAGACCCGATCGCTCTCCATCAAGGCCCGCCCCGCGTCCCGCGAAACTGATGTCCTGGCAGGGGAATCCCCCGGCGATAAGATCGACACTCCAGTCTCCTTCGTTGGGTGGAAACGTCGTCACGTCGTCATGCCTCGGAATGTTCGGCCAGTGTTTCGCCAGCACGCGGCGGCACCACGGGTTGATCTCGACCTGCCAGCGGCATTGCAGACCGGCCCTTTCAAGGCCAAGATCGATGCCGCCGATGCCCGCGAACAAGCTTCCGAACGTCATGTTGGGTGGGCCGCATTGCATGTCCATGTCTCAATCCCACAGGCTGACGGCTTGGGTCTGGGTTTTCCGCCGAGGCGGCGGGATCCGGGGCTTCGTGGTCGAGGCTCGCGGCGGTTCGACGATCGGCCGAAACGTCGCGTCGTCCAGAATCAGGGCGAGGGCGCGGGCCTCGCGGTGGGTCAAGTCGGGGGCGGTCCATGTGTTGATGCGTCGGCCGCGAGCATCGAAGCGAAAGCCATTTGGCCGGGCAAGGGCGGTGGAGCCTTCGGGGGCTTCGGCGTGGACAAGCCCAATTGGCGGTTCACCTCCGACAACCAAACCTTGTATGGGTAGTTCTCGCGGGGGCCGAACGGGTACGCCCGGCTGACGTGCTGGCGGAGCGCCGGACCCTCCAGTCCCTTCGCCTCTCCCGTCTTGATCGCCTCCGCGACAACCGCCGCGGCTCTCTTTCGCCACCTCTTCATGTTTTGACTCCTTAAGCCAAGCGGGTTTCGACCAAGACATCGCGCGCTCCTGTTACGCGGGGTCGTCTCTCGCAAGCCGGTCGGGACACAGGCGGTTGAGCACGCGGATTAGAGACTCCGAAATGCTCGCGATCGCGAGCGTTGGCAGCAGGAGCAGCAAGAGCATCGCCACAAAGGGTACGGCGGCGATCGTTGAAGCGACTTCCTTAAGCATCTTCATTCGTCGATCCTTCCAAGTTAAAACGGTTTGGCGTCGATCAACCGCAGCCCCCTGAGGCCGCGAACCGGACGGCCGTCAATGCGGTGGCGGTCGTCGTGGACCTTCACGGAGAGGGCCGCGAGGGTGGTCTTGATGTTGCGGCAAAGGCCCTGCACGTCGCCGGGGCGGTCCTTGCCGTGCTCCTTGCACCACTCGACCCAGGCGGCGTACAGTTGGGACTTCGCCACCCACTCCTCGGGATGGACTTCGCAGCGGTCGGCGAGGAACGCTCCGATCGGGTTGTTCAGATCCTTGAATTCGTCCATCTCCTCCATGCCGCTGGCGGGCTGGGTGAATCCCCCGGCGGCGCGAAGCGACTCCCAGCCCGCCAGGGCCCAGAGGAGGATGCCGGGAAGCTCGTCCTTCAGCTTCTTTTGAAGCTGGCGATCCTCGCGGCCCTCGAAGCTCTCGGTGAACTTGAGGATGAACAGCCGGGAGAGGATCGCCTCGGAGTAGTCGCCGAGCCGGGGGAGTTCGTTGGACGCGAGAACGAAGCGGGTCGTCAGGTGGCCGATCCACGCCGACTTGTATTTGCGCGGGATTGTTTGAGGGTCTTCGCCGGAGACCGACAGGAAGATCTCGACGATCGCCTGCGAGTCGGCCCGGCCGGTGATGCGGGACTCGCCGCAGAGGGCGACCGACTTGCCGATCAAACACTCCGTGCCCTTGGGCTCGGCGAGTTCGGTCAACCTGGGCGAGGCGATGTTGTTCGCGCCGACAAGATCGGCGATGGTTCGGATGATCGTTCCCTTGCCCGCGCGCTTGGGGCCGAGCAGCAGCAGAATCTTTTGCTGGCTGGTGTCGGGCGTGAGCAGGTAGCCGAACCACTGCTGAAGCGCCAGGATGGATTCGGGATCGTCGGGCCAGACGGATTCGAGGAACGACAGCCAGGCCTTGGGCTCGGGCGGGTTGGGGTCGAAGTCGAAATCCAGGGCGTTGGCCGTGAAGTAGAGCGGGGTCGGCGGCGAGAGGGCGGCTTCGGGGCCCTCGCTCAAGAGGGTCGGCAGGTGGAGGATCCCGTTGCGGAAGTTCACGCATTCGGCCGGGTCGGGTCCGTCCGTGTCGAGCCAGGCCGGTTGATGCGGGGCTCGATGGGCGGGCAGGTTGACCAGCGACCGCAGCGAGTTGCGGACGTTGCCGAGCAGGCTGGTGGAGAAGGGGAGAACCTCGGCTCCCGCGGCGGCGGCGTGGCGCTCGAATTCGGCCTTCGCCGCGGCGGTCAACTCGGCGTCAATCTCCCGGTCGGCGATGGGGGTCCACGCGCCGGCCCGCCAGCCGTGCCACTCGCCGTTCCAATCGGCGAGCGTCGGCCGGTCCGGATGCTTCCGCCGGGTCTTGAGATACAGCCTGGCGAGCCGGCGCTCGTCGTCAACCGGCTCCCTCAGGCCCGTGATCGGGTCGGCGACGATGAGCTTCGACCGCTTCTTCTTCTCGCCGGACGGCTGTTCCGGAGCCGTCTTGGGCGTTTGCTTGCCGACGGACAGGCCGTTGTCGATCGCCCGATGGGCCTCCATCGGATCGCCGTCTTGGCCGAGCCCCGCCTCGCTCGCGGCGGCGAGTAGCGCGGCCTTGGCCTCGGATTCGTCGATCAGCCCCGACGCGACGTAGCCGCCGATCTTCAGCGCGGATTCGTAGAGCTGCGAGTTTCGCCCGCTCGTGGTTCCGGCGACCTTCGCGGCTTCGGCCTCGAGGGCGGCTTTCGCGTAGGCGGTTCCGCCCCCAGGGTTGGCGACCCGGGTTGACCAGCCGTCCGGCGCGACCACGCGAAACGCCCCGCCATCGCCGTCGCCGTTGCCCCCGGGGTGTTCGGGGGAGGGCTTCGCGCCCGCGCGGTCGGCGGCTCGTTGCAAAAGCTCGAGGGGGACAACCTCGATTCGATCGGGGACGTGAATGAGCCGAGCCACGCGGTGGGGACGCTCGGCCGAGTGGGGGCCCTTGCGGGCCCACGTCCCATAGAGTTTGGTGGACAGCCGGGCGCTGGCGACCTGGGTGTCAATGGTCGCCAGCGGGGTATCGTGCCGCGAGGCGAGCCCCTTGAGGAGCGCCGCGAGCAGCTTCTGGGACGGCTTGTCGTTGGGAAGATCAACCCTGTAGTACAGGTGGTGGCCGTTGGGCGAATCGCCCATGATCGGCTCGGGAAAACCCAGGGCGTCGAGATCGGCGATGACGCCGATGGCGATCTCGTGGGCGGCGGCTTTTTCGGCGTCGGTCGAGTTGGTGTCGGACGCCCGGGTCGGATCGACGTCAACCATCATCCAGACGCGGCGGGCTATGTCTCCAACCTTCCACGCGCCCTTCTCGGGGCGGGTGAAGTCCGCGTTGAGCGGGTTAAGGGTGATGTAGGTCCCAGCCTCGCCGACGAATCGGGCGGCGTCGTTCAGGGCGGATTCGACGGCGGCTTCGGATCCATCGGCGAATCCCGAGATGCCCCACCATCCGGATCGCAGGGCCTGGATGGCGTATCGCTCGCCGGGCTCCCAAAACAAGCGGAGGGCCCGCGCGGCTTCCTCGCGGTCGATCGCCTGCCTTGGGGGCAGAACCGGGATGTCCCATTCGGCGATGCTCACGTTCGCGGACCCTCGATCAAGGCGGTGGGAGGCTGGTTACGGGTTGGTTTTGACGTTGGTCGCGATTGGTTGGCGACCGTTTCGGCTCAGGGCGTCCAGCAGGCGCGTCGTCTCGCGACGGGCGCTCTCCCGGCAAAGCTCTTGGGCCGCTTGGATTGCGTGGGAGGGCGTCTCGCCGTCCTCAACGTCGGCCCACGTCGTGACGCCGATCGTGGCCGACTCGTAATTTCCGAGGTTCAGCTTTCGCTCATATGTGACCGCGATCTTGGAAGGCTTCACGGCTAATCCTCCTCGTCGTCCTCGTCGCCGTAGCCGTCGCCGCAGCCGTAGCCGTAGCCGCAGCCGTCGCCGTCGCCGTAGCCGTAGCCGCAGCCGTCGCCGTCGCCGTAGCCGTAGCCGTCGCCGCAGCCGTCGCCGTCGCCGTAGCCGTAGCCGTAGCCGTAGCCGTGGCCGTCGCCGTAGCCGTCGCCGTAGCCGTAGCCGTGGCCGTCGCCGTCGCCGTAGCCGTCCGCCCTCGCGGCCTTGCGGACCCAATCCTCCTCGAGGTGGCTTTGGGTCTCGGCGACGGACGCGCGGCGCCTCAGCACGGCTTTGCCAACGCCTTCGGCGCACGCGCCGGCGTCGAGGAGATCGGCCGCGGTGACGCGCGGCCGATAGGTCCACCAGTCGTCGTGAGGGGTGATCACGCCTTGCTCCACTTCTCGGCGGCTTCGGGGGTCACCTCGATCACGGCGGTCACGTCGCGTACGTCCATGTCCGCCGGAGCGCCGATCCGCGATCCTGGCGTGGGGCCCGTGTGGGCGAGTTCGGCCACGCCCTTCGTGGTGCCGAATCGGATCGCCATCTTGGCGCCGCGAAGGAACACGCGATCTCCGCTCGTGTCCTCGGCCTGGCCGTAGAAGACGCCGCGGTGCTTGGTGCAAACGATGACGGGACGAAGATTCTCGGACATGGGTTCCGCCTTATGTTTTGGAGACGCTGGAAACTGGAAACTCGACTTCGCACTCGCGGCAGATCAGGTGTTTTCGGCCCCGCTTTTCAACCCGGCCCGCGGAATCGCAGACCGGACAGGCGGGGAGTTTCAGAAAGGGATGTCGTCATCCCCCTGGGACTGGCGAGGCTGTTGGAATGGGGGTTGCTGCTGGTATTGAGCCTGGGGTTGCTGGGCCTGGGGCTGCTGGTGCTGCTGGTGTTGGACCTGGGGTTGCTGGTGCTGCTGTTGCGGCTGCTGGTATTGAGCCTGGGGTTGCTGGTACTGGTGTTGGGCTTGCGGCTGATACTGCTGCTGTTGGGGTTGCGGCGGCGGTTGCTGTTGTGAAGTCCTTTGATGCTGTTGATTCGGCCGCTGGGGATTGGCGTGGGCGCCGAGCGGGAATTTCCCCTCGCGCGCCTCGTTTGAGGATTCAATCAGGGACCGGAGGGTCTTGCCGAACACCGGGGGGACCCACGAGAGGTCGGGCGGGGGCGTGCCGTCGAAGGTGGCCCACGCGATCGGCTGCCGGCGCGGTTGATGCGGCTGTTGCCCGTACATGGGCGGGATCACGTCGGTCAGGTTCGCGTAGGTGCGGACCTGCTTTCGGCCCCCCTCGCGATGGGCGATCGAGACCGCGCACGACTTGCCCAACAGGTGGGTTGGGTTGTAGGTGGGGCGGGATGTGCCCGACCCGGCCTGAGGTGGCCCGACGAGCGCGGTGTAGCGCTTGTAGAGGTTGCTGTTGGTGTACTCGCTGAAAACCTGGGTTTCGGCGAAGCAGAAAGGTTGGCCGTCGGGGCGGGGCACGGCGAGTTCGTATATGATGCCAACACGGCGGCGGACGGCCTCGCCGTAGTCGGTTTCCTCGGTTCGCGAGCCGAGGTCGATCACGCCGACGATCGCGGCCGGGAAGGTTCCGGCCGGGCAGAGCGGCTGATCGTCGTAGTTTTCCGGCGCGGAAACGGGAACGTCCCAACCGTTGCTCATGATTTGGTCCTTTAAGAGCCTGGGAGGTCTTGGGTCGAAGTCGGATCAACGAAACACGTTGGGGAGGTCGCCGCAAAACGTCAGGCGTTGCTTCGCCCTCGTGACGGCGACGTAGGCGAGGTTCCGTTCCTGGCGTCGATCCTCCTCCGTTCGCGCCCATGGCCCTGGAATCAGGTCGGGGCGAAGGATGAGGACGTGACTCCGCTCCAATCCCTTGGATCGGTGGATCGACGACAAGGTGATCGCGTTGGGATCGTCGGCGTCGGCGAACATCGTCTCGACGCGGCGGCGGATGTCGTCGATGGACGAAGCGTCCACCGCGAGGGCGCGGACGCAATCGCACTTGTCGATCAGGTTGCGGATCGCGTCGGCGTTCGGGACGCGCCGCTTGGCCATTCGCTCGCGCTCCCCGGCCTGGTGATCGTCGATCTTGGCGAGCAGATCCTCGACGCTCGACGCCTTCCGGGCCGCGATGAAAGCGAGCAGGCCCTTGCCGATGTCGCGGCCCTGGATGTGGGCGGGGCGGCGGCGGCGCCAGAGCGCGTAACAGGCTCGAACGAGCGGGGCGTTGGTTCGACACAAGATCATCGAGCCGGCCGACGCGGCGAGCCGCCACTCCTCGGCGTCGATCGTCTCGACCAAGCCGTCCGGGGCGTTGGGAGCGGCCTCGAGGTCGGGGACGATCTTGTTGGCCAGGGCGACCACCGCGCGGGGACAGCGGCGGGTCACCGTCAGGGGAAAACTCTCGAGGCCTCGCCCGCTGTTGCAAGCGTCGAGCCGATAAGCGAGGCGGGGGATCGAGTCCGAATCCGCCCCTCGAAAGCGGTAAATGGATTGCCAAGGGTCCCCAACCCCCACGTTGCGGCCGTCGGGGTTGATCAGGTCGATCAGGGCGTGCTGGCAGAGGTTCAGATCCTGAGCCTCGTCGATGAACAGCACGTCGGGCGGGCTGGGGTTGGCGGCTCCCAGCCGGACCGGAAGCCACACCATGTCGTCGAAATCCACGACATGGGGGTTCTCGACGCACGCCGTCAGAACGCCCTCCACGGCCCCCACGGCGATTTCGCGGGCGTCGGCCCGAATCTCAAGCCCAAGCTCGTCGGCGAGGGCGTCAACCGCCTCGAGGTCGTCTCCCGGGATGAGCCGGTTCTTGCAGGCCGAGACCAGCTGGGCGACGACGTTCCGTTCGCGGCCCTGGTGGTCGTGGGGAAAGTAGACCCGCGCGGCCGCGTCCACCTTCTCGCCGTCCGCGTCGAGCTCCACGCCCCACGACCGCGACTTGAGCATCCGAAAGCCGAGCGAGTGCATCGTGGCCGCGCGGCACGTTCGCGGAAGATCGCGCTGGAAGTCCGCGGCGATCGCCTTGTTGAAACAGCAGTAGAGCGACCGGCGACGGCCAAGCGACCAAGCGCCCTCGCGGCAGGTGGTCGATTTCCCCGTCCCCGCCCGGGCCGAGAGGAGAAGGTGCGAATCGCCCGTCTCCAGGGCGGTCAGGAACGCGGCCTGCTGGGGACTCGGCGAAAAGGAGCGGACCGGCGCGGCGATCATGGGGCGACTCCGATCAGGTGTTTGCGGGACCGATAAAACTCGCGGGCCTGGGGCGGGATGGCGTTGATCCGCCGCCAGACGGTGCAGCGCGAGACGCCGAAGTACTCGGCGATCCGGGCTTGCGGCACGCCGCTCTCGGCGAGCAGGAGCATGTGAACGGATTTCGCCCGCTCTATGTCACGCGCCTCGAACGGCTGAACCCGCTCGACGAACGCCCGCTCGCCATCAACACGCCCCATCGCGTAGCTCATTCCCTCGCCCTCGTCGGCGGCTGGTGAATCCGGGAAACGTGGTCAATATTTCGGGGCTGGGCCGAATGACGTTATGGCTTCTGGACGTGCTCACGTCCGAATCGCTGGGCGAGGCACTCCGCCACCACGTGGGCGGGCCAAACCCCTCGCTCGGCGGCTTCGACGCGGACCTTGCGAACGAGATCGGCGGGCAACAGGTATTGCCCCTTCACGAGGTCGGCTTGGCGACGGGTTCTATGGGCCGTGCTCATGTCTGTCTCCTGGGCAACGCGACTGGGCTCTCTTAGTAAGAAAGTACTTACTTTTCTTACACGGAAGATACCCGCCGGGGGCCCGGGAGGCAAGACAAAAAGTAAGAACTTTCTTACTTTCGCGTTTACTGTTGACGTGGAAAGGAGTTGCGGCGATGCTGGGTGCCATGGCGCGCAAGAAAAGTCATGCCGGAAAACTGAATGTCCGACTCCCCCGCGACCTGAACACGGAGTTCCGGACCTGGTTGCAGGGCGCGGCGGAGCGGCACACGTATTTTGGGCGGCGGCTGAGCATCGAGCCGACGATTGGGGCGCTGGTCGCGGCGTTCCTTGCGTGGCCTCGATCCGAGCAAGAAAAATTGCTCGCGGAGTGGCTGCCGCGGCTCGAAGAGCGAGAGAAGGCGGAAGTTCTCGGCGAGGAGTCGAGCGAGCGGGAGAATCCCACTGAGAGCGGCGGGCGCGAAGTGGAGATGATCCCGCTTCCGTCGAAGGTGATTTCCTCGGGCCGCAAGAAAAAGTCGGTGAAGTCCGGCGAAGAGGCGAATCGCCGGCGATGACGGCGCCTTAGCGCCTGGAGGGCTCTCGGCTTCGCTCCGAGGCCAGGCCCGCGCGGATTAGGGACGCAATCCTCTTCCCAGGCTTAAGCCAGAGAACCATGTTGGCGGGCGGCGAGCATGTCTCAAGAACCGCCCAGGCTCGCAGCTCGGGACTCTCGGCGAGAGCGGCGGCTTTGCTCTCGGCGGGGGCCAACTTGACGTCGACGTCAACCACTTCGCCATCGACCAGCCAATACATCCGCCCCCACACGGCGTGCGCCATCTCTCCTTCTCCTCATCATCCCCGCGTCATCGCGGCCAGCCATACAATACCAACCTACTACCCATCCGAACACTAATCAACCTTCGACAAGAAGATTGGTGGCACTCACGAATCCACCCAGAAACGCACGCGAAAATGAAGGCGCCAATGCGTCCACTTATGGCGAGCCGGCGACTCCGAGCCGGGGAGGGAGCGGTGGATCGGACGTGCCGCTGTGCCGCTGTGACGGGCGCGCAAAACTCCTTCTCTATACGTTCTCTGTACACTACTTTTTACTTGCCCTTTGTACACTATATTCGTTCTATAGGAGATAGTTTCAGAAATACAGAGGCACAGAGGCACAGTGGGAAGCAACGTGATGAACGCGTTTGAGTTGCGTCAAAAATCGCAGCGGCACAACAGCGGCACGGGCAGCGGCACAGCGGCACGGAAGTGTGCCGCTGCACCTACTCGACTGTGCCGCTGCGATCCCGAGACGAAACGCCCTCCCCGGCTTGGCGGAACAAGGGCATTGCGTGCCAGCAAGTTTTTGTGGATGCTGGCGGAATCAAGGAATCTTTAGGCGGTCTTGGGGTCAACCAACCATGCCGATCGACGTGCGGTGCGAATGCGGAAAGTCAATCACGGTCCCCGATCGCTGCGGCTGAGCCTCGCCCCCACCATCACCACCGTCGCCTCCCCTCAAGCCCGCCTCCCGGGCTTTTTTCACGCGCCCGCCCATCCCCAGGGGGTAGGGGGGTGAAAATGTTTCGGCGCGTCCCGCCGCTGACCGCAAGTGGCCAGCGCGCACATTTTTTCGCCGAATTTCGACCCCTAATTGTGGGGCGGCGGAAAAGCCGACGTGCAACACTCGGGGAAAAATTTAATTCCTTGACAGCGTGCAACTTGCGGCAAAATCCTCAGGCCCGGTGCAACATCGCCCCTATAGGGTAGAGACGCCGCTTTGCGACGGGGTGGAACGGGATCATTGGTTGACCCGCCAGTCCGCCCCGCGAACCTTTGAGGTTGGCATGCCCGGAACGATCAATGCCC
>Ga0180215_1004003_pt1 | contig 13431 bp, 11 predicted proteins | sample eDN3rd37CBELigBY_FD_128871 | JGI IMG/M metagenome (GOLD analysis project Ga0180215, IMG submission 128871) | Enriched backyard soil microbial communities from Emeryville, California, USA - eDNA 3rd pass 37_C BE-Lig BY (version 2) (version 2) | ecosystem: Environmental > Terrestrial > Soil >...
ACGCAGGGCGCGTCGGCCGGCGTGATCGTGGCCGCGTCGGCGCTCGGCGCGCCCGTCTCGACCACGCAGGTGGTCGCCTCCTCGGTCGTGGGGGTCGGCGGCGGCCGGCGCCGCTGGCGCCACCGTGCGCGAATCGGACGTGATGGCCTGCCCGCCGGACGAGGCGCTGTCGGCGATGGCGCAGCTCGTCGCCTCGGGCGTGCGCGAGCTCGACGCCGCGATCGCCGGCCTCGAGCCGGGCGCACACGGCACGACCAGCGCGGCCGAGCGGGCGATCAAGGCGGCGCGCCGGATGGAGCGCGTCTACCGGCGCGCGATGGGCGAGCTGCTGGCGCTGGACGACCTCCGCGAGGTGATCGCGCGCCGCGAGATCTACCGCCGCGGCTCACGGATCGCCGACGCGGTCATCGACGTCGCCGAGCGCGTGCTGTACGCGACCGTCAAGGAAGCCTGATCGCCGCGACGAGACGATGGGACGACCATTGGGCGCAGGTCGCGGGCGAGCCGCTGGATCCGCCGCGCGCCCGCCACGGGCGGGTACACGAACCCGAGCTCGACGACCGGGGCGCGCACGCACTTCCGCACGCGGCGCACCTGCTCGGCCTCGCGCCGGGCGCGCCGGTGCGCGGCGAGCACGGGCGCCAGCGCGGGGCAGCCTGTGGCCTGCAGGCGCGCCGCGTCGGCGTCGCTGAAGCGGTCGGGATGGACCGCGTTGACCACGACCAGGTCCAGCCCGCGGCCGACCGTGTCCGGCAGCGCCCGGTCGAGCTCCAGCAGCTCGTCGACGGCCAGCGGCTCGGGCAGCGTGACGGCCACGTACGCGGTGAACGCCGGGTCGGCGAGGCGCTGCGCGACGTGCTCGGCGTCGCGCTTGACCGGGCCGGCGACCGCGACGCGCGCGAACGTGCGCGGCGCCTCGAGCATCGCCAGGGCGTGCCCGGTCGACGGACCGTCGGCGACCAGCGGGCGCTGCTCCGCGAGATCGACGAGCTTGCCGAGCTTGACCAGCTCCACGGCGCCCGGCGCGGCGGCCACCAGGTACGCGAACGCGCGGGAGCGCCGCAGGACCGCCGCGACCGGTGCCCCGGCGTGTCTCGCCAGCCACTCGCCGAGCGCAGCGTCGGGGTCGATGTCGGCGGTCGCCTGCACGCTCGCCCCCGCTGCCGCCGCCAAGGCGGCGGCGACGGTCGTCTTGCCCGTGCCGCCCTTGCCCGTGACGAACACGAGCGGCCGTCGCAGATCCGCCGCGCGCTCCGCCACCGGCGGCTCGCGCGGCGGCGCGTCAGGCCTCGCCCCAGGCGAGGCAGCCGGCGATGTCGAGCGTGGAGACAATGCCGATCGGCTTGGCCTGTTTGGAGACGACGAGCAGGTGCGTGAGCTGATGCTCGGTCATCAGCTGCGCCGCGCGCTCGAGCGGCTCGTCCGCGCGGACGGTGACGACCTCGGTGTGGGCGAGCTCGCCGGCGTCGCCGGCGCTGACGCCCGGGAGCGAAGCGGCCACGAGGTCGAGCGCCGTGATCAGGCCCCAGGTCAGGTGCTCGCCGCCGGACGGCGACAGCTCGATGCCGACGACGACGATCGCGTGCACGTGGTTGGTGGCCATCGTGCGGGCGACCATCTCCAGGTCGGTCTCGGGGCCGCAGCTGATGATGCCGGGGCGCATGACGTCCTCGACGCGCGCGTGCTCGAACGCGGGGACCCGGTCGCTGCCTCTCGGCTTGGTGATGTGCTGGCTGGACATGCCTCGAAGCTATGCGCGCGCGGGCCGGTCGCCATCCGCACCTGCTGCTCGCTCGACTGCGGGAATCCACGGACATCAATCGCGGCGCGGCGCGGATGGACGCGGCCCCGCCGCGACGTAGCTTCGCGGGAGAACCCCTCAGCAAGGAGCCACCGTGAGCACGATCATCATCGGCGTCGACGAATCCGAGCGGTCCGAGGACGCGATCGCGTTCGGGAACCGCATCGCCGATGCCGCCAAGGCGACCGTGGTGGTCGCCAACGCCTACCCGTTCTCTGACGCCCCGAGCCGGGCGTCGAACGCGCGCTATCGCACCGCGCTGCGCGAGGACGCGCTCATAACGGTGCGCCACGCGCGCACGAAGCTCGAGGACGTCCCCGAGGAGCGCACGCTGCTGCGGATCATCGCGGAGCCGTCGCCGGCCAAGGCGCTGCACCAGCTCGCGCACGCCGAGCACGCGGCGCTGGTGGTCGTCGGCTCCACGCACACCGGTCGCGTCGGGCGCGTGCTGCCCGGCAGCACGGGCGAGCGGCTGCTGCACGGCTCGCCGTGCGCGGTGGCGGTCGTCCCGAAGGGCTACCGCGAACGGGCCAAGCAGCCGATCCGCCGGATCGGCGTCGCCTACGACGGCACGGAGGAGGCCAAGGCCGCGCTCGTCGGTGCCGCGGCGCTCGCGCGCGGGCTCGACGCCCAGCTCGAGGTGATCGGCATCGCGACCACGGAGTACCTCACCACGCCGGCGCTGCTGGCCGCGGAGGACCTCGCCGCGCTGCAGCGCGAGGTCGAAGAGCACGTGCAGGAGAGCCTCGACGCGGCCGTCGCCGGCCTGCCGGCGGGCGTCGTCGCCGAGACCGTCCGCCTGTCCGGCGCGCCCGCCCCGCTGCTCGAGGACCGCAGCGAGCAGCTCGACCTGCTCGTGATGGGCTCGCGCGGCTACGGGCCGCTGCGCTCCGTCGTCGTCGGCGGCGTGAGCGGGCAGCTCATGCGCAGCGCCCACTGCCCCGTGATCGTCGTGCCGCGCGGCGTCGAGGCGCCGCTGACGGCGCTGTTCGAGACCCCCAAGACGACGGTCGCCTGAGATGTCCGCCGCCACGTTCCCGCAAGCACCGCCTCCTCCCGCAGCGAGCAGCGCCGGTCGCATCGCGGCGATCGTGGCCGGCGCGCTGATCGCGCTGCTCGCCGCCGGGCTGCTGGCGGTGGGCGGCTTCGGCCTCTGGGTCGACCAGACCCAGCGCGACGCGGACGGCTGGCTGATGTCGCCGTCGCACCGCTTCGAGACCGCGACCCGCGCGCTGACCGCCGAAGGGCTGCGCCTCGGCGAGGTGCGCGGCGACTGGGCGCCGGACCTCGGCGCCGTCCGCGTCCGCGTCCGCGCCGCCGGCGACGCGCCCGTGTTCGTCGGCATCGCGCCCCAGGCGCAGGTCGACGACTACCTGCGCGGCGTCGCCCACAGCGAGGTCACCGAGCTGCGCACCCGCGGCTACGACGGGATCGACCGCGCGGGTACGCGCGAGCCGGGCGCTCCCGCCTCGGCCGGCTTCTGGTCGGCGTCGGCGTCCGGCCCCGGCGAGCAGGTCGTGCGCTGGGAGCTCGAGTCCGGCGACTGGGCCGTGGTCGTGATGAACGCCGACGGGAGCCCGGGCGTCATCGCCAACGCCAGCGTCGGCGTGCGCGCCGCCTGGCTCGACGAGCTCTCGATCGCGCTGCTGATCGCCGGCGTGGTGCTGGCGGCCGCGGCCGCGGCGCTGATCGTCTACGGCATCCCGCGGCCCCCGCACGCCCCGGCGCCGGCCGCGCCGGCCGCGCCCGCGGGCGACCCCGTCCGCGTCACGGCGACGCCCGACGAGCCGCTCAGCCGCGGCCTGTGGCTGGTCAAGTGGTTGCTGGCACTGCCGCACTACCTGATCCTGGCCGTGCTGTGGCCCGCCTTCGTCGTCGTCACCCTGGTCGCGCTCGTCGCGATCGTGTTCACCGGCCGCTACCCGCGCGCGCTGTTCGACTTCAACGTCGGCGTGCTGCGCTGGACCTGGCGCGTCGGCTACTACGGCTACTCCGCCCTGGCGACCGACCGCTACCCGCCGTTCACGCTCGCGCCGGCCGACTACCCGGCCGAGCTCGAGATCGACTACCCCGAGCAGCTGTCGCGCTGGAAGGCCGTCCTGAAGCCGTGGCTGCTGGCGATCCCGCACTACCTGATCCTGGCCATCCTGCTCGGCGGCTGGCGGTACCGGCCCGGGCTGCTGACCGTGCTGGTCGCGATCGCGGCCATCCTGCTGCTCGTGCGCGGGCGCTACCCGCGCGACATCTTCTCGCTGGTCGTCGGCATCAACCGCTGGGCGCTGCGGGTCGCGGCGTACGCGGGGCTGATGCGCGACGAGTACCCGCCGTTCCGCCTCGACCGCTGACCAGGAGCTGACATGCCCGCCACCATCATCGCCGCCTACAACCCGTACACGGGCGACCGCGCCCCCGTCGAGCTCGCGCTCGCCGCGGCCGAGCAGACCGGTGCACGCGTCCTCGCGGTCGCCATCTACCCGTGGGAGCTCTCCCCGGAAGACACCGCGACGCGCTCGGTTGTCGCGGACGCGCTGCGCCGGCTGCAGGAGGACCTCGGCGTCGACACCAGGATCGTCACGGACATGTCGGCGCCGCGGGCCATGCACGAGCTCGCCGCCCACGAGCGCGCGCCGCTGATCGTCGTCGGCTCCACCACCCGCGGGCGCGTCGGCCGCGTCCTGACCGGCAGCACCGCCGAGCGGTTGCTGCAGGGGGCGCCGTGCCCGATCCTGCTCGCACCGCACGGCTACCGCCGCACGCGCCTGCGGACGATCGCGGTCGGCTTCGCCGACACGCCCGAGGGCCACGGCGCGCTCAAGACCGCGCACGCCCTCGCCGCCCGCTTCGGCGCCCGGCTGCGCGTGATCGCCGCCCTGCATCCCTCCGGCGCCCTCGACGCCGCCCTGGCCGGCGGCCTCAAGCCGCCGCGCGGCGTGATGCTCGAGGGCCGGCACCGGCAGGAGACCCAGGCGGCGCTCGAGCGAGCGCTGCAGGCGCTGCCCGACGGCGTCGAGGTCGAGGAGGAGCTGCACGTCGACGACCCGGCCGAAGTCCTGCTGCGGATCTCCGAGCACGTCGACCTGCTGGTCAGCGGCTCGCGCGGCTACGGCCCGCTGCGCAGCGTGCTGCTCGGCGGCGTCTCGCGGCGCCTGGTGGATGAGGCGAGCTGCCCGGTGCTGGTGCTGCCGCGCGGCGTCGAGCAGCCGCTCGAGGACCTGCTCGGCGAGACCGGCACGGTCGCCGCGGGATGACCGCGGTCGAGCCCAGGGCCGTCGACGTCGCGCTGCGCGACGGCTCGACGGTCCGGGTCCGGCCGGTCGTCGACGACGACTTCGAGCAGCTGCGCGAGCTGCTCGCCGGCCTGTCGCCGGACTCGCGCTGGCTGCGCTTCTTCTCCGCGCGCGTCGACCTGGACGTGATGGCGCGCTGGGCGTCCGGCCGCGGCGGCGGGCTCGGGTACGGCGTCGTCGCCACCGCGGGCACGCCGGAGGAGATCGTCGGCCACGCCGGGTACGTGCGCACCCATCCCCGCGGGCGCACGGCGGAGCTCGCGTTCGAGGTCGCCGAGGACTGGCACGGGCTCGGCATCGCCACGATCCTGCTCGCGCACCTCGCCGACGCGGCGAGCCGCGACGGGATCGACCGCTTCGTCGCGACGGTCCACCCCACCAACCACCGGATGGCGCAGGTCTTCCGCGACTCGGGCTTCCCGGTCGAGGTCACCGTGGGCCGCGGCGAGCTGCGCTTCGAGCTGCCCGCCTCGCTCGACGCGGCCGCGATCGCGGCCTTCGAGGACCGCGACCGGATCGCGGCCATCGCCGCGGTCGGGCACGTCCTGCGGCCGTCGTCGGTGGCCGTGATCGGCGCGTCGCGCCGCAGCGGCTCGATCGGGGCGGCGGTGCTCGCCAACCTGCGCGCTGGAAGCTTCCAGGGGCGCCTGCACGTGATCCACCCCGAGGCCGCCGAGCTCGGTGGCCTCCCCGTCCACCGGCGGATCGCGGACGTCCCCGAGCCCGTCGACCTGGCCGTAGTGGCCGTCCGCGCCGAGGCCGTCCCCGGCGTCGCGCGCGAGTGCGGCGAGGCCGGCGTGAAAGGGCTCGTGGTCCTGTCGGGCGGGTTCGCCGAGGTGGGCCCGGACGGCGCGCGGCTGCAGCAGCAGCTGTTGGAGGCCTGCCGGCAGGGCGGGATGCGGCTCGTCGGCCCGAACTGCCTCGGGGTGCTCAACACCCGCATCGGGCTCAACGCGACGTTCGCCCCGCAGACGCCGCCGGCCGGCCGGATCGCGTTCGCGTCGCAGAGCGGCGCGTTCGGGATCGCCGCGATCGCCGAGTGCGCGCGCCGCGGGCTCGGGCTGTCGTCGTTCGTGTCGACGGGCGACAAGGCCGACCTGTCGGGCAACGACTTCCTGCGCTACTGGGAGCAGGACCCCGACACGGACGTGATCCTGCTCTACCTCGAGTCGTTCGGCAACCCGCGCCGGTTCGGCAAGATCGCGCGCGCCGTCGCGCGCCGCAAGCCGATCGTGGCCGTGAAGTCCGGGCGCTCGGCGGCAGGCGCGCGCGCCGCCGCGTCGCACACGGGCGCGCTGCTGGCCGCCTCCGACGTGACCGTCGACGCGCTCTTCCGCCACGCCGGCGTGATCCGCACCGAGACGATCGGCGAACAGCTCGACGTGGCCGCGCTGCTGGCCGCGCAGCCGCTCCCGGCCGGCAACCGGGTCGCGATCGTCACCAACGCCGGCGGGCCCGGGATCGCGTGCGCGGACGCGTGCGCGGGAGCGGGGATCGAGGTCGCGACGTTCAGCGAGCCGACCCGCCGGGCGCTGCGGCGCGGGCTGTCGGCGCACGCCGCGGTCGGCAACCCGGTGGATATGATCGCCTCGGCCACACCGGACGACTTCCGGCGCACGATCGAGCTCATCGCCGCCGACCCGGCCGTCGACGCCGTGATCGCGATCTTCATCCCGCCGCTGGTCACGCGCGCCGAGGACGTCGCGGGCGCCGTGCGTGCCGCGGACGCGGCGGGCAAGCCGCTGCTCGCGGTCTACATGGCGGTCACCGACGCCGAGCGCGCCGCGCTCGCCGGCGACGGCGCCGTGCCCGTCTACGCGCTGCCCGAGGAGGCGGCGCGCGCGCTGGGCCACGTCGCCCGCTACGCCGCCTGGCGCGACGAGGACGACGCCCCGCCCGCGCTGGAGGGCATCGACGCCGACGCCGTGTCCGCGACGCTGGCGCGGGCGCTGGAGGGCGGCGGCTGGCTGGCGCCCGCCGACGTGGAGGCCGTGCTGGCGGCCTACGGGATCCCGCTCGTCGAGTCGCGCTTGGCCGCCAGCGCGTCCGCCGCCGGCCGCTGCGCGGCGGAGCTCGGCGGGCCGGTCGCGCTGAAGGCGGTGGCGCCGGGCCTGGTGCACAAGAGCGACGCCGGCGCGGTGGCGCTCGACCTGCGCGGCGAGGCCGCGGTCACGCGCGCGGCACGCGCGATGGCGCGCCGGCTGCGCGCGGCCGGGCACGCACCCGAGGGCTTCCTCGTGCAGCGGATGGCCGGCGGCGGGCCGGAGCTGATCGTCGGGATCGTCGGGGACCCGATGTTCGGCCCGGTGGTCGCGTGCGGGGCGGGCGGCCGCGCCGTCGAGCTGCTCGGGGACGTCGCGGTCCGGCTGGCGCCGCTCGGCGCGAGCTCGGCGCGCGCCATGCTGCGCTCGCTGCGGACGTTCCCGCTGCTGGAGGGCTACCGCGGGGCGCCGCCGGCGGACGTCGGCGCCGTCGAGGACGTGCTGCTGCGGATCTCCGCGCTCGCGGCCGCGCACCCGGAGATCGCCGAGCTCGACTGCAACCCGCTCGTCGCCGGCCCGGACGGAGCGACCGTTCTCGACGCCCGCATCCGCGTCGCCGAGCCGCCGCCGCGGCGGCCGTTCCCGGCCCTGGACCGCTGACCCGTAGTCCCCCGCAGCCGCTGTGCGGCCGAGTGCGGAGGTCGCCGCCCGGCGCCGTTGCGAGGCTGGGAGCATGCTCGAAGAACGCTCGAGGCCGAAGCCACGCCGCTCCCACAAGCCGCCGTTCCCGCGCATCCTGTGCGCGATCGACGGGACGGAGGCCTCGCTCGTCGCGATCGACCAGGCGCTCGCCGTCGCCGACGGCGACGCCGAGCTGCGCTTCGTGACGGCCTGGAGTGGCAAGGGGTCCTTCGAGCACGCCGCGGTCGCCGACGAGCGCGCCCGCGAGCTCGCCGCGCGCGCCGCGGAACGGGCGCGCGAGGCCGGCGTCACGGCGACGGTCCACCACGACTCCGCGCGGCCGCTCGGGGAGGCGGTGCTGCCCGAGCTGGCCTGGCACGACCTCGTCGTGGTCGGCGCCCATCCGCACGGCCGCGCCACCGGGATCGTCTTCTCAGAGCCGGCGACCCAGCTCGTGCACCGCAGCCCGCTGCCCGTGCTGGTCGCCCGCGAGCGCCCGCTCGCGGCCGGCGTCGTCGCCGCCACCCGCGCGGTGCCCGCCGACCGGATCGCGCTCAACGCCGGCGCGCACCTCGCCGCCCGGCTCGGCGCCGAGCTGACCGTCGTCCACGTGCGCGAGCGCGACGACGAGGAGCGGCACGCGGAGCTGCAGGCCGAGCTGGCCAACGCCCGCGCGCTGCTGGGCCGGAGGCTCGACTACGTCAGCGAGGACGGGTCGCCCGCGCGGGCGATCGTCGCAGTCGCCGAGGGCGACGGGGCCGGGCTGGTCGTCGTCGGCAGCGAGGGCAAGCAGGGGCTGCCGGCGCTGCGCAGCGTGAGCGAGCGCGTCGCCCACCAGGCGCCGTGCTCCGTGCTGGTGATACGCGAGGGCTGAGGCTCAGGCCACGCGGTCGCGCGCCCACGCCGGCGAGCGCCGCTGGACGGGGATCGTCGCGCGCACCTCGGTGCCGCGGCCGGGCTCGGAGTCGATGTCGAGCGAGCCGTGCACGAGCGCGAGCCGCTCGCGCATGCCGAGCAGGCCGAAGCCGGCGGACTTGGCACGCGTGTCGAACCCGGCGCCGTCGTCGCAGACGCAGACCTGCACCTCGTTCTCGCTGTCGACGACCTTGACCGTGACGGACCGGGCGCGGGCGTGCTTGGCGACGTTGGTCAGCGCCTCCTGCACGAGCCGGTAGATCGTGGCCTCGACGTCGGGCTCGTGGCGCGCGCCGTCGGCGAGCTCGACCTCGAGCTCGATCTGCACGTCGCTCTGGCGCGTGACCCGCTCGACGAGCGACTCCAGCGCCGGTTTGGCCCCGAGCTCGTCGAGCGCCGCCGGCCGCAGCTCGGTGATCAGCGAGCGCAGGTCGCCGATCGCGACCGAGATCTGGTCGAGCGCGTCCTCGATCGCGGCGCTCATGCGCTCGGACTCCCCGCTGCGGCGCGCCCCCGACAGCAGCACCCGCAGGCCCGCGAGCTGCTGCAGCGTCTCGTCGTGCAGCTCGCGCGCCCAGCGCGTGCGCTCGGACTCGGACGCCTCGATGCCGCGCCGCAGCGCCTCCTCGCCGGCGTTCTGGGCGGTCGCCACCGCGGTCGCCGCGCTGGCGGCGAACGCCTGCAGCAGGCGCTCGTCCTCCTCCCCGAACGGGCGGTCGCCGTTGAGGCGGTCGAACACCGTCAGGACGCCGACCGGCTTGTCGCGGAAGATCATCGGGGTCACGATCGCCGCCTGCGCGCCGAGCAGGCGCGCCGCGTTGGTGCTGCTGGGGACGCGGTCCAGCCGCTGCTGGCGGCCCGTCCGCCATGCCGTCGCGGCCAGCGACTCGTCGAGCGGCGCGCGCATCCCCTTGATGCGCTCGACGTTCTCGCCGGCGGCCGCGGCGACCACGAACTCGTCGCCGTCCGGGAGCGAGATCTGCGCCGAGCGGGCGTCGATCAGCGCCCGCGAGCGCTTGACCACGAGCTCCAGGACGCGGTCGAGGTCGGTCATGCCGCCGAGCGCGCGGCTGACCTCGGTCGTCGTCTCCAGGCCGCGCATCGTGCGCTCGAGCTCGTCGCGGCGCTCCCGGACCGTGCGGTACAGCCGCGCATTGGCGATCGCGATCGCCGCCCAGTCCGCGAGCACGACGGCGGCCTCCTCGTCGTCGTCGCTGAACTGCTCCCCGCCCGCCTTCTCGGTCAAATAGAGGTTCCCCCACGCCTCGCCCTCGATCATGATCGGCACGCCGAGGAACGTCGTCATCGGCGGGTGCGCGAGCGGGAAGCCGTAGGACTGCGGGTGCATCCCGACGTCGGGCAGCCGCAGCGGGTGCGGCTCGGTGATCAGCACGCCGAGCACGCCGCGCCCGCGCGGGAGGTCGCCGATCGCGCGGTGCGTCTCGGCGTCGATGCCCGCGGTGAGGAAGCGCTCCAGGCGCTCGCGGCGGTCGTCCAGCACGCCGATCGCGGCGTACTGCGCGCTCGTCAGCTCGCGCGCGACCTCGAGCAGCCGCTCGAGCACGGCCTCCGGGTCGAGGACGGTGACCAACGAGCGACCCACATCCACCAGCGTTCGCAGCCGGTGCTCATCCACTACGGCAAGGCCTCCACGAGCGAGCGTTGACTCGGGAGTCACCCTATCCGCTCAGATCATCATGCGCCACTCATCCCGGCGCCGCGCCCACTCCTCGGGCAGGAGCCCGCCGCTGAGCGCGGCCGCCGCGTCGAGCGCGCGCAGCGCCTGCGCGTAGTCGCCCAGGGCCGCCTCCTCGCCGGCCAGCAACAGCGCCAGCTCGCGCGCGTCGTCACGGTCCTCGTCGACGGCGCCGGGCCGGTAGTCCTGCAGCTGGGCCGGGGCGAGCAGTTGCGGCCGGGCGGTCGCCAGCAGCGGCGCGAGGTAGCGGCCGGCGATCTTGCCGGGCGGCCACCACAGCGTGCGCTGCGAGACCGCGGCGGACGGGCGCCGCGAGGTCACGTTGTCCGGCTCGCCGGAGGCGGTGAGCTCCGCGCGCAGGTACAGCGGCGCGCCGCCGGTCAGCAGCAGGCCCCGGATCACCGGCGCGAACGGCGCGGGCTCGACCGGGACCCCGAGCTCGGCGGCGATCGCCGCGGCCGCGGCGTCGGCCTGCTGGGCGGCGAGCCCGCCCTGCTTGAGCGGGAACGTCGTGGCGTCGCCGGCCGCGAACACGTCGGGGGCGCCAACCACGCGCCCGTGCCGGTCGACGGGCAGGAAGCCGTCCTGGTCGTGCTCGAGCCCGGGGACGGCCGGGCCGCGCAGCAGCGGGAGCGCGATCACGCGGTCCGCGTCCAGGGCGGCGGCGTCGCCCACCCGCATGCCGGTGCGCAGGGCGATGCCGCGCTCCGCGAGCAGGTCGCGGATCGCCGCTGCCGCCTCGGCGCCGAACACCCACAGCGGCGCGGGCTCGGCGGTGACCACGGTCAGCTCGGGCTCGGCGCCGCGGTCGCGCAGCTCGGCGGCGGCCATCAGCGCCAGCTCGTAGACGGGCAGCGCCCAGCTCGACGCGGACGGCAGCACGAACGCGAGCCTGGCGGTCTCGTCGAGCGCGGCGGCCACGGCTGGCGCGTCGGCCGCGCCCGCGAACGTGATCGCGCCCTCGAGCGCCGGGACGGGCCGCGCCCCGACCGCCACCAGCAGCTTGTCGTAGGCGAGCTCCGCGCCCGCGTCGTCGGTCGCGACGTGGCGCTCGGGATCGACCGCGGCCAGCGTGCCGCGGCGCAGGTCGAAGGGAGCATGCCTGCGGATCGCGTCGAACGGCAGCGGGGCGGGCAGCCCGAAGCCGAACGGCGCGGCCACCGCGGCGGGGCGCTGGGGGAGCTCGTCCCCGGGCGCGAGCAGCGTGATCCGCGGCAGCGGCCCGGCCAGGGCGCGCAGCGCCACGACCGCCTCGACGGCCGCGACGCCGCCTCCCGCCACCAGGATGTGCGGCGCCGGCTTCATGCGTGGGCGCCGGCCTCGAGCGCCTCGGCGGCCGCGGTCTCGGCGTGCACGCCGCGCGGGACGATCACCACCGGGCTGTGCGCGCGCTCGATCAGCCGGCTGGAGACGCTGCCCAGCAGCGCGCTGCGCAGCGGGCCGTAGCGGCGCGACCCGACCGCGAGCACATCGAGCTCGCGGGAGGCGCCGGCCAGCTGCTCGACCGGGTCGCCCTCGGCGACGATCACCTCGGCCTCGACGCCGGGCGCGAGCGCGGCGAGGGCCTCGTGCGCGGCGTCCTCGGCGTGCTCGAGCGCGTCGCGGCGCCAGCGCTCATAGCTCGTGGTCGCGAACATGGGGTGCGCCGGCGGCGGGACGTGCACGGCCGTGTAGACCTTCAGCGGCGCGTGCGTGGCCGCGGCGAAGCGGGCCATCAGCGCCAGCGCGTCGCGCGACTCGGCCGAGTCGTCGAGGCCGACGCCGAACGTGAGCGGCACCTCCGGCGGCTGCGGGCGCCAGTCGTGCGGGGCGACCGCGACCGCGCAGGGCGCGCCGTGCGCGACCTTGCGCGCGGTCGAGCCGGCCAGCACGCGGCCGACCGGGCCGTCGCGGTTGGAGCCGAGCACGATCAGCTGCGCGTCCTCGAGCTGCGCGAGCGTGACGAGGCCGTTGGCGGGGCTGGTCGACTGCAGCGAGCGCGCGCGCCAGGCGATGCCGCTGCCGACGCGCTCCTGCGCCTCCTGCAGCCACTGTTCGGCGGCGTCCGCGGGCGGCCACAGGTGGCCGGCCGCGAAGCCGTAGACGGCTCCGAGCAGCAGCGGAGCGCCCGTGACCACGGCGAACGCGCTGCCCAGCGCGAGCGCCTCGAGCCCGGACTCCGTGCCGTCGATGCCGACGAGTACGGGACGGGGCGAATCAGACATGCCCCCACCTTCGCAACGGCGCGGCGGGGTCACATCCGCAGTCCTCCCGCGGCACGCCCGTAGTTCCCCGCGTCCTGCAGGGCAATGCGGCCCGATGGCACGCGAGGGCGCCGGCGCGAGCATCGGCTCAGACAACTCGTCAGGAAGTCGACGCGAGGAGCTCTCATGACCGCGCTGCACTCCCCTCCGACCCGGCACGTGCTGCGGGTCTCCGACCTCGACGCGCGCCAGTTCGACGCCCTGCTCGACCTGAGCGCGGCGATGAAGCGCCACCCGCTGGCGTGGCGGCGCGCGCTCGAGGGCGGCGCGGTCGCGTGCTGGTTCGCCAAGCCGTCGACGCGCACGCGCGTGTCGTTCGAGGCGGCGATCAACCGGCTCGGCGGCTTGCCGATCATGCTGCGCCCCGACGAGCTGCAGCTCGGCCGCGGCGAGCCGACCGCCGACACCGCCCGGTGGCTGTCGTCCTACTGCGAGGCGATCGTCGTGCGGACGTTCGCCCAGCATGACGTGCGCGAGCTGGCCGACCACGCGTCCGTGCCGGTGATCAACGCGCTCACCGACGACCATCACCCGTGCCAGGCGCTGGCCGACTGCCTGACGCTGCGCGAGCGCTTCGGGCCGCTCAAGGGGCTGCCCGTGGCCTACGTGGGCGACGGCAACAACGTCGCGCACTCGTTGATCGAGGCGGCGGCGCTGACGGGCATCGAGCTGCGCGTGGCCACGCCCGCGGGCTGCCGGCCGGACCCGGCGATCTGCGCGCGGGCGGGGCAGGCGCTGGGGCTGTTCGACCGCGCCGTGGACGCCGTGCAGGGCGCGGCCGCCGTCTACACGGACGTGTGGGCGTCGACGGGCGCCGCGGACGGCG
>Ga0180215_1004009_pt1 | contig 13419 bp, 11 predicted proteins | sample eDN3rd37CBELigBY_FD_128871 | JGI IMG/M metagenome (GOLD analysis project Ga0180215, IMG submission 128871) | Enriched backyard soil microbial communities from Emeryville, California, USA - eDNA 3rd pass 37_C BE-Lig BY (version 2) (version 2) | ecosystem: Environmental > Terrestrial > Soil >...
AAGGAGCGTTGGAGTTTATTAAGCACCTTGGCACCGGCAAGTCAGGCGGAGTCCTTAAAGATGTCAATATTCTTGTGATACCTATGCTGAACGCGGATGGAGCAATGGGAGATGTGAACTTCTCACTTGACGATTATCTTGCCGATGGCGATCGCCATTTAACCCGCTATAATGCAAATCGTGTGGACTTGAACCGGGAACATGATAAAGAGACAAGCGAAATGGAGCCTGAGGCACGTGTACTCCATGAAAACGTGTTCCAAAAATACAAAATTGATTACATGATCGATCTTCATCATCAGGGTACCTTAAGTGAAACAGAAGGAAAGCTGGTATCGGGATCCATTCTTTATCCAACTAACAGCAACGTAAAACCTGAGGTTCTTGAAAAATCCAAAAAGCTGGGTTCAGTAGTGTTTAATGCACTTCACCATACAGGCTGGGGCCATATTGGAAAATATGTCGGCGGAACAGGTGAAAACATTGGCCGAAACGGGGCTGCTGTCCGTTACGACATTTCTACCCTGCTTTTTGAAATGCGCGGAATGTCCGACCACAACTATGAGCCTTATGCCCTTGGACAAAAGAGCAACGGTTATCTCATCAAGCAAACAATCACGACACTCGATGCGGCAGTAAAAGCCATAGCAGATGGTTCAATCAATTCTGCTGACACAAGCTTCTGGGATACTTTGCCTGAGCAGACAACAAGACAAAGTGAAGAAGCTGATGAGTAAAAGTGATTCACCTCCGGCCATTGCCGGGGGTGTTTTTTATGCAAAAACCAGCCTAAGGGAAGCCTTAATGAGCTGAATGGCGTATCTCTGGTTAAAGCAATAGCAACCAGCGTCAACCTAAAGCATCTTTATCAAAAGTAAAAAATATGCGTCAATCCTCAGGATATACACAACATTTTGGACAAAGTCCAAAAGAAACTGGGTCAATCTTCAAGTTATAGCCGCTTCTCCAGCAAAAGTTATAAAATGATGCACCATCCCCATAATAGATATCACATCTCAAACAAGAACCAAAATAACTAGCGTCAATCGCTAAGTTCGATGCAGCTTCTCCAGCAAAAGTTCAAAGAAACTGCATCAATCCCCATAATAGATACTACATCTCAAACAAGAACCAAAAGATCCTGCATAATAGCCATTTCAAAACGAATATCTCAAATAACCAAGGGTGATTCAGCGTGGATAGTTCCATAAAGACCTGGTACTTTACCAAAAAATCAAGTAAGTTTAACAGTTTTCAGTGAAGAAAAGCCCATTTATCAGATTTTTATAATTTTATTTAAATAAGTTGTTGACAATTCCTATGGGTATGGTAGGATTAATCTCAACATCACCAAAAATAAACTAATAAACTTATAATTTCCTAGACTAAATAAAGGAGGCGAGCCTCACTGAAACAGGCTGACTGGGAAGAGTTATCTGCTCACTTGAAGCAGATGCTAGGGAGCATTAAATTCGGATCGATCACATTGGTCGTCCAGGATGGCAAAGTCATACAACTTGAGAAGAACGAAAAGGTTCGTCTTCAACCAAATAAGCGCGCTGACTAGACAAACTAGAGGCTGTTTTTCCTCCTGAAGGATTTTTTCAGGCGGGAAGACTGCCTTTTTTGGTTGAGAAAAAATTTTCAAGAAAGTGAAAGGAGTACTGCAAGATGAGCACTGCAGTGACATATGAAAATTGGAATCAGATCTCTGATGCATTCCGAATTGATGATAAATCAAAAGGCGCCCGAGATGTATTGGAATGGGCCTATAAAAATTATCCTGACGACAAGATTGTCTATGCATCGAGTTTCGGGGCAGAAGCCATTGTGCTGATTGACTTAATACACGAAATCAAACCTGATGCACATATTGTCTTTTTGGATACAGGGCTCCACTTCCTTGAAACCTATGAAGTCATTGATAAAATCGAGGCCCGTTTCCCAACGCTTCGGATTGAGCGGAAAGAGCCCAAGCTGACACTGGACCAGCAGGCTGCAGAATATGGTTCAGCCCTTTGGAAAAGGGAGCCCAATTCATGCTGCCAGATCCGCAAAGTGATTCCATTAAGAGAAGCATTAACACCAAAGCAGGCCTGGATTTCTGGCCTTCGGAGGGAGCAGTCGCCGACAAGAGCGAATACTCAATTCCTTAACAGGGATGAAAAGTTCAAGAATATCAAAATCTGCCCGCTGATTCACTGGACATGGGATGAAGTTTGGGGCTATATCAGGGAAAAAAACCTGCCATACAACACCCTGCATGACAATGGATATCCAAGCATCGGTTGTTTTCCCTGTACACAGGCAGTCGATGAAAATGGCGATTCCCGTGCCGGACGATGGTCCGGGACTGGCAAAACGGAATGTGGCCTTCACACGAGCTAGAGGGAGGATGATACCATGCTTACGATTATAGCGGTCACAGTCGGTTTATTTTTCGCCATGAATATCGGGGCAAGCGGAGCAGCAGCATCCATGGGGATCGCGTATGGTTCAGGTGTCCTAAAAAACCGCATTTTAGCTCTTGTTCTTTGCGGATTGGCCGTTTTCTTCGGAGCATGGCTTGGCGGAGGAGAAGTGGTAAAAACAATGGGAAGCGGTATTGTCCCTAAAGAGACCTTCACAGTTGCCATCGCGCTGATTGTGATTGCATCTGCCGCATTATCGCTGTTTCTTGCAAATGTTTTCGGCATCCCGCTCTCTACCAGTGAGGTGACAGTCGGTTCTGTTGTTGGTGCTGGAATCGTCTACCAATCCGTATTTGCCGGAAAGCTTGCCTGGATCGTCATGTTCTGGCTGATTACTCCATTTGCTGCTTTTTTAATTGCCATAGCGGCAGCCGCATTTTTAAAGAGAAACTTTGTACAGAACCTAATTAAAAAGCCTAAGGCTGCTCCGATTTTAGCCATGCTCGTCATTTTTATGGGCGTGTTTGAAGCATTCTCGGCAGGCATGAATAATGTTGCCAATGCAGTCGGCCCGCTTGTTGGTGCAGGCATTATGAGCACTGGCAGCGGAATCTTCTGGGGAGGGCTGTTTGTTGCTTTAGGAGCCATTTTACTGGGGAAAAATGTCCTCGAAACAAATGGCAAAAAAATTACAAAAATCCGTCTTGAAGAAGGCTGTGTCATTTCAGGAACAGGAGCAGGAATTGTTACGATCGCTTCCGTTTTTGGAATCCCTGTCCCTTTAACGCAAATCACCACTTCCTCCATCATCGGAATCGGATTTGTAAAGCAGGGACGATCAGTCTTCAAGAAGGACATCGTCATTCAGCTATTAGTTGTATGGGTTGTTTCACCGGTATTATCGATGGTCCTATCCTATACGCTCATCCAGCTGCTCATTGAACAAAATGTATATCCGGTGATTGCTATGGCCGGTGTTCTAATCTCCGTATTCGGAGTGAAATTCTTAATGAATCAGGCACCAGCTGCTGCAAGTCCGATTACTGAAAAAAAGTAAATCCGAAAAAGAAAGGTTGATGAAGAATGGCTCTGCCGAAACCTCATGGAGGAAAATTAATTCAAAACTATAATCCAAATTATGACCTGACAGGAATTGAAAAAGAAATTTTAATAGACGCCATAGCACTGAGTGATCTGGAACTTATAGGTGTTGGCTTATTCAGTCCTCTGACAGGTTTCCTTGGAAAAGCAGACTATGAATCTGTTGTTGAAAAAATGAGATTAGCAGACGGAACCATTTGGTCCATTCCGGTTACACTGCCGGTTTCAGCGGAAAAAGCCAAAGAGCTCACAGCCGGTGAAAAGTTTAAGCTGGTAAACGAAGGTGAAGTGTACGGAGTCATCACTGTATCAGAATGGTATGAGCCTGACTTAACCAAGGAAGCGAGCGAAGTCTACAAGACGGAAGAGCTGGCACACCCAGGAGTGAAAAGGCTTTTTGAACGCGGTCCGGTTTATGCTGCAGGCGAGGTAACGCTGATTAAAAAACCTGGTAAAGGCGTAGCGGAGGATGTATGGTTTGAGCCTAAAGAAACAAGGGCACTATTTGAAGAAAAAGGCTGGAAAACAGTGGTTGGCTTCCAGACAAGGAACCCTGTACACCGGGCACACGAATACATCCAAAAAGCTGCTTTGGAAACGGTGGATGGACTGTTTTTGAACCCGCTTGTAGGGGAAACAAAATCAGATGATATCCCTGCTGATGTCCGTCTTAAGAGCTACCGGGTCCTATTGGAAAATTACTATCCAAAAGAGCGCACCCAGCTGGCTGTCTATCCCGCAGCAATGAGATATGCGGGGCCGCGTGAAGCAATCTTCCATGCCATTGCAAGGAAAAACTTCGGCTGCACACACTTCATCGTCGGCAGAGACCATGCCGGTGTCGGCAATTATTATGGCACATATGATGCGCAGCATATTTTCAGCCATTTTACAGAAGAGGAGCTTGGCATCAAACCGCTGTTCTTTGAGCACAGCTTTTACTGCAATAAGTGCGAAGGCATGGCATCTGATAAAACCTGCCCTCACAGCAAAGAAGACCGTGTCATTCTATCCGGCACAAAGGTAAGGGAAATGCTCCGGAACGGGGAGCTGCCGCCTTCCACTTTCAGCCGCAAAGAGGTAGTCGAAGTATTAATTGAAGGCATGAGAGAAAAAGAAACGGTATAAGGGGCGGATATAATGACAAAGGCAACAAACATCACCTGGCATGACTCTGCGATTACGAAGGAAGACAGGCGGGCTCAGAACGGCCATGGAAGTGTGGTCCTGTGGTTTACCGGGCTATCAGGCTCAGGCAAATCAACAATTGCAAATGCTGTATCCCACGAACTGTTTCGCCAGGGAATCAATGAATATGTACTGGATGGCGACAATGTCAGACACGGCTTAAATAAAGATCTTGGCTTTTCAGAAGCCGACAGAAATGAAAATATCAGGCGTATTGGGGAAGTCGCGAAGCTGTTTGTGGACAGCGGCAAGATCGTCACAACTGCCTTTATCTCTCCATTCCGTTCGGACAGAGAAACGGTTAGGGCGCTGTTTGAAGAAGGAGAATTTATTGAAGTCTTCATCGACTGTCCGCTCGAAGAATGTGAACGGCGGGACCCAAAGAAATTATATGCCAAAGCACGGCGCGGGGAAATAAAGAATTTTACAGGAATCGATTCCCCGTATGAAGCACCTGAAAACCCTGAAATCACGGTCCGATCTGACCAGTACACAGTAGAAGAAGCAGTCGGGCAGATATTAACACATTTGCGTGAGAAGAATATCCTATAAAAACCGGGAGTCTCTTTTTAATAGGAGACTCCTTTTCTGAAAAAATAATTCCTACTATTTCACCCCGAAAAATGGTATTATAGAAAACAACTAGATTATTAGCTTAGGAAAAGCATTAAAAGGCATATATTATAAGATATTACAGAAAGGGCGGTCATGAGAATGACGGGAAAAGTTTTTTTAGTAGGTGCCGGCCCGGGAGATCCGGAACTTATGACTGTTAAGGGAATGCGCTGCCTGCAGGAGGCAGATGTCATTCTATATGATCGTCTAGTGAACCGGGAGCTGTTAAATCATGCAAAAAAAGAAGCGCAGCTCGTTTATTGCGGCAAGCTTCCCAATCATCACGTCATGAAGCAGGAAACCATCAATCACTTGCTTGTTAAATATGCAAAAAAAGGTTTGCTGGTTTGCCGGCTAAAAGGCGGTGATCCATTTGTTTTCGGCAGGGGCGGGGAAGAGGCAGAAGAGTGTGCCAATAATGATGTGCCATTTGAAATTGTACCTGGAGTGACTGCAGGAATCGCGGCATCTGCTTATGCGGGAATTCCTGTAACACACCGTACCTTAAGCAAAAGTTTCGCTTTTGTCACCGGACATCAGGCCGGAAACGAAGAAGCTGAACACCAGTGGGCCCACCTGGCACATGCAGTTGACACGATTTGTGTGTATATGGGTGTTTCCCACTTGCCTAATATTGTTAAAAATCTCATTCATAACGGAAAATCCACTCAAACACCAATTGCACTCGTACACTGGGGAACTCTTTCAAATCAGCGGACAGTTACGGGCACGCTTGCCAATATCGAGAGCAAAGTAAAAGAAGCAAAAATTTCGAATCCAAGCATGATTGTCATTGGGGAAGTTGTAAAAATGCATCATAAAATTAATTGGTTCGAAGAGGAAATTGCGCCTCATCTGCCTGTGGTGCATGGATAGGTTACGATTAAGCAGTATGAAGAAAGTCCATCAAGGAAAGGAGGCCCCAAATGAAAGCTGTCCTATACATCGGCCATGGCACACGTTCTAAAAAAGGCGCTGCCGAAGCATCTTTTTTTATCAGGAGTGTCATGAAAAAGGTAGACGCTCCTATACAAAAGCTTTGTTTCCTTGAATTAACAGAGCCAGACATTGAGGCTGGATTTGAATACTGTGTCCATGAGGGAGCGGAAGAAATTGTGATTGTGCCTCTATTTTTGCTGGCTGCGGGTCATATTAAGCAGGATATCCCTGAAGCGGTTGCCCCTTTAATAAAAAAGCATCCGGCCATAACTGTAAGGATGGCGGATCCGTTTGGAGTCCGGGACAGCATTCTTGACGCAATTGCAGAACTTGCGGCAGATGAAGCACAGCCAATCCGTTCTAATGATTCGCTTTTAATTGTAGGGAGAGGAAGCAGTGACCCTTCAATTCTTAAATCCTTTGACTCAATCAAAAGGGGAATCAGCCGGCGACTTGGTATAAGGAATGTGCAAGTCTGCTATTTGGCAGCTGCTGCGCCGTCCTTCAAGGATGGACTTGATTCCATTTGCAATGAGGCCAGAGGGAGGATCATCGTCATTCCTTATCTATTATTCTCGGGGCTTTTATTAAGTGAGGTAGTAAGAGAGGTCAATAAGAAAATAAAAGCAGGATCCTCTGTGAACCTTACTGATACTTTAGGAAAACATGTGGCAATCCAGAATCTAGTCGCTGAAAAAGCGAATGGAGAGGTGAATGTGAATGCAGCCGTTATTCATTAATTTAACCAACAAGAAGATCGTTATTGCAGGCGGCGGCAGAATTGCCTTTCGAAAAGCGAAAACACTTGATGGAGAACGGGCCAATATCACTTTTGTTGCTCCTGATTTTACCGACGATATCATTTGTCTTGCCCATCAAAGAGGGTATGAGCTCATTCAGCGGGAGGCGCATCCTGAAGATTTTAAAGATGCTTTTTTATCGATTCTGGCCACAAATATTCGTGAAACCAACCAGCAGCTGGCGAGGTCGCTTGATTTATATCAGCTTGTCTGTGTTGTCGATGATGCAGGAGAAGGAAATGCAATCTTTCCGGCAGCTGTAAGACGCGGTCCGCTGCAAATCGCAGTCACCTCGAATGGCGCAAGCCCCAAGCTGACCCGGATGCTAAAAAAACAGCTGGATGAACAATTTGATGAAAGCTGGACGGGATATTCAGAATTTCTGGCAAAATGCCGTGAACATATTAAAAAACTTTCTATTCATTCAGCTGAGAAAAATGTGCTTCTCGCCGAATTGCTGGATGACCGCTATCGCCTGTCGGAGGATGAGCGGGAAAGGAAATGGGCATATCTGTCCTCATTAAAATAATCAACTCCTCAACCGTGTCCTGACACACGGTTTTTTTATTTTGTTTTATTGTGCAAATCTACTATGGTACATTGATAGTAACGAAGCAGGAAGGCGGCGGGGAATGTGCATTTTTTATCTTATGAACTCGCTCAGGGAATAGTGGAGCGGACTATGAAAATTCTGAAAAAAAACATAAATGTTATGAATGAAGAAGGGGTTATTATCGGTTCTGGTGAAAAGGAAAGGATCAATCAGGTTCATGATGGAGCTCTGCTGGTCCTAAAAAAAGGGGAAAGTGTGGAGATTGATGAAAGAAGTGCCGCCGAGCTTAAGGGGGCCAAGCCTGGAATCAATCTGCCGATCCGTTTTCATAATCAAATTATTGGTGTTGTCGGTATAACGGGGGAACCTGAGCAAATCAGGAATTTCGCAGAGCTTGTTAAAATGGCAGCAGAACTGGTTTTGGAGCAATCGTTTCTTTTGGAGAGAGTACAATGGAAGCAGCGGCTCCAAAGTGAGATAGTGAACCTCCTTATTTCTGAAGAACCATTGAATGAAGCGTGGTTAGAAGAGAGGGCCGGCTTCCTGGGATATGACCTGAAAATCCCGAGAACCGTGATTGTGCTCAAGCTGCACGAAGACCTTGGAACCATGAATCAAAAGCTGATCACTGACATCCTTTTTGAATTGGGAAAACAGGATTTAACAGGGGTTACGTTCAATAATGAAATTGTCATATTGAAAGCAGGGGAGCCCACGGAACAAATCGCTGCTTTAAAGAGGATCGCCGGCCTTTCAAAGAGGAAGGCGGCAGTTGCTATTGGAAACACATCGGAGAACATAAGCGGATTGAAGTCCTCCTATCGGCATGCGCAGCAGCTGACTGTCCTTGGTCCAAAGATTCATCGTGACGCCGATTATTACAGTTATGAAACGTACTGGCTGGATATTAAGCTATCCATGCTCGCCCAAAAGGAAGAACATACATTTTCTTTCTATGACCGGCTCCTTGCTCAGGATAAAAAAGGGGAACTGGCACATACGCTTGATGTTTTCATAAAAGAAGGAGGCGATCTTGGCAAAATAGCGGATCACTTATTTATCCACCGCAACACCCTGAGATACCGTCTGGATAAGATAACAGAACTTACGGGAAAAGACCCGCGTAATGTAAAGATGCTATTCGAACTTTATGTGGCAAAATTAGTAAACGACTTAAATTAATTGTGCGATTGCACAATTAATAGAGTGATCTATCCGTTTTTTTCATCATCATTCACGATGTAATAGAAAAGGCAAACGCTTACAATAGATTTATAAGCTAATCATCATGGGAGGGCTAAATGTGGATGTAACTGTAAGCGCTTTAGGAGCAATAACTGCCTTAGTCATTGCCATACTATTAATCTTGAAAAAAGTTCCGCCTGCTTATGGAATGGTTGCAGGTGCTTTAATAGGCGGTTTAGTCGGCGGAGCAGATATTGCAAGCACTGTTAATTTAATGATGGAAGGAGCAAAAGGCATCATACCGGCGGTGCTCAGAATCCTGGCTGCGGGTATATTGGCAGGAGTACTGATAGAATCTGGCGCAGCTTCATCGATTGCCGAAACAATAGTTAAAAAATTGGGAGAAACCCGAGCGCTGCTAGCCTTAGCAGTGGCAACAATGATCCTGACAACGGTCGGTGTATTTGTTGATGTGGCAGTCATTACCGTATCACCTATTGCCTTAGCTATCGCGAAACGGGCAAAACTTTCCAAAACAGCCATTTTGCTGGCGATGATTGGTGGAGGGAAAGCAGGGAACATCATGTCACCCAACCCAAATGCCATTGCAGCTTCAGACGCATTCGGTGTTCCGCTTACTTCGGTTATGGCTGCTGGAATCATCCCGGCCATATTCGGACTTGCTGTTACGTATTTCATTGCAAAGAAACTTGTAAATAAGGGTTCAGCTATCTCAGATGGGGAAGTGGAAGTGAACAGTAATACAAAGCTTCCATTATTTATCACTGCCATGATTGCGCCGCTGGTTACGATTGTTTTGTTGGCGCTTCGCCCATTATTTGATATCAATATTGATCCGATGGTGGCACTTCCAGCCGGGGGAATTATCGGAGCCATTGCGATGAAGAAGACAAGAAAAATCAATGAGTATGCTATTTCAGGTTTAAACAAGATGTCAGGCGTTGCCATTATGCTTCTTGGAACAGGAACCCTGGCTGGAATCATAGCAAACTCAAGCTTAAAAGATGTGATCATTAATGGATTAACCTCTTCAGGTCTTCCAGCCTATCTGCTGGCGCCTGTCTCTGGTATTTTCATGTCAGCTGCTACAGCATCCACAACTGCAGGTACAGCAGTGGCAAGCGGTGTGTTTGGCAGTACCATTTTAGGATTGGGAGTATCAGCGCTTGCAGGCGCTGCCATGATCCATGCAGGTGCAACCGTACTGGATCATTTGCCGCACGGAAGCTTTTTCCACGCAACGGCAGGAAGTGTCAATATGGATATTAAAGAACGCCTGAAGCTGATGCCATATGAATCGCTTATCGGTTTAACTCTTGCAGTCATTTCTACACTTATATTTGGAGTCTTTAAGCTTTTTGGCTAATAGAAAGGGAGAGGATCAAATATGAAAATCGTGATTGCCCCGGATTCATTTAAGGAAAGTTTATCGGCACTTGAGGCTGCGAATGCCATTGAAAGAGGTTTTAAATTCATATTTCCCGAAGCTGATTATAAAAAAATGCCGATGGCTGACGGCGGAGAAGGAACAGTCCAATCGCTTGTTGATGCAACGGAAGGTTCGATCATAGAGCGAACTGTTACAGGACCTCTCGGGGAATCTGTTAAAGCATTCTTTGGATTAATGGGGGATGGAAAGACAGCAGTAATTGAAATGGCAGCTGCGTCAGGCTTGCATTTGGTTCCTTCAGAAAAACGGAACCCCTTAATTACTTCAACAAGGGGAACAGGAGAGTTAATCACAGCTGCATTGGACTTAGGAGTTCAGCACATTATTATTGGAATTGGCGGTAGTGCTACCAATGATGCAGGAGCTGGAATGATTCAAGCCTTAGGCGGTAAACTCCTTGACAAAACCGGCAGTGAAATCGGACAAGGCGGAGGGTCGCTTGTGCAGCTGGAAGCAATAGACATGTCAGGCCTTGATTCAAGGCTCCGAGATGTCCATTTCGAAGTGGCCTGTGACGTTGATAACCCTTTAACCGGTCCAAGAGGTGCCTCGGCTATCTTTGGCCCTCAAAAAGGAGCGACACCTGAGATGGTCGAGCTGCTGGATCAGAATTTAGGGCATTTCGCAGATGTGGTCGAAAACACCCTCGGCAAATCATTTCGCCATATTGAGGGAGCAGGCGCTGCCGGAGGAATAGGCGGAAGTTTGCTTGCCCTTTTAAATGCAGACTTAAAAAAAGGGATTGAAATCGTCCTTCATGCCGTAGACTTTGAAAATGAGGTAAAGGATGCGGACCTTGTCATTACTGGAGAAGGAAAAATTGACAGCCAAACCATATATGGAAAAACGCCAATCGGTGTGGCTAGAGCGGCAAAGAAACATGGGATACCGGTAATCGGTCTTGCAGGTTCTTTATCTGACGACAGCGATATTGTTCATGAACACGGAATCGATGCTCTATTCAGCATTGTTCCAGGTGTTGTAACCCTTCCTGAAGCTTTGGAAAAGGCAGCAATATATATGGAAAGAACAGCGAGAAACATAGCTGCCAGTTTGAAAATGAATGGGTCATTATAATGAGAGGCTGCGAAATGCAGCTTCTTTTTTATAGCCTTAATTCGGGTAGTCAGATTTAGCAAAAAGAGGCTTATTCTTCGCAAATATCGAATATGTTAAAGGATTACATAAATGGAGGCCAATCATATGAAAGCAATTGCAGTCACACAATACGGTAGTCCGGACGTACTAATTTACACAGAAATGGAAATTCCAAAAATAAAGCGGGATCAAGTATTGATTAAAGTGGAAAATGCAAGCGTCAATTTTGCGGATGTGAAAGCGAGAATTGGGCAGGGAGGAACTGGCCGATTTCCGTTTATTCCCGGCCTTGATGCAGCAGGGGTAGTAGTGGAAATAGGGAGTGAAATTACAAAATTCAAAATTGGAGATCGCGTCGCAGCGTTCCCTTCTGAAGGATCTTATGGTGAGTACGCTGCAGCTGAAGAAAACCTGACGTTTGCAGTGCCGGATGAAGTAGCGTTGGATAAGGCTGCAGCATCCCTGACTGTTTCTTTCTTATCTTATAAATTGCTTGCAGATATTGCAAGAATCCAAAATGGGGAAACCGTTCTGGTTCATTCAGCAGCAGGTGGGGTAGGCACTACTGCAATCCAAATGGCAAAGATATTAGGAGCAGATCTGGTTATCGGAACTGTTGGCAATGAAACGAAAGTGCCTGCTGCTGTGGAAGCAGGTTCTGATCATGTCATTGTATACGAAGAGATTGATTTTGCAGAAAGGGTAATTGAAATAACCGGTGGAAAAGGTGCGGATATTATCCTGGATTCCCTTGCCGGCAGCATAACGCAGAAAAGTTTCAGTTGTCTGGCTGAATATGGCCGACTTATCCAATTCGGCAATTCGAGCGGCAAACCAGGGATCATAAACACGAATGACCTGCATAAGAGCTGCCGTTCTGCCTTGGGCTACAGCCTCGGGACAACAAGAAAGAAGCGTCCGGAATCACTCAGGGAAACAGCACAAAAAGTCATGCAGTTTTTAAAAGAAGAGAGACTGCATATTAGAATTGGGAACAGGTTTCCTTTGGAAGAAGCAGCTGAAGCCCATAAACTGATCGAAAGCCGAATGAGTACCGGAAAAATATTGTTGGATATACAATAATAATATTATGTGAACAAGATTGAAAGGGAAATTGAAACGGGCCGCCAATCCCCTTTCAATTTCCCGTGACCAATATAAGCACAAAATAACCAATCATCGTGACCAACCCAAAAGGAACACCAAATACTGCCCACTCTTTACTCGTAATCTGCAGTTTACCCGCAGCAATAATATTGGGAATATTGCCTGGAATAAGCATTCCTCCGCTGATCAGCAGTCCAAGGAGGATGGATTGAACCGTAAAATGGTCCATTGATGGGCTAATTTCAGCAGCTGCAAGTGTTGCATTATCCAATACGGCAGAGATCATATTGATCCAATATAATAAAAGCGGATTTAAACCTATTAAAAAGTGATTGATTAACGGTTCAAACCCGGCCCCAAGCATTGTCAGGCCCATGACAAAGAAATATATTTTCAAAGCCCTGACAAAGATTTCTTCATAGTTTTCACTAGCAGGCTTTTTAGTAAAGGACGCTTTCCCTGAAACAGGAGGCTTAACAGCAAGTGCGGCCATAATTCCGAAAAATAGGAGGGCAATGGTAATTTGCGGTCCAACCAATTCCATCAAAAAGAAGAAGTCTTCTTTCATTTTACTGATTGCAATGGTGGAAAGCGGCTCGCCAATCGGCGTCAAGGCTGCACCCAGGCCAATCGAAAAACAGGCGAGTACGGTCAGCCTGATTTCAGAGCTTCTTTCCAGCCGAAGCGCACTGACGATTAATACAAGAACTAACGCAGCGATAATAGCTGTAATAACACTTGAAATTAACCCAAGAAAAATCACAGTCAAAGCTGCAAATAATCGAAAAGGCATAATCCGGCTTACGGATAGGATGCTTCTTTCCAAATTTGCCTGAAACCATTTAAACAGCAGACCTGCAATAAAGACAGCAAGCGTAATTTTTACTGGTTCCTGTGCTGCTTTTACAAAAAGTCCGCTATTTAGAACCCCGCTAGCCAGTGCAGCTGAAA